>Ga0126312_10000753_pt1 | contig 20136 bp, 16 predicted proteins | sample Plot104A_FD_92537 | JGI IMG/M metagenome (GOLD analysis project Ga0126312, IMG submission 92537) | Serpentine soil microbial communities from UC McLaughlin Reserve, CA, USA - Plot104A | ecosystem: Environmental > Terrestrial > Soil > Grasslands | place: USA: UC McLaughlin Reserve, Lake County...
ACCCACCGGATCGGGCAGGTCGAGATCGAGTTCCGCCGGACGACCCTGTGCGACCACGGTCTCACCGTCGGTCACCCGCACGCCGCCGTCCGTCTGCTCCACGGCGAGCTCGGTCTCGAGCGGCGGCGGCGCCCGCAGGGAGACCTCGGCGACCTGGGCATCCACCAAGCCCGCGACCAGGCCGCACGTGTAACCGCCGTTGCCTGAGTCGGGCGGTCCGTTGAAGCGTCGGGGAACGACGATCGCCGCGGCCACCCTGCGACCGTAGCGGCTGGCCCCCGCGGCGGCCCTCAGCCGCGGCGGTACAGCGCGTAGAGGGAGCCGCACAGCACCAGCGCGGCGCCGAGGTAGGCGGTCTCGACCTGCAGCACGGGGTCGTCGAAGTCGACCAGCACGAGGAAGAGCGCGAAGGCCGCCGCCGTGAGGACCCAGCAGCTGGAAGCCGCGCGGGCGAGCGCACGGGCGAGCAGGGCCTGGTTGAGGGTGGCCGCGGACAGGTAGAGGCCCATGCCGAGCGAGATCAGCACGAGCCCGACGCGGTGGTAGTCGCCCGAGCCGCCGAAGACGATTCCCATGAGCCACGGCCCGACGGCGAGCATCACCACCGCGACCGCGACCGCGAATCCGGCGATCGCGACCAGCGTGAGGTTCACGCTCCGCCGGAACGGGTCGGACTCGCCGCCGGCCCGCAGCCGCGTGAGGTGGGGGAGGATCGAGGTCTGGATGGCCTGGAACAGCTGGAGTGGCGCGCGCGCGATCAGGAGGACGTTGAAGGCGAAGCCGGCAAGCGCCGCGCCGCGATCGCCCTCGGTGGCCTTGACGAGCAGCGGCCCGGCGTTCAGGAAGGTCTGCTCGGAGAGCATGATCAGCAGCACCGCCACCGCGAACCCGGCTCCCCGGGCGAGCGTGAACTCGGGCTCGCCCTGCGCCTCCGCCTCGGGGTCGGCCGGCTCTTCGGGCAGAGTCGGCATCCGCCGCAGCCGCCGCCCGAGCGCCCAGGGGACGACCGCCAGCGAGACGATCGGCGCGGCGACCATCCCCAGCGCGACCGCGGTCTGCCCTTCGGCGATTCCCACGGTCACCGCGAGTGCGAACACTAAGCGCGTGGTCGCCTCCATCAGCACCAGCCCGCCGTATAGGCCGAAGCGGTGGTGGCCGGCAAGGAAGCCACGCGCGAAGTAGCTCACCGCGTAGGCGAGCACCGCGGCGATGAGGATCCAGTAGAGGGCTTGGGAGCCGCCGAAGAGGTCGTCCTGCAGCTGGTGCCGCAGGAGGAGCGCCGTCACCGCGAACAGCAGCCCGAGCGCGAGCTGGATCGTCGCCGCGATCTGCAGGTGGTCGCTGCCGGTCACACCGCGGGCGTCGCGGTCGGCGATCGTCCGCGAGAGGAGCTGCTCCACGGGCCGGTAGAGCACAGAGACCGTGATGAAGATGGCCGACCACAGGAGCGTGATCTGTCCGTATTGCGATGCCGGGAGCGCGTAGCTCGCCAGCGAGAAGTAGGCGAAGGTGATCAGCCCGGTGGTGCCGATCCCCACCGAGAGGATCGCCGCCCCGCGGCCATAGCCCGACCTCGTTTCCGCGGTCCTCGCTGGGGCCGCGCCCGGGCTGCGGTCCTCGCCGGGCTCGGCGGTCTTACCCGACGCGGACAAGCAGCATGGTCCAGGGGAAGGGGGAGCGCGTCTCCTCCACCTCGCCGTAGCGCGAGAGGAGGGAGACGAACGCCCGCTTGGACCAATGGTTCACGTGTCCGGGGGTGTTTCCGAGCGAGTGCCAGTAGGCGCCGCGAGCCATGTTGAGCGCGCGCCAGAGGGGCTCGCGCGGGACCGAGACGAGCAGATGGCCGCGCGCCACTCGCGCCATCTCGGCGACGGTGGCCTCGGGCTCAGGCAGGTGCTCGAGGACCTCGATCGCGGCGGCGAGGTCGAACTCGTCGTCGGCGAAGGGCAGCGAGGTGGCCTCCTCGGCGCGGAACTCGAGGTTGTCGCGCCGGCGGGTCTCCCACTCGGCGTGGAGCTTGGGATCGTCGAGGTCGATTCCGACCACACGACCGGGCACCCTCTCCGCCCACTCGGCAGTCAGGACGCCCTCGCCGCAGCCGACGTCCAGCGCCGACCCGGGCCGGACGCGATCCCACAGCTCGTCGAGAGAGCCGTGGAAGCCGGCCATCAGGCGCCTGACGACCGGGTTCGAGGAGCCGTACTTGTCGTAGGTGTTACCGGTGGGAACCTCCGCCGACGTAGCGGTGTCTCCGATGCTCGCGCGATCGACGATCGCGCTCCGCTCCTCGCCGCCGGAGCTCACGCCTCGACCCTTTCGCGCCCCGGCTTGCCGGTGGCGCGACCGGCCTGGGCGCCGGTGGTGGCGGGCTCGCCCTCGGTCGACTCGCCGGGCTCGTAGTGCGAGGGGGCGACGCCGAGGTGGAGCTCCACCCGGCGGACCCGCTCCAGGATCCGCTGGTTCAGGACCCGGCTGCCCGCGAGTATGTCGCCGACCACGCCGAGGGCGGCCAGCTGCACGGCCACGATGAACAGGGTCGATCCGAGGATCAGCGACTGGACGTGGCCCTGGCCGTCACCGAAGAAGAAGAAGTAGAGGAAGCGGACCCAGATCACGGCGCCGACCACGCCCACGAACGCGGCCGCGGCCAGGAACACTCGCAACGGCTCGTAGAGCGTATAGACCCGGAAGATCGAGGTCGCATTCCGGCGCACGTACGCCCACATCGACGGGAACAGGCGCGACTCGCGCGTCTTCGGGTTCGTCCGTATCGGAACGTGGTCGACGGCAACGAGCATCTTGCCGGCCTGGATGATCGTCTCGAGCGTGTACGTGAACTTGGAGACCACCTGGACCTGCAGCGCCGCCTCGCGGTTGTAGGCGCGGAAGCCCGAGGTGGTGTCGGGCACGGCGGTGTCGGAGGCACGCCGGACCACCACGCTGCCCAGCCGCTGGAGCCGCTTCTTCAGCGGCGAGAAGTGCTCGATCTGATCGGTCTCGCGGTCGCCGATGACCATGTCGGCATCGCCGGCGAGGATCGGCTCCACCAGCCTGGGGATGTCGCCGCCGTAGTACTGGTTGTCGGCGTCGGTGTTGACGATCACGTCGGCGCCCAACTTGAGGCAGGCGTCGAGGCCGGCCTGGAAGGCGGCCGCCAGGCCCTTGTTGTTGGTCAGCCGGACGATGTGATCGACGCCGTGCGCACGGGCGACCTCGACCGTCGGATCGTCCGACCCGTCATCGATGACGAGCAGCTCGACCTCGTCGAAACCCGGTACCGAGCGCGGAATCTCGTCGAGCGTCTCCGGAAGCTGCGCTGCCTCGTTGAAGCAGGGAATCTGGATGATCAGCTTCATCGCGTGACCCGCGTAGCGTAGAGCGTCAACCCGCTTTCACCGCTGTTTCACATCCATGGATTCGGTAACGAGACCGCAACACCGTCTGCTACCGTGGCCCGCGTCCCCGACCTCGTTGGAGCCCCGACGATGACCACCGTTCTCGCATATCTGGATCCCGGCAGCGGGAGCATGATCCTCCAGATCATCGCTGGCGGGCTTGCTGCCGTGGCGGTCACCGCCAAGCTCTACTGGAACCGCTTGCTGCGTTTCCTGCGGATCAAGAAGGACGATCCGCAGACCGAGGCCGCCTCCAAGCCGGACCAGGCTTAACACCGCCGCAGCGCTCACGCGCTGCGCTCCTTCTACACTTCGCCGCCGCCCACGCGAGCAGCGGATGGGCGGAGCCCGCTCGTTGATCGGGCGAGCACCGCACCACCGCTTCCGCGCGCGGGCGGCGGCTTTTTCCTGCGCGATGTCCACGCCCGAGTCCCAGACCTCTCCGCCAGCCGGCATCGATTCCGGATCGTTCCGCGACCCGGAGAGTCGGGTCTTCTTCGCCGGCGACGACGTCTACCGGGCGCTTTCGGCGGACGGCCTGGGCGACTTCCGGGCCCTCGAGGAGACCGGTCTGCTCGGGGACGGGCGGATCGTCCGGTCCGAGCTGGTCGACGGGGTGCCGGGCGCCGAGGGTGTGCTGCCCACCGAGACCGCCGGGGTCCTCAAGCACGAGCTGATCCCGTTCATCTCCTATCCGTACGAGTGGACGTTCTCGATGCTCAAGGACGCCGCCCTGCTGCAGCTCGACCTCCTGCTCGCCGCGCTCGAGAAGGACATGGTCCTCAAGGACTCCACGCCCTACAACGTGCAGTTCAAGGGTGGCAGGGCGGTCTTCATCGACATCGGGGCGTTCGAGCGGCTGCGCGAGGGCGAGCCCTGGGTCGGCTACCGCCAGTTCTGCATGCTCTACCTCTATCCGCTGCTGCTCCAGTCGGTGAAGGACGTCCCCTACCACCCCTGGCTGCGCGGCTCGATCGACGGCGTCAAGCCGGCTGAGATGCGCGGGCTCATGTCGTTCCGCGACCGCTTCCGGCGAGGCATGACGACCAACGTCTTCCTGCACGCCAGGCTCGAGCAGCGCTATGCAGACAAACCGCGGGAGACGAAGCAGGAGGTCAAGCGCGCGGGAATGGGCAAGCAGCTCATCGTCGCCAACGTCCGCAAGATGAGAAAGCTCGTGTCGCGGCTCGACTGGGACCCGCCCGAGGGCGTCTGGGTGGCGTACGGCGAGCGCAACACCTACACCGACGAGGATGCGTGGCGAAAGGACGACTTCGTCCGCGAGGTCGCCACGTCGCGGGGCTGGAACCTCGTCTGGGACATCGGTTGCAACAACGGGCGCTACTCCCGCATCGCGGCCGAGGGGGCGCGACACGTGGTGGCAGTGGACGCCGACCAGGGCCCGGTGGAGCTGCTCTACCGCGAGCTTCGCGACTCCGGCGACGAGACGATCCTTCCGCTGACCATGAACCTGGCGGACCCCTCGCCGGGACTCGGCTGGCGGGGCGTCGAGCGCAAGGCGCTGCCCGACCGCGGCAAGCCGGACCTGGTGCTGGCCCTGGCGCTCGTCCACCACATCGCGATCGGCGGGAACGTCCCGGTCGCCGAGGTCGTCGACTGGCTCGCCGGCCTGGGCGGTGCGCTGGTGGTGGAGTTCCCCACGCGCGACGACCCGATGGTCCAGAAGCTCCTGGCGCCGAAGCGAGAGGGCCTACACCCGGACTACGAGCTCGAGTTCTTCGAGCGCTGCCTGGGCGCGGCGTTCGAGGTCAAGCGAAGCGAGCGGCTCGAGTCGGGCACGCGGGTCCTCTACTTCGCGATTCCCAAGCGGGCATGAGCACGGCCGATACGGCGGCCGCAACCCCCCAGAGGGAGCGAACCCGCGGGGAGTTCTGGAAGGGCGTCGGCTGGGACTTCGCCCATCTGGCGGTGCTGTCGTGCTTCGCGATCGCCCAGCCGCTGTTCGACCTGCTCGGCGACAACCCTGAGTTCTTCGCCGCCCGCGGCTCGCCGTCGTTCGACGTCATCTCCTTCGGCATCCTGGCCGTGCTCCTGGCGCCGCTGATCGGTATCGCGCTCGAGCTCTTGGCGGGGCTCGTCCACCGGCGAGCCCGCCAGGCCGTGCACCTCCTGCTGATCGCGCTGCTCCTCACCCTGTTCGCCGCCCAGCTCCTGAAGAAGTCGATCGACGCCTCCGACGGTGTGCTGATCGCGCTGTCGGTCGCGATCGCGCTTGCGCTGACCGCCGCATACGCCCGCACCGACTTCCTCCGCTCGTTCCTGAACGTGCTCTCGCCGGCGCCGCTCGTATTCCTGTTCATCTTCCTCGTGATTTCCCCCGTCTCGAAGGTGGCGTTCGCCAGCGAGGCCGGGGCGCGGACGATCGGCGGGGTGTCGCGGACGAACGTCGTGGTCGTCCTCTTCGACGAGTTCCCGGTCAACTCGCTGCTCGACCGCCAGGGCCGCGTCGATCCGAAGCGCTATCCGAACTTCGCCGAGCTGGCGAGCAACTCGACTTGGTTCCGCAACGCCTACACGATCTATGACTCGACCGAGCGCGCGCAGCCGGCGATCTTCGACGGCAACCTGCCTTCCAAGGACAAACTGCCGACATCGGCCGACCACCCGCACAGCATCTTCACGCTGCTCGCCAAGACCCACCGGCTGAACGTCTCGGAGGAGGCCACCAGTGTCTGCCCCCGCGATCTCTGCAAGGACGAGCGCTTGGACGAGTCCTATCCCGACCGAATGAAGTCGATGTTCGACGACCTCGGGCTCGTCTGGCTGCACGTGGTCTCTCCGCCCGGGGTTGAGGACGACCTCACCTCCGTCTCGGAGAACTGGGGCAATTTCGGCGGCGGCGGCGGCGGTGGCGGCGGCTCTGCAAGCGGCACGAACGCCCGCGCGAACCTCAACCGCAACCGGAACGGGCGCTTCGCCGACTGGGTGTCGAAGATCCGGAACACCTCGAAGCCGGCGCTCAACTTCAAGCACACGCTGATGCCGCACGTACCCTGGCAGTACCTGCCGGACGGCAAGCAGTACCGGCGTACCGCGCGCGACCCGATCCCTGGCCTCTCGAGCGAGTCCTACAACGACCCGACCCAGATCGAGTCGCTCTACCAGCGCCACCTGCTCCAGACAGGCTTTGCGGACCACGAGCTCGGCGAGCTCATCCGGCACCTCAAGAAGATCGGCCTCTACGACAAGTCCCTGGTCGTCGTGGCGGCCGATCACGGCGTGGCGTTCGATCTGCACAAGCGCGACCGCCGCACGCTGACCCGCGCCAACGCCGAGGAGGTCGGCCCGATCCCGTTCTTCGTCAAGGCGCCGGGCCAGAAACAGGGCAAGATCAACGGCACCTACGCCGAGTCGATCGACATCTTGCCGACGATCTTCGACGTCCTGAACGTGAACCCCAAGGTCAAGATGGACGGCCGCTCGGCGTTCAGCAACTTCGACAAGCACCGCGGCCGGATCCGGATCCTCCAGCGAAACACCTTCAAGCCCCTCTACTTCGGGTTCGGCGAGTGGCAGGTGCGGCGCAAGGCGCAGCTGGATCGCAAGCTAAGGATCTTCGGCGACGGCGCCGACGGTCCGCTCCGCCTGTTCCGGATCGGCCCGGACCAAGGCCTGCTCTTCAAGCCGGTCTCGAGCTTCAACGTCAGCTCCGGCTCGGGCGCGAGCTTCGTGGCGCCGCAGGAGTTCCGCCAGGTCGACCTGCGGAGTCCCACGGTCCCGGTGCACGTCACCGGTCACCTCAAGGGCATCCCGACTGGCCGCGACCTGGCGATCGCCGTGAACGGCACGATCGAGGCGACCACCGTGAGTTTCCACACCGCGGTCTCGAACGACGTGGTCTTCGCCGCGATGGTGCCAGAGTCGTCCCTCCACCAGGGCCGGAACAGCGTCGAGGTCCTCGAGATCGAGCCCGGCGGGAGCTTGAAGCGGCTGGGCCGGACGTAGGGCTTTCCGGAGCAAATCCACCCAGCACCCCCCGCTAGGGGTATCCGGTGGATTTGCCCAGCCGAATCGCCCGGCGGACGGGGCGTGAACTTCGGCGCTCCGGGTAACCCTCGGCCATGGCAACGATTGCTCAAAGAGGGAGGACCGGCGGCGCCGGTGGAGTAGCCCGTAGCGGGCTTTGGGGCCTGGCACGGATCGTGAGCCTCGTGACCGCGGTGGTCGTGGGGCTGCTGGTGATCGGCATCGTGCTCGTGGTGCTGGACGCGAACCGCAGCAACGAGATCGTCAACGCGCTGCTCGATGCCGGCAAGTTCCTGGTCGGCCCGTTCGACAACGTGTTCAAGTTGGACAGCCACAAGGCCAACGTGGCCGTGAACTGGGGCCTGGCGGCCCTGATCTACGCGATGGTTGGCGGCTTCGTGGCCCGTCTGCTGCGCCGCTAGAAAACGATTCGGTAGTGCGGTGCTCGCGCGATAGGCGATCGCGCTGCGCTATTCGGTAGCGCGGTGCTCGCGCGATAGGCGATCGCGCTGCGCTCCTCCTACAGGCTGTCGACGCAGTCCTCGACCTTCTCGAGGACCGAATCGCCGTTCTCGCGCACGTAGATGAGAGCGGCGCCGCTCTCGAGCGTGCCCTCAGCGGTGCCCTCGAGCTGCGCGGCCTGGGCCTGGCCGCGCGTGAAAAAGAACTTGATCCGCGGGCCGGTGCGCGCGTCGCCGACCTGGATCGAGTCCTTGCCGCTCAGCCGCGCCTCGAGGTGGTGCTTCTGCGTCAGGCAGTCGAGCGCCGCTGTGCGCGCATCGTTGGAATCCGGGCCGACCTTGGTCCCGCCGCAGCCGGCGAGGGCGGCGGCGGCCACCAGTCCGGTGATGGCGATCCGCGTCATCGGCCCGGGAAGGCTAGTGACTAGCGCAGCGGCTTCGTGCTCCCGAAGAGCCCCGCCACCGTCGAGAACGCCGGCTTGCGGGCTCCGTTCTCGTCGATGATGCCCTTGTTGTTCCAGGGCGGGGTGGAGCGCCTCGGGTCGTTGCCACCCGTCCAGCCGGGCGCCACGCGGAAGTCCTTGAGGATCCAGATCAGCGAGCCGTTCACGAACGGCCTGGAGGCGTGGATCGCAAGGTGCTGGCGCAGGTAGGAGTCCTGGAACTCGAAGCTGCCGCGCTGGCCGGCGGTCCCGTGGAAGGTCGACTCGGCGCCGAACTCGGTGATGAACAGGGCGGTCCGGGGGTTCGCAGCATGGATCCCGTCGAGGAAGGGACCGAGCTCGTCCGTGCGGGACGGCCCCCGGGTGGCCGGCGCAGTACGGTACCAGCCGAAGTACTCGTTGATGCCTAGGGCGTCGAGGGTGTTGAAGGCGGGGTTGTAGGTGGGCTCACCGATCCGCGAGTGGCGGTCGAGCGCGACGAGGCGCGACTTGTCGAGCCTGCGTATCGCCCGGGCTCCGTCGCGGACGAAGCGCCCGAACCCGGGGCCCACGGCACCCTGCTCGGTCTCCTGGAAGGCCAGCTCGTTGCCGAGGGACCACGCCAGGACGGAGGGGTGGCTGCGGTCGCGCATGACCATGCGCTGGTTGACCGAGATCGCCGCCTTGCGGACGCCGCCCAAGTTGAGCATCCGGTTCGAGAGCTGGTAGACGGGCGCCTCGTCCCAGACGAGGATGCCGGCCCGGTCGAAGGCCTCCATGAACGCGGGGTGCAGCGGATAGTGGGCACGCACGAACGAGCCGTGGATCCGCCGGAGATCGCGAATCAGGCCTGTGCGCTGGCCCGGCGTGAGCGCCGCGCCGGTGGCGGGGTCGTCCTCGTGAATGCTCGCTCCGCGGAGCCGCAGCTTGTGCCCGTTGAGGAACACCTGGCCATTGCTCTTGCGCTTGATCTGCCGGATGCCGAAGAGGCGGACGAACGTCGATCGGCGCTTACCGTCGACCGCCGCCGTGGTGGTGAGCTTGTAGAGGCTGGGGCGGCCTGGCTGCCAGAGGCGCGGCCTGCGCATGCGGAAGCTCGTCTTGATCTCCCGTCTCGAGCCGCCGCCGACATTCCGCGGCGAGAGCTCGATCCGCTGCGACCTCCCCTTGCTGCGCCACAGGAGCGCCAGCTGCACCCGCGTCCGCTTGCGCGAGAGGTTGCGCAGCGAGACGCGGACGTCGACCCGGGCAGCGCCGTGGACGGAGCGAAGGCGGGGAATGACCGCCACGTCCTCGACGTCCACGGTGTCGACCGGCCGCACGTAGACCTCACGGGAGATCCCGCCGAAGTTCCACCAGCCGCCGCCGCCGTAGGCCCGCCAGTGGGTCAGATCCGTGCGGCTGCGCCGGTTGGAGACCCTCACCACCAGGCGGTTGCGCCCCTTTTTCAGGCCCTTCAGGTCGAGCTCGAACGGAAGGTAGCCAGGCCCGCCCGTGCCGATTTGCTTGCCGTTGAGCCACACCGTCGCGCGGTTGTTGACCGACTCGAAGCGGACGATCCAGCGCCGCCCCCGCGGCGTCCGCGGAAGCTTGAACTCCTTGCGATACCAGCCGACCCCCTGGGCATTCAGCTGGGCATCCCCCCCGTTCCAGTCATGTGGAACGCTGATCGCGCTCCAGCCGGCCAGCGACCGCTGGGAGAAGTAGCGCTGGCGGATGCCCCGAAGCTCATTGTCCTGGCGGAAGTACCAGGTCCCGGCGAGCCGGAGCCGGCCTCGCTGGCCCTCGCGCACGAAGACACGCTTGCTGGGTCGCTGAACCTTGAGCTTCGGCGTCGGCGGGGGAGGGATGGGCGTCGTGGGCGTGGTGCCCGTCGGCGCGCCACCGCCGCCGCTCTCCTGCGCGGCGGCCGGAACGGCGATCGCGGCGGCAGCCGCGATGGCGAGTGTCGTGACGAGTCGGAGCAAGCGAGGGGTCAGCGCAAGCTGGGAGCGGTCCAGGGTACACACACTTCTGGCTATGTTCGATCGGTCGTGGAGGAGCGCGGCGTGGGGGGCGGTGGTGCGAGCGCCGCAGTCCGTATTGCCTGCTACCGTGATGCGCTCGATCCGGCCGTGCCCGCAGCGCGGCGCCGCAACACTGGGAATGGCCGGAGCGTCCGCGCCGACGAGCACCCTCCGGCGGTGCGCCGATTCCGGCACCGAGCCATGAACCGACGCTTCGCGGTCATTCAAGCCCTGTTCTCGCTGGTCGCCCTGGCGGCCGTCGTCTGGTGGGCATCTCACCAGCCCGCCCCCGAGCTTCCGAGCACCACTCACGCCTTCACCTGGCTGGCCGCGGCCGCGGTCCTGTACGCGGTGGTCACGCTCCTGCGCGGCGAGCGCTGGCATCGCATCCTGCACGTCACCGGCGTGAACGCCCACCGCGCCGACAGCTACGGCCTCACGACCGTCGGCTACATGGGCAACAACGTGCTGCCCGCGCGCGCGGGCGAGATGCTGCGCGTGGTGCTGCTCGACCGCCGCACAGGCGGCGGCAAGCGCACCCTGCTCGGGACGGTGGTCGCCGAGCGGCTCCTCGACGCGATCGCTTTGGGGTCGATCTTCGTCGTGGTCGTCTACGGCATCCTGCGGAAGACCACGCTGCCGAGCGACCGCCCGCTGCTGGTCGCCGCCGGCCTCCTCGTCGTGGCGGCGATCGGGCTCGTGGCCTTCCGTGTGCTGCGCCGCCGCGGCGCCCTCGAGCGGCTGCACGAGTTCATGCGGCCGCTGGCGGGCGCGCCACGAGCCCTCCTCAGCCGCGAGGGCGTGGTCCTCCTGTCCGGCTCCTTGCTGATCTGGGCGGTCGAGGCGAGCGTCTACATGTCCGTCGCCCGCGCGGTCGACCTCGAGATGAGCGGCATGGGTGCCCTCTACGTGGTGGCGCTCACCAATCTCTTCGCGATGCTGCCGGCCGCGCCCGGATACGTCGGGACGTTCGACGCGGCGGTCATCTTCAGCGTCAAGGCGATCGGCGCCAGCGGCTCGGCCGCCTTCTCCTACCTGATCCTCCTGCGCTTCATGCTCTTCGTGCCGATTACGGTCGTCGGGCTCATCGTGCTGGTGGCCCGCTACGGCGGCTGGTCGCGCTTCCGCGCCGCCGCACGAGCCGAGGCCAGCGCGTAGGCGACCCGCCATGCGGGTCCCCGCTGCACACCCCCGCTTCCTGCGCCAGAGGGAGGAGGCGCCATCGCCCGAGGCCGCCTGGCTGCGGCCGCTGGCCGCTATCAACGGCCGGGTGCAGTCACCGCGGAAGGCCCCGATGGCCTACGTGGTGGCCGGCTGCCTCGCGGTCGCCGCCCTCACCCTGATCCTGCCGACCACGCCGACCTACGACCCGTGGGGATGGATCCTCTGGGGCCGCGAGATCGCCCACCTCGACCTCACCACCACCGGCGGCCCCTCCTGGAAGCCGCTGCCGGTCCTCTTCACGACTCCGTTCTCGCTCTTCGGGCTCCACACGGCGCCCTATCTCTGGGTGCTGGTCGCCCGCGCCGGCGCCCTCCTGGCCTGCGTGCTCGCCTACCGGCTCGCCAGGCGCATCGTGGGGCCGAGCTGGTACGGGCTGCTCGCCGGCGTCGCCGCCGCGCTCGCGCTCTTCTCGAGCTTCAAGTTCGTGCGCGACGCCGCCCTCGGCAACTCCGAGGCGCTCCTCGCCGCGCTCGCCCTCTGGAGCTTCGAGCGTCACCTCGACGGCCGCCGCGACCACGCCCTCTACCTCGGTTTCGCGGCGGCGCTGCTGCGACCCGAGGTGTGGCCCTTCCTCGGCGCCTACGGCCTCTGGCTGTGGTTCAAGGAGCCGCGCCTGCGGGTTCGGATGATCGTCCTCGGTGCCCTGATCCCGGCGCTCTGGTTCCTGCCGGAGTGGTGGGGCTCGGGCGATCCGTTCCGCGCGGGCTCGCGCGCCAACAATCCCAACCCGGGTAGCGCCGCCTTCGCGCAGGACCCGTTCGTGGAGCTGCTCCGGCGCTTCCGCAAGGTCGTGATCGCGCCGGTCAAGGCCGGGGTGGTGATCGCCACGGCCTGGGCCGTCTACCGCTGGTTCCGCTACAGGCGCGAGGGCCTCACGCTCGTGGTGGCGGGGTTTGGCGTCGCCTGGTTCGTGCTCGTCGCCGGGATGACTCAGGCAGGCTTCGCCGGTAACCAGCGCTACTTGATCCTGTCGACCGTGGCCGTGTCCGTCCTCGGCGGCGTGGGGGCGGCGCGCGTCCTCCAGGGCATCGGGTGGCTGGGCCGGCGTGCCCTCGGAGACAGGCCGCGGGCCGGGGCCGCGACCGCGCTCGTCGCGTTCTTCGTCGCGCTTTTCGCCTCGACGCCTTTCATCGTCGAGAAGGCCAACAACGTGGGCCGGGTCTCCGGCGGCCTCAACCACGAGGCGGAGCTGTGGCACGACCTCAAGGTGTTGCTCGAGCGGAACGGCGGCAAGCATGCCCTGCTCACCTGCGGCGGCGTGTTCAGTGGCCCCTTCCAGACGCAGATGGTGGCCTACGAGCTCGGCATCCACGGCATCGAGATCGGCTGGCGCACGACGCCGCCCCCGGGCGTCGCGTTCCGGACGCGGACCGTGCCCAACGGCCCACTCGTGACCAAGCCTACCGACGACCGCTACCGGCTCATCGACCGCTATGGCAAGTGGCGGCTCCTGACCGTCCCGCCCCCCGGCAAGACCGCCTGCCCCAAGGCGAGCCCGGCGGCGCCCACCGCCCGCCCGGCTAGAGTCCGCTGACCGCCATGGCGTCCGTCGCATCGCGTACTCGCACCCTGCCGCGCGTCGGCTCGTTGCCCAGTGGGATCGCGGTCCCGATCTTGGTCGTCCTCGGCCTCATGGTGTTCGCGCTCTACCACCATACGCGGGCGCTCGGCGAGGCGCTGTGGATGGACGAGGGGCTCTCGATCGGCATCGCCTCGCAGCCGCTGCTCGACATCCCGCACACGCTGCGGGTCGACGGGTCGCCCCCGCTCTACTACATGCTCCTCGCCGTCTGGATGCGGGCCGTGGGCGACGGCCCGGCCGAGACTCAGGGGCTGTCGGTGGCGATCTCGCTCCTGGCGGTCCCGGGCGGGCTATGGGCCGGCTGGAGCCTGTTCGGCCGCCGCGCCGGCTACATCTGCGCCGCGCTCTTCGCCTTCAACGGCTTCCTGACGACGTACGCGCAGGAGACCCGGATGTATGCGCTGATGATCGTCCTCAGCCTGCTCCTGACGGCCGCCTTCCTGCACGTCTTCGTCTATCGCAACCGGCGCTATCTGCCGCTCTTCGCGGTCCTCCTGGCGGCGATGCTCTACACGCACAACTGGGGGCTGTTCGTCACGGCCGGCGCGCTCGTGTCGCTCTGCACGCTGATGTTGCTTGCAGAGGACCGGAAGGGCCTCTTACGCGACGCGCTGCTCGGGTTCGGCGGCGCAGGGCTGCTGTACCTGCCCTGGGTGCCCACGCTGATCCATCAGGTGCAGCACACCGGCGCGCCGTGGCTCAACACGCCGCGCCTGGGCGCGCCCGTGCAGATCTCCAAGTCGCTGCTCGGTGGCGGGATGGTCACCGTGTCGCTGCTGCTTGCCGGCGGCTCGGGCCTGGCGGCGGTGATCCAGGGCAAGACCAGCGACCGCGAGCGCAAGGCGATCTACGCTGCCGCCGCGCTCTGCGTCGGAACACTGGCCGTGGCCTGGCTCTTCTCCCAGTTCTCGCCGGCGTGGACCACGCGCTACCTCGGTGTCGCGCTTGGCCCGATCCTCCTGATCTCGGCGCTCGGCCTGGCGCGGGCCGGGAACCTCGGCCTGGTCGCCCTGGTGATCATCCTCGGGGTATGGGCCATACCCAAGACCTACGACCTGCGCAACAAGAGCAATGCGTCGGACCTGCGCCGGGCGGCGGCCCCCTTGCTCCACCCGGGCGACCTCGTGGTCTCGATGCAGCCCGAGCAGACGCCGCTGCTCGAGTACCACCTGTCCAACCTCGGGGGCGTGGACGGGCTCAAGTTCGCCACCCCGATGGGGGCCGTCCACAACCCCGAGGTCATGGACTGGACCGACTCGCAGGACCGGCTGAAGAAAGCGACAGTCCGCACGAATCTCGAACCCCTCCTTGCTAAGCTGCCGCGCTCCGGACGCGTGCTCTTGGTCGAGCCCGTCACCGAGCGTGTTGATGACTGGGACGCCCCGTGGACGCAGCTCGTGAGGCGGCGCTCCGCGCAGTGGGCATACGCGGTGGCCACCGATCCGCGCTTCAAGCAGATCGGAGTGGTCCCGCCGAACTACCGCCGCGTGACGCGGATCGGGGTGCGCGGCGTGGTCTACGAACGGAAATGACGATCACCGGCAACAGCGACAAGCCAGAGCCGACACAGGAGCTCGCGCGGCCCGAGATGCGCGAGAAGCCGACCGTGGTCATCGGCGGCGGGCCCGCCGGCCTCACGGCCGGGTACCTGCTCGCGCGACACGGTCTGCCTGTGGTCGTGCTGGAGGCCGAGGACCAGGTCGGCGGAATCGCCAAGACCGCCGTCCGCGACGGTTACCGGTTCGACCTCGGTGGCCACCGCTTCTTCACCAAGGTGAAGGAGGTCGACGACCTCTGGCACGAGATCATGCGCGAGGACTTCCTCGAACGCCCGCGGATGTCGCGCATCTACTGGCGCGACCCGCGCGGGCACGGCAAGTTCCTCGACTATCCGCTGCGCGGACCGGACGTGATGAGGAAGCTCGGTCCGATCGACCTGACCAAGGCGCTGCTCTCCTACCTCTGGGCCGCGGTCAAGCCCAAGGGCAAGGAGGAGACCTTCGAGCAGTGGGTGTCGAACCGCTTCGGCCGCTGGCTCTTCAGCCAGTTCTTCAAGTCCTACACGGAGAAGGTCTGGGGCGTCCCGACCTCCGAGATCCGCTCCGAGTGGGCGGCGCAGCGGATCAAGAACCTGTCCTTCTTCCGAGCGGCCTGGTCGGCGTTCTTCGGCAACAAGGACAACAAGGTCACGAGCCTGATCGAGAAGTTCAACTATCCCCGCTACGGCCCCGGCCAAATGTGGGAGACGATGACCGACGACATCCGCCGGCTCGGCGGCGAGGTGCTGCTCGAGCACAAGGTCGACAGGATCGAGTTCGATGGCGACCGCTGCGTGCGCCTCGACGCGGCCGGCAAGACCTGGGAGCCATCGGCGGTGATCTCCTCTCTGCCGCTCCGCAACGTCGTCGGGATGGCGCACCCGCACCCGCGTCCGGAGGTGCTCGCCGCGGCCAAGGGCATCCGCTACCGCGACTTCCTCACGGTCTCGCTCGTCCTCGACGGCGAGGACCTGTTCCCCGACAACTGGATCTACATCCACGACCCCAAGGTCACGGTCGGCCGGATCCAGAACTTCCGCTCTTGGTCGCCGTGGATGGTTCCGGACCCGTCCAAGGCCTGCGTCGGGCTCGAGTTCTTCTGCTTCCAGGGCGACGAGCTCTGGGAGATGGACGAGAACAAGCTGATCCAGCTGGGCATGCGCGAGCTCGAGCAGCTCGGCCTCGCCAGGAGGGAGCAGCTCGAGTTCGGCTTCGTGACCCGGGTGCCGAAGGCGTACCCGATGTACGACGCCGAGTATGCCGACCGGGTAGCGACGATCAGGACCTGGCTCGACGGACTCGACAATTTCGTCCAGGTCGGCCGCAACGGGCTGCACCGCTACAACAACTCCGACCACTCGATGCTCACCGCCATGCGGGCGGTCGACAACCTCGTGAAGGGCAGCGACCACGACATCTGGGCCGTGAACGCCGAGTCCGTCTACCACGAGGAAGAGACGCAGGACCAGCAGCAGCCCTACATCGAGGCGCCGGACACCGAGGCGCAGAAAGAACCGTTGCACCACTGAGGATTGCGGTCGCCTCCGCGTCGCGAGGCGATGCAATTTGCGATCTTCGGGCCGGGCCGACGTGATGTCCGCGCGCGCAATGGGTATGACGCCGGCACTCGGTGGAACCCAACCGTCGACTGCCCGGGCTTCTGGGGGCCGGGCTGGCGACAGTCGCAGCCGTATGCGCTATCGCCGCGCCCTCAGGCGCCTCTGCCCCACGCCTTCCGGACGCCTCCAAGCTGCCCGTGCACGCAGCCATGCGCGGCTGCTCCGCGCCGGTCTCGGGGCCCCTCCAGCCGGGTGTGGACCCCCGCGGCGTAGATCGCGGCTCCCCGAACCCGCTGCGCGGCCTGACCTTCTTCGTCGACCCCACGGAGCCCGCCTGGCTCGAGTGGCGGCAATACTCGCGCCGCCACGACGACAACGGCGCCCGGCTGATGTGGAGGATCGCAAGCCAGCCGCGCTTCCGCTGGTTCGGGCGCTGGACCCGGCCTGTGCGCCGCAGTGTGCGCCAGTACCTCAGCTGCGTCCAGGCGGTTCAGCCTGGCTCCGTGGCGCTGATGGTCGTCATGCGCGCCCAGGCCAAGAAATGCCACCGCGGCTACGGCGGAGGCGGGCGCCGCGAGGACAGGCGGACGCGTAGGTGGTACCGAAGCTTCGCCCGGGCGGTCGGCGGGGCCCGTGTGGTGATTGGCTTCGAGCCGGACTCGCTCGGAACGCTCGACTGCCAGACAAAGAGGCGCCGCCGTGCTCGCCTGAAGCTGCTCGCCTACGGCGTCAGGGTGCTCTCGCGCCTGCCGCGGGCGACGATCTACCTCGAGGCCGGGGCCTCGGACTGGGAGTCGGCCCGGCGCACGGCGCGCCTCCTGCGGATCATCGGGATCCGCCGCGTGCGCGGATTCATGCTGAACGTCACGCACTACGACTGGACGAGCAGGAACATCCGCCACGGCATGAAGATCTCGCGCCGGGTCGGCGGTAGGCCGTTCATCGTCTCGACCGCCTTCAACGGCCGCGGGCCGATTCACCTCAAGGCGCGCTCGGGCAGGGTGACCAACGTCTGGTGCCATCCCCGGGGCCGCGGTCTCGGCCCAGCGCCGACCGCCGACACCGGTTACTCGCGGATCGACGCGTTCATGTGGGTCGGCCGGCCCGGCTACTCCGGAGGCGGCTGCAACGGCGGGCCGCGCAGGGTGGGCGCGTTCTGGCCGGCGCGGGCGTTGATGCTCGCGACGTACGCCACCGGCTGGATCCGCCCACCTCGCTGACGTAGGCCCGGACGCCCGTCCAGACCGGGTGGACGTCACTAATCGAAGGCCTTCGGTGCCCCGATACGAGAGCGATGACCCTCCATCATCGACTCCGACTCCTAATCCGACTCGGCACCCTGGCGGCTGTCGTGATGACGGCGGGCCTCGTGTCCGGAGGTCAGCCTGCGCGCGCGCAGCAGCCGCCCGGTGGCAACCCGCCGCCGGCTGCTCTGCCGAGCGTGCCCACGCTTCCCGATGTCTCGAAGCTGGCCCACGGCTTCGCGTTGCGCGACTGCGAGCAGACCCCGCCGAGCTCGAGCTACGGCTACCCGGGTATCGACCCCCGGGGCGTCGACCCCCGCTCGCCCAACCCGCTGAGCGGCCTGACCTTCTTCGTCGATCCGACAGAGCCGGCCTGGCAGAAGTGGGACAGCTTCAGGCGGCGTGGCATGAGCCACGACGCCGATCTGATGTGGAAGCTCGCGAGCCGGCCGCGCGCCCGCTGGCTCGGCCGTTGGACCCGCCCGCGGACGACGAAGAAGATCCGCGAATACCTCAACTGCGTCGACGCGCTCCAGCCCGGCTCCGTGCCGCTGATGACCGTGATGCGCGCGCAGGCCAAGAAGTGCAATCCGAAGCGGTACGGCGGCGGCGGCCGCGCCGAGGACCGGCGCACCCGCGAGTGGTACCGCCAGTTCGCCGACGCGGTCGGCAACCGCCGGGTGGTCATCTTGTTCGAGCCGGACTCGCTTGGCACGATCGACTGCCAGAAGCGCCGCCGCCGGCGCGCGCGGATGAAGCTCCTGGCCTACGGGGTCAAGGTCATGTCGAAGATCCCGAACGCCACCGTCTATCTCGAGGCCGGGGCCTCGGACTGGGAGCCCGCGAGGCGCACGGCCTGGCAGCTGCGCTCGATCGGGATCGGGCGGGTGCGCGGCTTCATGCTCAATGTCACCCACTACGACTGGACCATCAACAACATCCGCCACGGGCGGCAGATCTCGCGCCTGACCGGCGGCAAGCCGTTCGTCATCTCGACCGCGTTCAACGGCCGGGGGCCTGTGCACTACCGCAAGTGGATCAGCCGCGCCCGCCACGTCTGGCGCACGATCAACGTCTGGTGTCACCCGCTCAAGCGCGGCCTCGGCCCGCCGCCGACCACCGCCACGGGCTACCGCAAGGTGGACGCCTTCCTCTGGATTGGCCGTCCGGGCTACTCGGGCGGATCGTGCAACGGAGGACCGCTCCCGGTGGGGACTTTCTGGCCGGCGCGCGCGCTGATGTACGCGACCTATGCGACCAACTGGGTGCGTCCGCCGTCGGGTACGCGCAACGGCCACTACGCCCGCTACTCTGCCCGCCAGCTCGGGCACTGAGGAAATCGCTCTCCTGAGCCAAGCGGGGGAACCCCGGCCATCCGCCGGCTCGCATATACGAATCGCCGCCCAGTGCGGCGACGTCCGGGGTTACATCCGGCGGGCCCGGCGGCGCAACCTGATCCCGCTGATCACGGTCATGCGCCACCAGGGCAAGAAGTGCGGCGGCGGCTACACGGGCGGCGGTGGCAGGGAGGACACGCGGACCCGCAGTGGTACCGGAAGTTCGCCCGCGCGGTCGGCGGTTCACGGGTGGTGATCGCCTTCGAGCCCGACTCGCTGGGGACGCTCGACTGCCTCAGGAAGAGCAGCCGGATGAGGCGCCTGCGCCTGCTCGCCTACGGGGTCCGGGTCCTCTCGCGCCTGCCGCGTGCGACCATCTACCTCGAGGGTGGCGCATCAGACTGGGAGCCGGCGCGGCGCACGGCGCGCCAGCTCCGCATCATCGGGATCCGCCGGGTGCGGGCTTCATGCTCAACGTCACCCATTTCGACTGGACGCGGAACAACATCCGCCCCGGGCTTAAGATCTCGCGGCTGACCGGCGGCAAGCACTTCATCATCTCGACGGCCTTCAACGGCCACGGGGCCGCTGCACTACCGGCGCTACTTCGGGCGGCACAAGTGGCGGCGGATCAACGTCTGGTGCCACCCCCCGCGCCGCGGGCTGGGGCCGCGCCCAACCACGATCACCGACCATCCGAACGTCGACGCCTACATGTGGATCGGCCGCCCGGGGTACTCGGCCGGCTCCTGCAACGGCGGACCACTCCCGGTCGGCAGCTGGTGGCCGAAGCGGGCGCTGATGTTCTCGAGATACGCCACCGATTGGATCGCGTCGCACCTGGCGGGCACCGCTTCGCGCACCGCTAGGGCGGCTCTACTAGCCCAATTCGTCTGACGGAACGGGCCGCCGCCGCTCGCGCGCCTTGGGGATCCGCTCGGCCGGCGGCCCATAGCGCTGGTGGCAGTTGTGCAGCCGGTAGATCGTCGCCGTCGGCCCGGGGCGGTGGTAGGCGGTGGGGTAGTAGTTGAAGGACAGGTCGAAGTTGAAGGGGACCGGCTTGGCGCCCTCGTCGTAGGGGGTGAAGCGGCGCAGAACGTCCGACTCGCGCTCGAGCCGGTCGTAGTACTCGCGAACGTCCGCGTCGCCGGTGTCGAGCGCACGGTCGCGGACGAGGCCGAAGGTCACGACGAGGCAGTAGCCGTAGTGGCGGTACTGGTCGATCACGTGGCGGTCCAGCACGATGTGGTACGCCGACGCCCGAACGCCGCCGCTGGGTCGCGTGAATTGGCCGGGCCGGAATTGACGACAGACGCGCTTGCGGTCGGGTCCGGCAGGATAGGACCAGCCGGGCAGCGGCCAGGCGTCGCGCCTCGGGCAG
>Ga0126312_10000754_pt1 | contig 20132 bp, 14 predicted proteins | sample Plot104A_FD_92537 | JGI IMG/M metagenome (GOLD analysis project Ga0126312, IMG submission 92537) | Serpentine soil microbial communities from UC McLaughlin Reserve, CA, USA - Plot104A | ecosystem: Environmental > Terrestrial > Soil > Grasslands | place: USA: UC McLaughlin Reserve, Lake County...
GGGTCGTCGGCGTCGAAGGCGACGACGAACTCCTGGTCGTCCAGCCCGAACGAGTATGCGGTGTTTGTCTCGATGCCCGTAAAGCGGCGGGCCACCGCGATGTGGTCGCGCATCACCCGCATGCGCTCCTCCGCGGCGAGGCGGTACCAGTCACGCCGCTTCCACATCGGGTAGACGATCAGGTACCTGGAGTCGGCGCCAGGCCGCGGCCCGAGCGGCTTGTCGGGCTCGTCGCTGTAAAGCGACTCCTTGGTCATCGCCAGGTACGAGTAGGGAACGTCGGCGAAGCCCATCAGCCCGCTCTGGTTCAGAAGCACGTGCAGCTCGTGGATCGGGTCGAGGGTGCGTGCGATGGCTCGTACCATCAAGTCGCAGTCGCCCCGAGTGCCGACCAGGGAGTAGGCGCGCAGGTAGTGGTCCTCGCCGAACTCCCCGCATGCGGCGGCGAACTCGCGCTTGTCGGCGGCCCGCTGGTTGGCTGGGCGTCGCCGCCAGGCCGGGTCCATCTTCAGGAAGGTGTACTTGACGTAGTTGCGCGCCTCGGCCATCTCGACAAGTCTCGCGTATAGGATGGAACGGTGCGCGTAGCGCTCGTCTCGCCCTACTCGTACACGTACCCGGGTGGCGTCGGGCGTCATGTGGAGGCTCTCGCCGGTGAGCTTCTGCAGCTGGGCCACGAGGTCCGGCTGCTGGCGCCCTACGACCCCGACGACCGCCTGGCGCGTGTACTTCACCGCGGCGTCCGCCCGCAGGCACGGCCCATGCCGGAATACTTGATTCCGCTGGGACGGACGGTGGGGCTGCCGGCAAATGGGGCGGTGTCGAACGTGTCGCTCTTCCCGGATGCCATCGCGGCGCTCGGCCGCGAGCTGCGGGGCGGCGGCTACGACGTGGTCCATGTCCACGAGCCCAACGTGCCTGCTGTGAGCTGGTATGCCGCGGAGGCCGCCCGGTCGCCGTTGGTCGCCACGTTTCACACCTACTCCACGAGCCGGATTGCGAACGGCTTGGCCGCCAATGTCGCAGGCGCGCGGCGCCTGTACTCCAAGCTGAGCGCCCGGATCGCCGTGTCCGAGGCCGCGGAGTGGACCGCGCGGCGCTTCTACGGCGGCCGCTATCGCATCGTGCCGAACGGGGTGGACCTTTCCGCCGCCCGCCCCGACCCCTCCCGACCCCGCGAGGAGCCGCGGATCCTCTTCGTCGGCCGATCCGAGGAGCGGAAGGGGCTGCCGGTGCTGCTGCGCTCCTTCGAGGCGCTGCGCGCCGCCGGTGTGGCGTCGCGGCTGACCGTCGCCGGCGCGACGCCGATCGAGGTCGAGCCGCTGCTGCTCGAGCCCGAGGGGGTCGAGGTCGCCGGTCGTGTGACCGAGGAGGAGAAGTGGCGTCTGCTTGGTGAGGCGGATGTCCTCTGCGCCCCCTCCCTCGGCGGCGAGAGCTTCGGAATGGTGCTTACCGAGGCGTTCGCGTCCGGCACCCCTGTGATCGCCTCCGACATCGCCGGCTACCGCGACGTCGTCCGCCACGGTGTCGACGGGATGCTCGTGCCCGTCGGCGACGCGGTCGAGCTCGGCGAGTCCCTGCGCGCGCTCGCGCTCGACTCCGCCGAGCGCGCCCGGATGTCCGAGGCGGCCCGCGAGCGGGCGGACCGGTTCGCGTGGCCGCGGGTGGCGAGCGACGTGACAGAGGTCTACGAGGAGGCGATGGCGGCCCCACAGCCGGCTCGTCCGGTCGCGCGGCTCGCCCGCCGGGCGGGGGTCACGCCGACCGAGTCGGGGCCGCGCGTGCCTCCCGAGCGGCTGCCCTCACTCGAGCCCGACGAGCCGACATGGGGCCGGCGCCGGGCGGCGCGGGCGATCCGTCGGGCGGGTGTCGGCGCCGGGGCGATCGTCGGTCTTGGGCTAGCGGCTCTCGCGCTTCAGCGGATCGGGCTCGAGTCGATCGGGCGCGCCATCCTCGCCGCGACGCCCGTATGGATGCTGGTGGCCTTCGCCCTCATGTGCGCATCGATGCTCGTTCGAGCCGAGGCCTGGCACGCGATCCTGCGAGCCGCCCTCCCGGGTACGCGCGTGCGCAGACGCGACACCGCCCGCGGCACGATGATCGGCGTCCTGATGTCCGCCACCTTGCCCGCGCGACTCGGCGAGCCCTCCCGCGCGCTGATCGTCGCCCGGCGACTGGGGCGGGTGCGCGACCGTTTCCCGGTCGTGCTCGGGACGATGGTCTCGCAGACGCTGTTGAACATCCTCGCCCTCGTCCTGCTGGGCTCGGTGATGTTCGCCACGGCCAGGCTGTTCCAGGGCAACGAGGACGCCCTCGTCATCGCGACGATCGCGCCCGTGGTCGTGCTCGCCCTGGTGCTGAGCCTCCCGTGGCTGCTGAGACGCGGGAAGCCGACGCGCTTCCAGCGGGTCCAGCAGGCCGCCGCGGTCGTACGGCGGGCGATGCTGCAGGTTCGGTCCGGTCTCGAGGTCTTCCGGCGTCCCAAGCTCGGCGGCTGGGCGGCGCTCATGCAGCTCGCGGCCTGGGCGATCCAGTGGCTCGCCTGCTACGTCCTGCTGGTGGCGCTCGGGCTCGACGAGCGCGCCGGGATGGGCGCCGCCGCAGCCGTGCTGTTCGCGGTGAACGTCACGGCCGCGCTGCCGGCGACGCCTTCGAACCTCGGCGTGTTCCAGGCCGCGTGCGTAGCGGTGCTGTCGGCCTACGGCGTCGGCAAGACGAACGCGCTCGCGTACGGGATCATCCTCCAGGCGATCGAGATCGCGACGGCGCTCGCCATGGGCATGCCGGCGCTCGTGCGCGAGGGGATGACCTGGAAGGACCTTCGCCTGCGGGCCCTTCATGCGGCTCCGGTGGAGCTGGCGAACGCGGCGAGCCGGGGGAACGAGGCCGCGGAGGCCGAGGCCTAGTACCTCGACGGATGTCCGGGGCCGCGCCCCGGCGGTCGCTGCTGGACGCGTACGGCGCCGATTAGAGAGGTGTGTCCCGGCTCTTCTCGCTCGCCCTGGTCGTTCTCGCCGTTGTGCTCATCGCTCCCACGGCGGCTCTCGCGGCTCCTCACCTGCCGCCGGCCGGGCAGGTCTTCCACGGCGGCACCGGGGGGTACGACGAGAACTCGATCTATCGCTTCGCGCGCGTGTCCGGACGGCGCCCGGACGTCTACCAGTGGTTCTTCACTCCGAGTTGGACACGCCGAAACCCTTCGTCTCTGGCCTGGCAGGCGAACCTGCTCAAGCTGGCGACGCGCACCGGCGTGCACCCCATGTTCCACCTCTCCACCGCCGCAGGCGGGCACGGTGGCTCCGTCATCACGCCGGGGCAGATCGCGCGCGGGGACGGGGACGGCTACCTCGTCGACCTCGCGCAGCTCATCGAGGCGAGCGGACAGGTGGTCTACCTCCGCGTGATGGCCGAGATGAACAACTGGAACAACCCCTACTCGGCCTTCGGCGCCGCCGGCGCTGGGCGCGGCGGCGACCACTCGAGCCGGGCCTATCGCCAGGCGTGGCGGCGGATCGCTCTCGTTCTGCGCGGCGGGCCGGCGGCGGAGATCGACCGCAAGCTCGGCGCGCTGGGGCTGCCGCCGCTTCGCGCCGGCGGCGAGACGCTGGCGCGGCCGGCGGTGGCCCTCCTCTGGGTGCCTTTCTGCGCGGGCCTTCCGGACGTTCGGGGTAACGGCCCGGGCGACTACTGGCCGGGCGCCGCCTACGTCGACTGGGTGGGCACCGACTTCTTCGCGAACTCACCCAACTTCCCGTGCCTGGAGCGCCTCTACCGGGATCGGCGCTGGCGAGACAAGCCCTTCGCGTTCGGGGAGTGGGCGCTATGGGGCCGCGACGACCCGGGCTTCGTGCGTCGCCTGTTCGCCTGGATCCACTCGCACCGGCGCGTGCGCATGGCGGTCTACAACCAGGGATCGTCCTTCCCCGCGCTGCTGCGCCTGCGCCCCGGCGGCGCGGCGGAGCTGCGGCGCCAGCTGCGCTGAGCGCGGAAGCCGGCAAGCGTCCTGCCCAAGTGTCGTCCTGCGACACCCAGGCAGGAGAAACCCAGTCGGGCGGTCAGCCGACCCAAACCTTCACACATCCATGTCAAGGTTCGCTAGCATTGCGGCGATCGTGCGCGACTTCCTCCAGGCCACCCGCGAGCGGGTCGTCGTCTTCGACGGCGGCATGGGCGCCACGCTCGAGCAGTTCGACCTGACCTCCGAAGACTACGGCGGGCTGCCCGGAAAGTGCCACGAGGCGCTTGTCCTGCACCGTCCCGACGTGATCGAGGGCGTCCACGAGTCGATGCTCGAGGCGGGCGCCGAGGTGGTCGAGACCGACACCTTCCAGGCGAGCCGGCTGAAGCTCGGGGAGTGGGGGCTCGCTGATCACACGTTGGAGATCAACCGGCGGGCGGCGGAGATCGCCCGCAAGGCCGCCGGCGAGGGCCGATTCGTAGCCGGCTCGATCGGCCCCACCGGGCACCTGCCGGCGTCGGACGACCCCACGCTCGGCAAGATCACTTTCCGCGAGCTTGTCGAGGTTTTCACCGAGCAGGCGCAGGGGCTCGTCGAGGGCGGCGTGGACCTCATCATCGTCGAGACCGCCCAGGACATCCTCGAGGTCAAGGCCGCGGTCTTCGGCGCCCGCGAGGCGTTCAAGCTCGCCGGCCGCAGCCTGCCGATCCAGGCAAGCGTCTCGCTCCTCCCGAACGGCGGGAAGATGCTCCTCGGGACCGACATCCAGGCGGTGCTGGCCACGCTCGCCGCGCTCGACGTCGACGTGATCGGCCTGAACTGCTCCACCGGCCCCGAGGACATGCGCGACGCCGTCCGCTACCTCGGCGAGCAGAGCCCGCTCCCGGTCCACTGCATCCCGAACGCCGGCCTGCCGCTCCAGGGACCGAACGGCGAGACGATCTTCCCCGAGGAGCCCGACCCGCTGGCGAGCACGCTCCAGGACTTCGTCGAGCGCTACGGCGTCTCGATCGTAGGCGGCTGCTGCGGCACGACCCCCGACCACATCCGCGCGATCGTGGATCGAGTCGGCGGCCGCGAGGCAGGTTCGCGGCCGGACCCGGGCGAGCCGCTCGCCTCGTCGATGATGACCGCCACGCCGCTGGCGCAGGAGCCGCGCCCGACTCTCGTCGGCGAGCGCGTCAACTCGCAGGGCTCCCGGAGGGCCAAGGAGCTGCTCCTCGCCGACGACTACGACGGTCTCGTGCAGGTGGCCGAGGACCAGGTGGCCGGCGGCGCCCACGTGCTCGACGTGTGCGTCGCGCTCACCGAGCGCCAGGACGAGGACGTGCAGATGCGCGAGCTGGTGAAGCGGATCTCGCTCACCCAGCCGGCGCCTATCCAGGTCGACTCCACGGAGCCCGACGTCGTCCAGGCCGCGCTCGAGCAGATCCCCGGGCGGGCGATCGTCAACTCGATCAACCTCGAGGCCGGCCGCGACAAGCTGGATACGGTCGTGCCTCTCGCGACGGCGCACGGCGCAGCGGTGATCGCGCTGACGATCGACGAGCAGGGGATGGCCAAGACCGCCGAGCGCAAGCTGGAGGTCGCGAAGCGCATCGTCGGCCTGGCCTGCGACGAGCACGGTCTCGACCGCGAGACGCTCATCTTCGATGCGCTGACCTTCACCCTCACTACCGGCGACGACGAGTGGAAGCCGTCCGCGATCGAGACGATCGAGGGAATCCGCCGCATCAAGGCGGAGCTGCCCGGCGTGAAGACCTCGCTCGGCGTCTCGAATGTCTCCTTCGGCGTCTCGCCCCCGGCGCGGGCGGTGCTGAACTCGGTCTTCCTCCACCACTGCGTGGAGGCGGGGCTCGACCTGGCGATGGTCAACCCGAACCACATCTCGCCTTACGCCGAGATCCCGGACGAGGAGCGCGAGCTGGCGGACGACCTCGTCTTTAACCGCCGCGCCGACGCGCTCGAGCGCTTCATCGCTCACTTCGAGCAGAAGGGCGAGTCGGAGGAGGAGGAAGCCGGCGACCCGACCGAGGGCATGGAGCCCGAGGAGGCGCTCCACTACCAGATCCTGCGCCGCAAGAAGGACGGCGTCGAGGATTGGATCGACCGCTCGGTCGACAAGATCGGCGCGATCCCCACGCTGAACGACGTGCTCCTTCCCGCGATGAAGCAGGTCGGGGACAAGTTCGGCGCCGGCGAGCTGATCCTGCCCTTCGTCCTCCAGTCGGCCGAGGTGATGAAGCGCGCGGTGGCGCACCTGGAGAACTACCTCGACCGCATCGAGGGGCACACCAAGGGCAAGGTCGTGGTCGCCACCGTGTTCGGCGACGTGCACGACATCGGCAAGTCGCTCGTCAACACGATCCTCACCAACAACGGCTACACCGTGATCGACCTCGGCAAGCAGGTGCCGGTGGACACGATCATCAATGCCGCCGTCGAGAACGAGGCCGACGCGATCGGACTTTCCGCCCTGCTCGTCTCGACCTCCAAGCAGATGCCCACCTGCGTGCGAGAGCTGCACGAGCGGGGGCTCGGCTTCCCGGTGCTCGTGGGAGGCGCAGCCATCAACCGCGACTTCGGCCGGCGCATCCTCTATCCGAAGGGCAAGGACTCCGACGAGGTCTACGAGCCGGGTGTCTTCTACTGCAAGGACGCGTTCCAGGGGCTCGCGACCGTCGACAAGCTCGTGGACGAGAAGGCGCGCGGCGCGCTGCTCTCGAAGACCCGCGACGAGGCGCGCGCGCTGCGCGAGAAGCCGGAGGTCAAGGATGACGCTCCGCCCGTGACCGACGACTCGGTTCGCTCGAAGGCGCGCCCCGACGCGCCGGTCCCCGAGCCGCCGTTCTGGGGCGTCCGGGAGCTGGAGGTCGATCTCGACGAGGTCTATCCATACCTCGACCGGCACGTGCTGTTCAAGCTGCACTGGGGCGGGCGCGGCGTGAAGGGCGAGGACTGGGAGCGGCTCGTCCGCGGCGACTTCCAGCCTCGGCTGGAGCGCATGTGGCGCGAGCAGGACTACCTGCGCCCGCGTGCGAAGCTCGGCTACTTCCCCGCCAACGCGGACGGAAACGAGCTCATCGTCTACGACCCGGAGGACCCGGGTCGCGTGCTCGAGCGCCTCGTCTTTCCGCGCCAGCCGCGGCACGACCGCATCTGCTTGGCGGACTTCTTCCGTCCGGTGGATTCGGGCGAGCGGGACGTCGTGGCCATCCAGGCGGTCACCGTTGGCCCCGAGGTCACCGAGCTGATCAACCGCCTCGAGGGCGAGGGCGAGTTCTCCGAGCAGCTCTTCACGCACGGGCTGGGCGTTCAGGCCGCGGAGGGCCTCGCCGAGTGGGTCCACTCCGAGGTGCGCCGCTCGCTCGGGATCGACCTGGACCAGGGGCGCCGCTATTCCTGGGGTTACCCGGCCTGCCCCGAGCAGTCGGAGCACGAGAAGGTCTGGCGCCTCCTCGACCTCGAGGAGATCGGCATGACGCTGTCCGACGGCTGGGCGGTGCTGCCGGAGCAGTCGACCGTGGCGATCGTGGCCCACCACCCGCAGGCGGTCTACTTCGGCATGAAGTCGGGCTTTGTGCCGGAGGCGAAGTCGCCCGACGAGCTGATCGCCGGAACCGAGCGCGGCGGCGAGCTTCCCGGGCGCGTCCCAGCCTAGCTCGGACGCCGTAGCTCCGGCTCCGCCGGGCTCTCGACAGAGCGGCGAATCGGCGGGCCCGAATCTTCGACACATGTCCAAAGACCCCAGGCCGGGGCGGACGTACCGTGGCGGCGCACACCCGAGAAGGAGGCACTACCACCATGAGACGTATCGCCCTGGCGGCCTGCGTGCCGCTCGGAGCAGCCCTGCTCATGCCGGCCGCGGCGGTGGCCGCAGACGGACCCACGCTCGACGAGACGGTGTCCAGCCTGAACACCTTGTGGGTGATCGTGGCCGGCGTGCTGGTCATGTTCATGCAGGCCGGCTTCGCGTTCCTCGAGATCGGCTTCTCGCGCGCGAAGAACGCGGGCCTCGGGGTGGTGAAGATCCTCACCAACTTCTCGATCGCAGCCCTGGCCTACTGGGCCGTCGGGTTCGCGCTGGCCTTCGGCGGCGCGGGGACGATCGCCGGCACCAACGGCTTCTTCCTGGACGTGAGCTCGGCGCCCGCCGACGCGGCGGCGCAGTTCCCGCTGCTCGACATCGCGGGGATCAGCCCCGCCGCGCTGCTGTTCTTCCAGTTCGTCTTCTGCGCCGTCTCGCTCGCGATCGTCTGGGGCGCGACGCTCGAGCGGATCAAGTTCAGCGCCTACGTGATCTACGCCGTGGTCTTCGCGGCGGTCATCTACCCGGTCATCAGCCACTGGATCTTCGGCGGCGGCTGGCTCCAGGTGAACATCGGCATGCAGGACTTCGCCGGATCCACGGTGGTGCACCTGATCGGCGCGACCGGCGGCTTCGCGGCGCTCCTGCTGCTCGGCCCGCGGCGCGGCAAGTACGGGCCAGACGGCAAGCCCCGGGCGATCCCGGGCCACTCGATGCCACTGGTCGGCCTCGGTGTGCTGATCCTCTGGCTCGGCTGGTTCGGCTTCAACCCCGGGTCGACGCTCGGAGCGCTCGGCAACCGCTTCGCCGAGGTGGTGCTGGTCACCAACCTCGCGGCCGCCGCAGGCGTGCTCGCCGCGCTGTGCGTCATGTACATGCGGACGAAGACCTACGACGTCGGCATGGCGGGGAACGGCGCGATCGCCGGTCTCGTGGCGATCACCGCGCCGTCCGGCTACGTCGAGTTCTGGGCGGCGCCGATCATCGGCGCGGTGGCGGGCGTGATCGTGGTCTACGGAGTCGTGTTGATCGAAAAGTGGCTCGACGACCCCGTGGGCGCGCTCTCGGCGCACGGCCTGGCGGGCATCTGGGGGACCCTCGCGTGCGGCCTCTTCACCGCTCCAAGGCTCGCGGAGCTGAACGGGGTCGGCGACGGCGGACTCTGGTACACGGGCAGCTTCACGCAGCTGGGCGACCAGGCGCTCGGCATCGGTGTGGCGTTCGTCTGCGTGTTCACCGTCTCGTACGCGGTCTTCGCGCTGATCAAGGCCACGATCGGCCTGCGCGTCACCGCCGACGAGGAGGACGCGGGTCTCGACATCGCCGAGACCGGGATGTACGGATATCCGGAGCAGTTCATCCCACCCTCCGAGCTGGTGGGCCCGGGTCTCCCGGCCACCCGCGCCGCTCCGCAGCCGGCCCCGGCCGGCGTCACGGCGACCGCCGTGCCGGGGGAGGCGACGGCATGAAGATGGTCGTCGCCTACATCCGGCACGAGGCCTTCGAGCCGATCCGCGCGGACCTGCTCGAGGCCGGCTTCCCCAGCCTTTCGATCACCGAGGTGAAGGGCTCCGGGAGGCAGAAAGCCATCACCGAGCACTATCGCGGTTCGCAGCTCGCGGTCCACCTGCGCCCGAAGCTGAAGCTCGAGTGCGTGGTGGAGTCGAAGGACGTCGGGTTGATCAAGGAGATGATCCTGCGGCACGCTCGGACCGGCTCGGTCGGCGACGGGAAGCTGTTCGTCCTGCCCGTCGAGGAGGCGGTGCGGATCCGCACCGGCGAGTACGGCGAGGACGTGCTGCAGGCGCACGAGGGAGAGGAGGTCATGGTCAATGGCGATCGCCCCTGAGAGGACGACCGGCGCCGGCGATGTGCTGGCGCAGGTCGAGGAGTGCGGTGTGGAGTTCATCCGGCTTTGGTTCACGGACATCTTCGGCCAGCTCAAGTCGTTCGCCGTGGGACGCGAGGAGCTGCCGGGGGCGCTCGAGGAGGGGATGGGCTTCGACGGCTCGTCGATAACCGGCTTCAACCGGATCGAGGAGTCGGACATGATCGCCATGCCCGACCCGAGCACGTTCCGGATCCTGCCCTGGCGCACGGGCGAGACGCACACCGTGGGCCGCCTGTTCTGCGACGTCCTGAGGCCCGGCGGCGAGCCCTACGTGGGCGACCCCCGCTTCCAGATGCGCCGCGCCCTCGCGCGAGCGAAGGAGATGGGCTTCGACCACTACTACCTGGGACCTGAGCTCGAGTTCTTCCTCTTCCGCTCGGACGAGGGGCCGGAGGTGCTCGACAAGGGCGGCTACTTCGACCTCACGACGCTCGACGTGGCCTCCGACTTCCGCCGCGACTGCGTCTTCACGCTGCGGGAGCTCGGCATCCACGTCGAGTACACGCACCACGAGGTCGGCCCGTCGCAGCACGAGATCGACATGCGCTTCGCGGACGGGCTCGAGATGGCCGACAACGCGATGACATACCGGATCGCGGTGAAGGAGGTGGCGGCGAAGCACGGCTGCTACGCGACCTTCATGCCGAAGCCGCTCTTCGGCGAGAACGGCTCGGGGATGCACACCCACCAGTCGCTCTTCCGGGGCTCGGAGAACGCGTTCTTCGACGCGAGCGACGAGTTCTTCCTCTCGGCCGAGGCGAAGGGCTTCATCGCCGGTCAGCTCCGGCATGCGCGGGAGCTGTCGGCGCTGTTCGCTCCGTCGGTCAACTCGTACAAGCGGCTCGTGCCGGGCTACGAGGCGCCGGTGTACATCGGTTGGTCGCGTCGCAACCGCTCGGCGCTGGTGCGGGTGCCCGTCTACCACCCGGGCAAGGAGCGGTCGACGCGCATGGAGCTCCGCTGCCCGGACCCCTCGTGCAACCCGTACCTGACCTTCGCCGCCCTGCTCCACGCCGGGCTCGAGGGAATCGAGCGAGGGTACGAGCTGCCGGAACCGATCGAGCGCAACCTCTACGACCTCACCGAGGCGGACCGCCAGGCGATGGGGGTGTCCCACCTGCCGGAATCCCTCGGCGAGGCGATCGAGGTGATGTCCGGGTCCGAGCTCGTGCGACGGGCGCTCGGAGAGCACATCTTCGAGCGCTACGTCGCCCTCAAGCGCGAGGAATGGCTCGACTACAGAGTGCAGGTGACGCCATGGGAGATGGAGCAGTACCTGCCCGTCAGCTGACCGAGGCGCCCGGATCGGGCCCGACGCCGCGCGGCGCCCACCTCGAGATGGTGGGCGCCGTCCTCGCCGGCGACGGCCTCGAGCGGGTCGCGGAGATCGCGTCCGCGCACGCCGGCGCGCCGGTGGCGGTAATCGTCCCACGCCTTGGGGCTCCCGTGGAGAGCTGGGCGCCGTACGAGCGCTACGTGGCCGCCCGCCTGGCCGGTGGGCGGCCGCAGCGTCCGTCGGAGGTCTCTACGGAGGTGCCGATCTCCTCGGGTGGTCGCGACCTCGGCGCGGTGCTCCTGCTCGGCCCAGGCCTGCCGGACGCCGGCGACTACCTGCACGTCGCCGCGGTGGCGGCCCTGACGGAGGTGGCGGTGGCCGAGGCCCGCGACGAGACCGAGCAGACTCTGCGCGGCTCGTTCCTCGAGGACCTGCTGACACGCCCGGACCTCGATCCGGACGACGTCGCTCGGCGCGCGCTTCGCATGGGCTGCGACCTCGGCGCCGGCTACACGGCACTATGCGCCGAGCCGAATGGCCGCGGGCCGGGGCGTCTGGTGGCGGCGCTCGCGGCGGAGCTGCCGGGGGCGCTTGGGCAGCCGGTGGATGGCAAGGTCTACGCGCTGCTGCCCGGTCCGCCCGAGGCGGCGCGCCGGGCCGCCACGCGGCTGGGAAGGCACGCCCAGGTCGGGGTCTCCTCATACCGGGCCGGGGCCGGCGAGGCGCGCCGCGCCCTGGACGAGGCCGAGCTCGTCCTGCGGGTCACGGCGGCGGGCGGGGGACCGCCGGGCGAGGAGATCGGCGAGGGCACCTACCGCCTGCTCTTCCGGGTGCTGGCGAGCCACCCCCAGGAGGTGCGGAGCTTCTACGACGACACCGTGGCGCCCCTGGTCCGCTACGACGAGCAGTACTCGACCGACCTGCTCGGCACGCTCGGCGCCTATCTCGACAACAACTGCAACATGAACGCAACCGCTCAGGCGATCCACGCGCACCGCCACACGGTCGGCTATAGGCTCGACCGAGTGAAGGAGCTGACCGGCCTCGACCCCTTCCGCAGCGAGGACCGCGAGCGCCTCGGCCTGGGCCTGAAGGCGTACCGGATAATCGCGCCGTCGCTGCCGCGCTGAGGGCTACGCGCCTGCCGCGGGATCGCGCTTGCGGTCGCCGGACGCTCCTCGTCCGAGAGCGGCACGAGCTTGTACCGCCTGGGGGCCACGGCAGGATCATCGCGGCTTTCTGCACCTGTCGCCAGGGACGGATGTCCAAGGATGGGTCAGGGCGCTTCGACCGGGTGTCGATCAGAGCGCGGCGAGCGCCGCGTCGAGGACCCGTTCGGGTCCGAACCGAATCACGTCGTCCACCACGAGGCCCGTCTCCTCGCGGGCGGCGCCGATCGCGGCCCGGGCCCTGTCCTCATCGAGGTCGCTCGTGTTGAGCGCGATCGCGGCGACCCGCGTGGGGCGGACGGGCGCGGCGACCGCCTCGTAGGCGCCGATCAAATCGGGCAGCGGCGGGATCGGCAGGCCCGGGTAGTTGCGAATCCCGGCGGCGCCCGGCTTGTGCACCAGCACGAGCAGATCGGGCGCCGACCCATGCAGCAGCCCCAGCGTGACCCCCGAGTAGGCCGGGTGGAAGAGGGCGCCCTGGCCCTCGACGAACAGGAGATCGCCCCGCTTGGCGCCCTCGCGCACGAGCCGCTCGCCGGCGCCGGCGACGTAGTCCGAGATGACGTGGTCCACCGCGATGCCCCAGCCGGCGATCGCGACCCCGGTCTGGCCGGTCGGTACGTACACCGAGCGCAGCCCGCGCTCGCGCGCGACCCGGTCGAGCTCGAGCGTGACGACCTTCTTCCCGATCACCGTGTCCGAGCCGACGCTGTGCACGACCCTCACCGAGTCAGGCCGGCTGCTCGGGCCGAGCGGCACGGTCAGGTCGGACGGCGTGGCGCGGAGGTCCCGGAGCGCCACGCCCGCCCGCGTAGCCGCCCGGCGGAGCTCCGGGTCCTCGGACAGTTGAGTGTGGAGCCCGGCCTCGATGTGCAGGCCGGCCTCGATCGCGGCGAGGAGGGTGGCCCGCCAGGCCGGGTCGAGCTTGCCGCCGGTCGGCGCGACACCGACCAGGAGGGCTTCGGGCGTTCGCTCCAGCGCCTCGCCGAGGGTCGACACGATCGGCACCGGATGGAGGCAGAACGGCACGACCTGATCGGCGGTCCGCCCGGCGCAGGTCGAGTCGATGACGGCGACGACCTCCCGCGTCCCGTACCGGATGACGCCATGCGCCGTCTTGCCGTTGTGCTTGGCGAACAGCCCCTCCGCGAAGATCGCGAGCCGCTCGCTCACGCCGGCGCCACGCCCAGTCCGGGGGCGTCGCCTGGCAGCACGCGACCGTCCTCTTGGCGCAGCCCCGTGAAGGGCTGCTCCGCGAGCAGCAGGTGGCCGTCGAGGTCGGCCCAATCGGCGAGCGACGCGATCGCCGCGGCGGGCGCCACCCCGAGCTGCGACTCGACCATGCAACCGAGCATCACCCGCAGGCCGAGGGCGCGGGCCGCGTGGATCATTCGCACTGCCTCGCGAAGACCGCCCGACTTCGCCAGCTTGACGTTGATCCCGTCGGCGTAGGCCCCGACAGCCGCGACGTCGCCGAGGTGGTGGCAGCCCTCGTCCACGATCACCGGCGGGCGTGGCTCGAGCTCGCGCAGAGCCTCGAAGCTGTCGACGTCCCCGGCCGGGAACGGCTGCTCGACCAGCTCGACGCCGAGCTCGACGAGGGCGGGCACGAGCTCCCAGGCCGCATCGAGCGTCCAGCCCTCGTTGGCGTCGACCCGAAGCGGGGCCTGCGACTCGGCCCGCACGGCCTCTACCCGCGCGAGGTCCTCGGGTCCGCCGACCTTGACCTTCAGCGCCCTGAATGCGCGCGCCCGCCGAGCCCGCTCGCGGGTGCCGTCCAGCGTGTCGATGCCGATCGTGTAGGAGCTGGGCGGCGACAGCGGGGAGAGCCCCATCAGGCGCCAGACCGGAACGCCCAACCGCTTGCCGATCCAATCGTGCAGAGCGGCGTCCAGCGCGGCCTTGCCGGCGGCCTGCCCGTCGACGTCCTCGAGACGGTTGCCGATGGCCTCGAGCGCGAACGGATCGTCGCCGACGAGCGCGGGCGCCTCCTCGATGAGGAGCTCGGCCGCGGACTCCACGGACTCCCCCCGGTAGTAGACGGGCGCGGCCTCGCCAAGACCGACGATCCCATCGTGCTCCAGCTCCAACTGAACTAGCTGCTGGGAAGTGCGCGACCCGCGCGCGATGGCGAACTCCTCGGCGAGCGCGATGGACACGGTGCGGGTCCGGAGCTGCACTGGTGGAGCATGACGGACTCGGGCGGCTTGTTCGGAGCGCGCGCCTTCAGATCGAGTCGCGACGCCGCGTCCGCGCGCGTCAGACCGGCGTACGCGTCTCGGTCAGCCCGTGCCGGTGCGCGACCGCCGCCGCTTCGGTGCGGGAGCGGACGTCGAGCTTCGCGAGGATCCGGGACACGTGCACGCTCGCGGTCTTCTCGGCCATGTGCAGCCGGGAGCCGATCTCGCGATTGGTCGCGCCGGCGGCGACCAGCGCCAGCACCTCGCGCTCGCGCGCGGTCAGGCCGAACGGGTCCGGCTCTTCGACCGGCTCGGGCTCCGGCGTCGGCTCGTCCTCGAGTCGCAGGCGCGCTCGCGCCGCGAGCGAGCCGATCTCCTCGAGGAGCCATCCGCTTCCAAGCCGCCGCGCGCCCTTCCGGGCGGTCGCAGCGGCGCCTGCGGCGTCGTCGCGATCGCGCTCGGCCGCGAAGGCCTCAGCCGCTCGCCAGCGGGCATAGTTCGCGGGATACGGCCGGCCAAGCCCATCCCAGGCCGCGGCCGCGGCCTCCCACAACGCGGGATCGTCCTCGCCGCATGCGCGCGCGTACTCCGCCTCGGCCGAAGCAAGCTCGGCCCTCTGAACGGGGCCGCCGGCCCGGCGATCGGCGAGCTCGGCGTCCCCCACAGCGTCGTCCCCGGCGTGGGACGCCAGCCGCACGCGCGCGATCAGGGCCAGCGCGCGCTCGCGAGCCACCCGTTCGGCGTCGGTGTCCTGGCGGTCGCGGGCGAGCTGACCAGCGTCGCCCTCCACGCGGACGCCGACGGCCGCCAGCTCGGCGATCCGCGCTACGTCCTCCGTGCAGAACTCGATGCGATCGAGGCCCTCGTCGATCGCCGCGCGCGCAGCGCGCAGGTCGCCGGAGCGACGCTCCAGCTCCGCCCGCTGGCTCCCGTACACCCCGACGAACTGGGGCTCGGTCGACGCGCGACCCGGCCGCACCAGCGCATCGAGGTCGGCGCGCGCCTCGACCAGGTCGCCCCGGCCGAGCGAGAGAGCTGCCCGGGTCATGTGCCAGAGGAGAAGGGTGGTGCCGACGTACCTGCGGCTCGCCGGCGGCATGACGCGCTCGGCCTCATCCCAATCGCCCGTCTCATAGAGGTACTCGGAGATGCAGAGCCACAGCCAGTCGGACGCGCGAGTCATCCCCCTGACCTCCCCCAGGCCCTCGCGCGCGAGAGCGAGCGCGTCACGGGTTCGACCGCTCCTGTTCAGCAGATCGGCGAGGTTGATGAAGGCGGTCGCTCGCTCGTCGGGCAGGCCGACCTCCGTGGTCGCCTCGATGGACTCACGCAGAGCAGCGGCCCCCGCTTCGTGCTCACCTAGACCGTCCAGCGAGACCCCGAGCGCATTGAGCGCGCGCATCTCGGCGGCGACGGCCCGTGGATCGGGGCGCGCGCCCTTCGCCGCGCGCGCCACCGCCAGCGCCTCGCGGCCCACCTCGACCGCCTCCCGGAGGCGCGCTTGGAGCATCCGCGAGCGGGACTTCGCCGCCAGCAGCGCGGCGCGCTCGACGGTCTGCTCGTCGGGCGGGAGCAGGGCGAGGGCTCGGTCGATGGTGGCGACGCTCTCCGGCCCGCGGTTGGCGTTCCACTGGGCGCGAGCCAACCTCTCGAGCAGCGTCGCCGCCCGGCGCGGCTCGCGTTCCTCGTCCACGAGCTCCAGCGCGCGGCGCAGCAGCGCCTCCTGCCGCAGCACCTCGCCCGCCATATCGGCCGCGTTCGCCGCGCGCGCCAGCAGCTCCCAGTGCTCGCAGCCCGCGAGCCGCTCGGGCTCCTCCACGCGCTCCCACAGGCCGAGCGCTCGTTCGAGCAGACTCGACGCCTCGATATATGCGTTCACCCGCTCCGCCGCGACGGCGGCCCGTACGCAGGCGGAGAGGGCGGCCGGCTGGTCGCCCGCCGCCAGCCAGTGGTGGGCGATCCGAGCGGCCAGGTGCGCGCCGGGGCTGTCAGTCGTCGTCGTCCGTCGCTCGAGCGCCCGCGCCATGGCGCCGTGCATCTCGGTCCGCTCCCCCGGAAGGAGGTCGTCGTACACCACCTCGCGAAGCAGCGCGTGGCGGTAGCAGTAGCGGCCGTCGTCCGCCGTCACGACGATGTGACTGGACACGGCCTCGCGGAGCGCGTAGCGGAGGTCCGTAGCCTCGAGCCCGCAGACCTCCGCCAGCAGCTCGTGGTCGACGGCCGCCTCGCAGGCCAGCCACCGCATCAGCTCCTGCGACGCCTCGGGCAGGCGCTCCACGCGCAGCATCAGGGCGTCGCGGAGGGTGGGAGGCAGCGAGCCGCGCCCGTCGAGGCCGACGGCGAGGAGCTCCTCTGTGAACAGCGGGTTCCCTTCGCTGCGGGCGTACAGCCGGTCCAACAGCTCGAGCTGCGGCGGCGCGGCGAGAATGCCTTCGAGCTGCTCGGCCATCTCCTCTCGAGTGAATGGCTCGAGCTCGACGATCCGGGTCGTTGGGTCGCGGCTCAGCTCGGCGAGGAGCGGCCGGAGCGGATGGCGGCGGTGGAGTTCGTCGGAGCGATAGCCGGCGACGACCAGCAGACGCTCGCGGCAGAGCGTCCGTGCAAGGAAGCTGAGGAATGCTCGCGTGGAGCTGTCGGCCCAGTGGATGTCGTCGATGACGAGCAGGAGCGGCGCGACCGTCCCGAGTGCGTCGAGCAGCTCCAGCAGCGCTTCGAACACGCGCGATTGCGCCACGGGCTCTTCGCCGGCCGCGACCTGCAGCCCCGGCAGGATCGCGCCGAGGTCGGCCCGCAGCGGCGGTGCGAGGGCGTCGAGCGCGGGGTCGCCGTTGCGCACGAGCTGACGCAGCGCGCCGAGCAGAGGGGCGTACGGGAGCTCGCCGTCGCCCAGCTCGACGCAGTCGCCCCACAGCGCGCGCGCGCCGCCCGCGCGGGCGCGACGGACGAGCTCGTCCGCGAGGCGCGACTTGCCTACGCCCGACTCACCCGCGATGAAAGCGAGCGACGAGCGGCCTTCGGCCGCGTCGGCGAGCGCGGCCTCCAGTTCGGCGAGTTGCCCGGAGCGCCCGACGAAGCGGGCGCTGGTCATGCGCGTGGCCATCAACCGTCCATCCTGCCAGCCTGTGTCGGTCGCGGGTTGCCTCCTGGAGGAGGGTGTCGATTCGAATTGCGTGGAGGCGGGGATCCATGAGTGCTCCTCTCGGGTCGTCAACAAACCTGAGTCTGGAGCTGAGGGGCGCCTTCCACATCGGGCAATCGGAGCGATTTCGCGTGTCGCACCCCTTACTCGCGGACGTGGAAGCCTTACTTGGATGAAGGCCGGTCTCTGCGACTCCTGCCGCCACCAGCGAATCGTCCGCAACACCCGCGGCAGCACGTTCTCGATGTGCGAGCGCTCGAAGACCGACCCGGCCTTTCCTAAGTACCCGCGGCTGCCGGTGGAGCGCTGCTCGGGTTACGAGGAGCGGAGCGACCCTCGACCGGTCAGCGCGTCCCCGTGACGACCGTCTTGCCGTCCTCGGCGACGCGGGTCTGCGGCGCCGCGTCGGAGATCGTCCCCGAGAAGCTGCCGCGCGGCGCCGGGCCGCCGCCCGCGCTTACGGCCTTCGCCTTGCCGTCGAGCCCCGCGGCCACGCGCCAGTCGATCTTGTACGGCCCCGCCTTGACGGCGGTCACCGACCAGCGGAACGTCGTCTCCTTGCCGGCCTTCAGCGCGCCGCAGGCCCAGGTGTTCACGTAGGCGGTGTCGCACCCGCGCGGCGCCGCGTCCTTCGCCTCCGGGAAGCCGCCGATCTCCACCGGGACGCCGTTGATCACGAAGCGAGGGCGCTCGGGGTCGGCGAGGTCGGGGTCGCGCTTCTTGTAGTTGAAGCCGTCGACCGTCATCGCGACGTTCGGCACGGTCTGGCGGCCGGTGTTGCGCACGGTGATGACGAGATCGGAGCGCTTCGCGAGCTTCTGCTGCTCCGGGAACTGCGCCCGCGTCACGTCGACGGCGAAATCGCCCTCTGGCTCGTCAGCGTCCTGGCGCTCGCCGCCGCAGCCCGTGACGGCGATCAAGCCGAGGACGGCGAGCGCTCGCCACGCCTCGGTCATCCTCGCCTCCAAAGCCGGCCGAACATACCATCCGCACCGAGCGCCGGGCGCAGCTTCGCCCAGCTCCCGGGTTGTCTCTGGAAGTACCCGGGAACATGCCATAGGCTTCGTGCCGCGAGTCGTGTTTCGCGGGGGCGCGCGTCCGCTTCCCCGAGGAGGAGTTCTGTAGTGGTTAGAGCTGCGGCCGATCGGGTCTTCCTGCCGACCAAGAACCTGCTCGAGCAGGTCGGCGACATGATGATCCTGACCGGCAAGACGCTCGTGTCGGCGCTGCGCCCGCCGTATCCGTACGGCACCGAGTTCGTCCAGCAGTTCCTGTTCATGCTGCGTCTCTGCTGGCTGCCGCTGACGATCTCGACGATCGCGTTCGGCTACGGCGCGCCGGGGCTCCAGGCCGGCAACTTCCTCGTCCTGTTCGGCGCGATCGATCGTCTCGGCGGCTTCTTCGTGCTCGCCTCGATCCGCGAGTTCGCCCCCTTCGTGACCGCGATCATCCTGGCCGGCGTCGGCGGCACCGCCATCACCGCCGACCTCGGCGCTCGCAAGATCCGGGAGGAGCTCGACGCGCTCCAGGTGCTGGGCGTCGACCCGATCAAGAACCTGGTCGTGCCGCGCTTCCTCGCGCTGATGGTGGTCACCGGCCTGTTCAACATCTACGCGCTGATCTTCGGCATCTTCGGCGGCGTGCTGGCGACGCTGACCTTCGACGCGCCGTTGGGCCCGTTCTTCGCGACGCTTCTGAACAACGCGTCGACCACCGACCTCTGGGGCTCGGTCGTCAAGACCACGTTGTTCGGGGCGATCATCGCGATCGTCTCCTGTTACAAGGGGATGACTGCGTCCGGCGGCGCTGAAGGGGTGGGCCGAGCCGTGAACCAAGGCGTAGTGATCGAGTTCTTAGGCATCTTCGCCTTCAACTACGTGTTCACGCAGACGCTGCTCGCGACGCACCCCGAGATCTCGGTGATCAAGTGATGGGCAAGGGGCGCACCGGCTCACGGGTAGAGGGGAAGCACGCCTGATGGGCGGCACCTGGCTCTCCGTCCCCAAGGACTGGATCGCATCCTTCGGCGACATCGCCAAGTTCTGCGCGCGCGTCGTCGCATTCGTCTTCAACGGCCGCGTCTTCCGCTTCTTCGGCGAGGCGCTGCGCCAGGCGGGCATCCTGATCCTCGGCTCGGCGCTCGTGATCTGGGGGCTCGCCTTCATCCTCGGCCTCCAGTGCGGCATCGAGGGCGCTTACTTCAACCGCTCCGTGGGCGCGCCGGCGTACGCCGGAGTGTTCTCGGCCTGGTGCGACCTGCGCGAGATCATGCCGTACGCGTTCGGCTACATGATGTCGGCGAAGGTCGGGACCGGGCTGGTGGCCGAGATCGGAGCGATGCGCATCTCCGACGAGATCGACGCGCTGGAGGTGATGGGCATCAACTCGCTCGTGTTCCTCTGCGCCACCCGGCTGCTGGCGGCCTGGATGGTGCTGCCGTTCATGTACATCGCGGCGGTCGGCGCGGGCTTCTTCGCCAGCTACTTGGCGGTGGTGCAGCAGATCGGAGAGGTCAGCTCCGGCGGGTTCTTCCTGATCTTCTGGATGTTCCAGAACCCGCCCGACCTGTTCTACAGCCTGATCAAGGGCATGACGATGGCGACGGTGATCGTGCTGGTCGGCTGCTACTACGGCTACAACGCGAGCGGGGGACCCGTAGGGGTGGGCACCGCGACGGCCAAGTCGATGGTGCTCAACACGGTGATGGTGCA
>Ga0126312_10000755_pt1 | contig 20109 bp, 15 predicted proteins | sample Plot104A_FD_92537 | JGI IMG/M metagenome (GOLD analysis project Ga0126312, IMG submission 92537) | Serpentine soil microbial communities from UC McLaughlin Reserve, CA, USA - Plot104A | ecosystem: Environmental > Terrestrial > Soil > Grasslands | place: USA: UC McLaughlin Reserve, Lake County...
CGCTCGCGGCGCCGAGCGTGAGGAGCTGCTGCTCGCCCTCGAGGAGCTGAGCGCGTGGTACCGGGACCTGGTCGCCGTCGCGGTCGGGGCGGAGCGGGCCGCCATCCACGTCGATCATCTGGACGCTCTGCGCGAGGACGCGTCGCCGGAGCGGGCTCCGGCCGCCGAGACCGCCGCCGGGCTCGTGCGGCAGACCTGGCGCGAGCTTCAGGAGCTTCAGCTACAGGCGCCGCTCGCCTTCGAGGCCCTGTTCGTTCAGCTGCGCCGGGCCTTTGCGGGCTCGCTCGTCCTGGCTTGAAACTCCTTGCCGCCGCCGTGCTGTTCCTCCTAGCCGGCTGCGGCGGTAGTTCCGCCCTCGACGACGAGCCGGACCTCGCCGAGCCGGCGGCGATGATGCTTCGGCTCGGCGACCTACCTGCCGGCTTCCGCTACGGCGACGACCGCGGTTGCGGCGACGTTTGGTCGACCGAGGGCCGCGAAACCGAGCTCGACCAGTTGCTGGTCGAAGCCCGGCCGCGATGGTGTCTCGGTGACTTCGCGCGCGAGTGGGGCGGCCCTCCGCGGGTCGCGCAGACCACGCTCTTCCTGTTCGAATCCGACGAGGACGCAAAGCGCGCCTGGGAGCTGCGGAAGCACCTCTTCGCGAGCTTCGGCCGCATCTTGATCACGACCGAGCGAGGCAGTGAAGACGCGGTCGTCTTCGACTCCAACGGCCTGCAGCAACTCGGCGCCGGCGAGGCTTGGCGCGACGGCCGCCTGGTCGTCGCCGTCTACGAGGAGGGTCTCTCCGGAGAGGTCGGTCGCGAGTTCGCTGCCGATCTCGCCGCGAAGCAGCGGGAGCGAATCGAGACGCCGTCGGACCCGGTCGAGGAAGACGATCGCGAGATCGGGCTCGAAGACCCGGCGATCGCGATCCCCGTCTACTGGCTGGGGCGCGAGTTCGAGCCCGCCGGGCTCCCGAAGCTCGAGCTCGACCGGGCCGACCATCTGCGCGGTGAGGGCCCGGGCAACGAGGTCAAGATCGACTACCAGAGCGACAGCGGCGGGGTGAACCTCGACCTCTGGAAGCCGGAAGCGTGGCGGACGTTCAAGACGACGCGCCTCGGCCGGATGATCTGGAGCTCGCAGTGCGCCCGGCGCAGCGAGTTGAGCTTCGAGGGCGGGCGCGCGGAGGTCTACGGCGGCTACAGCCAGGGCTGCGACGGCGAGCCCGACCACTGGCTCGCCCACGTCTACTACGACGAGGTCGTCGTCGCGGTGAACATGGCCTACTGCTACGCGTGCGGCGGCCGGCCGTCGAGCGATCCGTACAACTCGCGCGAGGGGATGGAGGCGGTCGTGCGGGGCCTGCGACGGCGGTGAGTCAGCCGCCCTCGACCAACTCCTTGAGTCGCTCGAGCGCGGCCGCGTAGCCCTGCTCGAGCATGCCCAGGAACTGGGTCTCCTGGGCGGGGTCGGCGAACTCGAGCTCGGCGTTCCAGACGATTCGCGCCCCGCCGACGCCGTATGGCTCCACGGCGAAGGCTCCCTCGGAGCGCGTGAAGCCTAGGGGATGGACGGTCTGCTCGTAGCGGTAGCGCCGCCGCTCGTCGGAGAAATCGGCGATCTCCTCGTGGATCTCGCCGCCCTCCTCCAGCGTGCAGATCCGCCGCATCCCTTCCATGCGTGCGGAGGTGACGCCGGGCACCCAGCGCGTGACCGCGCCAAGGTCGCCCAGAATCGCCCACACCTCCTCCGGACGGCCGTCAATCACGATCTCGTTATCGATCCTCAGCATTCCGATGCTCCTTTCGAGCGGGACGCCGACTAGACACATTCCGTCGCGTGAACTCATCGATGAATTCGGGGGCGTTTTAGGGTCTAGATCGTCTGCATGAGCGTCCCGCTCCCATCACGCGCCGATCCGGGCGAAGCGACGCTCCTTGCGGCCGCCCGCGCCGGCGACGAGCGTGCCTTCGCGCAGCTGACCGGCCCGTACAGGCGGGAGCTCCAGGTGCACTGCTACCGGATGGTCGGCTCGCTCCACGACGCCGAGGATCTCGTCCAGGAGACGATGCTTCGCGCCTGGCGACGACTTGGCGCGTTCGAGGGCCGGTCCTCGCTCCGTCGTTGGCTCTACAGGATCGCGACCAACGCCTGTCTCAACGCTCTCGAGCGAGAGCCGCGCGTCGTGCTCTTCCCGACTGGAGGCGAAGCGGAACCGCCGGCGATCGCGAGGGTCGACTGGCTGGAGCCGTACCCCGACTCGCTGTTGCCGGATCCGGCGCACGCCGATCCGCAGGCTCGTCTCGATCTCCGCGAGAGCCTTGCCCTCGCGTTGCTGGCCGCGATTCAGCATCTGCCCCCGAGGCAGCGCGCCATGTTCCTCCTCTTCGAGGTCCTCGGCTGGTCGGCGTCGGAGATCGCCGAGCTGCTCGAGACGTCTGACGCGTCGGTCAACAGCGGCCTTCAGCGGGCGCGGGCGACGCTGGGGAGTCGGCCGGCTCCACGACCGACCGAAGAGGAAGAGCGAGTGCTGCTCGAACGGTTCATCGAGGCCTGGGACCGGGTCGATATCGACGGGCTCGTCGAGCTGCTGCGGGAGGATGCCGTCCTGGCGATGCCGCCCGAGCCGGTCTGGTTCTCGGGCGCCCGGGCGGTAGGCGAATTCTTCGCCACGGTGCCGGGGGATGGGGATCTCACGCGCGTCAAGCTCGTCCCCACTCGCGCGAACCTGCGGCCCGCGCTCGCCGCGTATTTCGACGCCCAGGCGTACGGGATCATGGTCTTCGAGCTCCGGGACGGTCGGATCGCCGAGATCGTCGGCTTCGCCGAGGTGGCAAAGAGCTTCGACCGGTTCGGGCTCCCTGAGCGCTTGGAAAACCTGGGCTAGACTGGGCGTTCCTGCCGACGTAGCTCAGCTGGTAGAGCACTTCACTCGTAATGAAGGGGTCCCCGGTTCGAGTCCGGGCGTCGGCTTCAATCTCTAGGCGGGATTGCACCCTCTCGGCACTCTGGCCGGTAGGGGTGAGTCAAGCGGATAGTCAAGTTGGCAAGAGAAAGCCCGCCGAAGCGGGCTTCTCGATAGCGGCCGTGAGCTTGTCTCAGGCTTCAAGCGATGCCTGCGCCTCACGGATGCGCTTCTCTACCTCTGTCCGGTCGAACAAGCGCAGGTAGTGCTTCCAGGTGGTCTGAGGATCGCTCTGGCCCATGACCTCGGCTACCTCATTCAGCGTCAGCCCACGGGCCGCGTAGAGGCTGATAGCGGGGGTGGGGCTTGCGGCTGTCCCTTAGTCAGCCCTTCGCAATTGGGGGGAAAGGTTATCCCAAGAGCGATGAGGATAGCGACGATGAGTAAGCCACCATTCAGTTGGACTACGTTCTTATACGAGCAAACCCGGAAGCGTGAAGCTGAACGGGAAAACGATGCTGCTAACCGCCGTAAGGCTATTGCTAAACATCGCAGGGCTAACTTGGCCCGTTGGAAGAGGCGGAAGGAGTAATGGGTTTGATCTCCAACAGGAAAGACATCCATAGTGAACTGGACTTGGTGCGAATGGTCAGCCGTGCTCTGCGGGATGGTTCCAGGCCGACCGTTGGGGAGTCGGATCACACCAAGCTAATGCTTCAACGCGGCTATGCGGTATTGGCCCAGAGCGAGCAGACAAAGCCTGCGGGTGACGTTGTAGCAACTCCTACTGATTCGGGCAGTGTCGTTGCTCCGTCACCCGTAAAGTCTAAATCCCATACTTGACTCCTACGCCGCGAGACCGCGTGAACACTGCGATTGCGGGAAGACCACATCATCTACCGTGACGTGATTGGGTAGCTGTGCTGCCCTCAATCTTGTTGCTGAGAAGAGAGAGGATAGGAGGCGTTTGCACCAAGGCCACACATCCCAACTACGTTGTAATCCATCGTGAGGAATGCGCGTAGACAACCTTGGGCTTACCGCCATGACTTACCTCTAAGTGTGTCCGCCTCTCCCTTAATCAAGACAGGAAGTGTGGGCTTAGATTCTAAAGAATGCCTCTTGCGTGTAGACACATATCGAGCGACCCCGTGGGGGCTTGCCCCGGCTTCGGTGCTGGCGCTTGACTCGTGCGCCTCACCCACGCATGTAAACCAGTGAGCAAGAGACGACGGACAGCCTCGGAGCGCTTAACTCCCATGTCATTTGCAGTCTCATCAATACTACTTACGTATGTCAGACAACTTGGCCGGATTAGCCTTGTGCTCTTCCATCGTAAATAGCCTTAGATGCAGGCATGTTGTAGTTGATAGCTGCTGTCTGTTGGTATCCAAACCTCAGCATTTACATCAAGAATCAGCTCCTAGGGCGTAGTTTCGCGCAGCCGGGTTAGATGCGCTCCCCTCAGGTTCCTGGCAGGAGCGCCCCGGGTGGCTTGACACCGGTCAACCGAAGGCGGACACTCGAATCGAGGCGGGTCACCCGCCATAGTTACAACCGAGAGGCGACCGGAGTCTCGGAGCCTGGAAGGGGGAGTCATGCGACGACTTATGCAATCGCTCGCGATCGCCGCCGCTGTGTTTGGCCTGATCGCCGTGCCAGCGGCCGTGGCCGCCGAGCCGGTGCCGATCGAGGGAACGTTCTTGTCGGCAGGCCAGTACGACCTGGAAGGCGAGTGGGTCGGTCAGAACTTTGTTTATAGGTTTACGACGATCTTCGGATTCGAGGAGGGCGAATCGGAATTCGTTGGCATTGTAGATGCCCAGGTAACGCTCATCGTTCACCCTTCCGGCGCGCTGACTCGGCGGTATGAGATTGTGCCGGGGGAATTCAACAACCTCTGGCTCGCAGCATGCGGAGAAAGGGTTGAGTCCACGATTGTCTTTATGGGTCACGTCGCACCTGGAGACGACACTGTCACTGGCAGCTTCTTCACGATCGGCGGGGAGGGACCCCAAGTCGCCGGGACTTTCAGTCTCGGACCAAGTGGTATCTGGGCCTACTCCGGCCATGCTGTGTGTGAGTCCTAAAGCTGGCCCGGGAGATTCCGGCGACTAAGAGGGCTGCGGGCCTGCCCGCGCTCGGATCAAGCTGTTAGGCCGTGGTCGCGCGTGGCCGTCTACCTCGCCGAGCTACCGGCCGGCCACCGAGACGCTCGGCTTCGGTATCCGTGAGGTCGAGTTCTCTCACGCCCTTTCTTGCATCCCTGAACGTGATGCGAACGGTCGCACCCTTTCCATCCGGGATCTCCTCTCCCGACATGTCTGAGACGAGCACCGTTTTCTTCGACATTCTTCCCTCCCGCTTCTACGTAGCGTGACTCTATCGCACGGGTCTTTTTTCGGCGGTCTCTTCCCGGTTCTCGTTGGCGAGCGACAGGTTTACCCACGCGTTACTTGCGGCAGCCAATCTGCCCCATCGTTGTCTGGGCCTATAGACGGGGCCTGAGCGCCCATCCCGCACGGCGCGCCGGGTGGGTTCCGTCTGCCTTTTTGCGAGACCGCAGAGGGACGCGCAGGCCCTTCCTCAGCGGCACGCTGACGCGGCATGGTCTCCGGCCGGGTCCCGCCACGCTTCGCAGCCGCAGAGTTTGTCTATGTAGATCCTAGTCCCGGCCGAAACTTGCGCCACCACCCCTAGTGTCTGCTCCAGATTGAGCCTAGAAACGCTGCACTATGGGCGTTAGTGGCCGTTCAGTCAGGTTGGCTCGACTACCAGCAACCATCACCGGGTCACCGTCCGAGTCCTTCCTGAGCCGCGTGTCAATGACTCGGAACGACCGCCCCGCCCGTTGCGGAGAGTGGCTTCCGGCCGGGATGTTCCGGCGCAATCCGAAGCTCAAAGCGGCCCGCATTCGTGGTGCAAGCCATGTTGCATCGCCTGAACGAGACAATGGCGCGCAGAGAATCCTGGTTACGCCGAGACGTACAACCGCTCGCGGCGCAAGGCGGCCTAAGAGACTCCACGAGCGAAGCGCTCCAATTCGCGAACTCGCCGCTGAGAGCGGTCGGAGCGGACGTGCCAGACGGGCGTGCTTACCGGTGTTTCCGCAGCACGTGGGCGGTGTTTGACAAATAGGCAGTCCCCATTGACAATAGATGTCAGACGAGGAGGTCGAGATGCCGTTTCTGTGGCGACTCGATCTGCGGGGCGGCTTCACCCGAGGAGTCGGGCGACTCCTACTGCAGCATCGGCGGCAATCGGTAACGGCTGCGACTTCGCCGTGCAGTGGGACGCCACCGGCGTTGCGAAGGTCGACGCCACTTAGCTTCGGCGTCGTAGCCGTCGTGGTTGCGCTGGGAGTAGGCGTTGCCGGCGCGGCCCCAATCAGCATCTCTACGACGCAAACGGAAGTCACCATTGGTGGGCTTAGCTGCGGGACGCAGTACCGGGTACGAGTAAATGTTGCCGGGGACTCCGCCGTTACGACCCTGAACCCTGTCACCAAGCCGTGTCCTCCGCCACAACCACCGCCACCACCACCTGCGCCTGGGTACACAGACGCGGCGAGCGTCAATCTCTCGCGGATGCCTGTCGGGCCGCAACGCTCGACCGTCATCAATGTCTCCGCTCCGATCACGATCAGCGGATCCGTGACGGATGTGACCTACAACGTCACCGCAGCGATTGCCGACGCCATCGTGCTCACCAGTACGGCCAGATTGGAGCGGGTCAGGATCAACGCCAACAATCTCGCCCAGAACGGAGTCCGAGGCCCGGGCACGGTGAAGGACGTGTCCGTCTACGACGCGGTGAGCGCCGGTTTCCACAGTGTCAAGCGGTTCGAGGGAGCCACTTACAGCCAGAACGCCTCAAGGGACTTCTGGCTCGTTGGCACCGGAGTCAGCTCAGCGCCGGACGCGCTGATGAAGTCGTACAGCGCCGACTGGATCGGGATGTACATCGGCGGCCTGTACAACAGCAGGTTCGAGGGTGCGCTGGCTGCTCTCAACGCGGGCGGGACTGGCAGCGCAACCGGAATCGAGTTCTGGGGTGAAGGCCGTGGTAACTACTTCAACATCATGATCTCGAACGCCAACCCCGGCTACGGGCTCGCGATCTACCGTGGGTCGTCGTTCAACACGATCCACGAGTTCTACGGTGACGGTGCGGGAGCCCCAGATAGCGACCCGGGGATCTCCATCGGCGGAGGTTCCTACAGCAACGTCATCGACAAGGCGACGGTCAAGAACTACGCGCTCGGCCTCATCATCGGCGAGGACGTTGCGGGCGTCTCGCACCACAACACCGTCCACACCTTGCGCGTTGAGCGCGCCCCCTACGGCTGCGTGTTCATGGATCGCGGCTCCTACAGCAACATCGTTGGAGATGTCGGAGGGTCTACATGCATCAACACCGGAGGTCCGGACTCCTCGCATTTGGGGGCGGTCTACATCTCCAACCGGCCGAGCCAGACCGGCATCACGCCGCCCCACGACAACCGGGTGCTCGCTCTTGCTCAGTCCGGCACGCAGATCGTCCCGCAGTACGCGGTCTATCTCGGCCCTGGCACGACCGGAAACACTGTCAACGGAAGCGCGAGCTCCTGGCGCATCGCCAAGCTCCTGAACGAGGGCTTGACCGGCCAGCTTAGTTCGGTTCAGTTGAAATGAGGGCGCCTTTCCCGACACGATCGAGCGCCGCGCGGCACGCGATAACCCTCCAGCCACAGAGTCCCTCGGTTCGTTTGCGGTTCAGCTCAGCCCTCGCCGCGGAGGAAGCGCACAGATCCGCCGAGAGCTGGTGCCCGATCTCGCGTCAGGCCCGACGCCCGGCGCCGCTTCACCAGGGAGCAAACAGCGTCACGACGGCACCCATCAGCGGGCGGTCTCGCCAGGGTCCAAGCGCTTGCGAAGAGCCAGATAGATGACGGCGAGGGATCCCACGCCCGATCCTGCGGCCATTCCCCAAGCTGCGCCGTGTACTCCGTAGGCGAGCGCGAATCCGGTTGCGCATGCGATTGTTCCTGCGGAGGCCGCGACCCCAGCGACGAGCGACGCCGGCCCGCGCTTCTCGGCCAAAAGCAGCAAGGTGAACGCGACACCGGCGGCGTTCAGGACCTGTACGGCGGCCATAGGCCACACGAGATCAGTGAAGGGCGAGAAAGAGTCGCCGAACAGATGGACAAGGAGCCACGGACCGACGAACGCCATCACGACCATGTACGTGAGTCCGAATCCAACAGCAACGGCACAGATGCGGAAGGCCAAGTTGAGTGCGCGGCGATGTGAAACCGCGGCGGAACGTGAGAGCGCTGGAAGTGCCGGCAGGACGAGAGCCGCGGCAACCAGAGAGAAAGGCGAGAACAAGGCTTCTGCCGAACGCAACCCGCCCAGACCGTCTGTTCCGAGGATCACGGCAAGCATCAGAACCGTCGAGTACGTGAATAACTGATAGATGACTTCACGTGCAGCCAACCACCGGCCGAGGCCCCACGCTCGCTCGCGCCAAGCAGCAAAGGCTGCGTGAAGGCGTTCTGGGCGGCCGGGAAAGCAAGCGATGCCGACGGCGAGTCCTGCGGCTGCGCCCAAGCCCCAACCGCCAACGACTACATAGTCGTGTCTCCATACAAGAGCGACCGGAAGACTCAATGCCATGATGCTGAAGCGAACACAGTCGCTGGCTGCTCCGGCCGCACCGCGGCCCTCCTGAAAAAGAATCGTTTTCCAGTACTCCTGTAGCAAAGCCGCGATTAGCCAGGGGGCGAAGACCAACAGTCCGCGCCCAACTTGACCCCCCACTCCAAGGCCAACGCCCGCAACCAGGAAGGTGGCGACCATCCCGCTGTACGCCACAACCGTAAGCCCGGATTCCGCAAGCCTGCGGCGCTCGGCACCACGCCGGGGTGCGGCGTCGGCGACAATTGGTTGCATCACCATCGCTCGCTGAAGACCTGCTACGAAGGCGTATGCGCCGAATCCCACCACTACGACTCCGAGTCCGGCGGGTCCGAGCAGTCTGCCGGCGATCAAGGTCAGGCTGAAGTTCGTGGCCGATGAGAACACTTGCGCGATGAAACCCCACGCAAAGACGCGGGGCGCCGCTCCCGTACGGACTTCATCAGAAGGTGCTGACTCAACAAGCTGAGACCGGGGAGGAGCACTCATCGGATCCGCCAGGACCCCGTTACCGACCGACGCCTGGGCCCTAGTCCGAATCCGCCACGTCGAGAAACCGAAGGTAACACGCTATAACGTGTGCCGAAGGGGATGGACGAGAACCTGTGAGCACAAGCGATTGTTCGAAAACTGACGTTCCTCTCCGACGTGTCAACATCCGTCACGGCCCGACGCCCAATGCGAGACAGAGGGGATGACCGACGGCAACACACGCGGCAGGCGTAAGATTGATCCGCGCACGAGAGGACGATGTGACGTCGCCACCCTAACGTGCCGATCAAGTGTCCGCAGTGTGGCACATGAATAAGAAGGCGTTGCTCGTCATTGGTCCCGAGCCGCCACCTGCAACAGGAATGGAAATGGCTACACGGGCTTTGGTCGCCGAATTGCGTCGTGCGGCAATCCCTTACGCCAGAGTCGACACAGCCGACCCTTTGGATGAGCTTGGCAACCGCGGAAGCTGGAGCGTGCACAATACGCGACTTGCGTTCACTCATCTCCTCAGTGCTCTTCGCAAGAGTTTCAGCCGCAAGGTGGGCGCCGTTTACGTTCCGATCGCCCAGGCGTTCCCGGGGCTTGTGCGCGACATCGGGTTCTTGCTTATTGCGCAGGCCGCTCGACGTCCGGTGATCGTGCACTTGCACGGGGGCGCGTTCGGAGACTTCTATGCCTCGCAAACCAGCCCAACACGCTTGCTCTTGCGTTTGACGGTCGGGAGAGCAGCGGTTGGAATCGTGCTGACGGAGAGTCTGCGTCCGGCGCTCGAGTGTGTCCTGCCGCCCGAGCGAGTGTCTGTGGTCTCGAATGGAATCGACGTGCCGAACGCTCCCGACCAAAGGGTCGCCTCCGACAACACGACCCGTGTTCTGTTCCTTTCGTCGCTCCACCGGCGGAAGGGGCCACTCGTCTTCATCGAGGCGTTCGCACGCGCGCATCGGGAGTGCACGTTCCTGCGCGGGACGGTCGCAGGCGCCTGGCCTTCCGATGAAATCCGCATCGAGACGCTTGGGCTTGCGCGCGATCTCGGCGTCGAGGGGGTGCTTTCTTTTCCAGGCTCGGTTGTGGGCGAGACAAAGCAGGCGCTCTTTCAGTCGGCGGATATCTTCTGCTTCGCTTCGCTCGTACCGGAGGGCCAGCCGTTGGTGATCCTCGAGGCGATGGCGGCAGGCTTGCCGGTCGTTGCGCCGGCCTGGCCGGGTATCGCCGACACCGTCGTCGACGGTGAGACTGGACTACTTGTGCGAGAGGCGTCGCCCGAAGCTCTTGCCAGTAAGCTCGTTGGCCTTGGGCGCAATTCAGATCTCCGCCTTCGCCTCGGCGCAGCCGGACGGCAGCGATACGAGGGATTCTTCACGCAGGATGCGTTCGGGGATCGCATGATCCAGCTGATCCGACCGTTCGTCGACCGCGGTGGCGAACCGGTTCGAGCGACCAAAGCGCGCGAGACGGCGCGATGAAGCAGCTAGCGCAGCGGATGAAGGACGGAGAACTCCGGGTGCTCGACGTTCCCCCGCCGGAGCTCGATGAGTGGAAGGTGCTCGTGCGATCGGGCGCCTCGCTCGTCAGCGCGGGCACGGAGCGAGCGAAGGTGGAGGTCGGAAGACAAAGCCTCCTTGGAAAGGCCCAGCGGCGACCAGACCAGGTGAGGCAGGTCCTCGATAAGGTTAAGAGCGAAGGGGTCAGCGCGACGATGGCCGCCGTCCGGAACCGGCTCGAAGCGCTTACGCCGCTCGGCTATTGTGCCGCCGGACGTGTCGAAGCGGTCGGGGCGCGCGTTCGCGATGTTCGCCCAGGCGACTTCGTTGCCTGCGGCGGCGAGGGGGCCGCGCACGCCGAGCTGCTTGCCGTGCCGGCGAACCTCTGCGTCGCCGTCCCAGAGGGCGTCAGCATTTTGGATGCGGCTTTCACGACGCTCGGGTCAATCGCGCTGCACGGCTTCCGCCAGGCAGACCTCCACCTAGGGGACCGCGTTGCGATCGTAGGGATGGGACTCGTCGGTCAGCTCACCGCTCGCATTGCTCGAGCCGCGGGATGCGAGGTAATCGGTATCGACCTCGAGCAGTGGCGACTCGAACTCGCCGAGCGAGCAGGTGCTCTCCAGCTGAGTCGGCTGCGCAGCCGCGTGACGGCGGCCGAACTGAACACGTGCGACGCAGTGCTCGTGACGGCAGCTGCGCCGAAAACGAATGACCCGGTCTCGCTTGCGACTGACCTCGCGCGCGAGCGAGGCAGGATCGTGATCGTTGGCGACGTGTTATTGGAGCTCGACCGCCGCCGGCTGTATGCGAAAGAGCTCGAGCTTCGGCTGGCACGCTCGTACGGGCCGGGTCGATACGACCGCGAGTACGAGCAGCGAGGGCTCGACTACCCCATCGGATACGTCCGCTGGACAGAGCGGAGGAACATGGCGGAGTTCTTGAGGTTGCTCGCCGAGCGCCGGATCGCCGTCGGCGATCTCGTAACGCATACGTTCCCCATCGAGGACGCTGATCGCGCTCTCGATGCAGTGACCGAACCGGATCGAGGCGTGCTCGGGGTCGTGATCAACTACGCCATCACTAGGGAGGGCTCGGCTATCGAGCAGCCGCCGCTGCAGCAGCAGCGCCGTCGGCCATTTTCGCCTGGACCGCAGGTCGGCTTCATAGGCGCCGGGAGTTTCGCGCGCCGACTGCTGATCCCACTCGCGAAGCGCCACGGGCTCGTGCTCGACCGCGTCGCGACCAGCTCCGGACTCTCAGCCGCCTCGGCTGCGGAGCAGTTCGGATTCCGTCGCGGGGCTTGCACTGTGGATGAACTGCTCGGCGATGCGGCGATCGCCGGCGTAGTGGTAGCCACGCGGCACGACCACCACGGGCGTCTGGCGCTCGAGGCGCTTCAGGCTGGCAAGGGTGTTCTCGTAGAGAAGCCGCTCTGCCTGACCGAGGACGAACTCGGTGCTCTCCGGAGAGAGCTTGAACGCGACGACGCGCCGCCGCTCATGGTCGGTTTCAACCGGCGCTTCGCACCGTTGACACGTGCCTTGCGCGAACAACTTGAGGGTTCGCAGGGACCCAGGAATGTCGTCGTGCGCGTCAACGCTGGTTCACTGCCGACGGATCACTGGCTGAACGACCCCGCGACCGGAGGTGGTCGACTCCTTGGCGAAGGCTGCCACTTCTTCGACCTGATCGTCGAGCTCACCGGCTCGGTTCCGATTGCCGTAAACGCACAGGCCCGCCAAACCGCGAACGAACCGCTCCAGAGCTCGCAAGACTTTTCGGCGTCGATCCGTTTCGCGGACGAGTCACTAGGCATCCTGCTCTACGGAACGGTAGGGGCGGCCACGGCAGGAAAGGAACTCGTCGAGGGGCACCGTCAAGGCTTTTCGGGCCGCATCGACGATTTCCGGCGCCTCAGCCTGTGGGGAGCCGGCCACGGCCGCCGCAGTCAGCGCTCGCGGGGCCAGGATAAGGGCCACGCCGAGGAGATGCGAGTTTTCGCAGCGGTTCTTCGGGGCGAGTCTGCGCCCCCTCCTGTCGGAGGCTACCTAGCCTCGACCGAGGTCACGTTCGCCGCGCTACGGGCACTCGAGAGCGGAGCCGAGGCAGCGGTCACTAACCTCTCCGGCCTGGCGCCGCCCGGTTCAACAGGATAACGAGCAACGTGTTTTTGGCCTAAACGGGACGTTGTTGCGGCGACGGTTATAAGTAGATGAACAAAGCTCGTGTGGCCGAGGAGGGCCCTTAGATGGATCTGAGCAGCCGATTTTCACCGAAAACTCATCGCTGGCTCCCAAAAAACTCATCGCTGGCTCCCAAAAAAGGGAGACCATGAGTAGGGTTTCTATCGCGGCGACCATCGCCGACTCTCCGCTCCGACGCGTCCGGTTGAGTCGCGTTCCTCTCGAGGCTTGGGCCGTGCTTGCGGCAATTGGCATAGGCTACGAGGTCGCGCAGGGTCGGAGTTCGATAGTCGTCGCAGCGCTCGGCGGCTTGACCCTTTTAGCCGCGGTCGTACTGTGGCCTGAAGCGGTTCTGATTGCATGGTTTGCGGCGATTCTCGCCGAGGGACGTTGGCTGACTTACCACAGCTTTGGCCCGCTATACGTAACAGAGCCACTTCTCGCAGCTCTTGCACTCGGGCTCTCGATCAGGCTACTTTCCGGCCGCGGACGAAGCACAAAATTCGAACTATCTCCGCAAGCGTTGAGATTCGTTGGTGCGGTAATCGCGGTCATGTGGTTACCCGGCCTGATCGGACTTCTCGCGAAGACAGAGACTCTCAATTTCGCGGCTTCACGCAATTTTGTCATCATCCTTTATTCGGTATTTGCTTTGATCGCAGCCTCAGTAACACGCGTGACCACCACTTATCGATGGTGGTTCGGCGCAGTACTTTTAGGCTCGACGATCGCGCTCTTCCTGGTGATTACAGGCCATGCCGGATCCGGGGGAGAGACGTCGACAGGCGCGATTCGCCTCGCCTCGCATACTTTCGCGCTCGCCTTTGGAATCGCTCCGATCGTCCTGATTGCAGCAGCGCGCGAGCGGCTTGTGCCTTCGGTAGTGGCGGCTTTTGGAACATTGGCCTTCCTTGTGGGCCTCGTGTTTGTCAATCATCGGTCGGCCTGGCTAGCCTTCGTTGCCGCGGCTATCATTCTGTTCGGACGTCGCCTCACTCCTGCGGTCGTCATTGGGGGCCTCGCCGTCCTAGTAGCCGGCGGTCTTCTCCTTTCATCGCCGCAGACGTCGACAACGACATTCGGCGAAGAGGTCACGCGGGCGAAGTCAATCACCGATTCAGATGATCCAAACGCTAGTTGGCGGCTGTCGTTTTGGAAAAACACTTTTAGTAGAAGCGTCGATTCGCCGCTCGTTGGGTCTGGCTTCGATCCCTATCCGCGCGAGTTCGTGCCGTCAAGATCGACGCGGGATGTTGACCCCTTCCTTGGCCCTCATAACTCTTTTGTTGCGCTCGCATATCGGCTGGGAGTCGTACCACTCGTAGTTCTCCTCTTTTTGCTCGGGGTGCTGCTGAGACGCGGCTTTGCCGCCTCGGTCCATGGGGTTAGCCCCAGCTACCGAGCAATCTGCGCGGCATTAACAGCGATCGTCGTTTACTCCGGAGTCGTATCTGCGTTCAACGTCTTTCTCGAGGCGCCCTACGCAGGACCTCTCTTTTGGACGGCCGTCGGCTTACTTGCCGCCGTTGTCTACAGTCCAAACGCCGTTGACGGCGATGCGGCTGACCGCTAAGCACACGCTGCATTCAGAACTTCGCTTTTGTCTGAGCAGCTTACAAGATCCGAGCTGTCGGTAACTCGGTGGAGCGTCCAAATCTAACCTCGGACGTGAATCCTATTACGACCGTTCTCGTCCTTGACCCGTGCGACCTTCCACCCACGCGTGCGTCCTTCTTGAATACGGTTATTGGTGGCCTGCGCAGCACAATGAACAGCGTAAGCCGGCGGAATCGCTCCTCGCATCGCCGTGCGTTGGTCGTAACTCTGGTCCAGGTAGCTGATCGTGTTACCGCTCACCGAATTACCGAAATCGATCACGCCCGGAAACGCAAAGTCGGCGCACCAGCAGTTGATCATCCGAGCATGCCCAATGCTGTTCCCTCTTCCATACTCGAAACGTACACCGGACCAACCAGAGTCCACGACCGTAATGCGTCCAATCTCGTTCGCGTCGTTTGATGCCACGTTGTCTTCGCCGAACTGCACGCCCACCGAATGGCGCACTACCGTCGCCCGCTTGATTCGATTGCGGTGTGAGCCGCTCGTGATGGTTATTCCTGGGTCGCTGTCCCACGCCCGTCGGGCGTCGCATACGACTCGATCGAAGCGGTTATCCGATGATCCGTTGCCGAGAGCGAGGCCGTAGCCGGGATTTGCCCGACAAACGATCGTCCGGAAGTAATTGTGTCGATTCTGACGGAAGAGCTCAATGCCAGTTCCCGCCGCATTGCGCACCGACTCGCCGATGCGATTTGCCTCGACGTGACGGCACGCCCAATGACTGGCTCCCTTATCGAAGAGCAGGCCGAATCTATCGTCATCATGCGCTGTGAAGCGCCTGACACGGCCGCCAGCACGGCCCATGAGGAGAGCGCCAATCGCATTTCGACGGCTCGTGCCGTCGAGTACGCAGTTACGCGAGCATGTACGGTCGAAGAAAAATCCGGCGCGTTCACAGAAGGTTGCGCGACACCGGACGGTTCGTAAAGTTCCGGCGCCGCAGTAGAAGCCGGCGGCGGTCCCTCGGCCGGACCTACAGTCACTCGCGTGGACGCGGACGCACACCACGCTGGCCTTCGCATTGTTCACGACGACACCCGAGCCGCCAATGTCGACGAGCTCACAGTGGCGCAACTCGCCGCCGGCACCATACCATTCGATACCGTTTCCAAATCCACCGGCGCGGCGAGAGCCGTCGAGTCGGACCCTTTGGACAACGACTCGTGAAGCTGCGGCCTGCAGCATCGGCCCTCCCGGAGTGCCGGCCAGCTTCAGAATCGATCCGCCGAAATCGATCACCGCGCGATTTCGACGCAAAACGAGCGTCTGGGATATCAGGAACGTACGCCCGGCCGGGGCGCGCACGCGACCTCCTGAACCTGCATCGTCAATTGCTGCCTGGAGGGCGACCGTATCGTCCTTCCTCCCATCCCCAACGGCGCCATAGTTTCGGACGTCGACGACTCGCCTCCGCCGCGGGTGGGTCGCGGCAAGCGCGGTCGGTTCACTTACGAGATTGGTAACGAGCCGACCCGCTGCCAGAGCGCCCAGACCACGCAGAAGCAAGTTTCTACGAGTGAGGGATCGCTCTGATTCGGCGGACCGTTCGGCTTCGCCCGCAGTCGCGCTCGGTTGATTCGCTCCTCGAACGATCCACGGATCGTATCGAGCTGTCATGACTGGCTGCACCGTGGTCGGGCACTTTGTACGCCTGTCGCTGTTTGGGTAGCAGGGAATAGGACGTCTGCGATGGTCTAGCAGGCAGGACCAGGCTCTGACGAAACCGGACTCAGAAACGCCCAGCGTGTCTCTTAGAGTGCACCGAGGTGCTCCGCCAGGAGCCCGCTCCGTTCGTCTGGGCAAGGATCATCGCTGCTATTTCTTCGGCCGCCCTCGAACTCTCCCGAAGCGGCGAGATCGAAGGTCTTCGCCTTAGCTCAATGCTAAGGAAATCTGCGGACGATGACACGAGGGTTAGCCTGTCGATCGAGGAGAGATACCGGTCGACAGCGCCGATGTCGCCGCGGAATATGCTGTACGCTGGCACGCCCAGGTAGGCGGCCTCCCGGAGCATCGTTCCCCCCGCCGAGACCACGGCATCGACTCCTTTCAACAAAGCGATGAACGGAATCGGATCCTGGAGGATGATCGGTTCTTCCCGCCACGCCGAAACCTCGTCGAGATAGGCGACCTGGGTGCTGTACCTGGGGGAGAAGACAATTCTCGCACCGTGCGCCCCGAGAAACCGGAGTAACTCGATTGCCAAGTCGCGCGATTCCGAGCGGTAGTAGTGGCTCTCTTCAGCCGGGGGGCGAAAGAGCACACGCGGAGCCGACTCGCCGCGGTTGCCGAACTCGTGCGGTGTAACGGCGAAGAAATCGACGTCCGCGAACGCGATGTCCTCTTTCAGGCCGTCGAAAGGCATCAACCGCTCGGGCGGGATCCCTTGGCGCTGAAAGACTTCGCCGTCGATGACGTCCGGGTGCACGACGTGGGACCCTGCGAGCCGGTACACGAGTAGATTCACATACTCGTAGTCGATGATGACAAAGCTCGAAATCCCGAGCTTTCGGGCCGCGAGGGTTGCCGATCTTGATCCCGTCACGACGAGATCCGGCCGGGCCGATTGTCGCTCGAGCACTGCGATGAGCTGCCGCGTCCGCTTCGCGAGCCCGTAAAGCTTCCGCGCCATGCCCTTGCCGAAGCTCGAGCCGACTGGTTCGAAGCTCGCCCCCTCGCTACGGAGAATGGCGAACGTGTCGCCGTACGCACGCGCAGTGAGCAGCACATCGTGCCCAGCTTCCTCGAAACGACGGGCGAGCGGGAGCATGCAGCGCACCTGCGGTGGATTGTCGATGTCGATCCAGACCCTCACCCGGCGGCACTTTCACTAGTGAGCGTGTAGGCGAGCCTGCTGAGAGCGACGTACATGTAAGCCGAGGCCCACCGCATGTACGGAATGCGCACCACTCGCCGACGTCGTACCTGATACGCGAAGTGGCCATCGGGGCAGTGCATGTTCCGCACCGTCCACTCTGCGACATCAACCGCTGTGTCGATGTCGCCGAAGCGACAAAGAGTCAGGATAGATTGAGCACACGCCGTGGCGTCGATCGGAAACGGCTTGTCGGGGTAGTACTTAGGGATCCGGTTGTCGACGAAAAAGTTGTCGCGGTAGAACCTCCACCCTCGCTCCTTCACGTCGTGGAAGCGGTCGTCATTCGTGCAGCGCTCGTAGCTGTCGAAGGCGTCGAGGACGTAGGCGGTGTGGAAATTGTCCGCCCATTGCCTTGCGTCGCCGACCGAGTAGGGCCATGAGCCATCGTCGCGTTGGTGGCGTGTGACGTAAGCCGCTGTCTGCGCAGCCGGCTCGAGATACGCCTCGTCCCCGGTCACGGAGTAGATCTGGGCACAGAGCCGCGCGCCTTTCATCGTCGCATTCAGGACGCGCTGACTGTCACGGGGGAAGTATCCCCAACAAAATGTGCCATCTTCAGACCCGGTGTGCGGCAGATCGTCGAGCACGAAGCGTGCGGCGCTCATGCACATCTCGAACGCGCGGTCGACCTGAAGCAATCGGTAGGCAGTGAAGAGCGAGTTCGTGACGATCCCCGTCGCCACGATCGTAGGGGCTCCCGCGGAAAGGCGCCCGTACCGCGCTTCCCAATCGAAGGGGTAGCCCCAGCAATCGCCGCTGTACCCGCGGGTCCGCAATCGCGCGAGTTCCGCCACGCATTCGGTCGCGCGCGCTCGGAACACATCCGCGCGCTGCGGGTCGACCCGCGCGCGATACGCGGACGCCTCGAGGACGAACGCCAGCGTGACAGGGTTGTACCCCTTCGGAATCCGGAGCAACGGGCGGAGGTTGATCGCTGAGCGCTTGAGCGCTTGCTCAGCTGCTATTCGAAGCCACTTCGACGAGCGAAGCACGGGCAATCGAAAGAGCGGCGAGGAAAGTGCATCGTAGGGGTCGTACCCGCGGAAACGCTCCGCCTCGAGATAGGCCTCGAGCCGATCCAGGCTTTGCTCGCCAGTGTTTGTGATGTCGAACCGGTCTCGACTCCCAATCAACGTGACCCCTCCGCAGCGGTTCGCGTCGCCCAGTGTACAAGACCCTTCAAGAGGAGCGCTTTTTCGTTGCCAAGCGGTTGGGCGATGTCCGGCTTGATCCGCGAGTCCTGCGCTAGTGACCCTTGGGCGGCCACAACCTTCAGAGTCAGCGTTTCGACCGCATGCCGAGTGATGGGGATGCCACGCACGAGCTCGTCGGAGGCGAGCAGCACTTTCGGCGACGATCTCCTCTGCGACAACCCAGACGTTGGTGCCTGTAGACGACCGACGCCGGCACCGCGCTGAGAGTTGCGGTGACCGCGGCGAGAAGAGATTACGGTTACGTAGCCGGTCGATCCTAGTCTCGCATCGGCTCGGCTCAGCCCGCGAGCCTCAGACCACTCGCTCGAGCCACTCGTCCGGCCGGAAGCACCGATCAAGACGACGCAACCAGAGCAAGAGGCGCTCTTGCTCACGAGGGGGCCTGAGCCACCGAGTTACAACCAGGTCCTCGGACTTGAGTTCCAGGTTCCCGCGACCGCGCGCTACTGTAGCTCGCGGGATGCGTCAACAGCAATCGGGTTCACGAACGACGGCTGCTGGAGCGACGGCGAGCCGCGCGAGCACGAATATCGTCGAAATCGATTTCCAATCCGACCCGCGCTGGGACCGCTTTGTTGCGGATCACCCCGACGGGCTTGTCTACCACCACTCTCGCTGGCTGAGTGCTCTCGAGCGTGAGTACGGGCAGACACCCCTCGCGCTCGCGATTGAGGACTCGCACGATCAGCTTCGTGGCGTTCTACCTCTCATGTACACGAAGGGGCTTCCTCTCGGGCTCGGCGGCGCCGCGGCAGCGCGCCGCCTCTCCTCGCTTCCCCGGACCCCGGTCGGCGGCCCGCTCGCGCTCGACGCGCGAACGACGGCCGCACTTCTCGAAGGGGCGCTCGCGCGCGTTCATCAGAAAACGAGGACTCGCCTCCAAATCAAGGCGCAGCGTCAGTTCGACGAAGTCCCTGCTCAGCTCGCCGAGGCTCCGTGGCGAGTCTCGTACATTCTGCGGCTTCCGAGCGATCCGGAAGAGTTGCGCTTCGGTGACTCGCGGAACCACGGGCGCATCAAGTGGGCGGTGCAAAAGGCGGAGCGACAAGGTGTCCGCGTCCGGCACGCCGAGAGCGTCGATGATCTCCGCACCTGGTATCGGCTCTACCTTGACCTCAACCGCTGGCGGGGCCAACCCGCGCGGCCCTACCGCTTCTTCGAGGCGGCCTGGGAGCTCCTGAAGCCCGCCAGCCTCATGCGGCTCCTCCTCGCCGAGCAGATCGTCGACGGGAAGCGGCGCGTCCTCGCCGGCTCAATGCTCGTGATGTTCGGAAGTACGGTCTCCTACGCGTTCAACGCACGGCTGCGCGAGGGACTCTCCCCACGACCCAACGAAGCACTCCAATGGCGGGCTATCCGTGATGCCTGTGCTGAGGGCTTCCGCTGGTACGACCTCGGGGAGGTCGGAGCAGGAAACGTCGGCCTCGCCGGATTCAAGGCCAAGTGGGGAGCCGAACCGCGGCAGTTGTACCGCTACCAATACCCGTCTCCCTCCGACGCATCGTCCGGCTATGGCGCACTCGAGGCGGACGGTCGCGTTCAGCGCGCTCTTCGGGCTGTGTGGCGCCGCGTCCCTCTCCGCGCGACCGAGCGGGCCGGGGACTTGGTGTATAGGTATCTGTAGGATCGGATGGCCGCTGGCGCCTTAGACGTCGGACACGAGAGCC
>Ga0126312_10000756_pt1 | contig 20104 bp, 24 predicted proteins | sample Plot104A_FD_92537 | JGI IMG/M metagenome (GOLD analysis project Ga0126312, IMG submission 92537) | Serpentine soil microbial communities from UC McLaughlin Reserve, CA, USA - Plot104A | ecosystem: Environmental > Terrestrial > Soil > Grasslands | place: USA: UC McLaughlin Reserve, Lake County...
AGGCGGCGGCTTCGAGTCGACCAGCACCGCCGCCGCCAGCAGGATCGTCATCGCGATCGCACCCTCGCCGACCAGGCTCTTGCGGACCCAGCGCGTCGATTCGAGTCTCGGCCGCACAACGAAATGGTGGAATGCGCCCCAGAGCAGCGCGGTGCTGACGAGCGCCAGCTTCACCAGCAGCACCTGTCCGTAGCTCGCCGTCCACAGATCGCTCGGCTGCGGGAGGCGCAGCACGCTGAGGTAGACGCCGGCGCCGACGAGGAGCGCGATCAGGACAGGCGCCAGCCGGGCAAAGCGCAGGAACGCGTCGCGGCGCAGCTCGGGCGCGAGCGGCCACACGCAGAGGCTGAGCTGGACGAGCCCACCGACCCACAGGACCGCCGCCGAGAGATGGAGCCAATCGGCCAGCTGGGCGATCGCGCCCCCCTCGGCCGCGGCGTGCCCAGAGAGCGACAGCCCTGAAGCAAGCACGAGGCCCAGCACGAACGCCGGCCACAGGAACGCGCGCCGGTCGGTCAGCCACGCGAGGAACACGAACGACGAGACCCACGCGAACCCCAGGGTCATGACGATGAACGCCTTGCCGAACCGCGTGCCGCCGGCGACCGGCGACAGGTCGCCGTAGAGCAGCCTCGAGAACGGAAGCTGCAGCGCGTCCTCCGCCCGCAGGACGAAGGCGACGATTCCGATCGGGATGACCGCGAACGCGCCCAGCCCCACGATCACGTAGAAGCGCTGCTCGAGTCCCGCCGGCAGCGCTCGCGGCAGGATCAGGAGCCGAAAGCCAAGCCCGCCGATGACCAAGGCGAGCGCGGTGAAGTAGAGCCAGCGAACGACGTGCTCGCTGCGGGTCGGACCTGAGGCGCCGAACGCCTCGGTCGGCGGCGGAGCCGCGACGCGGACGCCGAACGTGTAGACGCCGGAGACGACGTGCCCATCGCTCGAGAGTGCATGCCAGCGGACGGTGTAGGCGCCCTTCGGCAGCCGCCGGAGCAGCGTGACGAGAATGCGCGAATCCGAGCCGGTGCGCGTTTCTCCCGAGACGACGCCGCCGCGCACCGAATAGACGCGAACCGACACTGGCAGGGCCTGCACGGATTGGTCGAACTGCAGCACGACGGCCTTCGGCGCAATCGCGAAGCGCTCGCGAAATCCGGGCCGTTCGTCTACGAGCGACGCGTGAGCCCAGGCGCCGGCCGGACCGGCGAGCGCGGTGACGGCGGCGACCACGAATAGGAGCCGCCTCACCGGTGCGGCACCCCCGCGACCGGCGAGAGCCGGCCGAAGATCGGCGCGAGGTCGCGGTCGGCGTAGAGCATCACCGCGACGACGACGAACGTCAGCGCGAAGCCGGTTGCGAAGACGGCCATCCGCGGTCGCAGCGCGCGGCCGAGCGGGAACGGCGCCGCGACGAGGAACGTCCAGCCGAGCAGGTGGTGAAGGAACGCCGACCGCTGGAAGAGCCACGGGTTCTGCTCGTGCGCGAGGAACGCGATCCCCGTCACGACGAACGCGCCGAAGATCGCCAGCCGCCAGAGCGGGCTCTTCAGCTTGCCGCGGGCGAGGCCGAGCTCCGCGGCGCCGGCGAGCATCATCCATTCAGCCCAGGCGCCGTGCGCGATCATGTGCAGCGTCGAGCTGGTGAAGAAGACCATCACCGGCCACATGAACAGGCCGAGCAGGAACATCGTCGACGGCCACAGGTAGGAGCGCCACGGCCGCTTCTGCCAGACCTCGGTCCCGACGATCGCCTCGGCGAGCAGGAACAGCCCAAGTGCGAGGAACCCCGTCGCGAACAGCCAGTGGACGTGTTCGGCTGGAGGCATCATGGTCGTTCCGCGGCCTCCAGGTCCTCGACCAGGCCGGGCACGACCAACAGGTGGAAGAGGACGCCGACGAGGATCACCAGCAGCGGCGGTTCGACCGCCAGCCACCAGAAGCCCTGGCCGTGCGGGTGCAGGAGCGTCAGGCGATACGGCTGCACGATCGCCCACAGAACGCCTGCGAGGGCGGTCGCGGGGCCGAGGCCCGAGAGGACGTACACACGCGCCAAGCTGCGCGTAGTCGTCGTGACCTCGGATGCGAGTTCAGTGCTCATGGTTCCTCCGAACCGATCGAAGGCGGGCGAGGCCCGCAGGGCGCGCGGACTACGCGAGCAGCGGCGGAGGCCGGACCTCGAACGCGAGACCGAACAGCCGGCGCGGTTCCGCGCCCCAGCTGAGCCCGTGGCTGCGGGCCGGTAGCTCGCTCGCCGCGCGGCGGGGTGCGCCGGCTGCGAGCGCCTCGGCGTAGCTCTCGTACTCGGAGAGCCACCCCGAGACGGCGCGCCACACGACGGCCACGACGACGGCGACGACGGCGAAGACCGGCAGCGCCGAGGAGTGGAGCCACGGACCGAGCAGCGGCCAACGCCCCGCCGACAGCTGCTCGGCGTCGGTCTGGACGAGGTAGAAGCCCGCCGTCAGGAGGAAGAACGCCAGCCACAGGCGCGGTGACAGCTCGACACGAAGGCGCGGCCGGGCGACCGGTCTCCGCCGCCCGAGCCGGCGCCCGGCGCGCGCGGTCGTCAGCGCGCGCGCGAAGCGCCAGAGGAGCCGCGCGAGCAGGAGCGCGACGCCGAGCTTGACCGCCGCGAGGAGGATGGGGTAGTAGTCGGAGCGCGCGTAGCCGGGCGTGGCGACGTGCCGGCCGACGTCGACGCGGTGCGTGAGGCTCCTACCGGTGAGCTCGGCCACGAGCGCCAGCAGCGCGAACGCGAGGGCCGCAAGGATCCGATCGTGCTTGCGCACTGAAGCAATTGTGACGATTCCGACCGACAGGACGCAACGCGCGCCGGGTCGACCGTTAGGGTCCACCGCGTGCGCCTAGGATTCGTGCCCCTTGCCGTTCTCGCGCTCGCGCTCATGCCGTCCGCGGCGGCCGCGACCATCGTCCCCCAGAAGGGAATCGCCGGCGTCAGGCTCGGCATGTCGCAGGCGAAAGTCGGCTCCGTCCTCGGCGCGCCGAAGTCGACGAAGCACGGCACGAACGACTTCGGGCCGTATACGACGTTCCGCTACTCGAAGCTCGTGATCACGTTTCAGGGAAACACGGCCGTGACGAGCATGTCAACGACGAGACGGACCGAGAAGACGGGGACGGGCGTCGGCGTCGGATCGACCGAGGCGCAGGTGCGGGCGCGCGTGAGGGGCGTTACCTGCAAGACGGAGTTCGGCTCGCGCCACTGCTATCTCGGCGCCTTCCTGATCGGGCGCCGCGTCACCGACTTCTTCGTCAAGAACGGCCGCGTCACGCGCGTGAACATCGGGCGCGTGCTCGACTGACGCGCGTTGGGAGGGGTTGACGAAACGCAGTCTGTGCCGTCGGGGCGCGACGACGAGCGGGGCTCCGCCAATCCCTCCTAATATCGGTCGAGCTCGCGCAGGCGCTCGTCGCTGATGCCGAAGTGGTGGGCGATCTCGTGGACGACGACGCGGCGCACCTCTCGGTGCAGGCGCTCCGGGTCGCCACCCGCGAGGCGCTCGAGCGGCGCCTGATAGATCGTGATCTTGTCCGGAGGCACCGCGCCGTACCACGACGTCCGCCGCGTGAGCGGCACGCCGCGGTAGAGCCCGAGCAGCGGCAGCCCCGGCGGCGGCTCGTCCTCGACGACGACCGCCACGTTCGACATCAGCGCGCGGATGTCATTCGGGAGAGAGTCGAGCGCTTCCTCTACGAGTTCGTCGAAGTCCGTAACGCGAGCATTGTCGCCCGAGACGTGATAGGACGCCCACGCACACCGACCAGGGAGGATCCGATGACCGAGACGTTGGCCCCGATCGACGACTTTCGTGCCGTGATCAGAGGCGCGGTGATCGGACGCGACGACGCGCTCTACGACGAGGCGCGCGTGCTGTTCAACGCGATGATCGACAAGCGGCCGGAGCTGATCGTGCGTTGCCGCGACGTGGCGGATGTTATTGCTGCCGTTCGCTACGGCCGTGAGCAAGGCCTCGAGACAGCCGTTCGCGCAGGTGGGCACAACGGCCCTGGGCTGGGTAGCGTCGACGACGGTCTCGTGATCGACCTCTCGCCGATGAACGGTGTCCGGGTCGATCCCAGCACCGAGTCCGTGACGGTCGGCGGTGGTGCGCTGCTCGGCGACGTCGACCACGCGGCGTACGCCTTCGGAAAGGTGGTACCCGGCGGGATCATCTCGACGACGGGCGTAGGCGGGCTGACTCTGGGCGGCGGGACCGGCCACCTCACGCGCGGCTACGGGCTGACGATCGACAGCCTCCTCTCGGCCGACGTCGTCCTCGCAGACGGGAGCTTCGTCCGCGCGAGTGAAGACGAGAACGACGACCTGTTCTGGGCGCTTCGTGGCGGCGGGGGCAACTTCGGCGTGGTGACGTCGTTCACGTTCCGCCTCAGCCCCGTCTCCAAGGTCGTCGGCGGCCCGATGTTCTGGCCGATCGAGCGCTCCGCCGAGATCCTCGACTGGTATCGCGGCTTCATCGGCGAGCAGCCGGAGGAGTTCAGCGGCTTCTACAACTTCCACAGCGTTCCGCCCGTGCCGCCGTTCCCAGAGGACCTGTGGCTGCACAAGATGTGCGGCGTTGTCTGGTGCTGCACCGACGTCGACCGCGCCGACGAGCTGCTCGCTCCGGCGCGCGCGCTCGACCCCGCCATCGACGGCGTGATGGAGATGCCGCTGCCGATGCTGAACGCGGCGTTCGACGGCCTCTATGCCGCGGGCGACCAGTGGTACTGGCGAACCGCGTTCGTGCAGGAGGTGCCCGACGAGGCTGTCGAGGTGAACGCGGAGTGGGGGGCGCAGATGCCGACCTGGAAGTCGGCCATGCACCTCTACCCGATCGACGGCGTGGCCTCGCGGGTCGGAAACGACGAGACCGCGTGGGCGTTCCGCGACGCGCGTTGGGCACACGTGATCGTCGGCGTCGATCCGGAAGCTTCGTCGGCGTCAGCGCTCCGCGACTGGTGCGTCGGCTACTCGGAGGCGCTCGCGCCCTACACGATGGGCGCGGGCTACGTGAACATGATGATGGACGAGGGCCCAGACCGGGTCCGCGCGAGCTACCGGGACAACTACGAGCGGCTCGCGAAGCTGAAGGCGAAGTACGACGCCGACAACTTCTTCCACGTCAATCAGAACATCCGTCCGGCCGCGTAAGCGGTCGAGCGGCTCGATCCGGCGTCCGTGGCGCGCCAGCCCGCCGCCCTCGTGCATTGGCGCGCCGCGAAATCTGTCTCTATCCTCTTTCGGATGCTGCGCCGGCTGTTCCCAGCTGTCGCCGTTTCACTCGTGCTCGCTCCGGCGGCGGGCGCAGCCGCGCCGGTTGCCCAGATCCTGAACTCGCACAACCGCGTGATCGCGAGTGCCGGCCCGGGCGCGTTCGATTACCCCAGGAACGGGTCGCTGCTGCACATCGGCTCGTCGTCCGTCTCCGCCGCCGGCGTCGAGCTGCGGGACGTCTCGCTCCTGGACGGCCGGATCCAGGCCTCACGCGTGCTCGTCCCGCAGCGTGCGAAGTCGGCGCGGGTCGAGAACCTCTACGTCGACGGCAACCTCCTCCGCGTGCGCGCGAACCGGCTGTTCCCGCTGAGCCGGACGGACTACCTGATCACCGCGCAGGCGGCCGTCGGCAGCAACCGCCGCGTCGGGCTGGTGGGGCTGCGCCTGTCACTGGGACAGCCGACATCCGGCCTTCCCGCGGGCGCGCAGATCCTGGTCGGGCTGCCGGCGGCGAAGGCCAAGACAAACGCACAGGCGAAGCTCGCGTCGCGCGTGCACCGGCGGCTGGCCCTGCCGCTGACGATGCTCGGCTTCACCGGCAGCGGGTCGCTCGCGACGCTGCCGCCGACCACCTTCCTGCCGAACGGGACGCTGGGCGAGAAGGCGGTCGCGATCGCGGAGCGCTACCTCGGGATCCCGTACGTGTGGGCAGGCGCCGATCCGGTCACCGGCTTCGACTGCTCCGGGCTCGTCATGTACGTGTACCGGCAGCTCGGCATCCAGCTGACGCACTACACGGGCGCACAGATCCACCAGGGCGTTCCGGTGCCGCGCTGGGCGCTGCAGCCGGGTGACATCGTCTTCTTCTATCCGCAGAACGGCGTGCCGGATCACGAGGGAATGTACATCGGCAACGACCAGTTCATCCACGCGCCGCACACGGGCGACGTGGTCAAGATCTCGAGCTTGTCCGACCCGAGCTACGCGTCGGCGTACATGGGCGCCGTCAGGCCCTACCGATAGCCGCGCCCGCTACGGGTGCGCCGCCTGGACCCAATGGGGTCCGCCCCAGCTGACGTCGTACGGGTAGTGGTGCAGGACGTGTGCCCAGAGCGACCACGCGACCCAGCGGCACGACCCGTAGAAGAACGCCGCGCGGTACAGCGTCAGGATCGCCGTCGTGCCCACGAGGCGCTGGAGTCCGCCCCAGAAGCGGCGGTCGGCTGCAAAGACGTAGCGCTCGAAGTGCGCCGTGGTGAGGACGCGCCAGCTGTAGAGGCCGTACAGGATCCAGACGAGGTCCCACATCCCGCCGAGCCCGCTGAAGTACGCAGCCGCGTCGGTCAGCCGCCCAGTCTGGCCCGCGTACGCCCAGGCGCCGATCGCGAAATGGTGCGTCCACGGGAAGAGCAGCATCGTCCCGACGGTGTCGCCGGTGTCGGTGATCGCATGCGCCCAATCGCCGATCAGGAAGCTGATGCCCCACAGCTTGCTCCCGAAGACGCCCCAGATCAGGCCGCCCATCACGATGCCCCACAGGAGTGAGTGCGTGAAGCCCATCCCCGGCCATCCCCGGTGGAACTGGACGGGATCCGATGCCTTGAACTCGTGGCCGAAGATGTGGACGCCGTAAACGAACCACTTCGTCATCAAGTCCGGGGCGTACGACCCGAGCAGAAGCGGGACGAAGGCGATCTTGATCCCGATGTGCTTCTGGAACGCGTACGGCTCGAGGTCGTGGGCGGCCCAGCTCACAGCCACCTCCGGATCGCAGCCGGAACGAGCCAGACGACGACGAGCAGGTAACCCGCGCACACGAAGACGGAAAGCACGAACTCGACGAAGAAGACGCCGATGGAGATGTAGATCGCCGCCGCCGTTCCCCAGACGGCGAGCGAGAGTGCGCCGCCGTGCGTCAGTCGCTGCAGGCGCACTGGCGGATCCCCTTCACGAGCCTGCGCCCGCAGCTCAGGCAGATTCGCTTCACGTCGCGCCGCCCGCGCCACGCGCGCTGGGCTGTCGGCAGCGAGCACGCGCCGGCGAGCCCGAAGGCCAGCAGGATCGAGGCGAGCCCCGGATCGATGCCCACTACCGCGTCGCGGAGAGGATGATCTCGTTCGCCTCGAGCGCGCCGCTCTTGCCGAGGAGGGCCTGCAGCGTCGGCCGGGCCGGAGACGTGCGGATTGAAACGCCCTGCCCAGCGACCGCGGTCTGGAGCGTGGTGATGTTCCGCGACGCGAGGTCGGGGCCGCCGAGCTCGATGCTGGCGGTGTCGGGCACCTTGACCGTCAAGTTCCGTTTGAGGTTCGTCAGCTTGAAGCCGCCGGGCCAGGCGCGCAGCGACTTGACGGCGAAGGTCAACGTGGTCAGCGTCTTCGAGACGACCTTGCCCTCGAGCGCGAGCGTAAAGCTTGCTCCGGGCAGGACGGCGAACAGCGGTCGCTGAGCGCGGTTGAGGAACGGGTACGGATTGAGCGGTCGTCCCGATCGGTGAACCTCGAAGTGCACGTGCGGCTGCGTGCCGTTGGCGACGCCGGAATCGCCAACGAATCCCAACAACTGACCCGCCTGCACCTTCTGCCCGTTCAGGAGGCCCGCCGCGTACGAGGTCCCTGCCTCGCACTTGCCGCCGTTGTCGTTGCGGGTCGTGAGATCGTTGTTCAAATGGAGGTATTCGTAGGTCGTGCCGCTCTTGCCGTACAGGTACAGCATGCAGCCGGCCGCCTTGATCTTGCTCACCAGCTTGACCGTGCCCGCCTCGGCGGCGACCACGAGCGACTTCCGGGCCGCGACGATGTCGTTGCCCGGCAGGAGCCCTTTCGGCGTCGTCGCGAACGTGTCCGAATACCGGGATGCCCCGACGACCGGGAACACGATCGGCGGCCCCAGCCCGTACGGCCGGACGGCTCCAACGTAGTTCTTCGTGTAGCTGCTCTCGCTGAGCTTCGAGATCTTCACGACGTCGCCTCTATGCGGTGCATGGATGAACTTGCCGCCGCCGATGTACATCCCCTCGTGCTGCGGATCGTCCTTGCCGTTGAAGAAGACGATGTCTCCCGCCCGAAGCTGGTTCTTCGCGAGCCGGAAACCGGATTTCCACTGATCGCCCGTGTAGTGGGGAAGCTGAATACCGAGCTGCGCGTAGGCGTACATGACGAGGCCGGAGCAGTCGAAGCCTTTCGGGCTCGCGCCTCCCCAGACGTATTTCACGCCGAGATAGCGCATGGCGATCGCCACTGCTTGTGCCCCGATCGAACGGCCCACGGCCGGCTTCGTGGAGCGCGACCCGGGGTCAACGGGTCCAGGCGACGCGACCGCTGCCCCGGCTCCGAGCCCAAGCAGCAGCACGGCGACAAGCGCTCGGGCTGTGTGCAGACGTAGACGCGTAGTGAATCCGGTTCGCGCTCGGATCGGGGAACCCTACCGTGGAAACCGGCTGATGCAAACCCGGTTAGGGTCGTGCGAATGGCGTGGCTCGCTGTTCCGTTTGCGCTCGCGGCCGTCGTGTCGACGCTTTGCGGCGGCTTGATCGCATTTCGTTTTCATCGCGATTTAGCGACGCTGATCGCCTTCACCGGGGGGATCGTCGTCGCCGTGGCATTGTTCGACGTGCTGCCGGAGGCGTTCGAGGCGCTCGATTCGCCGCGCCGCGTCGGCGCGCTTGTCGGCGCAGGCTTCATCGGCTTCTTCCTCGTCGAGCGCCTGCTCGTCTTGCACCATCGAGACGAGCCCGAGCAGGCACGCGCCCACGCGAGGATCGGCGCGCTCGGCGCCGCCGGGCTGTCGGTGCACAGCTTCATCGACGGGCTCGGGATCGGCTTCGCGTTCCATCTCGGGACGACGACGGGTTTGCTCGTCTTCCTGGCCGTCGTCAGCCACGACTTCGCGGACGGGATGAACACCGTGAGCTTCGTTCTGCGCCAGAGCGGGGACCGGCGCGCGGCGCGGGCGTGGCTCGCAGTCGACGCGATCGCGCCGCTGCTCGGCGCGATCGTCGGCGCCTCGATCGAGATCTCCGAACGCGGGCTGGGATACGTGCTCGCGCTGTACGCCGGCTTCTTCCTGTTCGTCGGCGCGACCGACCTGCTGCCGGAGGCGCACAGCCATCCATCCTGGAAGCGCGTCTGGCTGACCGTCGCCGGCTTCGCCGCCACCTTCGCGATCGCGTACGCCGCGACGCGCTAGCACTTACGCTCAGCGCGTGTCCGTGCGGCGACTCGACCACATCCCGGGCTTCAACATCGATCGCGTCGCCGCGGCCGCCGGCGACGATCCCGGCGTCCTGCGGATGGAGAACCTCGACACCGACCTGCCGCCGCCGCCGGAGGCGGTCGAGGCGACGCGCGAGGCCGCTGGAGAGCCCGCGGCGAACAGCTGGCTTCCGTTCACCGGCCGTGACGACCTGAAGGAGGCCGTCGCCGCCTACATCGAGCGCCACGGAGGGCCGCGCTACGACGGCGGCGAGATCGTGATCACCTGCGGCGAGGGCGACGCGATGCTCGATGCGCTCTTCTGCCTCACCGATCCGGGCGACGAGGTCGTTCTGACCGATCCGACCTATGCCGGGATGCTCAATCGCGTTCGGCTCGTCGGCGCCGAGCCGCGGCTCGTGCCACTGGTCGTCGATCGGCGAGAGTGGAGGCTCGACCTCGACGCACTCGCGGCCGCGGTCGGCAACCGAACGCGCGTGGTGTTTGTCAACAACGCTTCGTTCCCGTCGGGGTGGGTCGCAAGCGATGACGAGTGGGACGCGATCACGACGCTGTGCCGCGACCGCGATCTCTGGCTGCTCTACTGGGGCGGCTTCGAGCTGACGCTCTTCGACGGCCAACAGATGCGGCACCCGGCAGCGCTTCCGGAGCTGCGCGGCCGCACGGTCACGATCGGCGCTCCTACGTTCGACCAGCGGATGATCGCGTGGCGGATCGGCTGGGTCGTCGCGCCGCCTCAGGTCGCCAACGACGTCTCGCGCGTGCACATCTACAACGGACTCGTCCCGAGCGGGTTCAACCAGGTCGCGACGCGGGTCGCCCTCGAGTTGCCCGACGATCACATCACGGACGCCGTCGCCGAATACCAGCGGCGACGCGACGAGACGCTCCGCCAACTCGAGGGACTGCCGGCGGTGAGGCCGGCTGGTTCGTGGTCGCTGCTCCTCGACGTCGCAGCGCTCGGCCTCGACTGCGTCCAGGTCTCCGATCGCCTGCTCGAGCAGAAGGTCGCCGCGACGCCGATGAGAGGCTGGGGCGGCGACGTCGCCGACCGCCACGTGAGGTTCGTCTTCAGCCGCGAGCCGATCGAGCGGCTTCAACTGCTCGGCGAGCGCGTCCGCGCGGCACTCGAAGCGTGACGAGGGTGAGGGCTACAATCCGTCGCTCCTGGGGGGTGTGCCCGAGCGGCCAAAGGGAACGGGCTGTAAACCCGTCGGCTCAGCCTACGGAGGTTCGAATCCTCCCGCCCCCATTGCCCTGGCCGACCTGCCGGTAAGGGGGCGGCACCGGAGCCGATCGCCGCGCGAGCGGTGGAACGCTGAAGGGCAGGAAGTAGACCCGGGCCGCGCCGCCAGGAGCGTTAGCCTTGCTGCGCTGAGGCGTCCAACTAACAGCAGTCCTCGCTGAGGCGTTCCAACCCTCAAGGGAGCCTGGCACCGTTGAGGGTGGTCGAGGTTGAGCTGTTGTGCCAAAAGCGCGACGACTCCGTCGTGGCTCGCGCGATACGAATGCGTTCGGCCGCAGCACCGCCTCGAACCCTCGACCATGCCTCGACCATGCCTGGCACCGTTGAGGGTGGTTGAGGGTGAGGCTGGCTCCGGACGCTGCGCGTGATGCCGACTTACGGGCGTTAGCCTTGGGTGGGTGAGGAGGTACGACGTAATCGTCGCCGGCGCCGGTCCTGCGGGCTCCGTCACCGCCTACCGGCTTGCTTCTGCCGGCGCGGCGGTCCTTCTGCTCGACCGGGCGAAGTTCCCGCGAGACAAACCGTGCGGCGGCGGACTCACCTATCGCGCGGTTCGCGAGCTGCCGTTCTCGGTTGAGCCCGTCGTCGAGGACGTCGTCGACCGCTTCGAATTCGGCTTTCGCTACGGGCACCGGTTCGAGCGGCGGGGAGCGTCGCCGATCATCCTCATGACGCAACGCCGCCGCCTCGATGCTTTCCTGGCGGAGCAGGCGGCTGCGGCAGGCGCCGAATTCCGCGACGGGACGAAGGCGACTGCCGTGTCGCCGGACGGGACGGTCTCCGTCGACGGCGAGACTCTGACCGCGCCGGTCGTCGTGGGCGCCGACGGCGTCAACGGTGTCAGCGTCCGCTCGCTCGGTCTCGCGAGCGTCTACCGCTACGGTGTTGCCTTAGAAGGCAACGCTCCGTACGAGCATGCTTCGGAACGCTTCCGCGGCCGGGCCGTGCTCGAGCTCGGCATAGTGCCGGGCGGGTACGGCTGGGTGTTCGCGAAGGGCGACCACGTCAACGTCGGCGTCGGCGGCTGGGAGTTCGAGGGGCCGCGGCTGCGCCAGCATCTTCGGGCGCTGTGTCGCGCGCACGACATTCGCGAGGAACACGTCGAATCGCTCCGCGGGTACCGCCTCCCGCTGCGCCGCCCACAGGACGCGCTCGTGCGCGACCGCCTCCTACTCGTCGGCGACGCCGCCGGCCTCGTCGACCCTCTCTCCGGCGACGGAATGTACGAGGCGTTCGTCAGCGCGCGTCTCGCCGCCCACGCCGCGCTCGACCTGCTGCATGGCCGACGCGACTCCCTGGAGCCGTACGCGTCGAACCTCACGGCCGGGCTCGGCTCGCATCATGCGGCGTCCTGGGCGGCGAAGCGCGCGCTGGATCGCTTCCCGCGGCTCGTCTACGCGTTCGCTCGAACGCCTCCGGTGTGGCGCTTCGCGGACGCGCTCCTACGAGGCGAGCTCAAGTCGCCGAGCGACGCGCGCGGAGCCGCGAAGGCGCCGCTGAAGGTTGTTAAGGCGCTCGGAGCGGCTCGCTAGACTGCGCGGCGCGACGAGGCGGCGTAGCTCAGCGGTTAGAGCGGCGGACTCATAACCCGCAGGTCGGTGGTTCGAATCCACCCGCCGCTATCACTTCGGACGGCTTAGTAACCGGCTCCAGACGACCCGCGGCGAACTCCCGGAGCCAGGCCGGCATCGGCGATCGGCTCCACCATCTCGGGCGTCAGTTTCCCCTCGTTCGGCGCCGGCCTGAGCACCACGTACTCGTCGTGATCCTCGAACTCGACGCACTGCGTCCCCCAGCGCTGTGCGAGCTTGGCGGGCAGGTATAGGTGCCCGCCGCCCCTGATGGTGTACCGCCTCATCTCGACCCCCTCGTCTCTCGCGGAAAGTAGGCTGCGGTCACAGGGATATGGCGTGCCGTCGTTACTGCGTTGCTCCTAACGAGCATCGTATCCGCCTCGAATCCTAGTGCGCACACGATCTCGTATACCCCTCGCGGCGGCGACGTGAACACGACCTTCGTGTTCACCGGCCAGGGGTGGCAGCCGAAGCAGCTCGTCCACGTCAGCTACTTCCTCACCGCGTCTGGACAGCGCCCGTATCGGACGTACCGGTTCGACGGCGGCTCGGGCGGCGGCTTTCGGTTCAAGTCCACGCGCTCGTGCTCGACCCCCGCGCGGGCAATCGGGCGCGGCCGCTCTCGTCTTGGCGGAATAGGGACGGCCGTCGCTAGAATCCGTGACTCGCGTCGGGGAGAGCCCGTCTCCCCGGCCTATTCTTCTTCCTAGGACGAGAGATGGCAACTGGAGTCAGAGTCGGAATTACGCTCGCCTGCACCGAGTGCAAGCGGCGCAACTATCAGACGAACAAGTCGAAGCGGAACACGCCTGACCGCGTCGAGCTGAACAAGTACTGCCGCTGGTGCGGCCGCCACACGCCGCACCGGGAGACGCGCTAGTGGCTCGTCAAACGCGTGCGCAGCGTCGAGCGCGTCGCGCCGAGCGCGCGGCTTCGATCGGTGACGGCGCAGTCGCGCAGCCGCCGGCACCGGTCCGGCAGCCGCCGCGGCCGGTCGCGCAAGAGGCGCCCCGGCCGACGACCGAGCGGCAGCTTCCCGGAACGCGCTTCGTCGGCGAGTCGTGGGCTGAGCTCAAGAAGGTCGATTGGCCGACCCAGAGCCAGGTGATCCAGGCGACGGTGGTGGTCTTGATCGCCTGCGCTATCGTTGGCATCTACCTCTGGGGCGTCGACCTGGTCTTCAAGCGCCTCGTGGAGCAGGTCTTCCTGAAGTAAGGACTCGAGATGTTTCGTTGGTACGTCATCAACACGTATTCCGGGCACGAGAACAAGGTTCGCCAGAACCTCGAGCACCGCATCCATTCGATGCACATGAACAACCGGTTCCGCCGCGTCGTCGTCCCCACCGACCAGGTCATCGAGACGAAGGATGGCCAGAAGGTGCAGACGGAGAAGCGGGTGCTCCCCGGGTACGTGCTGGTGAACATGGATCTCGACGACGACGCGTGGACGCTCGTCAAGAACACGCCGGGCGTGACGGGCTTCGTCGGGGCCGGCGCCTCGCCGCTGCCGCTCTCGCAGGCCGAGGTCGACCGGATCCTGCATACGGGCACCGGCGCGGCCGAGCGCGCGCGGGCGCAGGTCGAGTTCTCGCTCGGTGAGTCGGTGAAGGTGACATCGGGCCCGCTCTCGGACTTCGACGGCGAGATCGTCGACGTCAATCCGGACCAGCAGAAGCTGAAGGTGCTCGTCGACATCTTCGAGCGCCAGGTTCCGGTCGAGCTCGCATTCGACCAAGTGAAGAAGATCGACTAATGGCCAAGAAAGTTCTCACCCTCATCAAGCTCCAGATCCCAGGCGGGCAGGCGAACCCGGCGCCGCCGGTCGGCCCGGCACTCGGTCAGCACGGCGTCAACATCATGGAGTTCTGCAAGGCGTTCAACGCGCAGACGGCGCAAGCGAATGGTCGAATCACTCCGGTGGAGATCACGGTCTATGAAGACCGGTCGTTCACCTTCATCACGAAGACGCCCCCGGCGGCCGTGCTGATCAAGGAGGCGCTGAACCTCGAGAAGGGCTCGTCGGAGCCGAACCGCGACAAGGTCGGCCGGCTGACGCAGGCCCAGGTTCGAGACATCGCGCAAACGAAGCTCGAGGACCTAAACGCGCGAGATGTGGATCAGGCGATGAAGGTCGTCGCCGGTACCGCGCGCTCGATGGGTGTGGAGGTCGAGTCATGAGGCATGGGAAGGCGTACCGGCAGGCGTTCGGGGCGATCGATCGTGAGCGGCTGTACTCGCCGGTCGAAGCGATCCAGACGCTGAAGGGTCTCGAGACGGCGAAGTTCGACGAGACGGTCGAGGTGCACTTCCGGCTCGGCCTGAACGTTCGACATGCCGACCAGCAGCTCCGCGGCACGCTGATGCTCCCCCACGGGACGGGCCGCGAGGTTCGGATCGCCGTGTTCGCCGAGGGCGAGAAGGCGCGCGAGGCCGAAGACGCCGGCGCCGACGTCGTCGGCGCCGCGGACCTCGCCACCCGGGTCGAAGAGGGGTTCGACGACTTCGACGTCGCGATTGCGACGCCCGACCAGATGGGCGTCGTCGGCCGCCTCGGCCGCATCCTCGGGCCGCGCGGCAAGATGCCGAATCCCAAGACCGGCACGGTGACCTTCGAGGTCGCCAAGGCCGTCCGGGACTCCAAAGCCGGAAAGCTCGAGTACCGCACCGACCGCGGCGGGAACGTCCACGTCGTGCTCGGCAAGAAGAGCTTCGAGGCGCGGCAGCTCGTCGAGAACTACGCCGCGCTCGTCGACGAGATCGTCCGCGCGAAGCCCGCAGCTGCCAAGGGCCGGTACATCCGAGGCATCACGCTCACGAGTACGATGGGCCCCGGCCTGCACATCGACCCGATGCAGACCAGAGGAATCGTCGAAGAGTTGGAGGAGCAGGAAGCAGTAGCGACACCCGCGTAACCCGTCGCCAGAGACAGTCGGCGAGCGCGTAAGCGCTGGAAGTCCGGCCGAGGCGGCAGAGGAGTAAGGGACCTCCGCGTCTCGTTCCTGTGCCCGCCTCACGGCGGGTTCTTGTCTGAAAGGAACGAGATGCTGAAGAAGGACAAGGAACGGATCGTCACGGAGCTTGCGGAGCGGCTTGGGGCTGCCGAGTCGCTGATCGTCACGGACTATCGCGGCCTGTCCGTGACCGAGATCGACAACTTGCGGACGAAGCTGCTCGAACAGGGCGTGCGCTACACGGTCGTCAAGAACACGCTGACGAAGCGGGCGGCCGAGCAGGCGGGCGCCTCGGAGCTCGTCGAGCTGCTCGACGGGCCGACCGCGATCGCCTTCCTCGACACCGACGCCGATCCACCGGCGGCCGCGAAGGTGCTGAACGACGTTGCGAACGTCGGCCGCGTGCTCGTCATCCGCGGCGGCATCCTGCAGGGCAAGCAGATGACCGAGGCGGACGTAAAGAGCCTCGCAGCGCTGCCGGGTGCCGACGTGCTGCGCGCGCAGCTCGCAGGCGCGCTGGTTGGACCGCTCACGATGGTCGTCGGACTATTCAACGCGCCGCTCCGCGACCTCGTCGGAGTGATCGACGCCCGGATCCGGCAGCTCGACGAGCAAGGCGACAGCCCGGCAGCTGAGACAGACACCGACGCGACCGCGGGTGAAGCCGAGCGCGAAGGCGCCGCCGAGGATCAGGCCGAGATCACGCCGGCAAGCGAAGCAGCCACAGACGAAGAGGAAACCGAAGCGAGTCCGGAGCCTGACGCTGCGGACGAGAAGGAGGAGTAGCGATGGCAACTGACACCGCGAAGTTGGTCGAGCAGCTCGGAACCATGACCGTCCTCGAGCTGGTCGAGCTCAAGAACACGCTCGAGGAGGAGTGGGGCGTGACCGCCGCCGCTCCGGTCGCAGTCGCGGCCCCGGGCGGAGCCCCCGCAGCGGGTGGCGACGGCGCGGCGGCTGCCGAGGAGCAGACGGCGTTCGACGTCGTGCTCACGGGCGCGGGCGACAAGAAGATCCAGGTGATCAAGGTCGTGCGCGCGATCACCGGCCTCGGCCTCAAGGAGGCGAAGGACCTGGTCGACTCTGCGCCGAGTCCGGTCAAGGAAGGCGCCGAACGCGACGAGGCGGACTCGATCAAGGGTCAGCTTGAAGAGGCTGGCGCGGCGGTCGAGATCAAATAGCTCGACGATGGGGGGCCCGCGCGCTTCGAGACCGAAGTTCCGCGGGCTCCCGATCAAGGAGGCCGACGAAGGCGAGGGGCTCGTCGCTTGGGAGTGGGCGGTCGAGCAGCTTGCCGCCGCCCGCAACTACTGGATCGCCACCGTCCGCGCTGACGGATCGCCGCACGTGATGCCCGTCTGGGGCGTATGGCTCGACGGCGCGTTCTACTTCGACACGCACCCCGAGTCCCAGAAGGTGCGGAACCTGCGTGGGCGACCGCGTGCCGTTGTCCATCTAGAGAGTGGCAGCAAAGTCGTGATCCTCGAAGGCACGATCGACGTGGAGGAGGACGACATCGAGGAAGGTGAGTTGTTCGAGCGGATCGCGTCGATGTACGAGGCCAAGTACGCGAGCCGCCCATTTGGCGCATTCGCTTTTCGTCCCCGGATCGGCTACGCGTGGCGCGACGACTTCACCGGCAGTGCTACGCGGTTCGCTCTTGACTGAAGCTCCACGCGCCGGCCTCGGCCGACAGCCCCAACACGACATGACCGCAGACGAGGTCGTCGCGATCCTCGACGCGCTCGAGGCCGCCGCCATCGACGCGTGGCTCGACGGCGGCTGGGGCGTCGACGCGCTGCTCGAGGAGCAGACGCGCGCGCACGACGACCTTGACCTCGTCGTCGCGCTCGACGACGTCCCGCGGTTACGCGACGTGCTCGCCGGCCGCGGCTACGAGATGCTGGGCGGTGCACCGCCGGAAAGCTTCGAGCTCGTCGACGCTGCCGGGCGGCAGATCGACATCCACCCGGTGACGTGGGCCGAGAACGGCGACGGGATCTACCGCATGCGCGAGGGCGGCACCTGGCCCTACCCTGCGCGCGGGTTCGGAGGCCGAGGCACGGTGGCCAGCCGCCCCGTCCGCTGCCTCACGGCGGAGATCCAGGTCATCACGCACGCCGGCTACGAGCTGGACGAGAACGATCGACACGACCTGGCGCGCCTCTCCGAACGCTTTGGGACAGGCCGGGAATAGCCGTCTAAGCAGGATCGTTTGCTAATCTAGTTTCATCTGGCGCGAGCGTCTCGCCGCCGCTTGCGCTGCAAGGGGTCGTTCCGCTAACCTTGCGGGTTCGGCCCGTCCGACCCGTCGTCCGCACGCCTGCATCCAATCTAGCCGTACAAGGGAGGCTGTATCACTTGACCACTACGGTTGCCGCGCCGCGCGCGCGTAAAACTTTCTCTCGCCTCAAGCACGTTCTCGACCTCCCCAACCTGATCGATATCCAGCGCGCTTCCTTCGATTGGTTCATGAAGGAGGGTCTGCGCGAGACGATCGACGACATCTCGCCGATCGAGGATTACACCGGCACCCTCGCCGTCGAGTTCGGGGAATACTGGTTCGGGGATCCGCCGTTCAGCATCACGGAGTGTCGCGAGAAGGACCTGACGTACCAGGTCCCGCTCTCGATGACGGTCCGGTTCGTCAACAAGGACACCGGCGAGATCCGCGAGCAGACCGTCTTCATGGGCGACTTCCCGATGATGACGGAGTGGGGCACGTTCATCATCAACGGCACCGAGCGCGTCATCGTCACGCAGCTCGTCCGCTCGCCCGGCGCGTACCTGATGGAGCCGAAGGACCCGACCAAGCAGGTCTTCACGGCGAACCTGATGCCGTCGCGTGGCTCGTGGCTCGAGCTCGAGATCGACAAGAAGGGCGTCGTATTCACCCGAATCGACCGGAAGCGGAAGCTGCCGATCACGACGCTGCTGCGCGCCCTGCCGGCTGAGGATCCCTCGACCGGCTTCGCGCTCGACACGAGTACGAACGAGGCGATCCTGTCGCTCTTCAACAACTCGATCTACATCGCGAACACGCTCGAGAAGGACCTGACGACGCGTGAGGAGGAGGCGCTGATCGAGGTCTTCCGCAAGCAGCGGCCGGGCGAGCCGCCGACGCTCGACAACGCGCGGAACCTACTGCGAGCGCTCTTCTTCGACCCGAAGCGCTACGACCTGACCAAGGTCGGCCGGTACAAGCTGAACCAGCGCCTCGAGGTCGACGTCCCCGACAACGTCCGCGTGCTGACAACGCAGGACATCCTCGCCCTCGTCCAGAAGCTGGTCGAGCTTCCCGAGCGGCTCGGCGTCGATCAGGAGTCGAAGGACTATGCGGCCGACGCCGCGGGCATGTCGCGCGATCCGCTGCGCGGCGACCTCGACGAGTACGAGCACTTCGGCAACCGCCGGCTGCGGACGGTTGGCGAGCTGATCCAGGAGGCGTTCCGTGTCGGCCTGTACCGGATGGAGCGGGTCGTCCGTGAGCGGATGACGACGGAGGACGTCGACGCGATCACCCCGCAGACGATCATCAATATCCGGCCGGTCGTTGCCGCACTGAAGGAGTTCTTCGGCTCGTCGCAGCTGTCGCAGTTCATGCAGCAGACGAACTCGCTCGACGGGCTCACGCACCGGCGGCGCCTGTCGGCTCTTGGCGCCGGCGGCCTCACGCGCGAGCGTGCGCCGATCGAGGTGCGCGACGTGCACCCGACGCACTACGGCCGCATGTGCCCGATCGAGACGCCGGAAGGGCCGAACATCGGCCTGATCGGGTCGCTCGCGTCCTACGCGACGGTCTCCGAGTTCGGGTTCGTGCAGACGCCGTACCGCGTGGTCAAGAACGGCAAGGTCACCGACGAGATCGTCTATCTCGACGCTGCCGAGGAGGCCCAGTACACGATCGCGCAGGCGAGCGAGCAGGTCGACGACAAGGGCAAGTTCCTGCACGACCACGTCCTGTGCCGCTCTCGCGAGGGCGAGGCGGTGACAGCGGAGCCTGAGGACGTCGAGTACATGGACGTCGACCCGGCGCAGATCGTGTCGATCGCGACCGCACTGATCCCGTTCCTCGAGCACAACGACGCGAACCGCGCGCTGATGGGAGCGAACATGCAGCGCCAGGCGGTGCCGCTCATGATCACGCAGGCACCGCTCGTCGGCACCGGCGTCGAGTACCGCGCCGCGATCGACTCGGGTGACGTGATCCTGGCGGAGGACGCCGGCACGGTCGTCGACGTCGACGCCGAGCGGATCATGGTCGAGCGCAAGGGCGGCAACGACGAGTACGCGCTGACGAAGTTCATGCGCTCGAACCAGGGCACCCTGATCCACCACAAGCCGATCGTCTCGCTCGGCGAGAAGGTGCAGGCCAGCCAGGTCCTGGCCGACGGCTCGTCCACGAGCCGCGGCGAGCTCGCGCTCGGCGCGAATCTGCTCTGCGCGTTCATGCCGTTCGAGGGCTACAACTTCGAGGACGCGATCGTGATCTCGGAGCGGCTCGTCAAAGAGGACGTGCTCTCCTCGATCCACATCCACGAGTACGAGATCGACGCGCGCTCGACGAAACTCGGCGACGAGGAGATCACCCGCGACATCCCGAACCGCTCGGAGGAGTCGCTGCGCGACCTCGACGAGCGCGGGATCGTGCGGATCGGCGCGGAGGTGGGCTCGGGCGACCTGCTGGTCGGCAAGGTGACGCCGAAAGGCGAGACCGAGCTGACCGCAGAGGAGAAGCTGATCCGCGCCATCTTCAAGGAGAAGGCGCGGGAGGTCCGCGACACCTCGCTCAAGGTCCCGCACGGCGAGTGCGGCAAGGTCATCGACGTCAAGACGTTCTCTCGCGACTCGGGCGACGACCTGTCGCCGGGCGTCAACGAGCTC
>Ga0126312_10000757_pt1 | contig 20078 bp, 22 predicted proteins | sample Plot104A_FD_92537 | JGI IMG/M metagenome (GOLD analysis project Ga0126312, IMG submission 92537) | Serpentine soil microbial communities from UC McLaughlin Reserve, CA, USA - Plot104A | ecosystem: Environmental > Terrestrial > Soil > Grasslands | place: USA: UC McLaughlin Reserve, Lake County...
AGAGGGCGTTTCCGTGCCGACCCGCACGGAGCCGGAGATCGCACTCGAAGTGGGTGTCGATGAGGTTTCTGTCGTGATTGAGGCCCGGCCGGAGGCAAGGTCCGACGGGCCCCAGCTCACGGACGAAATCCTCGGCGCGATCGATGATCTAATGAGCCAGGGGGAGGCGCATGTCGACACCGACCGCGCCGCCGCTTGACCCATACCGAGCGGATCGGATCAGCGGGGTAGCGATTCCCCCGGGCGGCGCTCCAGGTCCGCGACCCTTGCCGCCTGACGCTCGAGCTCTTCCTCCTGGCGGGCGAGCTCTTCCTTGGCCTCGCCCTTCCGCTCTTCTCGTACGCCTTGGCGACGAAGCGAACCGTCGCCCATCAAATCGCCAGCGGCCTTCTTGAACCGGCCACTGAGCTTGTCCTTCAGGCTCATACGGGATCCTCCTTTCGCAGCTTGGATCCCCGCACCATGGGAACGTCAAACGCGACGGCCCGGGCGCGGAACCGTGGCAGCGCAGCGGTGGATGCGATCCGCCGGCAAACTTCCCCGTCGGCCGTCGCGAACAGGGGACCCGGGTCGAGCCCCGCGAACTCAGCGGCCGTCGGGCGTCGTGACGATGTCGATGTAGGAGTAGTCGGCCGGCTGACCGTCGCTCGAGACCAGCCCGGGGCAGCCGGGCCGCAGGTCCTCGCACGTGAACCGGCTCCCACCCGCAAGCCCGATGTCGAGTCGCGAGCGGTAGTAGAAGGAGAACATGTTGCCGTCGTGATTTGGATCGATGGCGGCCTCCTGCCGGTCGTCGCGCCAGCGGTCGGTCAAGAGCCGCCTTTCCGCGGTGTCGTCGCCCTTCACGTACTTGTCGAACCACGCGGTCGTGTACCACGTGATCTCGTCTGCGCCGCGCAGCGTCGCGGGGAATGCCGGATTGGGAAGCCAGCTGAAGTCGTAGTGGGTCCCACCGCGGATGATCAGCTCGCCTGAGTCCACGCCGGGCTTCGTATAGGCGAGTGAGGCTTGGCTCTTGGCGATCGGGTCCGGATCGGAGGTGTTGGGCACCGGCGGAATGAAGTAGTCAGCCGCCATCCCGAGCGCGGGCTTCGTGATCGGCGGGGTCGACCGAGCCGCCGGGTTCGCAGGACACGGCTTCACGGACGTCCGTCCACTGCCCTCCGGATTGGGCGTGGAGAGGTTGTCCAAGGCGACGATCCCATCGACCCGCGGGTCCCATTGGCCGATGTACGAGACGCCCGCCGCTCCAAATGAGTGACCGGCGATCCCGAGGCGGCTCCGGTCGAGCAGCTTCCAAAGAGGGTTGTAGGGCGCGTTGAGGCCGGCCTTCACGCGCCGGTCCTGCTTGGCCGCGTGGCTCGTGCCACTGCTGCAGCTGGGCACCGGCTCGTATGGGCTCCTGGCGCTCGACAGGAAGAAGTTGAGGGCGTCCTCGGTTCCGTCGAAGAAGGGCCGACCGTCGGTCTGAGCGGGAGAGCCTTCGTCGCCGTCAGGCGCCTCGCCCCGCTCGTCGGACTGCCCCTGACCCTGCGGATCCGACGTAAGGACCACGTAGCCCGCCTTCGCCAGCGTCTGGGCGACGAACCAGTAGAGCTGCTCATCGGCCTGGATCGATCCATTGGTGATCACGATTCCCGGGCGTCTCGACGGCCCGGACTTCGTGGCCCAGACGCGCCCGGAGATGGTCGCGCCGCTTCGCGCGGTGAACAGCACCGGCTTCACGATCCCGTAGCCCTTCGGCCCCCAGTCGTAAAGGCGCGCGTCTCCGGCGCAGGGGCCGTCTCCGCGCGCGCAAGCGTGAACGAAGAAGTCGCGCTCGGGGTCGGACGCCTGCATCTCCACGGCGGCCTGCTCGTTTTGCATGCTCACCTGCCGGAGCAGTTCCTGGTACTCCGGCGTGTTGTAGATGGTCTGCCGCTCTTGCCCCTTCGAGTAGTTCTGCGCCTCCACGACGGGATCGAAGGCGACCGCGGGGGAGACCCCCACCATCAGGGCTGCGCAAGCGCCGAGCGCGATACAGGCCAGGAGGCGACGCGCGCCCCCGCCGAGGGTCACGATCAGCCGCCCTTTGAGCAGCCGCTCGGGCGGCTCTCGGCGATGGGCAGCTCCGCCGTCACATTTGACACGGAGACCGAGAACACGGAGTTGCTCGGGCGCAGGTAGTCAGGGTCCTTGCCCACCAACTCCAGCTTCGGGGTGTGCCCCTGCGCGAAGCAGTAGCCGTTGCCGTGAAGCTGGAAGGTGATTTCGCCCGCCTGGTTGTCCTCGAGCCGGTAGGCGCCGCGGCTCACCAGCCGCTGCTGTCCGCTCGGGGCGACGTCCCACAGCCGCGCGTCGAGCTGACCGAATGGACCCGTGGTTGTGATGGTGGCGTGGATCGTGGGCAGCCCCAGCAGCGTGTAGCCGCGTTGGACCTCAGGTCCTCGGACGGTCGCGGTGCCGGGTGCGGTCGCGTCGGCGACCTCACGGCACGCGTCGCCCCCACCGGCGATTGGATCGATGGCGGCGCTCGTCGTGTCGTCACCGCCCGCCGAGCTCACGGTCTGCGGGCCGGCTTGGCCGAACTGGACGCTGCCATGGGCCAACGCTCCGTAGCTTCCCGAGGTGAAGGGACCATCTGCCGGAGCCGCCTGGGGGCAGGTCTGCGTGAACGCGGTGACCCCGCCCGATGTCGGGGCGCCCTTCGGCTTGGCCGCTCGCAGGCGTGCGTCGAAGAAGGCCGAGCCCTGATCGTTGAAGTAGTGGTCGGCGTTCTCCTTGTTCGAGCCGCGGTCATGACCGAGGTCGCCGAACTGAAGCGAGGGCTGGCCGCCCAACGCCTTATAGATGCGAATCGACTCCTTCGGCGGGAAGAGGTCGTCGGTCCAGCCGCTCTGCAACAGCAGCGGTGCCGGGTCGTCGACGTCGATGCCGTAGCCCTGGTGGAAGTTGTAGATCTCGTCGGCGATCGCGCGGGCCTCGTCGTCCTCCGGCTCGCCAGCGGAGACGCGAACGAACCAGCGGTTGATGTCGGCGCTGCTATCGCGGCACGGCGGTGTCGGCGGGCTGCCGCAGTAGGTCCCGCTGGTCTGCCCGAGCGCGTAGAGCCCGTTCACAAAGCTCTGCTTCATGATCCCGAGCGGCTTGCGGCTCTCAGTCTCGCCGGCCACCCGCGTGTCGAGGAAGCGGCCGTTCGGCTCGAGGGAGTCGACCAGGTCGGACCAGGGCCACCGCGGCCAGGCGGCGGTGAGCGAGAGAGGCGTGCCATCCGGGCTTGTCCACGGCGCGTAACCGCCGTCCATGGTCCGAATGCGGTTACGGAGGAGGGCGAGCTCGATGCTCTGCCCGCCGCCGTAGGAGATGCCCGTCGCGCCCAGCGCGCCCGGAGCCGTGACCTCCTGGTCGACGAGGCTCCCGAGCAGGTACTGGGTGTCGCGGGCCTCCCAGCGTTGATCCGCCAGGTGGATGTAGCTCTTGTGAGCGCGACAGGCCGGCGTCGCGGCCGAGCCCTCCTCCTTCCCGCAGGAGCGACCAAACCCGCGCGCGGTGTAGTTGATCACCGCATACCCGCGCCGCGCGAAGTACGTGTTGTTGTAGTGGTACACCGTGCTGCTCGCGCCCTCGGGCGAGTCCTGCTCGAAGTCCTTCTTGCTCCCCCCGTAACCGTGCAACATCGCGATGGTGGGAAGCGGCTGGCCGGCCTGCGCGTCTGCCGGCAGGGTGACATCGACGTCGAGCGGCGTCCCGTCGAAGCTCGGCACGCGATCCGCGAGCGTGGTAGTCGGACAGAAGAGGACCCCGTTACGAGGCTCACACGAATGGCCGAACGGCGTCGGCGGCGCGGCCGCGGCCGGACGGGCGCACAGCAGCACGACGACCACTGCCGCCGCGACGGCGATCCTCCCGCGGAGCACCCTCACACCGGCGACGTTCCCGGGACGGTGCCGGCTAAAACGCCGGTGTCAGGAAGGTCAGGAGGGCTTGACCGGGAGCGCAGCCAACTCGTAGAGCGGCTGCACCGACCGGGGGGTCCCTGAGTTTCCGTCAGCTATGTCGACGCAATGTCAGGGCCCCCTTTTGACCTCACTCCGATCCCGCAACGGCTCGGAGCCGGGACGCCCGCTCCACGAGGACGACGGCCGCCCGTTCGACGACCGCGACGCGCTGCGCGCTGCGCTCCTACGGCGCCGCGGCGGCGCACTCACCGTCGCGTCCGCGCATGCCCGGTGCTACGGCTCTCCGCAGCGATCGGCCAGTTCGGCCATCGCCTCCCCGAGGGCTCCCCGCGGCTCCCGTCCGCCGAGCGCAAGCTGCGCTCCCATCCGTGATTCGGGCAGCTCGAGCGCGGCGCGACCCTCCCACTCGCCCGGGCCCCGGGACCGGTTGAGGACGACGATGGGCCTCGGACCGACCCGGGCCAGGCACCCCGCAACCACAGCGGCCAGCGCCGGCTCCACCGAGGGCGCGCCGACCAGGACCGCGTGGTCCGCCACGGCCGCGGGCGCTCCGCCGACCTCGTCGGATCCCGCGTCGAGCACGAGCGGCGCCTCGAGCCGGGCGGCGTCGGCCAGCTCCATCGGCGACGGGCCGTCGATCAGGCAGAGCCGGCCCACCGCCTTGGTGCGAGCGTGTGGGAGGTCGGCCATCGCCTTCGCCAGCCGCGCCGCGGCCGGCGACGCGAGCGGGATCCCCGCCGCCGACACGGGCGACGAGACGGCCGCTGCGCCGCCGTCGCGGGCGGCCAGCTCGGCGGCCAGCGCACGGGCCACCGTGGTGGCGCCACAGCGCCGGGCAAGGCCGAACACCGCCACGACCGGGCGGCGGACGCTGGGAGGCGGAGGATCGACGTCGCGCCGGGGCTCGGCCGGCTCAAGAAGGAAATCCTCGACTCGGGCCAGAGCCGTGGCGAGCGGGCCCTGGCTGACGGCCCGGGCGCTCATTTCGGCCTGACCTCCGCCTGGCCCCGAACCTCGAGCCGCGTGCCGATCGCGCGCAGCGGCGCGGGCGGCCTCAGCGTGACCCGCACCCGCCCGCCGGCGACATGAACCCGGGCCCGCGCCCTCGACCAGCCCGGCAGGGCTTCGCGGGCGCCCGCTCGCGCGTCGCGCCCGCCCGCCAGCGCAAGCGCGCCCGCCTCGGCGGCCGTGCCGGCAAGCACGCTCGAGTAGCCGACGGCGAGGGCCTGCATCACGACGAGCCCCAGCAGGAGCACGGCAGGAGCCGCGCCGAGCGTCTCGACGAGCGCCTGGCCGCGCTCGTGGCAGTTCACGGCCGTCCTCCCAGCGAGCTTCGCGCGCCGAGCGGGACCGCCGAGCGCGGCGGGAGTAGCAGGGGGACCCGGACACGGACGTTCACCCGCCGGCCCGATCGCTCTACCCATAGGCCCCGCTCGAGCGATCGCGGCAGGACGCTCCGCGCTGCGCGCCCCGGGCTCTGGCCCACGGCGTCGGCGCGGGCGGCGGCCCTGGCCGCGTGCGCCGACAGCCAGGCCGCGTGCCCGAGCAGGGCGAGCTGCCAGGCGATGAGCCCCACCATGAGCGCCGCCGGCACCGCTGCGATGAACTCGACGGAGGCTTGTCCTCGCTGGTCGTCGCGCATGCCGGCCACCGTCGCCGAGGCCGGCGCACCGGACAACGCGCGCCGGTTACGACTCAGCTACGTCAGGGAAAGAAAGCGCGCCCTAGCCGTAGCGCCGGTACCGCGTCCAGACCCAGAAGACGCCGTACGAGCACAGCGCCAGCAGCGCCAGCCACACCAGCACGCCGGGACCGCCGCGATCGAACAGCCTGTTCGTGGCCGTGAAGGTCAACAGCGCGACGCCGATGCTCCCGTAGAGCACCAGGCGCTCGATCTGCTGAAGAGACTCCAGCTCGAACTGATGCTCGCGGTAGAGCCTGACGCCGAGCATGGCGATTGCCGCGAAGAAGACGATCGTCAGCAGCGAGAGGGCGATCCTGAGGGCCCCGCCGCCGCCGGGAAGGACCACCAGCGCCAGCGCGACGAGCGCCACGACGCCGAACTTGGCCGCTGTCTTCACGCGGAAGAGCGTAGCTCCGCTAGCTGATCGCCCCGCTGGCCACCAGGACCAGCACCAGGGCGCCGAGGATGACGCGGTACACCACAAAAACGATCGTCGAGTGCGACGTGAGATAGCGCAGGAGAAAGGCGATCGACACGTACCCCACCACGAATGCCAGGAGGGTCGCCACGACAAGCCCGACGACGGTCCCCCCGGCCGTCCCGGCATGGCGCAGCTCGAACAGGCCACTCAGCACGACCGCCGGCACAGACAGGAGGAACGAAAAGCGCGCCGCGTTGAGGCGGTCGAGCCCTTCGAACAGGCCCGCCGAGAGGGTGGCGCCGGAGCGCGAGACACCGGGCACCAGCGCCAGCGCCTGGGCGAGGCCGATCGTCACCCCGTCGCGATTGGTGAGGTCTTCCAGGCGGCGCGACTTGCTGCCCACCCGCTCAGCCGCGAGCAGCACGAAGCCGAAGACGATCAGCGTGCTACCGATCAGGTAGAGGTTGCGGCCACCCGTCTCGATCTGGTCCCTGAAGATGAAACCGAAGATCGCGATCGGAATCGTGCCGATGACCAGGTACCAGCCGAGCCGGGCGTCGAGGCTTCCCCGAAGCGCCGGGTCGCGAAGGCTTCCGAGCCAGGCGCGGGCGATCTTCAGCAGATCGTCCCGGAAGTAGATGAGGACGGCGGCCATCGTTCCGAGCTGAACCACGGCGGTCCAGGCGGCGCCGGGGTCGTCCCAGCCGAGGAAGGCGGGGACGATCCGCAGGTGGGCCGTGCTCGAGATCGGGAGAAACTCGGTCAGCCCCTGCGTGACGCCGAGGACTATCTCCTCGATCAGGGACACGGGCGGCGAGGAACCCTAGTGATTGGGCGCTCGCCGGGCGAGCGGCCGGCTCCCCTCCCCGCTAGCTGTTCTCGTCTTCCTTGTGGCGCTTGCGGGAGGCCTCGATCTCGTTCACCGCGTCCTCGCGCGAGTACCAGCCATCGACCTTGACCTTCTTCCGCTCCAGGTCCTTGTAGTGCGAGAAGAAATGCTCGATCTCATCGCGGAGCTGATCGGCGATGTCGTCGAGCTTCTCCATCGTGTTCCAGCCCGGGTCGCTCAGGGGGACGGCCAGCACCTTGTCGTCAATGCCCTGGTCGTCCTCCATGCGGAACAGGGCGATCGGCTTGACGTCGATCATGCACCCCGGAAAGGTGGGTTCGGAGACGCACACCATCACGTCGAGCGGGTCGCCATCCAGGCTGAGCGTCTCCGGGATGAAGCCGTAATCAGTCGGATAGACGACCGACGAGAAGAGGAAACGATCGAGGACCAGGGCGTTGCGCTCGTGGTCCCATTCGTACTTGTTCCGGCTCCCCTTCGGGATCTCGACGATGCACTCGAAGGAGTCGTCCGCCACCGCGGGCACAGGGTATCGTTACGCCCCGTATGCGCCTGGGCCTGGCATCGATCGCCCTGACCTTTCTTCTGACGGCCCCGGCGTTCGCCTCGGACAACGGGGAGGGGCTTGCCGGCGAGACCGACGACAAGGTCGTGACGTTCACGGCCCTGGGCGTGGTGGTCTTCTTCACGGCCTTCGTCATCGTGATGTCGGCGATCCAGGCGCTGCTCGAGAGGCGCAAGGAGCAACGCAAGGCGGCAGAGCTGCGCAAGCGCGTCGGCTGGTAGGGGATGGTCGGCTGCTCGCCGGGTAGGCGCCCCGGCTGCGCTGCTCCGAAACTGCTCGCGGCCCCGGCGGGGAGCGCGGGGCCGCGTGCGAGGAGGGATCTGCACTCGTGATGTTGGCCGCGTCGACGTCCCGCCGTGTGAACGAGTTGAGAAATGTCCGTTGACTACGAGCGCATAGGCGCCGCGGCGGTCGTGACGATCGACCGCCAGGAGCGGCGCAACGCGGTCGACGGGCCCACCGCCGAGCTGCTCCAGCAGGCCTACGACCGCTTCGAGGCAGACGACGACGCCCGCGTCATGGTGCTCACGGGCGCCGGTGGCGTCGCCTTCTGCGCCGGCGCCGACCTCAAGAACATCGAAAGCTTCGGCCCCCGGATGGACGACCCGCGCGGGCCGCTGGGCTTCACGCGCGACACCGCCAGTAAGCCCACGATCGCCGCGATCTCGGGCTGGTGCCTGGCGGGCGGGCTCGAGCTGGCGCTGTGGTGCGATCTCAGGATCGCCACCGAGACGGCCGCGCTCGGCTACCCCGAACGCCGCTGGGGCGTTCCCCTGGTCGATGGCGGCACGCAGCGGCTGCCGCGGATTGTTGGGCTCGGGCGGGCGCTCGACCTGATCCTCACCGGGCGCATCGTCGAAGCGGCGGAGGCGCACGCGATGGGCCTCGTGACCGAGGTCGTGGCCGAAGGCCGGCATCTCGACCGCGCGCTGGAGCTCGCCGAGGGCCTCGCCTCGTTCCCGCAGCAGACGATGCTGCTGGATCGCCGGGCTGCCATCGAGGGACTGGGACTTCCGCTCGCCGAGGGGCTCGACCTCGAGTCGAAGACCGGTCCGGCCACGCTCGAGACCGCCTGGAAGGGCGCCGGTCGCTTCGCCGGCGGCGAGGGGCGCGGCGGGGCCGGCGCTGGTGTCTAGCTCCTGACGCGGGAAGCCGAAGCAAGCGTCAGGACGCGGGGCAGGATGCCTCGCGGAGCTAGCCTCCGGGGGATGGCCGAACCCGCCATCGATGTCTCAGACCTGCGCAAGAGCTACGGGCCGCTCGAGGCGGTCCGCGGCGTCTCGTTCGCCGTGCAGCGCGGCGAGGTCTTCGGCCTGCTCGGTCCCAACGGCGCCGGGAAGACCACCACAGTCGAGATCCTCGAGGGCTACCGCCAGCGCTCGGCCGGCGAGGTGCGCGTGCTCGGCCACGACCCCGCGGTGCGCGAGCGGCGCCTTCAGCAGCGGATCGGCATCGTCCTCCAGAGCTGCGGCTTCCATCCCGTGATCAAGGTGCGCGAGGCCGTGGAGCACAACGGCAGGGCCTATCCGAGCCCGCGGGACGCGGACGAGACGCTCAGCCTCGTGGGGCTCGAGGAGAAGGCCGACGCGAGGGCCCGCGAGCTCTCGGGCGGCCAGCAGCGTCGACTCGACCTGGCGCTGGCGCTGGTCGGCGACCCGGAGCTGATCTTCCTCGATGAGCCGACCACCGGCTTCGACCCCGCCGCCCGCCGCGCCGCGTGGCGGGTGATCCGCAGGCTCAAAGAGCTCGGCAAGACCGTCCTCCTGACGACTCACTATTTGGACGAGGCCCAGTCGCTCGCCGACCGGGTGGCGATCATCAAGGACGGCGCCATCGTGGCGGAGGGGCCGCCTGGCGAGCTCGGCGCGGAACGGCCGCGCTACCGCGTCTCGTACACGACCAACGGCAGGCGGGTGGAGCACGAGACCGAGGACCCGACTGAGCTGCTGCACCGCCTCACCGGCGAGGCGCTGGGGCGCGGCGACCGGCTCGAGGGGCTGCAGGTGAGCCGGCCGACCCTCGAGGACGTCTACCTGCGGCTCACCACCGAGCAGGAGCGGAGCCCCGAGTGAGCCCCGTAGCCCTGGCCTGGTCCCAGTTCCGCCTCGAGCGCCGGCTCTTCTGGCGCAGCCCGTCTGCCGCCTTCTTCAACTTCATCCTGCCGCTGCTGCTGCTCGTGCTCGTGGCCTCGGTCTTCTCCACCGACGCCGAGGAGCTCGACGTGCTCGTGCCCGGAATCGCCGGGATGAGCGTCATGGCCACCACCTTCAACGCGCTCGCCTTCAACCTCACCACGCTGCGCGAGCTGGGGATCCTCAAGCGCGTGCGCGGCACTCCGATGCCGCCGGGCTCCTACCTCGCCGGGCTGCTCGGGTCGGCCGTGGCCAACGCCTTCGTGCAGATGGCGCTCGTGGTGGCAATCGGTCACATCGCCTACGGCGTCGACTGGCCGCACGACTGGGCCGAGCTCGTCGGCTTCACGGCGCTCGGCGTGGTCTGCTTCGGGTCGCTCGGAATCGCTTTCTCGCACGTGCTCCCCGGATCGGAGTCCGCGCCCGCCTACGTCAATGCCGTCTTCCTCCCCGCGATCTTCATCTCGGGTGTCTTCTACTCGTCGAACGACCTGCCGGCGTTCCTCGACGGCGTGGCCCGCGCCCTCCCCCTGAAGCACGTCATCGACGGCCTCTCCGGGGCGATCGTCGGCACCCATGTGGACATGGCGGGCGCGGCGGGAGTGGTGGCGTGCTGGACCGCGCTCGGCGCCTTCTTCGCCGTCCGCGGCTTTCGCTGGGAGTGAGGCCGGCGCAGCCGGCCGGTCCTGAGCCGGGACGGCGAGCTTGGCATCAGACCTGAGGGCCGGACGCCCTCAGGGGCTACAACCTCAGCGCGTGCCCGTGGGCGCGCAGCCAGCGCTCGTGCTCGCGCCAGTCGGGGCAGCGGGTCGCGAGGAGGGACCAGAAGCGATCGGAGTGGTCCTGGACGTCCAGGTGGGCGACCTCGTGCTCGACCACGTAGTCGAGGATCTCGGCCGGGGCCAGGAGCAGCCGCCAGTTGAAGCTCATCGCGCCGGCGGACGAACAGCTGGCCCAGCGGGTCTGCTGGCCGCGGATCTGCAGCGACGTGTACCGCGTCCCGCCCCGCGCAGTGGCCGCGTCCAGGCGGGGCGCCACCTCGAGTCGAGCCTGCCGGCGGTACCAGCGTTCGACCGCGCCGCACAGCGCGCCCTCGCTCGACACGGCCGTGGTGACCGTGTCGCCGCGCCGGGCGACGTGCGGGCGCTTGCGCCCCGGCTCGACCTCGACTCGAAGCGCCAGCCGCTCGCCGAGGTAGGGAAGCTCGCCTCCATCCTCGAGCCTTGCGGGCGGCAACTCGACCTCTGACTCGCGCATGCGCCGCAGGGTCCGCTCGATCCAGCGGCTCTTCTGCCGGACGAACGGCTCGACCTCCCGCATCGGGAACCGGCGCGGAACCACCACCTCGACGCCGTCTCCGCCCACGAGGATGCGGGCGTGCCGGGCGCGGTCGGAACGGCGGATCCGGTACGGGATCGAGGTCACGGCGGCCGAGGATAGGCCGCTAGCCGGAGATCACTTCGTCGTAGACGCCGGCCACCCGCTCCGCCAGGGCCGGCCAGGAGTAGCGCGAGCGCGCGTCCTCGTAGGCGGCGTCGCCGCGGCGCGAGCGCTCCTCGTCGTTCGCCGCCGCCTCCACCAGCGCTTTCATCAGGGCGTCCTCGTCGTCGGGCGGCACGAGCCAGCCCGTCTCGCCGTCGCGCACGATCTCCGCCGGACCATGGGCGTCCACTGCGATCGGCGGCACGCCGCAGGCCATCGCCTCCACCAGTACCTGCCCGAACTGCTCGCGTACCGAGGGCAGGACAAGAACATCCGCGGCGTTGAAGCCGGCCGGCAGGTCGTCGTGGCCGCGCCAGCCGGCGAGGAAGACGTCCTCGTCACCCGTCTGGCGCATCACCTCCAAGGGATGCTCCCCCTCCCACTCGCCGGGGAAGCCGCCCAGGAGCACGAGCGGCGCTCGCCGCCCGAACCGCTCCCTCGCGCGGGCATGCGCGCGGATCAGCAGCGGGATCCGCTTCACCTCGGTGTAGCGCCCGACGTAGACGAACACGCGCCCGCCCTCGCCGAATGCCTCCAGATCCTTCTCGCGGTAGCCGACGCTGCCGGGCTCGCCCGACTCGTCCCAGCCGCGCGGCTCCTCGACGAGCCAGCGGCGCCACTGAGCCACGCGCTCCTCGCCGCGCAGCGGGCGGCGGTCGAACCCGTCGGGGTCGAAGCCGTTGGGCGCCCAGACCACGCGCTCCGCCTCCACGCCGAGCAGGTCCGGCACCCGGCGCACCGCGTCCGGCGACAGGACGAAGAGCCGCTCGCAGCTCCGCGCCCACTCGCGCATCCGCTCCGCCCACGCCTCCGCGTTGTCCCAGCCCGGCGGCGGCCCCTCCTCTATCTCGCGCAGCATCAGGAGCTCGGTGCCGTGGAGATGACCCACGCGGGGAACGTCCGGGAAGGCCCGCTCCGCCGCTGCGTTGATCGGCGTGAGGTGGTGCAGATGGAGCAGGTCGGCATGGCCGGCCCCCGCCTCGTCGAGGTGACCCTCCCAGGTCTCGGTCAGCCGCTCGAAGCCGCTGTCGTCGACCGCCGCGAAGACGCGGTCGGGGGCGTCCGAGCGATCCTCATACGAGGGCTGAAAGCCGGCGGCCAGCGGGTCGGGGGCATCGCGGGCGGCGGTGTAGTCGAGCGGTCGTACGTCGAGGCCGCGGTAGAAGGTCTCGGCGTGGGACTCCTCTCCGGGCTCCCCCAGCGAGCCGCAGGCGATCGTCACGTCCCAGCCTGCCTGCGGCAGCGAGCGGGCCATGTATCGCGCCACCTGCGCGGAGCCCCCGCGCGGGAAGAACATGAGCCCCATCAGAACGCGCGGCACCGCGTCTAGATGATCACCGGCACCGCGCCGCCGTCGACCGACCAGGCGGCGCCGGTCACGTTCGAGGCGCGCTCGGAGCAGAGGAAGACCACGGCGGCGGCGATCTCCTCGTCCGTCCCGAAACGGCCGAGCGGGATCTTCTCCCGCTGCGCCTGGAGCGCCTCGTCACGGGAGACGCCCTTGGCGGCGGCCTGCTGATCGGCGAGCCCGCCCTCGTCCATCCAAAGCGGCGTCTGCACCGGCCCGGGCGTGACGGCGTTGACGAGCACGCCCTTGCCGGACCAGGTGTCGGCGAACACCCGCGACAGCGACAGCTCCGCGGCCTTCGTCACCGAGTAGGCCGCGTTCGTGAGCGAGGGCCGCTTTCCCGATGAGGAGGAGACGTTCACGATGCGCCCGGCGCCGCGCCGGGCCATCAGCGGCGCCGCCGCCCGCATCAGCCGCATCGGCGCCATCACGTGAAGCTCCCACTGGCCGCGCCAGTCGTCATCCGAGAGCTGGTCGAGCGGCTTGACGTGGCTCGTTCCGGCGTTGTTCACGAGGACGTCAACGCCTCCGTGGCGACGCTCGCACTCGCCCACGACCTGGTCGGCGGCCTCGGGCTCGGTGAGGTCCAGCTCGAGGTCCGAGCCACCGCGGGAGACCCCGAGCACGTTCGCCCCCTCGTCCCTGAGCATCCGGACCACGGCCGCGCCGATTCCGCGGCTCGCGCCGGTGACGATGCACGCCTTGCCGCTCAGTCCGAGGTCCATGGGCGGCATCATCGCTAACGGAGCGGCTTGCCCGCCTGGCGGACCTCTCCGCAGGCACATGCGTCCTTGATCTGCTGCGCGAGCGGTGACGGCTCGGCGGTCGGATCGGCCGCCTCGACCTGGATGAGCGTCCGGCCGTTGACGAAGTAGGGGTCGTGCCTCGGCCCCCAACGCGAGGTCGCGGAGCTCCCGGTCGCGATCGCCTTCGGTCTCGAACACCAGGTAGCGCACGAAGGGCGAGGAGATCGCCTTGCAGTGCAGGACCTTGCTGCCCCCGGCCAGCTGCGGCTGATTCTTGCTCGTGTTCCCCTGGTCGGCCTCCTCGGTTCCCCCGTGGCAGGCGCTCAGCGGCCGGGTCGCCAGGGCCAGGCGCTTGACGCTGGCGTAGTCGGGGACGCCTCCTTGGGCGCTGGAGTTCGAGGAGTCGCCACCACCGCAACCGGCGATCCCTACGGCGATCAGGCCGGCCGCCAGAGCGCGGGACATTGCTCGATGATGGCGGGTTGGGGACGCGTCGACCAGGTCTGGCTCAGCGCATAGCTTCTCCCCCTCGCACGGCTGGGTGCTCGGGGATAGAGTCTCCGACCCTTTGGGAATGCGTCGGCCTGCCGACCCTGCACCTGAGAACCGATGAATCCGAACAAGCAACTATGGGAGAAGGGCGATTTCACCCGGATCGCCGAGACCATGCGAGAAAGCGGAGAGGCGCTCGTAGCGGACTTGGGCATCGGCGATGGGCTGCAAGTGCTGGACCTCGGCTGCGGCGACGGGACCACCGCGCTGCCGGCGGCTCAGCGAGGGGCGGACGTTCTCGGTGTCGACATCGCCAGCAACCTCATCGCAGCGGGCAAGGCACGCGCCGAAGTCCTCGGGCTGACCAACTGCGAATTCGAGGAGGGTGATGCGTCGGATCTTCATGCGATTGCCGATGAGCGCTTTGACCTTGTCCTCACCATCTTCGGGGCGATGTTCGCTTCGAGACCGTTCGACGTGGCCAAGGAGATGGTCCGTGTGACCAAACCCGGGGGGCGGATCGTGATGGGTAACTGGATCCCTAACGACCCGACGTTGGTGCCCCAAATCCTGAAGATCAGCTCCTCCTACGCGCCTCCGCCTCCCGAGGGCTTCGTCAGCCCGATGACCTGGGGCGTCGAGGATGAGGTGATCGAGCGGTTCAGCTCAGCCGGAGTGCCGGACGAGCGCATCTCGTGCGACCGGGAGACCTACACCTTCAACTATCCGGGGCCGCCATCGGAGTTCGTGGGCGTGTTCAGGAACTTCTACGGCCCAACCATGAACGCGTTCGAGGCGGCGGCCGGAGACGGCCGCGAGGCTGATCTGCACGCGGACCTGGAGACCCTGTTCAACGAACAGAACACCAGCGACGGCGCCACGTCGATCCCCGCCAACTTCCTGCGGGTGACGGTCGAGAGGTAGCGGATCCTGCTCCCGCGGATCGCCGTACGGGCCTTCCGGAACGGATGAAGTCCCACACGGTCTACAAGACCTTCAACACCGACGAGCGGCGCGAGTTCGTCCGCATCACCGAGGACGTCCAGGCGGCCGTCGAGGAGTCCGGCGTGGTGGAGGGCATGGTGCTCGTCTCGGCGATGCACATCACGGCGGCAGTCTGGGTGAACGACGACGAGCCTGGCATCCAGGCCGACGCCCTCGAGTGGCTCGACAAGCTGGCGCCGCCGAGCTGGAAGGCGCCGGCGAACGAGGTCGCCGAGGAGCTCCTGCCGGATCCCGGGGACTACCGCCATCACCGCGGCGGCGAGGACAACGGCGACGCCCACCTTAAGAACCTGCTCGTGCACCACCAGGTGGTCCTGCCGATCACCGACGGGAAGCTCGACCTCGGGCCGTGGCAGGCCGTCTTCTACACCGAGTTCGACGGCCGCCGGAACAAGCGGCTCGTGATCAAGGTCCTGGGCGAGTAGCTGCTCCCGCCCAACGGGGGTGGGCCCTTTTCTGCATGAGATACATGCATCAAGGGGCCCAGGCCCGGACGAGTGTTACGGGACTGAGCCGTACACGTCGGGGTTGGCGCAGTGGGGCATTCGCTCGCCGGCCAGGCCGGCGAGCAGGTTGTCCACGGCCAGGTCGGCCATCGCCTCGCGCGTGGCGTGGGTGGCGGAGCCGAGGTGCGGGACCACGGTCAGGTTGGGCGCCTCGAGCAGCGGGTCGTCGGCAGGGAGCGGCTCGGGGTCGGTCACGTCGAGCGCGGCCCCCGCGATCTTGCCCTCGCGGAGCGCACGGCGCAGCGCCTCCTGATCGACGATCGGGCCGCGGGCCGTGTTCACGAGGTAGGCGGTGGGCTTCATGCGCTCCAGAGCGGCCTCGCCGATCATGCCCCGGGTCTCCTCGTTCAGGGGCACGTGGAGCGTTACGAAGTCGGAGCGCTCGAGCACCTCCTCGAGCGGCGTCTCGCGCGTACGCAGGACCTCACAGCCGAATCCCTCGACCCGCCGCGCGACAGCCCGTCCGATCCGGCCGTAGCCGACGATCCCGACGGTCGACCCATGCAGGTCGTACCCGATCAGGAACTCGGGCTCCCAGGTGAGCCAGTCGCCGCGCCGGACCACGGCATCGCTCTCGACGACGCGGCGGCACGCGGCCAGCATCAGCGCCAGCGCCATGTCGGCGGTGCTGTCGGTGAGGACGCCCGGGGTGTTGCCCACGGGAATCCCGCGATGGGTGGCCGCCGCGAGGTCGACGTTGTCCACGCCGACCGCATAGTTCGAGATCGCGCGCAGGCCGGGGGAGTCTTCGATCAGCTCCGCGTCGACCCGGTCGGTGAGCATCGACAGCAGGCCGTCGGCTCCCGCCACGCGCCGGCGCAGCTCATCCGCGGGCGGGACCGTTCGCTCCGGCCAGACCTTGGTGTCGTGCTCGGCGCCGAGCCGGTCGAGCGCCGTCCCGGGAATGTGATTGCTGACGAAGACGCGCGCCACTTATTCGGGCGCGACGCGCTCCAGCCCCTCGGCGGGGGCGTTGGTCAGGTGCTGCTTGACCCTGTCCTGGACGGGCCCGCGCAGGAGCATCCCGAGCACTCGGCCGGGATCGCTCTCGAGCGCATAGGTGGCCCGGGTGCGGCCCTCGCCCAGGTCCTCGAACTCCCAACGACCCTTCATCCACTTGGCGTCGCCCTCCTCCTGCTCCCAGCTCAGGCCGTTGGGCGGGTCGTAGCTGAAGCGCACGGTGGTCCGCGCCTTCCTGACGATCACGTCGTTGGTCGTCTCGACGAGGAGCGGCCGCCTCTGGTCGTTGCGCTCGAGCACCTCGACGTCGAGCAGCGTCTCCTGCCAGTCCGGCGCTCGCTCGATGTCGGCGGCGAGCTCGTAGCAGCGCTCGATCGGCGCATCGACCTCGACGGTGCGACTTGCCTCGAGAACCATGGCCGCAGCCTACCCGCGCAGGGGCCGCAGCCCATCCGCGCACCCCCTCATCGCAGGTCCGCCAGTACGGCCTGCGCGGCAAGGTACCCCGGCGCGCCCGTGACGGCGCCGCCGGGGTGGGCGCCCGAGCCGGCCAGGTAGAGCCCGTCGATGCCACCGAAGCGGCGGCGGTCGACCCGCCCCTCGAACAGTTGGCCGGGGAGCATCTCCCCGTGGAAGATGTGGCCGCCCGTGATGCCGAACCGGGCCTCGAGCTCGCGCGGCCCGAGGGCGAGCCGGTCGACGATCCGGCCTGGCAGCTCGGGGCAGGACTCGGCGAACCAGGCGATCGCGGCGTCGGCGGCCGCGTCGGCGTCGGTGTCGGGCGGGAAGCACTGGCAGAACAGCGACAGGACGTGCCTGCCCGGCGGGGCGAGCGAGTCGTCCACGGAGGTCTGGCTCGCGGCCTCGATCCAGGGGCGGGCCGCCGGCCGGCCGCGACGGGCGTCGTCCGCGGCCGCCGTGAGGTCGGCCAGCGAGTAGCCGATGTCGATCGCGCCCCTCCAGGGCTGCTCGCCGGGCCATGACGGGAAGTCCGGAAGGCCGTCGAGCAGCACCATCACCTTGACCACCGGCCCGGCCTGGCGCCAGCCCGCCGGCGCCTCGACGCCGGCAAGGGCCGCGGTGCGCAGCGGGTCGGCCCCGGAGACCACGCAGCGAGCGCCGACTTCCTCGCCACCGTCGAGTACGACCCCCCCGGCGCGGCCGTCGGCGATCAGCACACGCTCGACGGGCGACGAGAGCCGAACCGGCGCGTGCTCGGCCAGCGCCGCGGTGACGGCTCCCATTCCGCCCCGCGCGTAGCCCCAGGCGCCCGGCGGGCCCGCCGCCTCGCCGAGGTCGTGGTACAGGCTGACGAACGAGGTGCCGGGGTCGGATGGCCCGGCCAGGGTCCCGATCAGGCCCTGGATGGCGAACGGAACGCGCACCTGCTCCGAGGGGACACCTGCCAGCTCCTCGGCGATCGCGCCCTCCAGCAGATCGGGGCCGACGGCGTCAAGCCAGCGCTCCCGCAACGGCGGCTCGAGCATCAGCGGACGAGCCCGGTTCGCGGCCTGCTCGCGCCTTCGGGCCCAGTCAAGGTAGGCGTCGGCGTCGGCCCGCGACCACTCCGCTGCCAGCTGCGCCGCCGTGCGAGCGCGGTCCGACCAGCTCACGACGCGCCGTCCGTCCGGGAAGGGCGAGAACAGGTAGGGCTCGTGGACCGAGACGTCGAGCTGCAGATCCAGGTCGCGAACGATCTCCCGCCGCAGCAGCGACAGCGTGTACGCGCCCGGCGACGCCCGGACGCCAGGCCAGAGCTCCTCGGTCACGCATGCGCCGCCGACGAGGTCGCGCCGCTCGAAGACCTCAACCGACAGCCCCGCCCGGGCCAGGTAGGCGGCGCACACCAGCCCGTTATGGCCCGCGCCTATGACGGCGACGTCGATCATCCGAGGGGGTTCAACACAAAACGCGCCATAGTGGCACGGAACCTGTTGAATCCCGCCCCACCCGGTTGGAACGGTGGGGCCGGGGCATCCATACTGAGAGCCTGCCATGCCCAAGGACACGGGCCTCCCCGAGACCGACGCCCAGTTCGACTTCAGCCGAATGCGTCGGCGGCGCGCCCTCTCGCGGCTGACCCAGCGGCTGCGGCGCGTCCCCAGCGACTTCAACCTGGTCCTACCGTTCGAGGAGGTCGTCCAGGCGCTGGGCCGGCGAGGAGAGAGGCGGCTTGGCCTGCAGACGATCCCGCTCGACTCGATCGTCGGGACCGTCGACCGCTCGCGCGACTTCGACCGCCGCTTCATGCCCACCACGGGCCGGGTCCGCTCCCGCTGGGAGCGGATCGCGACCGCCACGCGCCGAGGCGAGGAGATACCGCCTATCGACGTCTACCGGATCGGCGACCTCCACTTCGTCAAGGACGGCCACCACCGCGTGTCGGTGGCGCGGGCGCTCGGCTTCAAGGTGATCGACGCATTCGTGACCGAGGTGCTGACCGAGGTCGGCGCCACCCACGAGATCGCCCTGCGAGACCTGCCGCTCAAGGGCCACGAGCGGCTCTTCTGGGAGCGCGTCCCGCTGCCGCTCGAGGCGCGCAAGCGGATCCAGCTCTCGGACGAGTGGCGCTACGCCGGCCTCGCCGAAGGGGTGGAGGCGTGGGGCTTTCGGCTGATGCAGGCACGCGGCGAGTTCGTTCCGCGAGAGGAGGTCGCCGAGCAGTGGTTCGGCCACGAGTACGCCCCGGTCGTGGAGATGCTGAAGGAAGCGGACCTGATCGGCGGCGGAACCGAGACGGAGGCCTACATGCGCGTGGCGACGTTACGCTACCTGCTGCTACGCACGCACGAGTGGGACGACGAGGTGATCGAGCGCCTCCACGGCGAGCTCGACAAGCCCTCGTTCGACGAGGACACGATGGTGCGGCGGCTCAGGAAGGAGCTTCGGTAATCAGGGTGCGGCGCTCGCCCGATCAGCGATCGGGCTCCGCTCCTCCCACGGACTGGCCCTGCGCCTGCTCCTGCTCGCGGCCCGCCTGCATCCGGGCGGCCCCGTCCGAGGAGCCGGCGTCCGCCGTGAGCGACGCCCCGCTCTCCGGGTCGAAGAGGTGCAGGCGCTCGGCGTCGACCCAGAGCTCGGCGTCCTGACCCTGCTGGATCCTGCTCGCCGGGTCGAGTCTGGCCACGGTCCGGCCTTCCTCGCTGGAGGGCACTTCCCCGGCGCCGGCGTCGGCGGCGAGCTCCTCGAGCTCCTGTGACCGGACCGCTTCGGACTCCACGGTGAAGTGGGCGTACAGCTCCGAGCCCATCGACTCGAGCACCTCGATGTGCGCCGTGAACGTCGTGCCACGATCGCGGGCCTCGCCCACGAGCGACACGTCCTCGAAGCTCTCCGGCCGGATGCCCGCGATCAGCTGGCGGCCGTCGGCGCCCCGCCCCAGTCGCTCCCGCAGCGACTGGGGTGCGCGCACGTCCCCGAACGGCAGCTTGACGTTCTCTCCGTCCACGGTGACCGGCATGAAGTTCATCGCCGGGGAGCCGATGAACCCCGCTACGAAGAGGTTGAGCGGGCTGTTGTAGAGCTCCATCGGCGAGCCGACCTGCTGGAGCACACCGGCGCGCATCACCGCGACGCGGTCGCCGAGGGTCATCGCCTCGGTCTGGTCGTGGGTGACGTAGATCGTCGTGGTGCCCAGCCGGTCCTGGATCCGCGATACCTCGGTGCGCATCTGGACGCGGAGCTTGGCGTCCAGGTTGGAAAGCGGCTCGTCCATGAGGAAGGCCTTCGGGTCACGCACGATCGCCCGGCCCATGGCCACGCGCTGGCGCTGGCCGCCGGAGAGGTTGGCGGGCTTGCGGTCGAGGTGCTGCTCCAGGTCGAGGATGCGCGCGGCCTCCTGGACCTTGCGGTCGATCTCCTCCTTCGACTCCCCCTTGAGCTTGAGCGCGAAGCCCATGTTGTCGCGCACGCTCATGTGCGGGTAGAGCGCGTAGTTCTGGAAGACCAT
>Ga0126312_10000758_pt1 | contig 20054 bp, 16 predicted proteins | sample Plot104A_FD_92537 | JGI IMG/M metagenome (GOLD analysis project Ga0126312, IMG submission 92537) | Serpentine soil microbial communities from UC McLaughlin Reserve, CA, USA - Plot104A | ecosystem: Environmental > Terrestrial > Soil > Grasslands | place: USA: UC McLaughlin Reserve, Lake County...
CGATCTCCACTCCCGGCCGGGCGCGATCGACGACGAACAGGGTCGGGAGCCGCTCGGCGCCGTCCACCACGTTCGCCATCACGACGTAAACCGAGGCGACATCGCCCGCCGTGACGAACCACTTCTCTGCGTTGAGCACGAAGCCGGAGGCGGTCGGCGTAGCGGTTGCGGCGATCGCCGAAGGGTCCGAGCCGGCGTCGCGCTCGGTCACCGCGTAGGCGTCCTTGAGCTCGCCCCGCAGGGCGGGGCGCAGATAACGATCGACCTGGTCCGGGCTGGCGTGCGTCCAGACGTTGTAGGCGTTCGGTACGTGCCAGTGGAGCGCGTTCGTCGTCCGTCCGTACTGCTCCTCCACCAGCGCCCACTCGAGCCGGGTCCAGCCCTGACCGCCGTGCTCGACAGCGTGCATGCCGCCGGCAAGGCGCGCGTCGATGGCCTTCCGCTTGAGCTCGGCCACGACGACGTCTGGCAGCCGGCCACCGCGCCGCTCGGCCTCCTCCTCCAGCGGCATCAGGACGTCCTCCGCGAAGCGCCCGGCGCGTTGGGCGATCTCGAGCGCTCCGTCGCCGAGCTCGAGCGGCAGGAGGTCCGGCATCGCCGTGCGTGAAGGGGTCGACTTGACCTCCATTGGCCTCGCAGACTAACATGCGATTGACTACAAGGTCAACGCGCGGGGGCCGCGGGCTCCCTGAAAGGAGGCCCCAGCTTGGCAGGCGACACGCAGAAGGCGCTCAATCTGGATCGCGGCGACATCGAGGCGACGTTGGAGCCCGTGGAGCGGGCAACGATGCTCCCGCCACGCGCGTTCGTCGATCTCGGCGTGTTCGAGTGGGAGCTCGAGCGGATCTTCGCCGGCTGGATCTGCGTCGGACATGCATCGCGCGTGGCCGCGCCAGGCGACTATGTGATGCGCGAGGTCGGCGCCGACAGCGTCGTCGTCATGGCCGGCGAGGACGGCCGCTCGCGCGCCTTCCTCAACGTCTGCCGGCACCGTGGCGCGAGGCTCCTCAGCGATTCCGAGGGCACCGTGCGGCGGCGCGTGGTCTGCCCGTACCACGCATGGTCGTACGGGCTCGACGGCGAGCTCGTCGGCGCGCGGCACATGGACGGCGTCGAGGACTTCGACACCTCGTGCTGGGGGCTGATCCCGGTGCGGGTGGCAACCGTGGGCGGGCTGGTGTTCGTTGACTTGAGCGGTGAGGCTCCTGACATCTCCGGGCACCTCGGCGACCTGTCCGGTCACCTCGATCACTACCGAGTCAACGGCCTCAGTCGCGGCGGACGCGTTGACTACGACGTCGCCGCCAACTGGAAGGCGATCGCCGAGAACTACAGCGAGTGCCTGCACTGCCCCGGCGTCCACCCGGAGCTGAACGCCCTCAGCCACTACATGAGCGGCGAGGTCCTGGTGGGGGCCGGCGCCTGGTGCGGGGGCTCGATGACGCTCCGCGAGGGCGCGTCGACGATGGCGCGCAAGGGTGGCGCCCGGAACGGGCGGCGACCGATCGACGGGCTCTCCGGCGACGATCTCGAATCCGTTCTCTACTTCGCGCTGTTCCCGAATGCGCTGGTGTCGCTGCACCCGGACTACGTGATGCTTCACACCCTGTGGCCCCGCGCGGTCGATCGCACGGAGGTGATCTGCGAGTGGTTCTTCGAACCCGCGACGATCGCGACCGACGGCTTCGATCCCTCGGACGCGCTCGATTTCTGGGATCAGGTCAACCGCGAGGACTGGCACGTGTGCGAGCTGACTCAGAAGGGCGTTCGCACCAGGGGCTACGTCCCCGGCCGCTACTCCGCCGAGGAGGTCGACGTGCACGAATTCGACGTCATGGTGGCCCGTCGCTATCTGGAGGCCTTGCGCGAGGGCGTGGAGGTACCGGCGTGACCGCCCCGATCCCCCGGCGAAGCGCACCAAAGGGTGGGGTGCGGGCGCCGCGAGTCCCCATCCCACAACCGGCCGCGTCTGACGTTTTTTCCACCTATACAGTGGATAAGTCGCCAAGCGCAGCAGCTTCCTGCCTGGGTGCCCAATTTTGCGGGCGTGACGAGGAGCCGGCGTGAACGCTGGCAATGACGTTCTGGCGAGGAATGAGATCGCCGCCCGCCTTGGTGAGGTCGGGTTGCCCCAGCCCGTCTCCGAGCTCGCCGCGCGCGAATGGGACGCGGTCGTCGTGGGGGGCGGCCACAACGGCCTCACGGCGGCCGCATACCTGGCGCGTGCCGGTCGCAGCGTGTTGGTGCTGGAGCGGCGCGAGCGGCTGGGTGGAGCGTGCACGCTCGAGCGGCCGTTCGCCGATGAGCGCTACGTGATCAGCCCTTGCGCCTACGTCGTCGGGTTGCTCGACGACGTGGTCATCCGGGAGCTCGAGCTCGAGCGGCGCGGCCTGCGCTACTGGATGGCCGACCCGAACCTCTGGGTGCCATTCGAGGACGGTAGCTCCTTCGGGCAGTGGCTCGACGATTCCAGGACCCAGGCAAGCCTGGAGGAGCTCGGGGTGTCAAAGCGCGACATCGCGGGTTACTGGGCCTACGAGGAGCTGTTCGACCAGGCGCGCCGAAAGCTGCGAAAGGGCGAGCGCGACACATGGTTGGGTGACGCGCCCACGCGCGCCGAGATCGAGGAGCTGGTGGGCGGCGATCGCGCGATGATCGACCTGCTGTTCGAGGCCTCGATCGCGGACGTCCTCGACGACCACATCACGGACGAGCGCCTCAAGACCGCCCTCTTCGGGCAGGGGATCATCGGGACCTGGGGCGGGCCGCGTGAGCCGGGGACGGCGTCGATCAAGCTGATGCACTACCAGGGGGACATGACCGGCGAAGGACCGCTTTGGGGCTACGTCGAGGGCGGGATGGGGATGGTCAGCTTCGCGATCGCCGACGCGGCGCGCGAGGCCGGCGCGGCGCTCGCCTGCGGCGTTCCCGTCGCCGAGATCGTTCCCGGCGAGGGAGTGACCCTCGATGACGGGACCTTCGTCCGGGCCGGGTCCGTCTTCTGCAACGCGGACCCGAAGCGGATGCTGTCGATGCTCGGCGGCCACGACTTCGATGCGTCGTTTCGTGACCGGCTCGAGGGGTGGAAGATCCGCAGCCCGGTGGTCAAGTTCAACGCCGCGCTCGAGCGGCTCCCGGACTGGGCGGCCGCACCGGGCGAGACGTGGCCGGCACGGGCCACGATCGACCTCACCGGCACGATGGACGACGCACAGCGCGCATTCGAGGCGTGCGAACTCGGCGAGCCGGCGGTCGCGTTCGGCGAGATCTACATCCAGACCGGCTACGACCCGAGCCCCGCGCCCGAGGGCAAGCACCTACTGAGCGTCTTCGGCCAGTACGCGCCCTACACGCTGGCGGAGGGAACCTGGGACTCCCGCCGGGATGACGTCGCGCGGCAGTTCATCGACCTGATCGATCGCTTCGCGCCGGGCTTCGAGGACTGCCTGGCCGACTACGAGGTTTTGGGGCCGCCCGACATCGAATCGCGCATCGGGCTGACGGGCGGCAACATCTTCCAGGGCGAGGTGACCCCGGACCAGATGTGGGAGGGGCGGCTGGCCGCGCGCACCCCCGTGCCCGGCCTGTACATGTGCGGGGCGGCCACGCATCCCGCGGGCAGCGTGATCGCGCTCAACGGACGCAACGCCGCCGCGGCGGCCCTCGCCGACGCCGGCGTCGCGCTGGCCGCCGCGTAGCACAGGCCCCATGGCCGCCGAGGTCGAGTCACCGCGTAGCGCTCCCGAGCGCATCCTCGACGCGGCCTGTGACCTGATCGCCGCCGAGGGGATCGACGAGGTGCGGATCGCCCGGGTGGCCACTCGGGCGGGGGCATCGACCGCGCTGGTCCACCACTACTTCTCAACTCGGGAGGAGCTGCTGGAGCAGGCGCTCATCCACTCGTTCGAGCAGGCCGGAGACGATCGGTTCGAGCGGCCGCCGGGCACCGAGGAGACGGCCACCGAGGCCCTCGCGCGCGGCATCGGCGAGTGCCTGCCATTGCCCGGCTCCCAGGAGCGCGAATGGGTGCTCTGGGTCGAGCTCTGGTTGCGAGCCGTGCGCGAGCCGGCACTCCGTCCCGTGGCGGCTCGCCTGTATGACCGATACCGGGAGTGGGTGGCGGGGCTCATCCGGGCGGGTGTGAAAGGCGGCGAGTTCCGAGCTGACGCCGACCCCGAGGCGATCGCGGACATCGCCATGGCGCTCTTGGACGGTGCAGGGGTACGAGCACTCCTTCGCGACCCGGCCATGGACGTCGAGGCCGCGCAGAAGCTCGTCGCGGAGCGGTTGGCCGCCGAGCTCGATCTCGAACCGGATGCTCTCCTCTGGGCTGGCGGTTAGTCCGGGCTGCGGCTTGCCATAGCCGGGCAATCGGTGTAACTTGAACGAAGTTCAGCTTTGCGAGGCGTGACTAGGTCGGCCGTGGTCTCGGCGGCGCCCGCGCCGGTCGCCCGCCGGCGACGCCCTCCCCTTCGCGCGTCAGGCGGTGCAGCGACGCCCGAGCTCGTCGGCGCGGGTAATGGCTTTACGACCCGCGACATGCCAGGCGCAACGCAAATTCCCCATACGACCGCACGAGCTCTTCTTCGGTGTAGGGGCCATCGGGTCGGAACCACGCAGCGAGGCCGATTCCCATGTCGAGAATCGCGTATGCGACGAGGCGCGGCGAACTGCGGAGGAAGATGCCTTCCTTAGACCCTCGATCGATCAGATTTCGGAACAGCATCGAATATTCCCTGCGCTTGTCCAGGATGATCCGTCGCGCCCCGGGCTTTAGGCTCGGAATCTCGCGGTTGCCGACAAACGCCTCACGCCGATGCCGCGTGTGATATCGGACGTGCGATTCCGTCGCGCGCTTCAGCTGCTCCACAGGGTCACGTGTCGTGGCGACGGCCAGATGGAATCCCTTTATCAGATCATCCATCGTCGTCACCATGATCTCGGTAAGCAGCGCATCCTTCGACCTGACGTGGGTGTACAGGCTTGGCGCCCGTACCCCAACGGCCCGGGCGATGTCCTTCATCGTGGTCGCTCTGAATCCTCGCTCTGCGAACAGCGTCAACGCCGCGTCGCGGATCGCCTCAGCCCGCGTGAGCTGACCCGTAGCTTCTCCACTGATGCCAGCGCTCATTCAAGGGCCGGACGACGGATTCGGCCCGCGCTCCGGCCAGGAGCGCGGGCCTTGGGAGAAACCATGTCCTCACCTACGGCGTTCCGCGGGTGGGCTGTTGGTGCGAGGTTGGATTACTGGTCGCGGGGGTCGGGAATCTCTCGGCCAAGGGGGCCAGCTCCGCACCCACAGGCAACATGTGCCAATTGGCCTGATCGGAGCCCTCGAGCTCTTCCTCGTCCGAGACCCTCAGTCCGATCACACGATCGAGGCCTTCAACCAATACCAATCCGGCCAGCAACCCCATCCCTACCGCCGTCCCGACGCCGATGGCCTGCCATCCGACATTGATCTCCGCGTTCTGAAAGGCGTAGGTCCCTGAATCGATTCCCAGAAAACCACCGGTAGGGGTCCCCCACGCCACCGCTCCGACGACCAGCGCCCCGTAGATCCCAGCGCCAAGCCCGAGGGGCACGATCTTCGGTTCGTCCACCTCGATCCGCTGCAGCAGCTTCCAGACCAGCATCACGGGAATTGGAGCTCCGAACCCGATTAGCAGCATCACCCACGGATCGACCACATCGAATCCCGTTGCTCCAGCAACGGATCCAGCAAGCGGTCCCAGCAACGCGAACAGCACATTTGACTCACGGTAGGCCAGGATCGCCCCCATGACCCCGCCGCCAACGAAGGCCATGAAGACGTTCGTGAGCACGATGCCGATCCCGCTGGTCGACATCGCAATCCCGAACCATCCATCGCCAGGGAAGAAATACAGACACCCGATGACGACGAAAGGGATCGCGAACAGCAGAAGCGCCACACCGGCGCCCGCCAAGCCCAGGTTGTACGGTGCCGGCATCCGTCCCTGTGGATCGGGACGGAACGCACCGGCGCGCGGGCCCAGCCGCCGAGCCAACATTAAGGCGAAGGTTCCGGCAAAGATGTAGCCGACGAATCCGCCGAGCATGTCGTGCACCCCGGCATTGGTGAGCGGACTTGTCGAACCCCAAGTGAGCCACAGCAACAGCGGGTAGAACACTCCCCCGATTCCGGCGGAGATGATGTAGAAGGCCCTTGGCTTGATCCGCTCCAGCCCGCCTAGGTGACAGAGCACCACGACAAACCCGGCATATACCGCCAAGAAGACGAAGAATATCTGGGAGACGTCCGCGCCCGGCGCCACCGCTGGATCGATGTTGCCGGAAAACTCGGTCATGAACGTCCCAGCTAGCCACCAGTCACTGATCGCCTGGCCGTACGACCCGAGGTCGAATGCCTGATAGAACTGCCACTCCCAGACGCCGAACCCCACAATCGCGTACGCGCCTGTCGCGATGAGGAATCCGATGATCTTTTGAACGACGTTGTCGAGGACATTCTGCCGCCGGACGAGTCCCGTATCCACCATGATCAGCCCCACGACGGCGATCACTACGGCGACTGCCGCAAGGAGGTACATGATGTCCAACCCGAGCTGGGCGACCGTTTCCTGCTTCGGGAACTGCGCTTGGCCCATTAACATATGGGTCTCTCCTTCCCTTGGGTCATGACTTACCCGTACCTACGATTTACCTCACTGTCGATATCTGTGTACGTACTGATGCAGCGGAAAGCCGCGATAGCGAAGCTTGGGGAGCTTTTCGATCGTCACGAACCCCGGAGGGGCATTGATGACGTCAGGGATCCGGTTGACCAGCTGCGTGCACGTGGTCACGCCGGTGGGGACTCGCGGATTCGATAGATGCAGCTCGGGCTCCCCTTCGATTGACCACTCGTTGATGTCGGCCTCGCCCTCCTTGTACAGCCGGCCGATCATCTCGAACTCGAACCGTGACCCCTCGACCGTGTCCACGGTGTCGATGTCAGTGAATCCAATCACGTGTCCGGCGGGAACGGTCTCGCCGAGGCTCTGCGAGCGCATCTCCTGATCGGCGATCTCCGCTCGGCTCGTAGTCCGGTACGACTTGGGGGTCAGCCCGACGTCGGCGATCAATGCCCCAAGCGTGTTTCTGCCGAAAGTCGGTGGCCGGTCGGCCGTCCGCAGGAACTCCTCAAACTCCTCGGTGGTGTCCCCAACGTGCTGATCCTTCGCGACCTCGGGCCCGTAATCATCCACATTCCAGCTCGCTCGGCCCCGAACCAGGTCGATCGTGTGTGCCGTCCCCATCACCAAGCTCACGATGTTGACCCAGTACACATCCTGATGGCCGGAACCCGTGATCGTGACACCGGTGGCCCGTGCCAGGCTGTCTAACTCGGCCGTCTGTACCGGCGACGTATTCCATGGGTAGAGCGACTCCTCGGAGATGGTGATCGCGTTCACGCCATTCGCCGCGCACCGCAGGAGGTGCTCGTACATGTCGCCCATGTAGCTGGCGACACAGACGACGGCGATATCAGGCGATCGCTCGGATAGGACTCTCTCGGGATCGTTCTCGACCGTGACATTGGTTGAGAAGCCCAGCCCTGCCACTTCGCCTAGATCGTTACCGACCTTCTCGGGGCTCCGTGCCAGCGCGCCGACTATGTCAACTCCCTTCTCGAGCATGAACCGGGTTGCGACGGAGCCCATGGTGCCCACCCCGTAGATCACCGCCCGAATTCTTTCCACCCTTTGGTCTCCTCCCTTTCGAGGTCCTGTCACAGGCTCCTAGACGGTGTCCATGATGATGCGGGCGAGGGACGAAATTCTGGAGCGATTGCATATCCAGGTCGGAGTGGCGCCTCGGGTATGGCTGGGGCCGTCGCAGAAGGTGCGCGTACCATCGCTCCGGAGCCTTCGCGTCGCTCGGTGAGAAGCAGAGCGTCGGCATTGCCCGCTCAGGTACTGGCCGCCACTTGGCGAAGAGCACAACGGCGGCACAGGCATTCCTCCCGCGTGCGCTCGGGCGACGGGCGGCTTTCGGGTCCTGGTGCTCATCCAGGCGCCGCCCTCGGCCTAGCGCGACCCCGCCGCCGCCTGAGTTGGCTCTGCGCTAGCTGCACCTCTCCTCCAAGGGGCTAACGACCGTTAGGCGGGCACCGTATAGCAGTTGGCTCGCGGTGTCAATGCGCAGGGCGGGGGAGAGCGCGCGGGACAACGACCGATAATGGAGCGCCGCCTGTCAAGCGGCCAGCGCTGATCGATCCCGCTCGTTGCGAGAACTGGGTGGACCCCCGGGCGCCTCACGGGGAACGCGCCGAGCCGAAGCCTCTACTCGTTCAGGTTGAGCGTTCGATGAACTCGTGCACCGCGGTGATCCAGACGTCTGGCTGCTCCAAGAACGTCATGTGGCCGGCGGGCAGCCAGCGCACTTCCGCCGACGGGACGGCAGCCGCCAGCCGTCGCGACAGTGCCGGTCGGGTGAGGATGTCCTGCGCACCACCGATAACGCACGTGCGAACCGTGATGCCGGCGAGCCGATCAAGCGCGTGGTGCGCCTGACACCCCCCGCGGCAGCCCGGAAGCCGTCAAGGTGTGGCACGGGAGCGTCTGGAGCTGCCGAGTGGGGTTCGAGAACTCGACGGTTGGTGGCCGCTCGGAGCGTATGCTACGAACAGGGCGCGTCGCCGAGCCAGAGCGAGGAGAGGAGAGGAGAGGCGATGGCCACGAAGCCGAAGTCCGATACGAGGTACGACCCGAGGGCCGACGGCCAGCTCCAAGAGGAGTTCGTGGAGAAGTGGCGGGACAACGCCTACGGCTGCTTCTCGTCGGGGCACAAGTTCTGCCGCGAGGTCTGCCCGGTTATGCAGGTCACGCGAAACGAGAACCACTCACCGACGGCCTTCCACGCGAACATCGTCGCCATGGAGCAGGGGCAGGTCTCGGTCGAGGACGTCGCCGACGACTACGTGCACTGCACGCAATGTGGCGCCTGCGAGCTGCGTTGCCCCAACACCCTTTTTACGGGCGACTTCTACCGGCATCGGACGGAGACTGTGAAGGTGGTCAGAGCGATGCGCGCGCTTATGGTCGACAAGGGCCTCGATCGCCAGAACTGGCAGGTTTGGAACCGGTTGACCGACGAGCTCAAGAACGAGCCCGTGCTCGGTGTCGGCGACGGGCAGCCCAACGGCCAGGAACATGTGCGCGACTGGGCAGATGGCCTCGACATCCCGGTCGGCGGCGAGACGATCATGTTCGTCGACTGCGAGGCCGCCTTCTATCGCACTTCCATACCGCGCGCGACGGCGCAGATCCTTCAGAAGGCGGGTGTGCCGTTTGGGCTCATGCGAGAGCAATGGTGCTGCGGTGGACCAGCGGCGGAGATGGGCTACGTCGAACAGTCACGCGCCTTCGCCGAACACAACGTGGCGGATTGGCGTGCGGTCGGAGCGAAGCGGATCATCGCCATCGAGCCGCATGACTACATCCATTTCACCGAGGACTATCCGGCCTACTTCGGCGAGAGCTTTGACTTCGAGGTGATCCAGATTCTCGAGCTCGTGGCGGAGCTGATTCGCGATGGGCGGCTGAAGCTCGAGAGGCCGATCGATCGAGTCGTCACCTACCACGATCCGTGCCGCTTGAACAAGCGCAAGGGCATCTATGAGGCGCCTCGAGAGATCCTGCGCGCGATTCCGGGGCTGACGTTCAAGGACATCGACCATGTCACGCAGTGGTCCTACTGCTCGGGAGGCGGCGGGGGGTTGCCAATCGAGAAGCCGGAGATCGCCGCCGAGATCAGCAGGCAGCGTCTGGGCCGGGCCGCGGAGCTCGAGGTCGATACGCTCGTCAGCGCGTGCGTATGGTCGGAGCGTCCGCTCGCGGCCGCGGGAAGCGACGTGGGGATCGAGGTGCTCGACCTCATCGAGCTCGTCGCCGAAGCCGCGGGAATCGAGGCTGGCGGCAGGGAGGGGGCGTGAGCATGGTCACCGCGCTCGACGAATCGGTGGTCGAGGAGCTCGGGGGGATCCTGGGAGACGATGATGGCGTTCTCACGAACGTCACGAGCCGCGCGATGCGCGCGCGGGTACCGGCACCCTTCCCGGTTCACCGTTGGTTTGAGTACATGCCTCAGGTGGTGGTCCTGCCCCGCACGGCGGAGCAGGTCTCGGAGATCGTGAAGTTCGCAAATCGGCACCGGATCCCGGTCGTGCCACGAGCAGGGGGGACCGGTCTCGCCGACGGTGCCGTCCCACTGCGCGGCGGGATCATGGTGGACATCAAGCGGATGAGCGAGATCAAGGAAATCGACCTCGTGAACCGGACGGTCACGGTGGGACCCGGGATCAACATGCTCAAGCTCAACGAACAGCTGAGAAAGCACGGCGTGATGTATCCGGACGATCCGGCGTCGTATCCCTGCTCGCTTGTGGGCGGGCGGATCGGCACCGGCGGCTGGTCCCTCTTGGGCGCCCGCTACGGCCACACGCGGGACCTCGTGGTTTCGATGCAGGTCGTGCTGCCGACGGGCGAGATCGTCGACATCGGCGACGGCGGAGGGCGCAAGCTGCGCAAGTCCTCGACCGGGCTCAATCTCAAGCAGCTCTTCACGGGCCATCAGGGAACGCTTGGGATCACGACCGAGGCGACCCTCGAGCTGGTTCCCCGCGCCGAGTGTGAGTTCGCGGCCTTCTTCGCCTTCGACGACTACATGAAGGCCCATCTCACGACGGGCACGCTCGCGCGCTCAGGGTTGGCGACGCTCGCGGGGGTCGTGCTCTTCGATGAAAGGAAGCTTGCCTATCTTCGCCGGGATGACGAGGCCTACATCCCGCAGCCAGACTGGGTCGTGTCCGCGGTGGCGGCGACTCTCTACGGGACGCGGGCCGAGGTGGAACCTGCATCCAAACGAGTGATGGAACTCGGACGGAGCGCGGGTGGCAAGTACGTCGGCGACGAGATCTCGTGGGGTGATTGGGCATCGCGGCACGATCGTTATGCGACGCCGCTACACGGACGGCTACCCAGCGGTGAAGTTGTGCCGATGTGCTGGCATTGTGAGGACGCAGCCCTTACCTACAGCGAGCTACCGAAGGTGCGGGAAGAGTGGCATGCGATCGTCCAGCGCTACATCGACGAATACGGGATCTTCGACGACTGGGGGATGTTCGCCTATACGAACGGCGCCTATAAGCCGTGGGGTGACTACCTCGTCGAGATCGACGTTGGCATCTGGGAGGAAAAGTTGAACGACGAGACTTGGGCCGGCTGGGTCAACCTCAAGCGGGAGATCGCGGAGGTCTCGCTGCGACACGGAGGGTCGATCACGGCTTGTCATGGGGCCACGCGCGTGGGCGACGCCGAGCTTGTGCCGACCGAGATGGGCACCGCCTGGGAGGTCGTGAAGAGGGTCAAGCGCGCGCTCGATCCCAACAACATCATGAATCCCGGCAAGCAGATGCTCGACCAAGCCTACGTGTCCACCGACGGAGAGGGCTCGGGATGACAGACGACACGTACAGGCAGGGCACGTATAGGCGTAGCGAGCAGGAACCTCCGGAGCCCAGGCCCATCGCCGACGGAGTAGTCTCGCGCTTCGAGCACGTGCTGGAGGTGGACCCGACGCTCATGCGACACTTCGGGCAACAGAAACAGCCGGCTTGGGACACCAAGCGGATCGTGGACAGTCGCTGGGAGCACCTTCGTTGGATGCACGACCACTTCGCGGACGAAGTGCTGGTTGCTGGTGAGGAGTCCGAGACGGGCGCCGAGTGACCGGGCGTCGGTCCGTAAGTTGCTACCTCAATCGCTCGTTTGCCGGGGGCCGTCAGGGGAACGGGGTCGACGAGCAGGTGGTTCGCGGCAGGGAGAGGAACGGCAGAAGCCTATGACCGGCCGAGCCCAACGTCCGCACTCGGAAAGAGCGGCGCAGCGAGAAGGAGGAGAGCGATGAGCGACAACGGCAAGATGAAGTTCAGCTACGTGATGCTGCCCGATTACGAGCTGTCGGACTCCCTTGAAATGATCAAGACAGCCGACGAGCTCGGGTTCTACGCGTGCTATAGCGTCGACGAGACCTGGCACAAGGATCTGTGGCTTCTCTTTGCCGCCGCAGCTGACAAGACGAACAGGATCCGGTTTGGGCCCGATGTCACGCACGTCTTCCTGCGGGAGCCGACACTGATCTGTCAGCAGCTTGCGACCCTCGACGAGCTCTCGAACGGTCGTGCGGAGGCGGTGGTCTCCACCGGCAATTTCGTGATGATGCAGCAGTATCACATCGACTGGGCAGCAAAGAAGCCGCTGTCCCGACTCAGGGAAGCGATGCACGTCATGAGGACCTTTCTCGACGACGGCAAGATCGACTTCCAGGGCGACTTCTTCCAGTACACCGGCCTGTTCACGGCGGCCCGGCCCGTCCAGGAGCACCTCCCGCTCAAGATGGGCGCGATGAAGGGCCCGCGATCGTTTGAAGCGGCCGGGGAGATCGCGGACGGAATGCACCACGCGCTCGGCTACTCCCGCGAGGCCTACGACTACGCGGTCGAGCACGGCCGGATCGGTGCAGACCGCGCTGGGCGTGATGTCGACGATCTCGACCTTGGTGCTTGGGTCGTGTTCGTGGTGAGTGAGGACTCGGCTGCCGCGAAGCGGGCCGCCCGCATCATCACCGCCTTTTACATCCCGTCGATGCCGCCGGAACTGCTCGAGCGCCACGGTGTCGACCTCGAGGGGATCCAACCGATCAACGAGGCTTTCGCCGCCGGTGACGTGGCCAAGGCGGTCGAGCTGACGACCCCCGAGCTGGCGGAGAAGCTATCGCTGGCTGGTACGCCGGACGAGTGCGTCGAGCAGATCAAGACGAACATCCAGGCAGCCGGGATAAACCACATGATCCTCGCCGTCACGGATTCAGACCTAGTCGAGTTCTTCACCGAGCAGAAGGTCGAGAATGTTCCCGACGTTCGCGGACAACTCAAGCTCATCGCGGAGCAGATCATGCCCGCGTTCGCGTAGCTCCGGCGCGACTGGCGTCGGGCTCCCATCGCCGGCGATGTGATGTCCTCGCGTTCCTCCTCGGCATCCCGCACGGGGCCAGGGCCCGTCCCGACGTCGAACGCAGACACGGAGGAGGTTGTGCTCGACGCGTCGGTGTCGACCGCACCCCTCACTCCCTTGCGCTTCTTGGCGCGAAGCGCGGAAGTCTGGGCTGACCGCCCCGCCGTTCGGGACGGAGGGCGTACCTGGACGTACGCGGCGCACTACGATCGGGTGCGCCGGGCCGCTGGCGTCCTCGTCGAGGAGCTCGGAATCGAGATGGGCGACCGCGTTGCGACGCTGCTGCCGAACGTAGCCGCCATGCTGGAGCTGCATTACGCCGTCCCTGGGGCCGGTGGGGTGCTCGTGCCGCTCAATACCCGGCTCGCGCCCCGCGAGTACGCGTACATCCTCGGGCACTCCGGGGCGAAGGCCGTGGTCGCGTACGCGCCCGTTCGATCGCCGCTCCTGGAGGCGATCGACCTGATGGAGGGAGAGCGTCCCCGGGTGGTGTGGGTCGATGAGGGAGACGACGACCACTCCGTGTACGAGGCACTCCTGCGCGATGCGGGCCCCGCCGGTCTGCGCCAGCCGGACGACGAATTGGCGCTCCTGTCCATCAATTACACCTCTGGCACGACCGGCCGGCCGAAGGGCGTAATGACGACTCATCGCGGGGCCTATCTCCACAGCCTGGGGGTGGTGGCCGAGGCCCAGCTGGCACCGAGAAGTTCCTACCTGTGGACGCTTCCGATGTTTCACTGTAATGGCTGGGCGTACACATGGGCGGTCACGGCGATGGGCGCCAAGCACGTGTGCCTGTCGCAGCTCGATCCTCCGCGTGTTTGGGAGCTCCTCAACGAAGAGGGCGTCACCCACCTGTGCGCCGCGCCGACGGTTCTGCTCATGCTGGTCGGGGCCGAGGAGGCGACGCCATGCCGCGAGCCGGTGCACGTCTTCGTCGGCGGCTCTCCGCCGGCCCCGGCGCTGCTCGAGCGAGCCGCACAGCTCAACATGGCGGTCACGCATCTGTACGGCCTAACGGAGACCTACGGGCCGATCGCAGTCTGCGCGTGGAATCCCGACTGGGACAATCGGCCCCCTGCGGAGAAGGAGCGGCTGCGCGCGCGCCAGGGAGTGGCTACGGTGGTGAGCGAGCAGCTGCGCGTGGTCGACGAGCATATGCGCGACGTGCCACGTGACGGCACCACCATGGGGGAGGTGGTCGTCCGCGGCAACAACGTCCTACTCGGCTACTACCTCGATCCGGACGCAACGCGTCGGGCCTTCGCGGGTGGCTGGTTCCACACGGGCGACCTCGGCGTCATGCACCCGGACGGCTATGTGGAGCTGCGCGATCGCCTTAAGGACATCGTGATCTCGGGCGGCGAGAACATCTCAACCATCGAGGTGGAGCAGGCGCTCAGCGCGCATCCGGCGGTGGCGGAGGTCGCCGTCGTCGGCGCGCCCGACGAGCGGTGGGGAGAGGTGCCCGTGGCGTTCGTAGTCGCGCGCGATCGCGAGCGACTCGACCAAGGCGAGTTGCGCGGCTTCGCCCGCCAGCATCTCGCGCGCTTCAAGGTTCCCAAGCGGATCGAGGTGGTGATGGAGCTGCCGAAGACGGCCACCGGGAAGCTCCAGAAGTTCCTGCTCCGCGAGCGTGTCAGCCGATAGCGACGGCAAGACGTCGGCGCCGCCCGTGACAGCTCTATGCGCCACATCCATGCCCGGCATGAAGCATTCCGGTTACGGCAAGGACCTCTCGATGTACTCGCTGGAGGACTACATGAACATCGAGCACGTCATGGTGAGCATGGCGTAGGGCTTACCGGCCGCCGGGAGAGGGAACTCCCGTCGCCCGAGCGACTCGCGGCGCGCACACGGAGGGCCGCCACCACAACAACCGGATCCAAAGTTCAGGCGGCGGGCCCGAAGCGCTGGGCCGCTTGAGACGGGGCTAGTACTTCCCCTTGTTGCGGGCCTTGAAGTCCTTCAGGTTCTCGGCGTGAACCTGAGCGCTCCAGCCGGGTCCGGAGCCATGCGTCATCGACGTGTCGAAGCGCAGCCCCGCGACCACCAGGAACGCGTGGCCGGGGTTCGCGTACACCGTGAACCAATCGCCCTTGCCGTGCTTGGCCCAGTGCATGTAGCCGGATGAGTCCATCGGCGTGTCCACGAAGTGACCGCCGTGGAGCGCCTTGCTGACGGCTCCGGAGCAGTCGTAGCAACTCGACTTGAAGCTCGAGTGCCCGCCGCCGTAGCAGTAGTCCGTGCCGACGATGTGATTCGCCGCGCGGATCATCTTTTTGATCCGGCTCGGGGCGCAATCGGGCACCTTCGCCCTGTGATGACGGATCTTCGCGTCACCGCAGCTGACTGAGGTGCTGCTGCCGTCGCCCGAACCCGATATGGAGGTCCCGCCTCCTTCCGCCAGGGCTGGAGCGGTGGGGAGCGCGATCAGCGCCAGCGAGGCCGCGAGAAACGCGCTTGCGAGCTTGATCCGCGTGCCGGGCTTCCCTTTCCTGGAAAGAACCTGCGTAGGGGTATGCAAAATCGCCAGTCTCCTTCGTCGGCCTACGGGGTTAGCTGTCGGGCTGGCGCTTAAGGAGCCTGCGCCCCCACCGGAGGTGGGTTAGCCCCAATCGTTGGTTCCCCCGCTCCCCGCCAGAAGGTCAGGCGGGGATTCGGCGTTTACCGGTTATCGATGGCGCGGCACCTTACACCATCGAGCCGACAATTTCCTCATATAACGCTCACAAATTCGACATGGACGGCGAAATCCCTGCAAACGGCGCAAGGCCTTGGCATTTGGGCGGGCCGGGCGCCCCGGGAAGGCGATCGGTCGCGGTTGTGAACGCTGACGCTCGCTATGCGAAAGCAGGCGTTCACGCCCGGGGATGACGTGAAGGGCTCTCCCTACGAGCCGGAGGCGCTGGTCGCGCTCGAGCGGTGCGCCGGGTGCGCCTCCGCCCACTCGATGATGCGGTTCGAGTCTGCGACGACCTCGCCGTCGTCGGTCACGAGCACCGGCACCGCTGGCTGGCCGCTCAGCTCCTCGACCTCGCGCCGCCCGTCGGTGATCCAGTGCACGAACCGCGGCCCGATCCCGAGCCCGCGGACCTTGATGACCTCTGGGTCGTAGCCCGCGAGGTGAAGCGCCGCGTGGCGTTGTGGCATGGATTCCCGCCGGGACGCGGCGCCTGAATGGTGGTCCAGCAGACGTAGAGCTTCATCGGGTCCGGCAGCCTACCGATGGACAGGAGTCGGTTGGTAGGTTGCTTACATGGAGCTCGACGGCAAGACGGTATTGCTCACGGGCGCAACCGGCGGCCTCGGACGAGCCATCGGGAAGGCCCTGGCCGATCGCGGAGCGACCCTCGTCCTGACCGCCCGCAAGGCCGACGCGCTGAACGAGTTGGCTGCCTCCCTCCCCGGCGAGCATCGCGTCGCTCCGGTCGACCTCGGCGAAGACGATGCTGCAGAGCGCTTGGCCGCCGACGCTGGGGTCGTCGATGGTCTGGTCGCGAACGCCGGACTGCCCGGCACCGGCAGGGTGGAGAGCTTCTCGCCCGAGGAGCTGAAGCGCGCCCTTCGAGTCAACCTCGAGGCGCCCATGATGCTCGCTCGCGAGCTGGCTCCCTCAATGAGCGAGCGCGGCGACGGTCACCTGGTATTCGTCTCGTCCCTCTCCGGAAAGGCTCCCAGCCCGCGCTCGGCTGTGTACGCGGCCAGCAAGTTCGGGCTCCGGGGGTTCGCGCTTTGCCTGCGCGCGGACGTTTCCCGCAGCGGCGTCGGCGTGTCGATCGTGGCACCAGGGTTCATCCGCGAGGCCGGGATGTTCGCCGACTCGGGCGCGAAGCCACCGGCCGGTATGGGGACGTCCTCGCCGCGGGAGGTGGGCGCCGCCGTGGTGAAGGCCATCGAGGGCAACAAGGTGGAGGTCGCAGTCGCGCCGTTGCAGACCCGCGCGCTTGCCCACCTCGGGCTTGCGAGCCCCCGCGTGGCGATGCGCGCGATCTCCGGCGGGACGGCAAGAAAGGCGGCGGATCGGGTAGCCGAGGGGCAGAGCGACAAGCGGTGACGAGTGGCATGGAGGAGGAGGTGCCGGCGTGAGCAGCGACAGCTTCGACGCACATGACACGCTGACGGTCTCCGGTAGGGAGTACGAGATCTACCGGCTGGACGCGCTGCAGTCCTCCTACGACGTCGCCCGCCTTCCGTACTCGATCAAGGTGCTGCTCGAGAACTCGCTGCGGCTGGAGGACGGCGAGTCGGTCACCCGCGACCACGTGGAGACGATCGCCAAGTGGGACGCAAAGGCGGAGCCGAGCGAGGAGATCCCCTTCCAGCCCGCCCGCGTTTTGATGCAGGACTTCACCGGTGTGCCGGCGCTCGTGGACCTGGCGGCGATGCGCGACGCGATGGAGGAGCTCGGCGGAAGCCCCGACCGCATCGATCCGCTGGTGCCGGTGGACCTGATCATCGATCACTCGGTGCAGGTCGACGCGTTCGGAAACCCGCGAGCGTTCGACATCAACGCCGATCGCGACTACGAGCGAAACGGCGAGCGCTACGCGTTCCTGCGCTGGGGCCAGCAGGCGTTCGACAACCTCCGCGTCGTTCCGCCGGCAACGGGAATCTGCCACCAGGTCAACCTCGAGTACCTCGGCCAGGTCGTCTTCAGGCGCGACCGGGACGGTACGACGCAGGCCTACCCCGACACGCTCGTTGGCACCGACTCACACACGACGATGATCAATGGCCTGGGCGTCCTCGGGTGGGGGGTCGGGGGAATCGAGGCCGAGGCGGCCATGCTCGGCCAGCCGATCTCGATGCTCCTCCCGCAGGTCGTGGGGTTCAAGCTCGCCGGCGAGCTGTCCGAGGGGGCGACCGCTACGGATCTCGTCCTCACCGTCACCGAGATGCTTCGCGAGCACGGCGTCGTGGGCAAGTTCGTCGAGTTCTTCGGGCCCGGCCTCCACACGCTCGGGCTGGCTGACCGCGCGACGATAGGGAACATGTCGCCCGAGTTCGGGTGCACGTGCGCGATCTTCCCTGTCGACGAGGAGACGCTGCGCTACCTGGAGTTCACCGGTCGCCCGACCGACCTGATCGAGCTGGTCGATGCGTACGCTCGCGAACAGGGCATGTTCCACACCGAGGACTCGGACGACCCGACGTTCTCCGAGATGCTCCACCTCGATCTGGGCGACGTCGAGCCCAGCATCGCCGGCCCCAAGAGACCGCAGGACCGGATCGCCCTCACCGACGCGAAGGGCGCATTCCTGGAATCACTGGCCGAGTTCGATCCCCAGGCGGCCGAGAGCCTGGGCAACGGTTACGACGATGCCGTCGCCGGGACGTTTCCCGCGTCCGACCCGCCGGCCGAGCAGCACAACGACGATCGGGGCAAGCCGCGTCACGCTGGGGGGACGGTCGTGGAGGAGCGCAAGGCCGAGCCGGTCTCGGTCGAGCTCGAGGATGGCACCAAGACCGAGCTCGACCACGGGCGCGTGGTGATCGCCGCGATCACCAGCTGCACCAACACCTCCAATCCCAGCGTGATGGTCGGTGCGGGCCTGCTGGCAAAGAAGGCGGTGGAGCGGGGGCTCGAGAGTCGCGCGTGGGTGAAGACCTCGCTCGCGCCCGGATCGACCGTGGTGACCGACTACCTCGAGCAGGCGGGCCTCACCGAGTACCTGGACAACCTGGGCTTCAACCTGGTGGGCTACGGGTGCACGACATGCATCGGCAACTCGGGGCCGCTGCCGGAGGAGATCGCGAAACTAGTCAACGACCACGACCTCGTGGTCTGCTCGGTCCTTTCGGGCAACCGGAACTTCGAGGGCAGGATCAACCAGGACGTTCGCAACAACTACCTGGCCTCGCCGCCGCTCTGCGTCGCGTATGCGCTCGCGGGCCGCATGGACCTCGACCTGAGGGAGGAGCCGCTCGGCGAGGGCTCCGACGGCGAGCCCGTGTATCTCCGCGACATCTGGCCCACGAGCGAGGAGATCAAGCAGACGGTCGAGAGCGCGATTCGGTCCGACATGTTCACGAAGAGCTACGAGGACGTCTTCACTGGCGACGACCGCTGGCGCGGCCTCGACATCCCCGAGGGCGACCGGTACGAGTGGTCCGACTCGACGTACGTGCGCCAGCCGCCGTACTTCGAGGAGATGGATCCCGAGCCCAGCCCGCCGCAGCCGATCGAGGCCGCCCGTGTGCTGGCGGTGCTGGGGGACAGCGTCACAACCGACCACATCTCGCCCGCCGGTGCGATCAAGAAGGACAGCCCCGCCGGCAAGTGGCTGATCGACCAAGGCGTCGAGGTGCGCGACTTCAACTCATACGGCTCGCGGCGCGGCAACCACGAGGTGATGATCCGCGGCACGTTCGCCAACATCCGGTTGCGAAACCAGTTGGTCGATCGCGAGGGTGGCTTCACACGCCAGCTGCCTGACGGCGAGGAGACGACGATCTACGACGCGGCGATGAGCTACGCCTCGAAAGGCGTGCCGCTCATCGTGCTGGCCGGCAAGGAATACGGCTCCGGCTCGTCGCGGGACTGGGCGGCGAAGGGGACGGCGCTCCTGGGCGTTCGGGCCGTGCTCGCCGAGAGCTTCGAGCGGATCCACCGGTCGAACCTGATCGGGATGGGAGTGTTGCCCTTGCAGTTCCCCGACGGCGACAGCGCCGAGTCGCTGGGGCTGAACGGCGAGGAGCTCTTCACGGTGGAAGGACTCGAGGAGGCTGTCGATCAGAATGCCGGTGGACCCCGGACTGTGAAGGTGAAAGCCGAGCGCGAGGGCGGCGACCCGATCGAGATCGACGCGCGGGTTCGCCTGGATACACCCAACGAGGTGGCCTATTACCGCAACGGTGGGATTCTGCACCGCGTGCTGCGCGACCTGCGATAGGGTTCAGGTACACCGCTTGGCGGTGGATCCGGGCTCGGTGCGGGATTCCCAGGGAATATCTATTGACTTTCCCGCCCCGGATGCATCAAAATGGCTCCAGACCCACGGATAAGGGAGA
>Ga0126312_10000760_pt1 | contig 20006 bp, 18 predicted proteins | sample Plot104A_FD_92537 | JGI IMG/M metagenome (GOLD analysis project Ga0126312, IMG submission 92537) | Serpentine soil microbial communities from UC McLaughlin Reserve, CA, USA - Plot104A | ecosystem: Environmental > Terrestrial > Soil > Grasslands | place: USA: UC McLaughlin Reserve, Lake County...
ACAGCCTCGCCATGCGTGGTCGGCTCGGCAAGCGACCCACCAAGGAGGTGGATCCCAACGATGCGCAATCGCATCGCTGCGGCCGCGCTCGGTTTCGCCCTGCTGGGCGTGCCGGCGGTCGCTCAGGCAGACAACAACCGGGTACCCGGCGACGAGCAGGCCGAGGAGACGGTCCTGCTGCACCGGGACTTCACGCCCTACGAGAAGCGCTACATGCGCCTCTACCACCGCGTCGCCGACAAGTTCGGCGGCGACGCGGCCGGCCGCGACATCGTCCTCGAAGGTGCGCGCACCAAGCGCTCCGTGCACGAGGCGTCTCGCGGCAAGGTCGTCGCCGCGGCGGACGGGTTCTGGTCGAGGCTCCATCCGGAGCCGGAACCAACGCCGGAGCCCACGTACACCGAGACCACGACCACATACGCCCCGGCCGCGAGCGGCACGGTGGCGTGTGAGTCGGGCGGTGACTACTCCGCCAACACCGGCAACGGCTACTACGGTGGCTACCAGTTCGACTCCGGCACGTGGGACGCCTACGGCGATCCCTCGTACGCGGAGGCGAGCGACGCGCCCCCGTCCGCCCAGGACGCGGCCGCGGCCAGCGTTCCCTACGACGCCTGGCCGAACTGCTAGGCGCCTAGACGGCCGGTTGGAAGGGAGGCCCCGCGACTTTCGGGTCGCGGGGCCTCTCTCGTGTAGGAAATCCGCGGATCTCAGCCCCGATCACGGGCGCACGCGCACATCTGCGAGGGTGCCAAGAGCCCGACGGTGGCGGTCGGCCCCTAGAAGGCCCCGGCGTGGGCCGGGTCGCCGGGCTCGCCCTCGTCCTCCCAGTCGGCCAGCTCGCCCAGTGAGGCCGACTTCACGACCTTGAGGCCAAGCAGCGCGCACTTCATCCGGGTGGCCGAGATGTCGATGCCGAGCAGGTCCAGCACGAACTCCTTCGGCAGGCGGATGACCTCCTCGCGTGTCTTGCCCTCGAGCTCCTCGGTGAGCATCGAGGTGGCCGCCGTGGAGATCGCGCAGCCCCTGCCCTCGAACGTCACCTCGGCGACACGCCCCTCGTCGTCGAGCCGGATGAAGACGCGCTGCTCGTCGCCGCAGAACGGGTTGGTGTCCTCGAACTCGAGATCGAACTCGTCGGGGCGCCCGAAGTTGCGCGGCCGCTTGTAGTGCTCGAGGATGTTCTCGCGGTAGAGCTGCTCGTCCATCAGTCCAGGCCGAACACTCGGCGCGCGTCCAGCAGGCCCTCGACCAGCCGGTCGATCTCCTGGGGCGTCGTGTAGACGCCGAAGCTGGCGCGGGCGGTGGCGGAGATGCCGAACCTCTCCATCAGCGGCTGGGCGCAGTGGTGGCCGGCGCGCACCGCGACGCCGTGGCGGTCGAGGATCTCCGAGACGTCGTGGGCGTGCACCCCCTCGAGCTCGAACGAGACCGGCCCGACGCGCTCGGGCGAACGGTCCGGGCCGAAGACCCGGAGGCCCGGCACCTCGACGACCCGGTCGAGCGCGTAGTCGGCGATCTCGCGCTCGTGCGCGAGGACGGCGTCCATCCCGAGGGCGTCCAGCCAGCGCAGCGCGGCGGCCAGGCCGATCGCCTGCGAGATCGCGGGCGTGCCCGCCTCGAAGCGCGCGGGCACGTCGGCGTAGGTCGTGTCCTGCTTGGTGACCTTGCGGATCATCGACCCGCCGCCCAGGAAGGGCGGCATCTCGTCGAGCAGCTCGCGACGCGACCACAGGGCCCCGATCCCGGTTGGCGCGTAGGCCTTGTGCCCCGTCAGCGCGTAGAAGTCGACCCCGAGCTCGCCCACGTCGAGCGGCAGCTTCGGTGCGGCCTGCGCTCCGTCGGCGAGCACCAGGGCGCCGGCGTCGTGCGCCAGTCGGGAGATCTCCGCGAGCGGGTTCTCGGTGCCGAGCGCGTTCGACACGTGCGTCGCCGCCACCAGCCTCGGCCCGCGCTCGAGAAGCGACGCCATCGCGTCGAGGTCCAGCAGCCCGTCGTCGGTCACCGGCGCCCAGTCGATCTCGGCGCCCGCCCGCTCGGCGAGCTGCTGCCACGGCACGACGTTGGAGTGGTGCTCCATCTCGGTGAGCAGGATGCGGTCGCCCGCGGCGACGTTCGCGTCTCCCCAGGCGCGTGCGACCAGGTTGATTGCCTCGGTGGCGTTGCGGACGAAGACCACCTCGCGGCGGTCGGCGGCGCCGATGTGATCGGCCACGGTCGCCCGGGCCCCCTCGTAGGCGGCGGTCGCCTCGGCCGAGAGGGTGTGCGAGCCCCGGTGGACGTTCGAGTGGTGCGCCCGCTCGTAGCGGTCGACCGCCTGGATCGACGCGAGCACACGCTGCGACGACGCCCCGGAATCCAGATAGGCGACCGGCTTGCCGTTGACCTCGCGCTGGAGGGCGGGGAAGGCCGCGCGGACCTTCTCCAGCGGGAAGGTGGCGACCGCGGTGGCCATCAGCTCGTGGCTGCTCCCGCGGCCTGGACCTCTTCGCGGATCCAGCCGTATCCCTTGTCCTCCAGCTGGGCGACGAGCTCGGGCCCGCCCTCCTTGACGATCCTGCCCTCGAACATCACGTGCACGTGGTCGGGCTGGACCAGGTGGAGGATCCGCTGGTAGTGGGTGATGATGAGGACGCCCATGTCGGGGCCGGCGAAGCGGTTGACGCCGTCGGCGACCACGCGCAGGGCGTCGATGTCGAGGCCCGAGTCGGTCTCGTCCAGCACCGCGAGCTGGGGGCGGAGCATCGCCAGCTGGAGGATCTCCATGCGCTTCTTCTCACCACCGGAGAAGCCGTCGTTGAGATAGCGGCTGGAGAACTCCTTCGGGATGTTGGCGAGCTCCATCGCCTGCTCGGTCTCGGCCCGGAAGTCCTTGAGCTTGATCTCGGGCTCGCCGGAGGCCTCGCGGTGGGCGTTGACGGCCATCCGCAGGTACTTGGCCACGGTCACGCCGGGGATCGCCACCGGGTACTGGAACGCCATGAACAGCCCCATCCGCGAGCGCTCCTCGGGATCGGCCTCGGTGACGTCCTCGCCGAGGAACTCGATCGAGCCCTCCGTGACCTCGAGCGCCGGGTGGCCCATGATCGCGTTGGCCAGCGTCGACTTGCCCGAGCCGTTCGGGCCCATCAGCGCATGGATACGGTCCTTGGAGACCTCGAGGTCGAGGCCCTTGAGGATCTCCTTGTCCTCGACTGAGACGTGCAGGTTGGTGATCTTGAGGTCGGCCATGAAGCTTCTTTCTGTCGGAGGAGCGGGGGCTACGCCACGGTGCCCGCGAGGGTGGGCTGGGGGTTGTGGCTGGAGGCGAACTCGACCAGGTCGGCCAGGGTGGTGCCCGTCAGAGCCTTGTTGATCCCGCCCTGGACGCGAGTCCACAGCAGCTTCGTCGCGCACGCACGGTCGCCGTCGGACTCGTGCGAGCACAGCACCCGGCCCTCGCGGTCGACCTGGAAGCACTCCATCGGCGTGATCGGCCCCTCCAGCGCCTGCACCACCTCGAGCATCTCGATCTCGGAGGCCGGGCGCGCCAGCCTGTAGCCGCCGTGGGCGCCGCGCACCGAGGACACCAGGCCGGCCTGGCGCAGCTTGGCGACGAGGTGCTCGAGGTAGGAGAGCGGCAGCGTCTCGGACTCGGCGACCGCGCTGAGGGCGACGGGCTCGGCCTCGCCGACGGGGCTCGTTCCCGCGCGCCGTCCGAGCTCCACCATCAGCCGCACGCCGTACTCCGCTTTGGTCGAGAACAGCATCTCGACGTAAATCCTAGCTGAGAGGTCGGTTTAGGCCGCGCCCCCTCCACCGGCGGCAAGCTGCTTGGGCCGCCGGTGTCCGAAACCCTTGACTTCCGCGGGGCGGCGGCGGTAGATTGCCGCCGTTGTCTCGTAACGTCGCGTTCGCAGGGGACCGCGGCGCCTGGTCCGCACGGATGCTCGCGCTACTCGCCTCACTGGCAGGGGCGGCCCTGCTGTCTGCGTACGGCGCGGCCGCCGCTACGGCGGCAGGCCCCGCCTCGCCGGTACCCGGCGGCGACGCCGGACTGGCCAATCAGGGCGCTGATGAGGGCGGGTCGCCGGCGCCCGTGCCCAAGATGGGGGCCACGGGCCCCGGCTCCAAGCGGCGGGCCGCCGAATGGCACGAGACCGGCGAGTACGCCGGACCGACCTACAACTGCGTCGGCGACTACTACGAGGAGCTGGGGCGAGCCTGGGCCGGCTGGTACGGGGACGTTGGCATCAGTCCGCAGGTGAATGACGTCTACTACGTCAAGGCCGGTTGGGGCATCTCGGGCTTTCCCTGTGGGACCGGCGGTGCGCGTGTGCATGTCGAAATGGTCCTGCCGGCGTACACGAAGCTCGCGATCACGCAGGCCAACCGCGTCCGCTGCTTCTACAAGAGCCCCCAGCAGAGCAACGCCCAGGAGTTTCAGCAGGACTGTCCCCAGAACCCCGGCACGGGCTGGAACGGAGGCCCGTCCTTCGATCCCCCGGGTGAGGCCGCTTGGCCCACGGCAACAGGCGCCCTTTTCGAGATCTGGGTGCCGGTGAAGAGCACGCAGCCCCTGAACGGGATCACGCCGCCGGACCCGCAGCCGTGCACGACGTGCCTTTACGTAGGCACATGGATGATCGACGGCAACAACAGCCCCTGGGTGTGGCCGAAGATGCCGGTCTACGTCACCGGCAGCGCCTCCGCTGCCAATCCCTCGGTCAGCTATCCGGCTCCCGCCACGGGGAACATCACCTACAACACCGGGACGACATTCGTCGAGGCCCGCCTGTACGGGAACGTCTACACCGAGGGCACCGGCGGCACCGCGCGATTCGAGATGGGCCCCAGCAAGGGCAACTACGACAGCCAGGGCGAAGCGATCGGCATCCCGACCGGGGGCAATTGGCAGGCCTATGAGGACTGGCAGATGACCCCCGGCAGGACCTACCACTGGCGCCTCTGCTACACGCCAAGCGGCTCCGGCAAGATCTGCGGAGCGGACCAGACGATCAACGCGCCGCCGGAAACCGCGATCGCCGACGTCACGGTCAAGAAGCCGAAGCACAAGGCGACGTTCACGTTCAGCTCGCCGGAGGTCCCGCCGAACATGAGCGTCACGTACCAGTGCAGGCTCGACAACGGCGCGTTCCAGGCATGTTCGTCGCCGAAGACCTACTCGCATCTGAGCGGCAAGCACACCTTCTCCGTGCGCGCCGTCGACCAGGCCGGTCACAAGGACGCCTCTCCGGCCAAGGAGAGCTTCAAGATCTGAGCGCTGCGGCGCGGTCCGCGCCTAGGGCTCGATCAGGCCCTTGCGGATGGCGTAGCGCACGAGCTCGACGCGGTCGCGCATGCCCAGCTTGCGCATCGCGTTGGAGCGGTGGTTCTCGACCGTCTTCTCCGAGAGGTGGAGGATCTCGGCGATCTCCTTGTTGGTGTGCGCCTCCGCGACCAGCTTCACGACCTCCTGCTCGCGCGGGGTCAGGTCCTCGTCGCGGGTGGACGTCTGTCCGAGGACGTCCTTGATCAGGGCCCTCTGAGCCTCGGGGGTGAGGAACGGCTCGCCGCGCTGGACGGCCCGTACGGCCTCCAGCAGGTCGGCGTCGGCCTGCGCCTTCAGCACGTATCCCGACGCGCCCGCCTTCAGGGCCTCGAAGAGGTAGCGCTCGTCGTCGTACATCGAGAGGATGAGCACCGAGACGTCGGGCGCCTGCTCGCGGATCTCACGCGTCGCCTGAAGCCCCGTGAGCTTGGGCATCTTCACGTCGAGGATCGCGAGGTCCGGACGCTCGCGGATGGCGATATCACGCGCCTCCGCGCCGTCCTGCGCCTCGGCGATCACCTCCATGTCCTGCTGGTTCTCCAGCAGCATGCGCAGCCCGGTGCGCACGATCCCGTGGTCGTCGGCGATCAGAATTCTCATGTGCCTTGTCCCCCCGTCAACGGCGGGTCCCGCCAGCATCGTTGCCATCGCCTTCCTTTATCGGCACGCGGAGCCGAACCCTTGTGCCGATTCCCGGCCGGGACTCGACATCCAGGTCGCCGCCGACCAGCAGGGCCCGCTCGCGCATGCCCCCGATCCCGAGCCCGCGGGTCGCCTGGTCGAAGGAGAAGCCATTCCCGTCGTCGGTCACGGTGAGCTCGATCCCCTCCGCGTCGCGGCTCAGGCGCACGCGGATCCGGCCCGCCTCGGCGTGCTGAGTCGCGTTCGACAGCGCCTCCTGCGCGACCCGGTAGGTGACCAGCTGCACGTCCATCGGGACGTCCCAGAACGCGCCGCTCCCGCTCAGCGCGGTGTCGATGCCACTCTCGCGCCCGAGGTCGTCGACCAGCGCCGACAGCGCCGCGTTCAGCCCGAGGTCGTCGAGCGCCGTGGGACGCAGCGTCCGCGCCAGCGTCAGCAGCTCCTGCATGGCCTTGTTCGCGAGCGCCTTCGTCTCGGCGAGCTCTCGCGCCAGGTCCACCGGAGCCCGCGTGCGGGCGGCCTCCAGGCGCAGGAGCAGGCCCGTGAGCGACTGATTGACCTCGTCGTGGAGGTCGCGAGCCACCCGCGCGCGCTCCTCCTCCTGGGCTTGCAGGGCGATCGACGACGCCCGCCGGCGCTCGACCTCGAGACGCTCCAGCATGCGGCCGAAGGCCGCCTGAAGGCGCTCCACCTCCTCCGGCACCCCGCTGCCGTCGCCGTCGAGAGTCGTGGCGGGGCGCGACAGATCGGCGCGCTCCATCTGCTCGACCACACGCTCGAGGGGACGGAACCGCCGCTGGAGCATCAGTACGTTGACGAGGATCGTCACCGCGACCGCCAGGCCCAGGATCAGCGCCGCGACGGGCTCGTCTCCGAGATCGAGGTTCGGGTTCGCGGCGACCGCGGCGGCGACCACGGCGGCGACGATCACCAGCAGGTTGGCGACCAGAACCTGGGTCAGGAGGCTGCGGTTGCGCATCGGCATCTAAGTATCGGACCTGCGCCGGGCGCTCCCAAGCGCTCAGGAGGACCCCAGTGCAAATAGGGGCCAGCCCCTATGTGCCCGCCGACCGCACTCGTCAGAATGTCTAGGTGCATTTGGAGCCGACCCGGAGGGATGCCCCGCGATGACGACGACCAGCCGTTCGAACTTCAGCGCCGCCTTGCGGACCACGATCCTGATGGCCGCGCTCGGCGGCCTCATGGTCGCGATCGGCTACGCGATCGGCGGCATCCAGATCGCCGGCGTGTTCCTCGGGATCGCGCTGCTGATGAACTTCGTCGCCTTCTGGTTCAGCGACAAGATCGCCCTGATGAGCTCCGGCGCGAAGCCGATCTCCGAGAGCGAGGCGCCCGGGCTCTACCAGATCGTCCGCGAGCTCACGACTCGCGCCGACCTGCCCATGCCGCGCCTCTACATGATCCCCACCGACCAGCCGAACGCGTTCGCCACCGGCCGCAGCCCCAACCACTCGGCCGTCGCGGTGACGCAGGGAATCACGAAGCTGCTGTCCGAAGACGAGCTGCGGGGCGTGATCGCCCACGAGCTGGCGCACATCCGCAACCGCGACATCCTCACGCAGTCGGTCGCCTCGGCGATCGGCGCGATGATCACGTACCTCGCGTACTTCTTCCTCTGGTTCGGGGGCGACGACGAGTCGCCGCTGTCGATCGTGTCGTCGCTGGCGATGGTGATCCTGGCCCCGATCGCGGCTTCGCTGATCCAGCTCGCGATCTCCCGCCAGCGCGAGTACTCGGCCGACGCGACGGGCGCCGAGTTCTGCGGCAACCCCGAGTCGCTGGCCTCGGCGCTGCTGCGCCTCGAGGAGGGCGCGAAGGCGATGCCGATGCAGGTCAACCAGGCGACCGAGCCGCTCTACATCGTCAAGCCCTTCTCGGGCGGCGGCCTCGCCGGCCTGTTCTCCACCCACCCGCCGATCGAGGAGCGCGTGCGGCGGCTGCGGCAGATGCGCCCCACCCTCGGCTAGGCGTTTTCGCATCGATTCCCGCCGGTAGCGTTCGCCGGGCGTGAGCTACTACGAGGCGTTGCTCTTCTGCCATCTGCTCGCCGCGATGGCGTGGGTCGGCGGCGACCTGATGCTCCAGATGTTCTACCTGCGGGCGCGCGCGAACGGGCCTGCGGCGGTCATCCAGTTCGCGCAGAACGCCGAGTGGGTCGGGCTGCGCCTGCTCAACCCGGTCGCGCTGCTGGCCGCGATCTTCGGGGCGCTGCTCGTGATCGAGGTCGACGGCTACGAGTTCTCGCAGTTCTGGATCTCGGCGGCCCTGGCGATGTTCCTCGCATCCGCGATCACAGGTGCGGTCTTCCTCGGCCCCGAGTCGGGGCGCATCGGCATGCTCGCCGAGGAGCGTGGGGCGGACGATCCCGAGGTTCAGTCGCGGGTCGCCCGGGTGCTGTTGGTCTCGCGGATCGAGCTCATGCTGTTGGTGCTCATCGTGCTCGACATGGTGGTCAAGCCCGGGCTCTGACCCGGCGGCGCGGGCGGGCGCCTGCGCTACACTTTCTGAAGTAATCCCCGAATCCGGATAGGGATTACGGATTTTTTCGCTAACTTCGGAGGAAGTCGTGGCGACCACCGCCGAGCAAATCGAGCAGGTCAAGGAGCGGATCGAGCTGATCTCGCGCGACGCCGCGCGCGCCGAGATCGACGCGGGCGACGCGACCCTGATCGACGTGCGCGAGCCGCACGAGTGGAACGAGTCGCACCTCGAGGGCGCCGAGCACGTGCCCCAGGGCGAGCTGCTCGAGCGCATCGACGAGGTCGCCCCCGACAGCTCGCAGCGGCTGGTCCTCTACTGCCGCACCGACAACCGCTCGACACGGGCCGCCGATGCCCTGCGGTCGCTGGGCTATGAAAACGTCGCCGTGATCGAGAGGGGGATCGTCGGCTGGCTCGAGGACGAGCTTCCGGTGGTCGCCGAGCATTCGCTGTCGAAGGACCAGCGGATGCGTTACTCGCGGCACACGCTGCTGCCCGAGGTCGGTGTGGAGGGGCAGGTCAGGCTGCTGGAGTCGAAGGTGCTGCTGCTCGGCGCCGGGGGGCTCGGGGCGCCCGCGGCGCTCTACCTGGCCGCCGCCGGCGTGGGCACCCTGGGGATCGTCGACGACGACGTCGTCGACGAGTCGAACCTCCAGCGACAGGTCATCCACAACACCCAGCGCGTCGGCGAGCCGAAGACGGCGTCGGCGCGGGCGACGATCGAGGCGCTCAACCCCGACGTCGAGGTCGTCGAGCACAACACCCGGCTCGACGCGTCGAACATCCTCGAGCTGATCGAGCCGTACGACGTCATCGTCGACGGCGCCGACAACTTCCCCACGAGGTACCTGCTCAACGACGCCTCGGTGCGGCTCCGCAAGCCGGTCGTCTCCGCGTCGATCCTCGGCTTCGAGGGGCAGATCTCGACCTTCATCCCCCTCGAGGGGCCGTGCTATCGCTGCCTCTACCCGACCCCGCCGCCCCCCGAGCTGGCGCCGAGCTGCGGCGCCAACGGCGTCCTGGGCGTGATGGCGGGCGTCATGGGCCTGCTCCAGGCCAACGAGGTGATCAAGCTCGCGGCCGGCATCGGCGAGCCGCTCGCGGGCCGGCTGCTGCTCTACGAGTCGCTGGGCACCCGCTTCACCGAGCTGAAGGTGCGCCGCGACCCCGACTGCCCCGTGTGCGGGCCGGCGGGCGCGGACATCCCGCCCGAGGAGATGGGCAAGTTCCCCGACTACGAGCTGTTCTGCGGCGCACCCGCGCGCGATCCCACGGCCGACGTCGCCTGAGCCCGCGCGCCGCGGCGCCCCTCGAATAGATTCATCTCATGCCCACGGTGAAGATCCCCCCGGTGCTGCGCCCGAAGACGGGCGGCGAGGCCGAGGTCGCCTCCGGCGGCGCGACGGTGGGCGAGGTGCTCAGCGCCCTGGCCGACGCGCACCCGGAGACGCGCGAGCAGCTCTTCGACGCCGACGGCCAGCTCAACCGCTATGTCAACGTCTATCTCAACGACGAGGACGTCCGGGTCCTGGACGGCCTCGACACCTCCGCGTCGGACTCCGACACGGTCGTGATCCTGCCGGCGATGGCCGGCGGCCGCCAGGCCTGAGCAATCCGCGTCGGCGGTTGAGCGCCTAGGGCTCGGTATCGCCCGCCGGGATCGAGACGCGCACGCCATCGTCGGCCTGCTCGGGGCCCGACGTGCCGCTGCCGCCCTTGTCGGGGCTGCGCATGGACGAGTTGCCGTTCGCGGCGGCCATCTCCTCTTCGCCCTCGGGCCGGTAGGGGCCGGGCTTCGGCCGCGGGCTGCCGCCCGGGAACGCCAGGCGCAGGATCGTCCGTTGCACCATCCCGAGCTGCTGGGAGAACGGGCCCGTGTTGTAGGGAAGCTCGAACTCCTCGCAGATCGCCTTCACGCGCGGCGCAATCTCGGCGTAGCGGGTGCTCGGCATGTCCGGGAAGAGATGGTGCTCGACCTGGTAGCCGAGGTTGCCGCTTGCGACGTGGAAAAGGGGGCTGCCGTCGATGTTGGCCGCCCCGGTGAGCTGGCGTACGTACCAGGCGCCGCGCGTCTCGTCCTCGGCCTCCTCCGGCGTGAAGGTATGGGTCTGGTCCGGGAAGTGGCCGCAGAAGATGATCGCGTAGGACCACACATTGCGGACGACGTTGGCGCTGGCGTTGGCGAGAGCGGTCTTCCGGTACGTCTCCGCGCCCGCCTCCCAAGCCGTCCGGGCTGCCTCCCGCAGCGCGTTCTGACGCCGGCGGCGCCGCACGCCCGGGATGCGATCGCGAACACGGCGCTTTCGGCCTGAGCGCAGCAGCGAGATGCCGGCACCCGCCGCGGCGGCCGCGGCGGCACTGACGAGCGGCCAGGCAACGTAGTCCTTGGTGATCTGGGCCCGCGCCTTGCCGGCGATTCCCTTCAGCTCCTTGCGCAGCTTCTCCTTCGACTTCTCCCCCTTGCGGATCGCCTCGAAGTCGAGGTCGTGCACCGCGACGCCCCACTCGAACAGCATCATCAGGAGGACGTTGTAGATCGGCTGCAGCAGGTAGACGGGGTGCCAGGACTGCTGGGGGTCGATCCGCATGATCTCGTAGCCGAGGTCCTTGTCCTTGCCGAGGATGTTCGTATAGGTGTGATGGACGTAGTTGTGTGAGTGCTTCCATGCCTCGGCGGTGGAGGCGGTATCCCAGTCCCAGGTCGTGGAGTGGATCTGAGGATCGTTCATCCAGTCCCACTGCCCATGGAGGACGTTGTGGCCGATCTCCATGTTCTCCAGGATCTTCGCCGCCGAGGTCGAGGCGGTCCCCGCGATCCAGAACGGCCTGAGGCGCGAAGCCAGCAGCAGCACGCGGCCCATCACGGCGAGGCGCCTGTGCATCTCGATCATGCTCGTGATGTAGCGGCGATCGCGATCGCCGAGGTCGTCGTAGACCTCGTCGTGAATGGCGTCGAAGCGCTTGCCGAGCTCTTCGATCTGCTCCTCGCTCAGGCGCGCGAGTGGGCTCTTGATCTCCGTCGTGGTCAAATGCATCCTCCTCGAGCTCAAAGCTCTATCTCGATGTCGCCCTCCGGGGCATTTATGCAGGTCCGGACCGTCTCGCCCTCCGATCCGTAGATCTTCCCGTTTCTGAGATCGCGAACCTGCCCTTTGCACAGCTTTCCCACGCACGTGTGGCAGATCCCCTCGCGACAGCCGAACGGAAGCTCGAGGCCCGCCTCCTCTCCCGCCACCAGGATCGGCGTCGAGCCATCCGACTCGGCCTCGGCCTCGCTCCTCGCAAAGCGGATCTTTCCGCCCTCGCCCTCCTCCGCTTCACCCAGCTTGGGCTGGAAGCGCTCCATGTGAAGCCGGTCGAGGATCCCCTCGGCCTCCCAGTGATCGGTCAGCGCGTCGAGCATGTCCCCCGGCCCGGAGGCGAACGTCTCCCGCTCGCGCCAGTCGGCGCACAGCTCGTCGAGGTCCGCGGGCTTCATCCGGCCCTCGGAGCCGGTCAGCCGCAGCCGCAGGGCGTAGCCATCATGCCGTGCGTCGAGGTCGCCCAGGCGGTCGCCGAAGATGACCTCCCGCTCCGTCCTGGCGGAGTGCAGGTGGACCGCGTCCCGGAGCTCGCCACGGCGATCGAGCGCGCGCAGCATGCTCATGATCGGCGTCACGCCGCTTCCGGCGCTGATGAACAGCAGCTTCTCCGGAAGGGGATCGGGCAGCTTGAAGTCTCCTTCGGTTCCGCCGAGGCGGATGACGGCGCCGGGCTGGATCTTGCGGACGAGAAACGGCGTCACCTTTCCCTCCTCCACGAGCTTCGGCGTCACGCTTATGCAGCCGTCCTCGGCGTCGGGCTCGGAGGTCAGCGAGTAGGCCCGCCAATGGAAGATGCCATCGACGATCACGCCGATCCGCAGGTACTGGCCAGGCTCGTGCCCTTCCCAGTCATAGCCCGGGCGGATCGTGATCGTGATCGCATCGCCCGCCTCGCGCTCGATTCGCTCGACCCGTCCGCGAAGCTCGCGCGTGGACCACAGAGGGTTGATCAGCTCCAGATAGTCGTCCGGGAGCAGGGGCGTGAAGAGGGAGCGGACTGCGTCCAGCGCCCTCCGTCGAAGCGGCGAAACCTGCGGCTTGGCCCCACGTTCGGCCATCTCCCGGGTCACGCTACCCGTGCCGGGGTTCTCGGAACCTGCTCCCCCGAGCAGGTGGACGGGCGCTAGTGCTCCAGCACCAGGCCGAGGAACTGCTTGGTGCGCTCCTGCTGCGGGTTCTCGAGGACGTCGGCGGGCTTGCCCTCCTCGACGACGACGCCCCCGTCCATGAAGAACACCTTGTGGGCGACCTCGCGCGCGAAGTGCATCTCGTGGGTGACGACGACCATCGTCATCCCCTCCTCGGCCAGCTCGCGCATCACGTCGAGGACCTCCTTGACGAGCTCGGGGTCCAGCGCCGACGTGACCTCGTCGAAGAGCATCACGTGGGGGTCCATCGCCAGCGCGCGGGCGATCGCGACGCGCTGCTGCTGGCCGCCCGACAGGCGGTCGGGGTACTCGTTGACCTTCGCCTCCATGCCCACCCGCTTCAGCAGCGCCTCGGCCTTGGGCCTGACGTCCGACCCCTTGCGCTCCAGCACCTTCAGCGGGCCGAGGGTGACGTTGCCCATGGCGGACATGTGCGGGAACAGGTTGAACTGCTGGAAGACCATCCCCACGCGCCGGCGGACGAAGTCGATCCCGCCCTCGTCGTCGGCCGCTCCCTTCGCACCGGTGATCTCTCGTCCCTCGAGGTAGATGTGGCCCTGCTCGGGCGGCTCGAGAAGGTTGATGCAGCGCAGGAGCGTCGACTTGCCGGAGCCCGACGGCCCGATCACGCAGACGACCTCGCCACGGTTGACGTCCATGTTCACGCCTCGCAGCACGTGCAGGTCGCCGAAGCTCTTGTGGACGTCCTCGAGGCGCAGGAAGGCGCCGTTCGTGCTCCCTTCGGTCATGTGGTGACTCCTCCGCCGCCGCCCAGGGCCTGCTGGTCCGCCTCGGACGCCTCGGCCGGCGCGCCTCCGCGCTGCGTCTTCTGCTGCTGTCTTGCGATCAGGTAGTCCACGAGCCGTGCCAGCGGGATCGTCACCAGAAGGAAGAGGATGGCGCCCAGCATCAGGCCCGAGCCGTTGAACTGCTCGGACTGGATCGCTCGGCCCACGAAGACGACGTCGGCGGCGCCGAGGATGCTGACGAGCGAGGTGTCCTTCATCAGGGCGATGAAGTCGTTGAGCAGCGGCGGGATCACCTTGCGGACGGCCTGGGGGACGATCACGTAGCGCATCGCCAGGTTGTGGCTCATGCCAACCGAGCGCGCGGCCTCCATCTGGCCGCCGGGCACAGCCTCGATGCCGGCTCTGTAGACCTCCGCCATGTAAGCGCCGTAGGTGATCGTGAGGCTGAAGACGCCGTACCAGAAGGGCGTCGTCTGGCCCAGCCAGGTCGGCTTGCCCAGCCACTCCGGCAGCACCTCGCCGCCGATCGGGGACGAGAGCGTGCTGAGCCCGCCGGAGACCAGCAGCAGGACCAGCAGCAGCGGGATCCCGCGGAAGACGTCGATGTAGGCGATCGAGAGCCAGCGGAGAGGCGCCGTGGCTCGCCCCGGGAGCTGACGGAGCACCGCCAGGACCAGGCCCCACGCGAGGGAGGCGACGCCTGAGAGGACCGAGAGCTGGATCGTGAACCAGAAGCCCTCCAGGACCCGGCCGAGCTCGTCGCCCATGATCCCGAAGTCGAAGTAGTACTCGCGGATGAAGTCCATTCCGTGTCCTTCTGGCTGCCGTTGGCGGCCGCAGGCCCGACCCTAACGCCTGAGCGGGTCAAACGAAAGGGGCGCCCAGGTGGCGCCCCTTTCGCAACTGCTCTTGCGGTTTCGGTTTCCTGCTAGCCGGTCGGCTCGTTGGTGCCGTTGAGCACCGAGTCAGGAGCGTCGACCCCGAAGTACTGCTGGTAGAGGTCGTTGACCGTCCCGTCGTCCTTGAGCTCCTGGAGCGCGTCGTTGACCGCGTCCAGCAGCGGGGCGCCCGGTGCCGTCGGGAATCCATACAGCTCGCCGGTCTCGATCTCCTCGGCGACCTCGAAACCGCCCTGCTTCTCGGCCGCGTCGACGGCGAACGGCAGGTCGACGATGGCGGCATCCACCTGGCCGGTGGTCACCGCGGCGAGCGCGTCGGCGCCCTTCTGGAACCCGCGGACCTCGCCGGCGTCGGTCTCGTCATTGGCCAGGGTCTCGCCCGTCGTGCCCTGCTGGGCGCCGACGATCACTCCGGAGAGGTCGTCGGTCGAGGCGATGTCCGAGTCCTCCGGCACCACGAGCGCCTGCTGGGCCTCGTAGTACGGATCCGAGAAGTCGACCGTCTTCTCGCGGCCCGGCGTGATCGTCGAGGCCGCCGCGACGATGTCGAACTGCCCTGCCGCCACGTCACGGAAGATCGTGTCGAACGAGCTGTTCTGGTAGGTGGGCTCGACGCCGAGCTTCTCGGCGATCGCGTCCATCAGGTCCTTGTCGAACCCGCTGAAGTTGCCTTCCTCGGGAGTTCCGATCTCGAACGGCGGATACGGCGCGTCGGTGCCGACGAGCAGCGCACCCTCGGTGAGCAGGCCGAGATCCTCGCTGGACGTGGTTGAGCCACTCGAGCCTTCGTCGTCATCGCTGCCGCATCCAGCCACGACCATCGCCGCGGCGAGCAATGCGACCAGTCCGACGATCAGCCAGAGCCGAGTTCCTCTCATTGCAGTGTCCTCTTCCTTCTTAGCTGGTTCGCGGGGCCGGACGGTCCCGTCAGGGGATGAACATATCCGTTTTCAGCCGAGCGTCTTCGTGCGCTAGATGTTGCCCAACGCCCAGCCCGAGTCGCGGGCGTTCTGCCCGAGCTCCATCTGCCAGGTCGGCCGCAGCTCCGGATCGGGCACTCGCTCGCCCCTGATGGTCAGGGCGTCGGTCTCGCCGTCGGTGCCACCGTTGTGGGTGAACTTGGCCTTCTCGAGGACGCTCGCCGGCGCATCGGCCCTCCGGAGGATCCTGTGCAGGCCCCTCCAGTGGTTGCCCTTGCCCTTCAGCACGATGATGCTGATGTCCTTCGTCGCCGCGTCGTGGCTCTTGACCACGGGGCGGTTGGCCACAGTCGGCAGGTCGTCGTCGGCGATCGGCTGCTTCGCCGGAGCGAGCGGGTCTGCGGCCTTCTTGGGCGGGCCCACCGGGATCGACGCCCCGTTCGGGTAAAGCGCCGCGTTCAGCGCCGTGCGCCAGCTCTGGTCGGACCAGGCGCGGTACCACGGGTTGAACCCGATCATCGTCGCGTGGCCGGAGCCGAAGGCGACGTCTGCGACGGCCGGACGGCCGGGCAGCTCAGGACGCTGGCTTGCCGTCGGGTCGGCGAAGTTGCCGCCGTTGTTGCTGGTGGCGTTGCACGAGTAGCCGAAGGCGGTCAGCGGGTTCGGGTACTTCACCGCTTCGTTCGCGCCGCCCAGCGTGGCCGGGTCGTAAACGGGGGCACCGTTGCCCTCGCGGTAGATGAACCCACCGGCGTCGAAGCCCCAGGAGACCGGGTTGTTCGTGTTGAACTGGCCCATGAAGTCCACGCCCGGGGTGTCGAAATTGTTGTTCGTGGCGCCTGTGCACGGCGTCGGCACGGCGTCGTTGAACGGCGCCGTGTTCGTCGCCGTCGTGTTCAGGGTCGTGAGCCCGGCGTTACGAGCCGAGGTCGTCCCGTTCGCGCTGTTGCCGACGTAGTTGCCGCCTCCGTTCACGAACGTCTGGAGCGCCGTTGCGCCGGCGCCCGCGGCGATCGTGAAGCCGGGGTTGATGAGCGCGGTGAAGTTCTGGCTCACCAGGTTCCCCGCGGCCAGATCGGTCGAGGTGACCGGGTGGATCACGGCGTTCGGGTTCGCGGCGGCGGGCGCCACGGTCTGAACCGGGAAGTTCAGCTGGGGCCCGAGCACGTTGAGCGCCTCGCAGTACGAGTTGCTCGAGCAATAGCCGTTCCCGGCGCCCGGCTGAAGCGGGTTCGTCGGGACCGTGGCGGCGCCCGTGTACAGCCCGATCTTCGGGGCGACCAGCTGCTTGCGGCTCACCGGATAGGAGGCGAGCCCCTGAACCGGGACCTGGCGGTCCTGCGACATCTGCGCGATGTTCGCGGCCGGGAGGTCGGGATCGGTGCCGTCGACCAGCGCCGTGCCGGTCGGATAGTTGATCCCGCCGGCGCTGAACGAGGTCTCGGAGCGCGAGACGGTGACGCCCTGACGGGCGAGGTCGACGACCATCGCGAGCCCCTGCGCCGAGTCCGTTGCGAACGCGAGGACCGGCGAGCTGGGGTTCGTGACCCCACCGAGGTTGGGGTCGTTGATCTCGGTCATGTCGACGCCGTCGGGCATGGCCTCCGTCAGCATGCCGTTGCCGCCCATGCCCATCAGGAGCGACCAGGACCAGTTGACCACGTCGTAGTGGTAGGCCACGGGCATGTACGGATCCTCGCCGAGGATCGCCTGGATCCAGTGCTTGTTGGTCTGGCTCGAGGGGATCCACAGGGTCCCCGCGGGCAGCGTCTGCGGGCTCGAGCCTGAGGGCACGGCGCCGCCGGGCCCGAACGTGTGGGCGGCCGGGACGTTGACCGGCTCGTCGAGGCGATACACGTGGACACCGGTGACCAGCATCTGGCGAACCAGCTTCGCCGTGTCACCGGAGTGGTTGTCCGGCAGGTAGTAGTAGCCGAACACGCTGCCCGTGGGCTGCTGCAGGATCGTCGGGTTGAGCGGGCTGACGAGGTGGTTGGGCGGCAGGAAGCCGTTCTCGCCCTGCTCCTTCGCCTCCTCCCACTGCGCCGACCAGTCGGCCATGATGTCGGCCTTGTCGCGCGAGACCAGGTTCGCGGTCTCGTCGAGCGCGAGGTAGTGGTCGTAGGCCTGCTTGCCGTAGGACTCGCTGGTGCCCTTCTCGAAGGTCATGCCGGCGGCGCCCAGCTGGACCGAGGGCACCGAGTCCCCGTAGACCATCGCGAAGAGGTCGTACGAGTTGTAGTTGCGGTACTGGCTGGTCTGGTCGTTGAACTTCTGCTGGAGCGCCGGACCGATCACGTTCTGGATGAACTGCCACGAGAAGTTCGAGACCTCGTGGTGGACCGCATCCTCGTTCGGCGGGAAGAAGTACCCGCTGGACTGCTGGTGCGCGTCGACGTAGATCGGGCCGGGGTACTGGAAGATCGCGTCGCCGCGGTACTTGTTCACGTCCTGGTTGCGCGTCGCGAAGTCGCGGTTCGGGTCGAACCCGTACGCGGTGAAGCGCGTGGTCACGTCACGCCCGTCGGGGTTGGTGACGACCGTGATGAACGTGTCCAGGTTCTCCAGGCGCTGGAGGTTGTGACAGTCCCTGCGCGCGGCGAACTCGTAAAGGAGACGGCTGAGCGCCTCGCCGGCGGCCGGCTCGGCGCCATGGGGGGTGGCCGTCAGCCAGATGAACGCTGGCCGCTCGTCGGACTGCGCCTCGCCTTCCTCGGCGGAGATGGTGCCCTCGCGCACGCCCCGCCAGAAGGCGGAATCGTCGTCGCCCTCGTCGAGGTTGTCGATGTTGTCCGGCGTGCTGACGACCGCGTAGCGGAAGGGCTTGCCGAGGTTGGACAGGCCGATCTGGCGCACGTCGATCTTCACGCGGTTCGTGTTGTTCGCGGCGGCGGCGACGGCGTCCACGTAGCCGTTCAGCTCCGAGGTGAGATGCCGGTTGGACGTTCCCGTCGAGAACCCGCCGAGCGTGTTGTTGGCGATCGCGTTGGCGTCCGCGTACTGCTTGAACGTCGGGATCGACGGATCGAGATCGTTGACCGTGTACTGGTCGCAGTTGGCGGGGTCGGCGGCCATCGCCGGCGGAGAGCCCGCCAGGGCCAGGGCGCCAACGGCGCAGGTGGTCGCGGCCAGTGCCAGCTTCCTCATCTTGTTCCTCTTCCGGTTCATCTTCATCAGGGTGGGCTCGCGGTTACCGGACGGAATCAATGGAACCTCCCTGAGTTACTGATCTGATTTAGGACCTGGTTGCCCAGGAACGTCGCACTGACGTCGTACGTGGGCCGGTGGCCCTTGTTCCGTCTCGGCTCCTTGATCAGGAACTGGAGCTGGTAGCTGCAGTCGTCCTGCAGCCCCACCTGCGAGCTCGGGAAGAGCGTCGCGTTGTTGCGGGTGACGGTCATCTGCACGGTGCCCGAGTCACAGCCGTCCTCGGGCTGGACGCGGTCGGGCAGGTCGAGCTCGCCACCGATCGTGCGCTGCACCTTCTTCTCGGTCAGGCGGTTCTTCTGCATGCCGATCGAGAGGCCGTCGGGGTCGAACTTCTCGACGTCTACCGACGCGGAGTCCTCGGCGGTCTGGGCCGCGCTGTCGGCGACCACGGCGCGCAGCGTCTGCGTGCCGACCTCGTCGCCGTTGGCGAGCACGTCGCACGTGTAGTCCGGGCCGGTGGTGTCGCTGCACACCAGGCGCGTGCCCAGGAAGAACTGCACCTCGTCGACGGTCAGCGAGTCGTCGACGGCCGGCGTGGCGCTGACCGTGATCCCCGACTGCGGGATCGAGCTGGGCGGGCTGTCGAGCGAGATCGACGGCGCGTCCGGCGGCTCCTCGCAGCTGTTCGGGCCCACCACGTCGACCTGGACGGCGTCGCTCACGGTCTGCCCGAGGGAGTCCTCGGCGACGGCGGTGAACGTCCTGCTGCCGCACGGGGCGTCGTTCGGGATCACGAAGTCCTCCGTGTACGGGGGATCGGCATCCTGGCCGAGCTGCTGCAGCCCGTTGAAGAACGTCACGTGCTTGACGCCGAAGTCGTCCCCGGCGTCGGCGGTCAAATTGACCGTCTCGCCGCGGTCGTACTCGGTGTCGTCGGCCGAGAGGTCGACCGTCGGCGGCGTGTCGCTGATCGGCAGCGGTGCGTCGGTGATCGGGTACTCGCCCGTGTTCGGGTCGTTCTGCGAGCCGTTGCGGAACGGGCAGAAGTCGACCGAAGTCGAGTTCGTGCCTTGCGTCGCGTTCGTCTGGACGCACTGCGGGTCGATCGCGGTCGGGGCGCCGTTCACCGGGTTCTCCGGGATCGGCGGGTTCGACGCCGGCGAGATCGCGGGGCCCACGTTGTTGGTCACGCTGGTGTAGCGGATGCCCCACCAGTTGTTCTCGGCGGGCACGGCGCTGGCCGCCGCGGTCGTCCCGTCGAGCTCGACGTTGTTGAGCCCGTAGGCGTTGTCGACGATGTTGTTGCGGCTGAACGACGACGAGCCGGCGCCGATCATGCGGACGCCGGCGCCGAGCGGGAGGTTGGCGTTGTTGGTCGAGTTCGGGACGGTGTTGGTGCTGCGCGTCGGGGCGCCGACACCGTTGACCATGTTCGAGGAGACGGTCGAGTCGGTCATCACCGCGGCCGAGTTGGCCGTGACCCGCAGGCCGTCCTGGCCGAAGAGGGGGCCGGTCGACGTCTGGCCGGCCGACTGGCACATCCCGTTGGCGAGGTAGTCCGGGCAGTTGTTGCGCCCGATGACCTGCGATCCGGCGATCGTCA
>Ga0126312_10000761_pt1 | contig 19995 bp, 18 predicted proteins | sample Plot104A_FD_92537 | JGI IMG/M metagenome (GOLD analysis project Ga0126312, IMG submission 92537) | Serpentine soil microbial communities from UC McLaughlin Reserve, CA, USA - Plot104A | ecosystem: Environmental > Terrestrial > Soil > Grasslands | place: USA: UC McLaughlin Reserve, Lake County...
GCGCGCAGTCTCGGCCGCCGCACGCGCCGGGCCAATGGCTTTGTGCGGACCAGGGGATCGCGTTTTCCGATCGCGCCGCATGGATCGGGTGCGCCGATCCAGCGCGGCGCTTCTTCGCATTGGCGCGCGCTGCGCCGGGCCGGAGACTGGCACGCATGATCCGCACCGGCGACGACTACAGAGACTCCATTCGCGACGGCCGCGAGGTCTGGATCGACGGCGAGCGCGTCGACGACGTCGCGACGCATCCCGCGTTCCGGCCGATCGTCGACGCCCGCGCGCGGATCTACGACCTCGCGCACGACCCCGCGACCGAGGACGTGATGTCCTACGTCGACGCCGCGACCGGCGAGCGCAACGCGATCGCGCTCAAGCCGCCGAGCACGGCGCAGGACTGGCACGACAAGCGCCGCGCGGTGAACGCGGTGCTCGACGACCTCGGCGGCGTCGTCATCCGCGTCGGCGACGAGACGATCGGCGAGATGTGGTCGCTGGCCGACGGCGAGGACGTCCTGAACGAGGTCGACCCGCGCTTCGCCGCCAACATCCGCGCGCACGTCGAGCGCGCCGTGCACGCCGACCCGTTCCACGTCTCGGCCAACACGGATCCCAAGGGCGACCGGTCCAAGCGCCCGCAGGACCAGGACCCGGACATGCTGCTGCACGTCGTGCGCGAGACCGACGCCGGGATCGTCGTCCGCGGCGCCAAGTACGAGACCGCCGCTGCCTACTCCAACCAGGCGTTCACGAAGCCGACGATCGCGAACTGGGGCGACGCCGAGCTGTCCGACTACGCGGTCGGGTTCGTCGTAGACATGGGCGCGCCGGGGATCCGCCACATCTGCCGCACCGGCTTCGCCGGCCGCGGGCCGGCGGTCGACTACCCGCTGTCGAACCGCTTCGACGAGATCGACACGCTCGTGGTCTTCGACGACGTCGAGATCCCGTGGGAGGACGTGCTGTTCTACCGCCACACGCGCGCGGCGACGTTCATCCGCTCCACCCTGCACCGCTACAGCGCGTTCCCGTTCGTGCAGCGGCTGGAGAAGATCGCCGACATGCTGATCGGCGCGGCGCTGTTCAACGTGCGCCAGACCGGGCTCGAGCGCCAGCAGGCCGTGCAGGAGAAGCTCGCGACGCTGGCCTGCTACCGCGAGGGCATCAACGCCCACCTGACCGCCGCGATCGCGAACGCCGAGCCGAGCCCGAGCGGCCTGCTGATGCCGAACCAGTCGCTGCTCTACACCGGCCGCGTGCTGGCGTGCTCGCAGCTGCCGGCGATGATGCACATCGCGCGCGAGCTGTGCGGCGGGCAGATCTGCATCACGCCGGACGCCGCCACGTTCGAGAGCCCCGAGGTCGGCGGCTGGATGGAGAAGTACTACTCGATCAACGAGGACTGGGTCGCCGACGACCGTCGCAGGCTGCTCGCGTTCGCGCGCGACCTGCTCAACAGCGACTACGCCGGCCACCGGCTGACGTTCCAGCTGTTCGCGCAGTCGCCGCCGTTCGCGCACCTCGCCGCCGTCTACCGCAGCTTCGACTTCGACGGGCCGCTGGACTTCGTCAAGAAGTCCGCCGGGCTGTCGGACCGTGTCTGGCCCGGGCGCGAGCTGCAGCCGGTGGGGACCGCGGGATGACGCACCGCCGCATCCGGCCGTTCAACACGCGCGACACGTATCCCGAGCAGGAGCTCGACAATGACCTCTGCCAGGCCGTGGTCGCCGGCGACACCGTGTACCTGCGCGGGCAGATCGGGCAGGACCTCGACACGAGCGAGTCGGTCGGGGTCGGCGACGCGGCGGCGCAGGCCGAGCAGGCGATGGCGAACATCGAGCTGCTGCTGCGCGAGGCCGGCAGTCGCCTCGAGCACGTCGTCAAGGTCACGGTCTACCTGGTCGACGTGCGCTATCGCGAGCCGGTCTACCGGGTGATCGGCCGCTGGCTGAAGGGAGTCCACCCGGTGTCGACCGGCCTCGTCGTCAGCGCGCTGGCGCGGCCCGAGTGGCTGGTCGAGATCGACGCGATCGCCGTCATCCCGAGCGAGGCCGCATGACGTTCTCGCTGCTGGCCGCCGACCCGGCGACGGGCGAGGTCGGGATCGCGATCGCCTCCTCGAGCCCGGCGGTCGCCGCGCGCTGCGCCTACGTGCGCGCGGGCGTCGGCGCCGCGGCGACACAGAACGTGACCGATCCGCGGCTCGGTCCGGCGCTGCTCGACGCGCTCGCGCGCGGCGACGGCCCGGATGCCGCGCTCGCCGCCGTGCGAGCTGCCGCACCGCACGCCGAGCACCGCCAGCTCGCGGTGCTCGACGCGACCGGGCGCGGCGCGGCCTGGTCGGGCGCCCGCGCGCTGGGCGTCCACGGCGAGCGCATCGGCGACGGCTGCGTCGCGGCCGGCAACCTGCTGGCCGGCGAGCACGTCCTCGACGCGCTCGTCGGCGCAGCGGGCGACGGGCTCGCCGACCGGCTGCTCGCCGGCCTGCGCGCCGCCGCGGCGGCCGGCGGCGAGGCGGGGCCGCTCGTATCCGCGGGCCTGCTCATCGCTCAGCACGTCGCCTGGCCGGTCGTCGACCTGCGGGTCGATCGCGGCGACGACCCGGTCGGCGAGCTGTGCGAGCTGTGGCAGCTGTACGCGCCGCAGCGCGAGGACTACGTGACGCGCGCGCTGGACCCGGGGCGCGCGCCCGCATACGGGGTGCCGGGCGAGGAGGCGATCCGATGACGACGATGGCGCCGACCGGGCGCGACCTGCACGGCTGGACGGCGCGGGCGGCGACGCTCGAGCCGCGCGCCGAGGCGTTCGTCGACGGCGCGTTCCGCCCCGCGGCGTCGGGCGCGACGTTCGCTTCTGTGAACCCGGCGACCGAAGAGACGCTGGCCGACGTGGCGGCGTGCGACGCCGAGGACGTCGACGCCGCCGTCGCGGCGGCGCGGCGAGCGTTCGAGCGCGGCAGCTGGGCGGACGCCGCGCCGGCCGAGCGCAAGCGCGTCCTGCTCCGCCCGGTCGCCCTGATCCGCGAGCACGCCGAGGAGCTCGCGCTGCTCGACTCGTTCGACATGGGCAAGCTCGTCGCCGACGCCTATGCGGTCGACGTGCCGGGCGCCGCCTGCGTGCTCGAGTTCTACGCGGAGGCGATCGACAAGCTCTACGACGAGACCGCGCCGACCGCGGTCGGGGACCTCGCGCTCGTGTGGCGCGAGCCGCTCGGCGTCGTCGGCGCCGTCGTGCCGTGGAACTTCCCGCTCGACATGGCGTGCTGGAAGCTCGGGCCGGCGCTGGCCGCCGGCAACAGCGTCGTGCTCAAGCCGGCCGAGCAGTCGCCGCTGTCGGCGCTGCGCCTGGCCGAGCTCGCCGCAGAGGCTGGCGTCCCCGACGGCGTGCTGAACGTCGTGCCCGGATTCGGCGCGCGCACCGGCTCGCGCGGCGGTTGCGGGCGGGGACGGTGAGCGTCAACACGGTCGACGCGCTGAGCCCGCAGACGCCGTACGGCGGGATCAAGCAGTCCGGCTACGGCCGCGACCTGTCGCTGCACGCGCTCGACAAGGTCACGGCGCTCAAGACGACCTGGATCGCGTACCGGCCGTGAGCGCAGCGGCGGTGGCAGACTCGGGCCGGATCACCGCCATGCGATTCACCCTGCGCCAGCTCGAGTACTTCGTCGCCACCTGCGAGGTCGGCAGCGTGACCGAGGCGGCGCTCAACATCCCGGTCGCGCAATCGTCGGTGTCGGCCGCGATCGCGCAGCTCGAGGCCGCGCTAGGCGTGCAGCTGCTCGTCCGCCATCACGCCCAGGGCGTCTCGCCGACGCCGGCCGGTCGCCAGTTCCTCGTGCACGCGCGCGCGCTCCTGCGCGACGCCGACCAGCTCGAGCGGTTCGCCGCCGAGCTGACCGACGAGCTCTCGGGCGCGCTCGAGCTCGGCTGCCTGGTCACGCTCGCTCCGCTCGTCACGCCGCGGCTGTGCCAGCAGTTCCAGCGCGCGCACCCGAAGGTGAGCGTGGAGATGGTCGAGGCCGGCCAGCAGGAGCTGGTCGAGGCGCTGCGCACCGGCCGGCTCACGTTCGCCGTCACGTACGACCTCGAGCTGGCCGGCGACCTGAGCTTCGAGCCGCTGGCGCAGCTGCCGCCGCACGCGCTGTTCGCGGCCGATCACCCGCTCGCTGGCCGGGCGGAGGTCTCGCTCGCCGAGCTCGCGCGCGAGCAGCTCGTGCTGCTTGACCTGCCGCTCAGCCGCGACTACTTCCGGGCGCTGTTCCTGGCGGCGGGCCTGGAGCCGGAGATCGCCCAGCGCTCGCGCCACCCGGAGGTCATCCGCACGCTCGTCGGCAACGGCTTCGGCTACACGATCATCAACGCGCGGCCCGTCAGCGACCGCGCGCTCGACGGCCAGCAGTTGCGCACGGTCCCGATCGCGCCCCCGGCACGGCCGATGACAGTCGGCCTCGCGGCGCTGGCGGCGATGCGCCCGACGCGGCTGTCCGAGGAGTTCGCGGCGCACTGCCGCCGCGCGATCGCGGCCGGCGCGGTCCCCGGGCTCGGCGCCGATGGGGCCTGAGCGCTCGCTCGCCGAGCTCGCGCGGCTCGTCGCGCATCCGACGATCGCCGGCGAGCCGAACGGCGAGCTCGTCGCCGACGTGGCCGAGCGGCTCGAGCGCGCCGGCGCCGCGGTCAGCGTGCTGCCCGGCACGCGCCCGGACGCCTTCTGCCTGCACGCGGTGCTCGGCCCCGCCGAGGCCCCGGGCGGCGTGCTGCTGGCCGCGCACAGCGACGTCGTCGGCGTCGACGGGCAGCCGTGGACGCACGACCCGTTCCGCCTGCACGTCGAGGACGGCCGCGCGTACGGGCGCGGGACGGCCGACATGAAGGGCTTCCTCGCCACGGTGCTTGCCGCGCTCGACGGCGTCGAGCCGCGGCGGCTGCGGCGGCCGCTGCACCTCGCGCTCTCCAGCGACGAGGAGCTCGGCTGCCGCGGAGTCGCGCCGCTGCTGGACGCGCTCGCAACGCTGCCGGTGCGGCCGGCGCGGGCAGTGGTCGGGGAGCCGACCGAGCTGCGCGTCGTGAACCGCCACAAGAGCAAGACCGCCGTGCGCGTGCACGTGCGCGGCCGCGCCGCTCACTCCAGCCTCGCTTCGACCGGCGTCAACGCCGTCGCCTATGCGGCGCGGCTCGTCAACGCGCTGCTGGCGCTGCAGGACGAGCTGGCGGCGGGCCCGGCCGACCCGGACTACGCGGTGCCGTACGCGACGGTCGGGATCGGGCCGATCGAGGGCGGCGTCGCGGTCAACATCGTGCCCGACCGCTGCCGGCTCGACGTCGAGCTGCGGACGCTGCCGGACCAGGATCCGGGCCGGCTGATGGCGCGCATCTACGCCGAGGCCGCGGCGCTGGAGCGGGAGATGCGCGCCGTCGATCCCGAGTCGTCGATCGCGTTCGAGCCGCTCGCGAGCTATCCGGGCCTGCGACCGGCGCGCGACCGCGCCGCCGCGGCCGCCGTCGACTTCGGCACCGAGGCGGGCCTCTACCAGCAGCGCCTCGGCATCCCTGTCGTCGTCTGCGGCCCCGGCAGCATGAGCCAGGGCCACCAGGCAGACGAGTTCGTCGCGCTCGAGCAGCTCGAGCGCGGCGAGGCGGTCATACGGCGGCTGCTCCGCGGTCTGACGTAGGCAACGGGATCCGCTCGACCAGCTGCGCCGCGGCGTCGACGGCGGCCGCGTGGTGGTCGAGCAGCCGCTGCTCCGGCAGCTCGGCGAGCGCGGGGAGCCACGGGTCCTGCACGGCGGTGCGCTCTCCGGCCAGCGTCTCGACGATCGCGAGCCCGAGGAACGGCGTCGAGAGCGGCTCGTAGCCGCCCTCGTGGGTCATCGCGAGCCGGCCCTCGCACAGCCGGCCGGCGGCGTCGAGCAGGATGGCCGTGAGCGATCGGAACGCGTCGGAGTGCAGCGACTGGCGGCCGAGCTGGTCCATGCCGCCGGCGTCCAGACCGCTCGCGACGAGCACCAGCTCCGGCTCGAAGCGCTCCAGCGCCGGCACGACGACCGCGCGCAGCGCGGCCTGGTAGGCGCCCTGGCCCGCTCCGGCCGGCAGCGGGACGTTGATGTTGGCGCCGGCGCCCGCGCCGGCGCCGTTCTCCGCCGGCGTGCCGCTCCCGACCGGGTAGCTGTTGTCCTGGTGCAGGGAGATCGTGAGGACGCTCGGGTCCTCCCAGAACAGCGACTGCGTGCCGTTGCCGTGGTGTACGTCCCAGTCGACGATCGCCACGCGCGTGAGCCCGCGCGCCGCCGGGCGTGACGGGCGGCGATCGCGACGTTGTTGAGCAGGCAGAAGCCCATGCCGCGGTCGGCCTCGGCGTGATGGCCGGGCGGCCGCACGAGCGCGTAGGCGTTGTCGACCTGCCCGTCGAGCACCGCATCGACGGCCGTGATCGCACCGCCCGCACCGAGCAGCGCGATCGCGTCCGAGCCCGGCCCGAACGGCGTCTCGCCGTCGCCGGCGTCGGCGCGGCCCGCCGCCGCCCGCTCGACCAGCCAGTCGAGGTGCCGCGCAGTGTGCACTCGCAGCACCTCCTCGCGCGTGGCGGGCCGGGGCCGCAGCGGCGTCAACCGCTCGAGCAGCCCGCTGGCCTCTACTAGGTGCTGGAACCGCCGCTTGGTGTCGCCGTTCTCGAAGTGCGGCGCCGCCTCGAGGTGGCCGCGCGTCCACCCGCTCGTGTCGTGCCAGGCGTAGCGCTCGTCCCAGAGCCAGCCGGTCGCAGTCATCAGCGGTGCACCGTCGGCAGGACGCCCTCGGCCTCGGCCAGCTCGCGCTCGCGCCGCAGGTCGAGGTTGCGCGTGAGCGCGAGGTAGAGCAGCGCCGACACCGGGAGGCCGACGAACAGCGAGTAGTCGACGTCGCCGAGCCGGTCTGCGATCGGCCCGATGAACGGCGTCGTCACGAAGAACGGGACCATCGTCGCGAGGCCGAGCGCGTAGGCGAGCTGCCCGCGCCAGCCCCAGCGCCCGTAGATCCCGCGCGGGTTGAAGATCTCGCGGATCGAGTAGACGCCGCGGCGCACGAAGAAGTAGTCCACCAGGTTGATCGCGGTCCACGGCGTGAACAGGTAGGCCAGGAACACGAGCACGTTGCCGTAGAACTCGAAGAAGCGCTCCTCGCCGACGAACTGGGCGATCGACCAGACGACGACGCTCATCGCGACGATCGAAGCGACGCGCACGGCGCGCGTCGGCTTGACGCGCCTGACCGAGTCGGCGATCGAGATCATCGACAGGCTGCCGCCGTAGGCGTTGACCGCCATCACCGCCAGCAGCCCGATCATCAGTCCGCACGTCGCGATCCAGCCGAAGCCGTCGAACAGCCGGTCGCCGGCGAGCCGGAACGCGTCGACGGGCGCCGATCCCTCGGGCGCGCCGGCAGCCAGCACCGCGCCGAGCACGAACACCCACACGGCCGACAGCGCGCTCGGCAGGTAGGTCCACCAGAACGTCGAGCGCACGCCGACCGTGGCCGGCAGGTAGCGCGAGTAGTCCGACACGTACGGCGCCCAGCCGAGCTGGAACCCGGCGACGATCACGAACACCGTCATGAACGGCGCGAGCTCGAGGCCGCCCGGCGTGAAGGCGCCGGACGCGAGCCCGTCGTTCGCGAACGCCGCCACGGTGAGGACCGCCATGATCGCGATCAGCGGCCACGTCACCCAGCGGAAAACGCGGTGGATCCAGTGGTAGCCGAAGATCGCGATCGTGGCGGCGATCACGGCGGCGAGCGGGAAGCCGACACCGGTCGGGATCCCGACGAGCGAGTCCATCGCGGAGCCCGACAGGATCGCGTCGGACGTGTTGTAGGCGATGTAGTTCGCGAGCGCGAACACCCAGACGGTCAGCGCCGCGCCGAGGTAGCCGAACTGCGGCCGCGACTGAACGAGCTGCGGCAGCCCGAGCTGCGGCCCCTGCGCCGAGTGGAACGCCATGAAGAACGTGCCGAACAGCGAGCCGAGGACCGTCGCGACGATCGTCCAGAACAGGCTGCCACCGAACGTGAGCGCGGTCACTCCGGTCGCCATCGCGGTCAGGTTGATGTTGCCGGCGAACCAGACGAAGCCGAGATGCGCGACCTTGCCGGTGCGCTCGCGGTTCGGCACCCAGTCGACCGATCGGCGCTCGACGGAGCGCGGCGGGGTTGCCTCGACCGTGTCTGGCCCGCCTGGCGCTTGCGCGCCCTCGTCGCGGAGCAACTCGGCTCCGGTCTGCTGCTCGACCGTCATGCGTCCTCTCCTCGTTCGCGCCCTCAAGTGCAGAAACGTTCCTGCGCCAATATTCGTATCACATGAAGGAACGTTTCTGCACGTCCGGTATGCTCCGCTCGATGCCGACCCATCGCGTCACGATCCGCGACCCCGTGCACGAGGTCCGCGAGTGATGGCGACCCCTCGCGTCACGATCCGCGACGTCGCGCGTGAGGCCGGCGTGTCCACCACCACCGTTTCGGATGCGCTCAACGGCCGCGGGCGGCTGCCCGCCGCGACGCGCGAGCGCGTGGCGGCGGTCGCCACGCGACTCGGCTATCGCGCGAGCCCGACCGCGCGGCGCCTGCGTGGCGGGCGGCCGAGCACGATCGGGCTGTATGCGCCGCTGATCTCCGACGTGACGGCCGGCCTCGTGGCGCTCGACTACTACATGCGGCTCACGATGGGCGCCGCCGAGGAGGCGCTCGCGCACGGGCTCGCGGTCACGCTGATGCCGCCGCGGGCCGGGCGCGACGCGCTGCTCGACGCGGACGTCGATGGCCTGATCGTCGTCGACCCGCTGCGCGACGATCCGGCGCTGCCCGCGATCGCCCGTCGCGGGCTGCCGATCGTCACGTGCGAGCGCGACCTCACGCCGGGCGCGCAGCACGCGGGCGAGGTCGTCAACGACCACCGCGGCGCGCTGCGCGAGCTGCTCGCGCACCTCACGGCCGAGGGCGCCGAGCGGATCGCGCTCATCGCCCCGACGGCCGCGACGTCGTGGGGCGCCGAGCTGCAGGACGCCTACGCGGACTGGTGCGCCGAGCACGGAAGGCGGCCGCGCCGGCTCGAGATGCCGATCGCCGCGATCGAGCGCGACGCGCACGACGCGGCCGCCACGATGCTCGACGACCCGGAGCCGCCCGATGCGATCATCTGCGCCCCGGAGGGCGGCGCCGCGGGGGTCCTGCGCGCGGCGGCCGGCCGCGGTCTGCGCGTGCCCGCCGACCTGCTCGTCGCGAACGCGGTCGACAGCGCCGCACTGGCCTCGACGATGCCGCCGGTGACCGCGATCGAGCTGCGACCGGACGCGATCGGCCGCGCCGCCGCGGGCATGCTCGGCCGGCTGCTCGCGGGCGAGCCGGCCGGCGAGCGCGTCGAGGTCGTGCCGACGACGCTCAACGTCCGGGCGTCGAGCACGCGAGCGCCCGAGCGCCACGAGCGCGCGGCGTAGCGCGCGCCGGCGCCGGGCGTCACGATCGAGGACGACGAGCGCGCGCAACGGTCACCGTCAGATCCGGCCGCCGGCCTCGAGGATCGCGGCGCGGTGCGCGGCGCGCCCGTGCGCGACGTGGCGCACGATCAGCTCCGTTGCGGCCGGCAGGTCGCGCCGTCGCATCGCCTCGGCGATCCGCACGTGCTCGCCGGCGAGCCGCGCCGCGAACGCCCGGTCGCGCCAGAGCACCTGCGACAGGATGGTCGGCAGCCGCAGCTGCCGGTAGCCGGCCAGCAGCGCCCCGTTTCCCGACAACTCGATCGCGTGCTCGTGGAACGCCTCGTTGGCCGCGACGTGGCGCTCCAGCTCCTCGGCTGTCGCCGCCTCGCCTGCGTCGGGTTGGGTCCGCTCGGCCAGCTCCACCAGTCGCTCCAGCTCGTCGTCGCCGGCGCGCGCCAGCGCGAGCCGCGCCGCGCCGAGGTCGAGGACGAGCTTCGCGTCGAACGCCTCGTCGGAGCGGCGGACGTCGAGCGGCACCTGGCGATAGCCGTCCTGGTCGCGGGTGACGAGCCGCTCCGACAGCAGGCGCGCCAACGAGTGCTCGATCGACGAGACCGGCACGTCCAGCATCGCCCCGAGCTGACCGGGGTCCAGCCGCTGCCCGACCGGCACGCGACGGGCGAGGATCGCTCGCCGCAGGCGGCACAGCGCAACGTCATCGGCCTCGATCTCCAGCCGGCCGAAGCGGCCGCGGTAGTAGGCCAGCGGCGTGCCGGGCGCGACGGCGGCGTGCCGCACCCGCGCGAGGAAGACGCGGTGGGTGCCGCCGATCACCGACTCGGCGACCTCGCACTCGATCGTCGCCAGCGCCTCCTCGAGCAGCGGCTGGCCGAGCGGCCCGTGGGTGACGCCGACGCCGTCGAACTTGTCCGGCCGCGGCGTCGCGAAGCGCTGCGCAAGCACGTCCTGGCCCTCGCGCAGGATGCTGACGCCGAACGCTCCGGTGCGGTAGATCGCCTCCTGCGTCGGCGCCCGCCGGTGCAGGCACACGGTCAGCATCGGCGGCTCGAGCGACAGCGACGAGACCGCGCTCGCGGTCATGCCGTGATCGCAGCCGTCGCGGCGCGTCGTGACGACCGCGACCCCGCTCGTGAAGTGGCCGATCACGTGCCGGAATCGCGCCGGGTCGAAGCCCTGGTGGACTGCGGTGGCGACCATGCCGGGCAGTGTGGGCCGCCCAGCCGACCGTGTGAATGCGAACGCGCGGCGCGCTGGATCGCCCGCGGCGATCCACCGGCCAGGTTCGGCTCAGCCGATGCAGCGCAGCGGGTGTCCGGATTGACACGCTGCCCGGCGCCGCCGAGACTCCGCCGGACCATGACCGACACGAGCATCACGATCAGCCCCGCGGAGGCGATCAGCCGGCGCGACCGCGACGTGCTGATCCACCCGTACCTCCCGAGCAGCGTCACGGAGCGCGTCGTGATGCGCGAGGGCCGCGGCTGTCGGCTGCGCGACGTCGAGGGCCGCGAGTACCTCGACGCCACCGGCGGCCTGTGGCTCGCGCAGGTCGGTCACGGCCGGCCGGAGATCGCGGCCGCCGCCGCGGCGCAGATCGAGCAGCTCGAGTACTTCATGAGCTTCTGGGAGTTCTCGAACGAGCGCGCGATCGAGCTCGCCGAGCGGCTCGTGGCGATCTCCCCGGACCCGCTCTCGCACGTCTACTTCACGAGCGGCGGCTCGGAGGGCAACGAGGCGGCGATCAAGATGGCCCGCTACCACCATCACCGCCGCGGCGACACCGAGCGGACGTGGATCCTCGCCCGTCACCACGCGTACCACGGCGTCGGCTACGGCTCCGGCTCGGCGACCGGGTTCCCGATCTACAGCGACGGGTTCGGGCCGATGCTGCCGCACGTGCACCACCTCACGCCCCCGTGGCCGTACCGGCGCGAGCTGTACGGTGGCGACGACCCGACCGACTTCTGCCTGCGCGAGCTCGAGGACGCGATCGACCGGATAGGGCCGAACCGCATCGCCGCGCTGATCGGCGAGCCGATCATGGGCGTCGCCGGCATGATCGTGCCGCCGGACGACTACTGGCCGCGCGTGCGGGAGCTGCTGTCCGCGCACGGGATCCTGCTGATCCTCGACGAGGTCGTCACCGCCTACGGCCGCACCGGCAGCTGGTTCGGCGCGCAGCACTTCGGCGTCGAGCCCGACATCGTCGTGACCGCCAAGGGCATCACCAGCGGATACATGCCGCTCGGCGCCGTCCTCGTCTCGGACGCGGTGGCCGAGGTGCTCGGCCGCGACCACGGCTTCCCGATGGGGTTCACGTACAACGGGCATCCGACCGCGTGCGCGGTCGCGATGGCGAACCTCGACATCATCGAGCGCGAGCGCCTGCTCGACCGCGCGAGGGCGACCGGCGCGCTGCTGCTCGAGCGCCTCGGTGAGCTGGCCGCGTTGCCCGTCGTTGGCGAGGTGCGCGGCGTCGGCATGATGCTCGCGCTCGAGCTCGTCGCGGACAAGCAGACGCGCGAGCCGCTGGTCGCGGAGTCGCCGCCGCAAGACGTGATCCGCCGCGAGACCGGCGTGATCGTGCGCGACTGCGCGCACAACCTCGTCCTCTCGCCGCCGCTCTCGATGACGGACGAGGAGGCGGACGAGGTCGTCGACGCGATCGGCTCGGTGCTCGAGCGGCTGCGGCCGGACGGCAGCTACGCGGGCTGACCGCGGTCGAGAGCCCGTCGCTGCGCCGGACGCTCGTGCGCTTCGTCGCGCTCGGCCGGGCGCCGAGGGACGGGTAGTCCGTGGCATCCTGCGCCGGGCATGGACTACGCGAGCTTCGTCAAGAAACTCGAGTTGCCGCCCGGGTTCACGGCGCCCACGCAGCTGACCTACGAGGACATCGTGGCCAGGGCGCTCACGCGCTCGGATCTCCACGACGACGTCCGCGGCATCAACGCCAGCATCGAGATGATCCAGGCGACGCGCGGCGGCGACTGGCCGACCGGACCGGTCACAGAGGAGGAGAACTTCGTCGATCTCGTCTGGCACGAGCTCGAGTTCCGCGAGGGGATCTCGTTCGCCTACGCCGTCTACGACGCGGACGGCAGGTACCTCGGCTGCTGCTACCTCTACCCGATGGGCCGGCGCACCGAGTTGAGCGAGGAGCTCCTGAACTACGACGTCGACGTCAGCTGGTGGGTGACGCCGGAAGCGCACGAGCGCGGGTACTACACGAAGCTGTATGCCGCGCTCCGGCACTGGCTCGCCGAGGAGTTCCCGTTCGGCGCGGTCTACTACTCCAACGCAGCGGGTCCGGCCGACTAGCGCGGCGATGCTCCCTTCCTATCGCGAATACAGGCCGCCGGCGGGTCTGGAGCGCCTGGTGGCGTGCCTGTGGCAGAACGAGCCGGTGGCGGATCGCCGGCAGCGGGTCGTGCCGGATGGCTGCGTCGACCTGATCTGGGTGGCCGGGCGCGAGCTGCTGATCGCCGGCGCCGACACCGGCCCGCGCAGCGTCGACCTGCCGGCCGGCACCGTTTCGTCCGGCATCCGCCTGCGCCCGGGCGCCGCCGGCGCGCTGCTGGGGCTGCCGGCGTCGGAGCTGCGCGACCGCCAGGTTCCAGCGGCGCTCGTCTGGGGCGAGCCGCTCGCAGAGCTGCAGGAGGCGCTCGTCGGCGCCGAGCCGGTGCGGCGGCTGGAGCTGCTGGCCGGCGCCGTCGCGCGCCGCGGTGTCGCGCCGGACGCGCTGGTGGTCGCCGCGGCGCGGCGCCTGGCCGTGCATTCGGCGCGCGTCGCCGACGTCGCGGCCGAGCTCGGGGTTGGCGAGCGCCGGCTGCACCGGCGCACGCTTGCGGCCGTCGGCTACGGGCCGAAGATGCTCGCGCGCGTCGCGCGCCTGCGCCGCCTCGTCGCGCTCGCCGACGAGCCGCTGGCGCGGCGTGCGCTGGACGCCGGCTACGCGAGCCAGGCGCACATGAGCGACGAGGTGCGCCGCCTGACCGGCAGCACGCCTGTCCGGTTCCTGGAAGACGCGGAGCTGACCGCCGCATAGCGGCGCGGCCGACGCTTGAGCGCGTCGCTCACGCGAACGCGCCGACGCCCGTGATGTCGCGCCCCACGATCAGCGTCTGCATCGTCTCGGTGCCCTCGTAGGTGTGGATCACCTCGATGTCGCCCATGTGGCGGATCACGTGGTTGGCGAGCAGGACGCCGTTGCCGCCGAGCAGGTCGCGCGCCTCGGCGATCACCTGGCGCGCCTTGCGCGTGTTGTTGAGCTTCGCCAGTCCGGCGATCGTGTCGGTCAGCCGGCCGGACTCCTCGAGCCGCGCGAGCTGCATGCAGTAGAGCTGCATACCGGTGACCTCGGCGAGCATCTTGACGAGCTTGTCCTGGACGATCTGGAACGAGCACAGCGGCTTGCCGAACTGCTCGCGCTGCTTGCTGTAGGTGAGCGCCGCGTCGTACGCGGCGACCGCGTGCCCGAGCGCGCCCCAGGCGCAGGTCGTGCGCGTGGTGACGAGCACGCGACCCGCGTCCTTGAAGCGCTCGGCGCCGGGCAGGCGGCTCGCCTCGGGCACGCGCACGCCGTCGAGCCGGATGTCGGCCTGCCAGATCGCGCGCGACGCTCCCTTGCCCTCCATCGTCGCGGCGTCGAACCCGGGCATGCCCTTCTCGACCAGGAAGCCCTTGACCTGGCCGTCCTCGGCGGAGCGGGCCCAGACGATCACGACGTCGGCGATCGAGCCGTTGCCGATCCAGCGCTTGGCGCCGTCGAGCACCCAATCGCCGCCGTCGCGGCGCGCTCCGGTCTCCAGCGCGACGGAGTCCGAGCCGTGCGTCGGCTCGGTCAGGGCGAACGCGCCGATCGCGTCCAGCCGCGCCATCGCCGGCAGCCAGCGCTCCTTCTGCTCCGCGGAACCGAGCAGCGCGATCGACTTCATCGCCAGGCCCGACTGCACGCCCAGGAACGTGCCGATGCTGCCGTCGCCGCGGTGCAGCTCCATGTTGACCAGGCCGCGCGCGAGCGGGCTCATGCCGGGGCAGCCGTGGCCTTGGATGTCCTCGCCCAGCAATCCGAGCTCGGCGAGCCGGCGCATCAGCGGCCACGGCAGCTCGGCCGCCTCCCAGTACTCGTTGATCGCGGGCAGCACCTCGCGATCGACGAAGCGGCGCGTGGCGATGAAGTGCTCCCACTGCTCGTCGGTGAACTGCTCGCGGACCTGGAAGTAGTCGGTGGCGAGCGCGTCGCCGAGGTGCGCGTAGGGAAGTTCCTGCGTCGACATCCGTCCTCTCCTCTCAGGAGGCGTGCACGTAGCTGCCGGGAGCCTTGGCCTGCGGCTTGTAGCCGCCGCCGCCGAGCCGCTTGGGCGCGCGCTTGAGCGCGCCGGAGCGCACGGCGAGCCACGGACCGTAGTCGCTCCACCAGCTGCCCTGGCGCGTGGCGGCGGCCTCGGCCCAGTCGCGCGGAGCGGCCGGGTGCTCGTCGGCGAGGCGGAAGCTCGAGCGCGACTCGGCGGACGGCGGGTTGACGAGCGCCTGGATGTGTCCGCTGGTGGAGAGCACGAAGCGCGGCGCTCCGCCCAGCAGCTGCGTGCTGCGATACGCGTTCTCCCACGGGATGATGTGATCGGTCGAGCCGGCCACGATGTAGCTGTCGAGCTCCACCGCGGCGAGGTCGACGGCGCTGCCGAGCACGGTCAGCGCGCCTGGCTGCGTGAGCGAGTTCTCCAGCGAGAGGTGGATGAAGTCGCGGTGCAGGCCCGCGGCGAGCCTGACGGTGTCCTGGTTCCAGAACAGCACGTCGAACGCCGGCGGCGCCTTGCCGAGCAGGTAGTTGTTGACGACGTAGCTCCACACGAGGTCGTTCGGCCGCAGCCAGGTGAAGACGCCGCTGAGCGCCTGGCCGTCGAGGTAGCCGCGCCGGGCGGAGTCGGCGATCGCCGCCGCCGCGACCTCGCGGCCGGTCAGCGCGGCGGCGGTCCCGGCGCGCTCGTTGTCGAGCGCGGCGACGAGCAGCGTCACGCTCGCGACCTCGCCCAGCCGTCCCTCGGCCGCGAGATGGCCCAGCACGCCGGCGCCGATGATCCCGCCCGAGCACGCCCCGTTCAGGTGGACCGCCTCCTGCCGGGTGATCGCCGCGACGGCGTCGCGCGCCTCCAGCACGGCGGCCGAGTAGGTGTCGAGATCGAAGTGCCCCTGCTCGGCGCCGGGGTTGCGCCACGAGATCATGAACACCTGCTGGCCCTGCTGCACGAGCCACTCGACCAGGCTGCGCCCGGGCGCGAGATCGAGCACGTAGTACTTGTTGATCGTCGGCGGGACGAACAGCAGCGGCACCTCGCGCACCTCGGCGGTCTGCGGGGCGTACTGGATCAGCTCGAACACGTCCGTCCGCAGCACGACCGACCCCGGCGTCAGCGCCAGGTTCTCGCCGACCGCGAACTTCGACGTGTCGACCGTCGAGGGGAGGCGCGGGAAGTCGCGCACGAAGCGCCGCGCCCCGCGCGCGAGGTTGAGCCCGCCCTGGTCGACGCTCTCCTTGATCACGCTCGGGTTCGACCACGGGAAGTTGCTCGGCGCGAGCGCGTCGAGCACGTTGCCGGCGGCGAAGCGCGCCTGGCGCTCGTGCCGCCAGTCGAGCTCGGCGTCGGAGATCAGGCCGTCGACGGTGTCGGCGACCGCGAGATGGGTCTGGACCATGCGCCGGAACAGCCAGCTCGACTCCCACGCCGGGTCGGCGAAGCGCCGGTCGCGCTTGCCGGGCCGGACGTCCGAGCGCCCGCGCGCGATGCGGGCCAGCTCCGCCCCCAGGCCGCCGACGCGCCGCGCGGCGCGGTCCGGGCGACGCGCGAGGCCGGCCGCGACGCCGACGGCCGCGCCCGGCCGGACGAACCGCGCGCGCCCGCCTTCGACCGCCGCGTCGGTCAGCATGACGTCGAGCGCGGCCTGCGCCGCATCGGATGCGCCGCCCGTGCTGCGTCCTGAAGACTTCGTCATCGGCTCGTTCCTCTCCCGCGCTCTCCCACTCGCTCATCGCAGTCTCGCGGACGCCGCGCGCGAAGTCATTCCGCTGCGCTCTCGAACTTCCGGCCCGGCGGTTGTGAGCCGATCACAGACCGGCCGTGCGTCAATCCTGGTCGAGGAACGCGCGGATCTCGCCGGCGGCGCTCTCCGGTTCGTCCAGCAGGAACAGGTGGCCGCCGCCCGGCACGACGTGCAGGCGCGCGTCGGGCAGCCTGGAGGCGAGCAGCCGCGCGTTGCGCAGCGGGACGCTCGGATCGTCGGCGCCGGCGACGATCAGCGCCGGCTGCCGGACGCGGTGCAGCCACGGCAGGCTCGACCAGCCGGCGACCGCGTAGAGCTGGAACGCGTAGCCGAGCGGGTCGGGCGGGCGCTGCAGCCGCGTCGCCGCGTTCGCGGCGAGCACGGCCGGCTCGCGCGCGGTGCGGCCGCCGGCGATGTGCGGCACGGTCAGCGCCAGCAGGCGCGGGTGGTAGTAGCGCGCGGGCGTGGCCAGCATCAGCGCGGCGAGCGGCTTCGGCGGCGACCCGCCGAGGCCGGGGCCGGTCGCGCACAGCACGAGCCGGCGGACGCGGTCGGGCGCACGGCGGGCGAGCTCCTGGGCGAGCGCGCCGCCGAACGAGTACCCGAGCACGTCGACGCGCTCGAGCCGCAGCGCGTCGAGCAGCTCGACGACGACCCGGGCGAGCCCTCCCATCCGGAGCGGAACGCGCGGCCGCTGCGACAGGCCGGTGCCGGGCGCGTCGAAGGCGATCAGCTCGCGGTCGCCGGCGTGGCGCGCGAACGGCGCCCACATGTCGAGGTGCGCGCCGATGCCCGTGATCAGGAGCAGCGGACGTCCCGCGCCATGGCGCCCGACGCGCAGCCGCAGACCGCCTGCGCGCACGTACGCCGAGCCCCAAGCCGCTCCGTCGGGTGCGCCGTCGCTCGGCGTCATCGTGCGCTCGGATCCTCGGTGAGCCGGATCGCGATCAGCAGGTCGATCACGTCCGGGAGCCGGCGCAGGTCGCAGCCCGTCTTCTCCGCGATCCGGCCGAGGCGATGGTGCGCGGTGTTGACGTGGATCAGCAGCTCCTCCGCGGCGGCCTTGGCGTTGAGGTCCGCGGCCGCGTAGGCCAGCAGCGTCCGCACCAGCACGCCGCCGCGCTCGCGATCCTCGACGACGAACCGCTCGATCTCGGGCGCGATCAGCCGTCGCGCCACGGTGTCCTCGCGCAACGTCAAGTACTCGAACACGCTGATGTCGGGCAACGAGAGCACGCCTCCCGACCCGGCGACGCGCCGCAGCGCCTGCGAGGCCTCGCGGTAGGCGTCGGCGAGCGCCGCGACGCCGTCCTGGACCGTGCTCACGCCGGCGGCGAGGACGATGCCCTGGGACGCGACGCGCCTGCAGGCCTGCTCGAGCGGCTTGCGCAGCGACGGCCGCTCGTCGCGCGCCAGCGCCCTCACCAGCACGATCTCGCCGTGACGCGTCACCGCGAGCGGTGCGGTGCGACCGCGGATCGCCGTCGCGAGCGTGTTGGCGGCCAGGCGCAGGACGCCCTCGTCCTCGGGCGCCGCGGTCGGCAGGGCGGCGACGAGCACGCAGCGCGCGCCGTCCTCCAGGCCCGCCGCTCGGGCCGCGGCCATGCCCGCCGCCGTTCCGGGCGCCCGCGCGGCGAGCAGGTCCTCCAGCAGGTCGCGCCGCACGCGGTCGCCGTCCGCGAGCAGGAGCTGCTGGGCCTCGAGATAGGCGGCGCTCGCCTCCGTCGTCGCCAGGTCGATGTGGCGGATCACCGTGCGCGCCGCGGCGAGCGCCTCGCCGGCCGCCTCGCGACCGTCGTGCGCGGCGTCGAGCACCGCGTCCCAGACGACGTTGTGGTACGAGCGGAACGCCTCGAGGAAGTCGGGGAGCGCGATCCCGCGGCGCGCGCGCATCGCCGCGTGGCGGCCCACGAACTCGAACTCGCGCGCCTGCGCGGGCCGTCCGCGACGCAGCACCGCGCACAGCAGGTCGTGATGCTCGCCGACGTGACCGCGCACGTCCTCCAGGAGCTGCGGATCGGCCTCCCGGTATGCCGGCATGCGCGACTTGATCTCCTCCACGGCGACCGCGATGAGCTCGTCGCGGCGTGACTCGAGCGCGGTCGCGATCAGGTCCGCGGCGACGGCGTCGCGGGCGGCGGGCATGCGGGCTATTGTATTCCGGTCACAAGCGCACGCTCGATCGCGACGAGCGCGCCCGCCGTGTTGTAACGCGCTCACAACGACGGGCGTTCTGCTTCAGGCTTCGCGCCCCGTGACTGCCGGTGATCGAAGGCGTAGGTTGCGGTCGGTAAGGCCCAGGTCCGAGGGGAGCGACATGCCGAACATCGCCGATCTGCTCAGCCGCAGCGCAGCCGCGCTGCCCGACCGCGTCGCGATCCAGGTCGACGACAGCGAGCTGTCGTACGCGGCGCTCGACGAGGCGACCGCGCGGGTCGCCGGGCTGCTGCGCGCGAAGGGGGTGGCGCCGGGCGATCGCGTCGGGGTCATGCTGCCGAATGTCGCGTACTTCCCGGTCTGCTACTACGGGGCGCTGCGCGCCGGGGCGGCGATCGTGCCGATGAACCCGCTGCTGAAGGATCGCGAGGTCGCCTTCTACCTGAGCGACTCCGAAGCCACCGTGCTGTTCGCCTGGCATCAGTTCGCCGACGCCGCGCACGCCGGCGCCGACGAGTCCGGCGCCGAGTGCGTGCTGGTGGAGCCGGGCGAGTTCGAGGCGCTGCTCGGGCACTGCGAGCCGGCCTCGGAGGTCGTCGAGCGGGAGCCGGATGACACTGCGGTGATCCTCTACACGTCGGGGACGACGGGCAAGCCGAAGGGCGCCGAGCTCACGCACGACAACATCCTGCGCAACGTCGACGTCAGCGTCGGCCTGTTCGGGCTCGACGAGCGTGCCGTGACGCTCGGAGCGCTGCCGTTCTTCCACGCCTTCGGCCAGACGTGCGGCCTCAACGCGACGATCGCGGTCGGCGGGCGGCTGACGCTGATTCCGCGCTTCGACGGCGGCAAGGCGCTCGAGATGCTCGAACGCGACCGCGTGACCGTCTTCGAGGGCGTGCCGACGATGTATGCGGCGATGCTGAACCACGCGCGGGCGGACGAGACCGACGCGTCGACGCTGGAGGTCTGCGTGTCGGGCGGAGCGGCGATGCCGGTCGAGGTGATGCGGGCGTTCGAGGAGAAGTTCGGCTGTCAGATCCTCGAGGGCTACGGGCTGTCGGAGACGTCGCCGGTGGCGTCGTTCAACCGCCGCGACCGCGAGCGCAAGCCCGGTTCGATCGGCCTGCCGATCGACGGCGTCGAGATGCGCGTGATCGACGAGAACGGCAACGAGGTGCCGCAGGGTGAGGTCGGCGAGGTCGCGATTCGCGGTCACAACGTGATGAAGGGCTACTGGCGGCGCGAGGAGGCGACGGCCGAGGCGATCGACGGCGACCGCTGGTTCAAGACCGGCGACATGGCGAGGGTCGACGAGGACGGCTACTTCTTCATCGTCGACC
>Ga0126312_10000762_pt1 | contig 19983 bp, 24 predicted proteins | sample Plot104A_FD_92537 | JGI IMG/M metagenome (GOLD analysis project Ga0126312, IMG submission 92537) | Serpentine soil microbial communities from UC McLaughlin Reserve, CA, USA - Plot104A | ecosystem: Environmental > Terrestrial > Soil > Grasslands | place: USA: UC McLaughlin Reserve, Lake County...
CCCGCCTTCGCCCCCCGCGAGCACGAGCGCGAGAACACGCGGTCGCTTCATCTCACAGCTCCGTCGGCCATGGCGTTCGCTTGCTGTTCCCCCGGGCTCCCGACATCGAACCAGGGTGTTGGCAGAGACGCCGCCGGGAACAAGCCCCTGGCGTACGCGACGCTCGCGGAGTGGCGGGTGTTGCCCAGTTGTCTAACATGACAATACGAGTGGCACTTTTTTTGACACACCCCGCCGGCACAGCCGCATCGGCGGCGAATGTGTTTCAGCAGGTGACTTGCATCGCAAGACCTGACCCCACTTGCCTCGCAGCGTCAACCACGAATCAGCCGACGAGCGAATCGGCGGACGACCGAGTCGATCTGCCGTCCGACGAAGCTCTCGACGCGGGCTGAGATTTGGTCGGCGAGGTCGTCGGCGGTGCTGGTGCGGCGAGAGTTCAGTGCCGGGAACGAGCGCGGGCCCTCAGGAAGCTCGAGTTGATAGAGGCGCTCGGCGGGCAGGTCCTTCAGCTCCTGCGCACCAAGATCGCGCACGGCGACGCCCTCCGGGATGTCACTGCCGACGAGTGCTCGGGTCGCCTCGGAGAGAAGTACCTGGCCGCCGTGGCCGGCGGAGCAGATTCGCGCTGCTCGCACGACGTCTACGCCGACGTAGCCCTCGTCGCCAACTGCCGGTTCGCCGGTGTGCAGCCCAATCCGGACGCGCACCTCGGCGTTGGCCGGCCATGCGTGCGCGGCGAGCGCGCGCTGCCCTGCGACCGCCGCGGCCACTGCGGCTCGCGCGCGCGGGAACGAATAGAAGAGCGCGTCGCCGCGAGTGTCGACCTCCGTGCCGCCGTTGGCACCGAAGGCCTCGCGCAGGATGCGACGGTGGTCGGAAAGGATACTGGCGTACTCGTCGCCGAGCTGCCGGAGCAGCTTTGTGGAGCCCTCGATGTCGGTGAACAGGAAGGTGACCGTTCCGGAAGGAAACGCTGCCATCGCGCGCGAGTCTACGCCGTCCGCGGTGGTGTTCAGTCCCTCGCGATAGCGCTCCTTTCGCCGCTTGCGGGACACTTGCGAGTGTCCGTAACCTGGCGCCGTGGCCGATTACTACCTGGTCGAGCAGGGGCGCGGTCCTGCGTGGGATCACTCGAAGCGCCGGCGTGAACAGGCCGGGTGGGACGAGCACGCGGCATTCATGGACGCGCTCACGGAGGAGGGCGTCGTCATTCTCGGCGGCCCCGTCGGCGAGTACGACGGTGAGAACGTTCTCCTCGTCGTCGACCTAGAGAGCGAGGCGGTGATCCGCGCGCGCCTCGCCGACGACCCCTGGGCGACCGACATGCTGACGATCGAGAGCGTGAAGCCGTGGTCGGTCTGGCTGCGCGCGAACGTCCCATGACGACCATCGTCGCGGACACCCAAGAGGCGTTCACTCGCCCTTGGACTCGGCGTCAAGGGCGGCTCGCGCGGCGAGGTGAGGTGCCCTGGCTACGCTCCCTCGTGATGACCGATCCCGCTCGCCCGGCCCCCGACGAGGTCGACTTCGAGCAGAGCGTCGAGGACGCTCTCGCCTCGCTGCCATCTGAGCTGCGCGAGTTCATGTCGAATGTCGCGATCGTGATCGAGGACAAGCCACCGGCCGGAATGCCGCTCTTGGGGCTCTACCAGGGGTTCCCCTTGAATGCGCGTAGCAGCGCCTACGCCGGAGTTCCTCCCGACAAAATCACGATCTACCAGCGTCCGCTAGAGCGGCTGTACGGGGCCGATCCGGAGCGCCTGCGTAGCGAGATTCGGCGCGTGGTGCTGCACGAGGTGGCGCATCACTTCGGCATCAGCGACGAGCGTCTGGTCGAGCTCGACCGCTACTAGCCTCCCCGGCAACTGCTCTCGCTCAGTCGCGGTAGCCGGCGATGAAGGCCTGGACGAACGACAGCATGTCCTCGTCCGGCTCGTCTCTGGTCTGCTCGCGAACCCTCGCGAGCACGGCTGCCTCGTCGGGCCGGCCGCCTTGGGTCGCGAGTGCTCGGACGGACGACTCCGCGTGGCGAACCTTGACCGCGAGCGCTTCGAGGTGTGCCCGCGGTATCACGGCCTCGCCGTGTCCCTCGACGTAGAGCTCGGCGCCGAAGCCGCGGACCGCTTCATGAAGCGGGAACACGAACTCGGGCGTCAAGCGCCCGTCCGGAGAGGCGTAGAGACAGTCGCCGAGGAAGAGCACCCCGTCGGGCTCGACGTACATGACGCATGAGTCCGCTGCGTGGTCGCCGCCGACGTGCCGTACGCGGACCGTCGCGCCGCCGAGCTCGATGTCGAGCCCGTCGCAAAAGACGATGTCGGCCGGGGCAACCTGAACCTCGCGCGGAGAGGGCAGCTCCGCCTTGACGTTCGCGGCGTGCCCGGGAGTGACCACGCCGGCAGCCACGCGGCGATCGAGCGCTTCGTCATGCCAATCCGTAGCCGCCAGCTCGGTCAGTGCTTCGGCCGTCAGGGCCTGCGCAATGATGTGCGCGTCGACCTCGGCCGCTCCGAAGACGTGATCCCAATGTGAGTGCGTGAGGGCGACGTAGCTCGGCGTCGCAGCGCTTTCGGCCGCGAGCCCGTCGAGCAAGAGCCGCGCGTGAGCGGCTGATGCTCCCGCGTCGAGCATGACCGTCCGGCGCTCGCCGACGACCGCGCACAGGGAAGGCCGGTCCGGCGGTCCAGGCGGCAGCCAGTAAACGCGATCGCTGATGCGGTGAAGGGCGGGCAAGCCGCGCAGGCTAAACGCGGCGGTGCTCGAGGTGGGTCTCGGCCCTCGGCGCGTCGCTCTTCAGCAGTGGTGAGGTCATGCGTCGCAGCCGCCGCCAGCGGGGCGACGAGACGATCACCGGCGGAAGGTCATAGACCGGGGGAGTCTGGGGCGGCGGATCGACGAACAGGCGCAACCTCGTCGGTAGCGCAGTGGGCGGCAGCATCATCGTCTTGCTCCTTTCACTCCAGTCTTGCAACCGGTTGCATCGACGCCAAAAAAGGGGGGTGGTGGCTTCATGCCGAGCGCCGCACCACCAGCTCTGCGGGAATCGAGACGTTCGTCACGACTCCCGTGTTCAGGTGCTGGATCAGGTTCTCGGCGAGCAGTTTCCCGGCGAGTGGCCCGTTCTGCCGAATGGTGGTCAGCGGGGGATCACTGTGTCGGGCGAACGCCACGTCGTCGTAGCCGACGACGGCAACGTCCTCCGGGATCCGGCGTCCGTGATCGCGGATCGTGTCCATCGCCGCGAACGCCATGAGGTCGCTGTTGACGAAGACGGCGTCGAGATCTGGCCCGCGCTGCAACAGCTGCCGCATCGCCGCGGCACCCGCGGTTTCCGGCTGATCCCAGTCCGCGTGAGCGACAAGCGCCGGATTCGCGGCCGTTCCTGCCTCGCGCAGAGCGGTCTCGTAGCCTCGGTAGCGGTCCTGAACCTCCGGCTCGCCGGCCGGGCCGCCGAGGAAGGCGATTCGGCTTCTTCCGGAGCGGAGGAGGTGCTCGGTGGCGAGCTTTCCCCCGGTGAAGCTGTCGCCGCTGACTGAGGAGTAGGCGTGGGCTCCGGGCGGCTCGCCCCAGATGACAAACGGGGCGCCCAGCTCGACGAGCGTCCTGAGGTGCCGTGGCGTGCAGGTCGCGGACAAGAGGATGAAGCCGTCGGCGCGGCCGGTCTCGAGATACCGACGTGCCCAGTCCGCGTCGTCGGGACTGACCTGGATGACGAGCAGGTCGTAGTCGCTCGCATGCAGTGCGCCGGAGATCCCGCTCATGATCTCCAGCATGAAGCCGTCTGGCACCGCCAGGTCCGCGTCGTACTCGTAGGTCACGAGCGCGACCGCGTGACTCTGCTTCAGGCTGAGCCGCCGCGCGGGCACGTTCATCTGGAACTCGTGCTCCCGTGCGATGGCACGGATGCGCTCCTTCGTTTCGGCGCCGATCAAAGGACTGTCATTGAGGGCGCGCGAGACGGTCGACTTGGAAACGCCGGCGAGGCGGGCGATGTCGGCGATCGTGTGAACGGGTGCGCTCACCATCGTGCAACCGGTTGCATTATGCCATTATGCGGACAGATCGCCGCGCCTTAATCCGGGCTTTTCACCGTAAACGCGCGTCAGTACCTTCAGAGGACCAACGGCGCTGGCGCTCGGGCTCCTCGTAGCGGCCGCCGCGTGCGGTGGGAGCGACGAGGGCGCGTCCGGCGACAAGGCCGCGAAGCAGGAGATCACCGTCAACTGGGGGGCGGAGCCGCCGTCACTCGACCCCGGTCTCGCGACCGACACGACGTCGTCGAACATCCTCCTCAACATCATGGATCCGCTCGTCAAGCTCGACCTACACGTACACCGCGCTTGAGCGGGAGTCCGTGAAGGACTCGTTCGAGCTCAACCTGCTCAACCAGGTCGTGGCGCAGGTCGAGGTCGTCGAGAGCTAGAACGGGTTTTGACGGGAGGCGGCCTGGCCGCCTCCCGTCGGGCCTCCCTTAGGCGGAGCCGGCCGGCTGGTAGGTGAGGATGGCCACGCCGTCGCCGACCACCTTCGTGTCCGTGAGCCGCAGAGGCTTCTTGTCGCTCGTCTCGCCGAAGAGGCGCTTGCCGCTCCCGAGGACGACCGGGAAGACCATCAGCCGCAGCTCGTCGACGAGGTCGTGCTCGAGCAGAGTCTGCACGAGCCGGGGGCTGCCGTGGACGACGATGTCGCCGTCCTGCTCCTGCTTGAGCCTGGAGACCTCCTCGACCACGTCGCCCTCGAGCACGGTCGAGTTGTTCCACTCGGGCTCCTCGAGCGTCGAGGAGACGACGTACTTGGGCATCGTGTTGAACTTGTCGGCGAACCCGACCTCGTCGGTCCTCGACGGCCAGGACGCCGCGAAGCCCTCGTAGGTCACCCGCCCCAGGAGCAGCGCTTCGGACGAGAGGGTTTCGTCGAGCTTGAACTTGTCGCCCTCCTCGCCGCGGTTGATCTCGAGACTCCAACCTCCGTGCCTGAAGTCCTCGCCTCCGCCAGGGGCCTCGACGACGCCGTCCAGCGACACGAACTCCGTTACGACGATCCTTCCCACGTGATCTCCCTTCTCCGGCCGGTTGTCCCGGTAGCCTACTCAACAAGTCAGTTGATAAACCTACAGGATGAATAAGCAGTGGCAGCCGACCAGCTGACGAGCACGTTCTCCGCTCTCGCCGATCCGACTCGGCGGGCGATCCTGGCACGCCTCACCGAGGGTGAGGCCACGGTGAAGGAGCTGGCCGAGCCGTTTCCGATCAGCGTTCAGGCAGTCTCCAAGCACCTCAAGGTGCTCGAGCGCGCGGGGCTGGTCACGCGCGGCCGCTCGGCGCAGCGTCGCCCCTCACGGCTGCAGGGGGCGCCGCTGCAGGAGGCGGTCGAATGGCTCGAGAAGTACCGTCTGATCTGGGAAGGAAGCTTCGACCGCCTCGACGAGCGCCTGCATGGCTGAGCAGCCCGGGATCTCTATCACTCGCGTCTTCGACGCGCCGCGCGAGCGCGTGTGGCAGGAATGGACCGAGCCCGAGCGCTTCGCAGACTGGTTCGGCGGCAGCGAATCCGAGGTGCCCTTGTCCACCGTCTCGATGGACGTCAGGCCCGGGGGCTCGTGGCGGCTGACGATGTTCGCCGAGCCCGGGCGGCGCGAGATCCAGTGGAAGGGCGAGTATCGCGAGGTCGCCCCGCCCGAGCGGCTCGTGTTCACGGTCTCCGACCAGCCGGAGGAGGACGTCTACGAGCTGATCATCGTCGTCCTCACCGACCTCGGTGACGGCCGGACCGAGATGTACTTCCAGCAACGCGGACGCATGTCGGCCGAGCAGTACGAGCGGGCTGCCCAAGGCTGGTCGTCCTTCTTCGACCGCATCGCAGAGCGCCTGGCCGCTGCGCAGTGAAAGTCGTCGTCACCGGCGCGAGTGGAAAGGCCGGCCGAGCGGTCGTCCGCGACCTGCTCGCGCACGACTACGACGTGTTCGGCGTCGACCTCGCCCCACCCGCTGCGGAGCTCGCGCCCTTCCTGATCGCCGACCTGACCGAGTTCGGCCAGGCGGTCGAGTGCCTGGCGGGCTCGGCCGCGGTCGTTCACCTCGCGGCGATCCCTGCGAGCGGGATCCGCACCGAGGAGACCACATTCCGGACGAATATCCTCAGCACCTACAACGTGTTCGAGGCTGCACGGGTACTCGGGCTCGAACGCGTGGTGTGGGCCTCCAGCGAAACGATCCTTGGCCTCCCCTTCGAGCGCGAGCAGCCCGCGTATGCGCCGATTGATGAGGAGCACCCGCCGTACCCGGAATCGAGCTACGCGCTCTCGAAGCTGCGTGGAGGAGCTCGCGCGGCAGCTCAACCGTTGGACGGGCACGCCGTTCGTCGCGCTCCGGTTCTCGAACATCATGGAGCCGCACGAGTACGACGGCTTTCCGGACTACTGGGAGGACGCCCGCCTGCGCCGCTGGAACCTGTGGGGTTACGTCGACGCGCGGGACGTCGCCCTCAGCTGCCGGCTCGCGCTCGCAGCCGACCTGCCTGGAGCGGAGCACTTCATTGTTGCGGCGACGGACACAGTCATGAACCGACCCAGTCGCGAGCTCATGGCGGACGTCTATCCGGCGGTTCCCTATCGACCGACCGAAAGCGACTACGACACGCTCCTCTCGATCGAGAAGGCCAGGCGCCTGCTCGGCTACGAGCCGCAGCATTCCTGGCGCGACCACCTGACCGGGTAGGGCCGCCTTTGGTTACTGCGGTCTCGGCCACAGGCTCCGCTCGTAGACTCCGCCGAATGGAGGAACGGGTCGTTCTGCTCGCGGCACTGAAGCCCGGAGCGCGTGAACGGGCCCTGGAGTTGCTCGAGGAAGCCGCCAATCGTGAGGAGCACGAAGCGGTCACCGAGCGGCAATCGGTCTTCTTGTCGGACCGCGACATGATCTTCCTCTTCGAGGGGGAAGACGCTCGCGACGCCGTGCGCGAGCTCTTTGACGATCCGGTTCGCTCCACGTTTCTCGGCAGCTGGCTGCCCCTCTTCGATGGCCCGTTGCATGCGGCGTACGAGGCGTACTTCTTCCAGCGCGGGAACCACTAGGCGAACACCGCGGCCGCGGTTGTTCTCGATGCGAACACGAAGTCGGTCTGCGCACATCCGCTGACCAAAACGTGTTAGGACTAGTGATCGTGGCGGCTCCGGGCGTAGCGTCGGCTGAGACCGTCTCAGGAGAGACGCAACCGGCTTTCGGGACCGTCGCCGCGCGGCTGGCGCCGGTGCTGGCGACGGTGGCCTCCATCACGGCTGCGCTCGGGCTCTGGGAGTTCGTCTCGCGCGCCGGGCTCATCTCCGAGCAGGACCTCCCGGCGATGACGACGACCTTCCAGGAGCTGTGGTCGATGATGCACACCCGGGCGTTTTGGGCCGGGTTCGGCCAGACGGTGCGTGGCTGGGCGCTCGGCCTCGGCATCGCCACCGCGCTTGCGGTCCCGATCGGGATCCTGCTCGGCTCGAGCCAGTTCGCGCTCAGAGCCTTCCGGGTCCCGATCGAGTTCCTACGCCCGATCCCATCGGCGGCCTTGATCCCGCTGCTCTTTCTCACACTCGGGACGACGCTGCAGAGCGAGGTCTTCCTGGCCGCCTTCGGCGCCTTCTGGCCCCTCCTCGTGCAGACGATCTACGGCGTGCGCGACGTCGACCCAGTCGCGCTCGACACGGCGCGTTCGTTCGGCGTCGGCCGGTTCGAGCGCCTCTACCGGATCAAGCTGCCAAGCGCGGTTCCGTACATCGCCACCGGCCTGCGCATCTCTTCGGCGGTCGCGCTGATCCTCGCCTTCACCGCTGAGCTGTTCATGGGCGTGCCGGGGCTCGGTCAGATCATGAACGTGGCGGAGTCGTTCGGCCTGACCGTCCAGGTCTACGCGCTGGCGCTGGCCACAGGCTTCCTCGGCCTCGCGATCTACGTGGTCTTCTCGGCGATCGAGCGGCGCGCGCTGCGCTGGCATCCGTCTCAGCGGGTGAGCACATGAATAGGCGGCTCTATCACGCCGCGGCGATCGCGGCCGAGATCGCGGTCCCGCTCGCGATTCTCGCCGCCTGGCAGCTCTGGACCGTGCAGGCCCAGGATCCGAAGTTCCCGCGACTGTCGACGATCCTCGTCGAGTTCCAGGAGTTGTGGCTCTTCTCGCAATTCGAGCTGCACGTCGTCCCGAGCCTGACCAGGATCGCGCTCGGCTTTGGGATCGCCGTCGTCCTGGGGATCGCCCTCGGCATTCCGCTCGGCCTCTCGCGCTGGGGCCGGATCCTGGCGATGCCGCACATCGAGTGGTGGCGTGCGATGCCGCCGCCGGCGCTGCTTCCGATCTCGATCGTCTTGTTGCATTCGATCGGGAATCGTCAGAAGGTGGCGTTCATCGCCTTCTTTTGCCTGTTCCCGATCCTGCTCAACACGATCGACGGGGTTCGCGGCATCGATCCGACGATGATCGACACCGCGCGTTCCTACGGCGTCCGAAGCTTCGAGCGGATCCGGAGAATCGTCTTGCCGGCGGCCTTGCCCCAGATCTTCGCGGGAATGCGTACGAGCCTCTCGCTGGCCGTGATCATGATGGTCCTGACCGAGTACTTCTCCAGCACCAGCGGGGTCGGGTACGTCCTCCTCATCTCGAAGAACACGTTCCAGCTCGCGCCGATGTGGGCGGCGATCGTCCTGATCGGGCTCCTGGGCTACCTGCTGAACCTGCTCCTGATCCTGGTCGAGCGCCGCGTGCTCGCGTGGCATCGCGGCTGGCGGGCGGCGACGGCGCAATGAGCACGAGCGGCGAGCGGTTGCTGGAGATCAGGAACGTGGGCAAGACGTACGGCACCGGCGCCAAGGCGACGCATGCGATCGCCGACGTCTCGTTCGCAGTCGACGACCGGGAGTTCGTCTGTGTCGTCGGCCCTTCCGGGTGCGGGAAGACGACGTTGCTCAAGTGCGTCGGCGGCCTGCTGCGTCCGAGCCAGGGCGAGGTGCTCCTTCGCGGCAGGCGCGTGACGTCGCCGCCCGAGGAGATGGCGCTCGTCTTCCAGGAGTACGGCCGGTCGCTCATGCCCTGGGCGTCGGTGCGGAACAACGTGCTGCTGCCGCTGAGGCACAAACGCCTGGGGCGGCACGAACGGAAGGCGCTGGTGGAGGAGGCACTCGACGCCGTCGGGCTGACGCGCTTCATCGACCACTATCCGTGGCAGCTCTCGGGCGGCATGCAGCAGCGCGTGGCGATCGCCCGGGCGCTCGCCTACCAGCCGTCCATCCTGCTGATGGATGAGCCGTTCGCGTCGGTCGACGCGCAAACGCGGGGCGATCTAGAGGATCTCGTGCTACGCGTCCGCGAGGAGTTCGCGGTCACGATCCTCTTCGTGACCCACGACATCGACGAGTCGGTCTACCTCTCGGACCGGGTCGTCGTCCTAACCCATGCACCCACGGAGGTGAAGGAGATTATCGACGTCGACCTGCCGTTCCCTCGCGACCAGATCGCGACGAAGGAGCTGCCGGACTTCACCCACCTCCGCGGACACGTCTACCGCCTGATCAAGCGAGAGCTCGTGGAGCCGAGCGAGGAGCTGGCCACTGCGACAACTGCGACGAAAGGAGAACGAGCATGAGTAGACGAATGCGGCACCGGCGCGCGCGGCGCCTCGGGGTCGCCACGCTCACCGGGGCGATCGTCGCCCTCGCCCTGTTCGGAGGCACGGCGGGCAGCGCGCCTCGGGCGACGACCGAAGTCAGGCTGGTCACCCTGCCGATCGCGAACGCCCTTCCGCAGCAGCTCGGGATCAGGAAGGGGTTCTTCGCCCAGCAAGGCATCGAGCTCAAGACGACGACGCTTCAGAGTGGCAACGACGTCGTGTTGGCGCTCGCGAACAACAACGGTGATATCGGCTACCTGGGCTTCGTGCCGATGTACATCGCCGTTACGAGTGGGATCTCTATGACCTTGGTGGCGGCAAGCGAGGTCGAAGGGACCACGGCGGCCGACAACTGGCAGAACATCCTCGTCAAGGGCTCGAGCTCGATCCGAACGCCGCGTGACCTCGCCGGCAAGACGATCGCCGTCAACGCGCTGAAGGGCGTCGGCGAGGTGATGATCAAGGCGGCGATGGAGAAGCTGGGCGTGAGGCCCAACGCATACAGGTTGACCGCGCTCCCGTTCCCGCAGATGCGATCGGCACTGAACAACGGTCAGGTCGACGCGATCTGGACACCGGAGCCGTTCCTCTCCCAGGCAATCAACATCGACGGAGCTCGAAGCGTCATGGCCCCGGGACCGGTGCTCGGGCGGTACTGGCCGATCGGCGGCTATACGGCGAGACAGGCGTGGCGGTCAGCGAACCCGGCGCTCGCACAGCGGTTCAGGAACGCGATGAACCGGTCGCTGGTCTACGCGCAAGGGCACCCGGCCGAGATCCGGGCGATGCTGCCGGCCGGCACGCAGAACGTCCGGCTGCCGATTTGGAGCCCGCTCGTCGATCGGAGCAAGCTGCAAAAGCTCGCGGAGTACACACGCAAGTACGACGTGATCACGCGGATGCCGAACATGCGGCAGCTCGTCCCGAACAGCATCGCGAGCGGCCTCGTCCTCCAGGGCACCGTGCAGGCGCAGCGCGTGCTGCTCCGGAACGAGGGGAGAGTCGTGACGAGGCTGAACGTCGGCCCGTACACATTCGTCGTCACGGACAACTCACGGACACAGAACTTCATGCTGAAGGGTCCCGGCGTCAATCGGCAAACCAGCGTCAGGGGCAGGGGCCGGAGCACCTGGACGCTGAACCTGCGCAGGGGCACGTATCGCTACTGGTCGAGCGCGCGCCCAGGCGTGAAGAAGAGCTTCAGGGTCAGCTAGTCCTGAAAGAGAGGAGGGCATCCCGAGGGGTGCCCTCCTCCTGGAGGAGCCGCGATGTCTCCCACGACTGCACCAGGGAAGATCGCTTACGTCCAAATCCCGGCAACCGACGTCGATCGCTCCGCGGAGTTCTACGAAGCCGTCTTCGGCTGGAACATCAGGCGGCGCGGTGACGGTGAGCTCGCTTTCGACGACACCGTCGGCGAGGTCAGCGGAACATGGGTCACGAACCGTCCGCCGTCGTCCGAGCCTGGGCTCTTGCTCTACATCTTGGTCGAGAGCGTCGAGCGCGCACTGGGGAAGATCGTCGACGCAGGCGGCGAGGTGGTGACACCGCTCACGGGCCAGGGCGAGGGTGAGGCGTTCGCGACCTTCCGCGATCCTGCGGGAAACGTCATGGGCGTCTTCGAGCAACCTTCCTAGGGAGCAAACGTCGCCGTCGGAGCAACCGCAACGTCGAGGAGCAGCGGCTCTTCGCGCGTGGCGAGCTCCGGCACGACCTCGTCGAGCGCCTCGAGGAGCTCGTCGTGCTCCGCGATCCGCCGCCCCTCGCAGCCTTGCGCGCGGGCCAGGCCCGCGATGTCGATCTCGAAGCCCGGCCACGGCCCCGCTGCGCCGTGACGCTCTGCGAGCCGGTCCATGATTGCGTAGCCGCCGTTGGAGAGGATCACGAAGAGCACCCCTACGCGGTAGTGCGCGGCGCTCCAGAGCGCCTGGATCCCGTAGAGCGCCGAGCCGTCGCCGACCACCGCGACGACCGGCCGCTCGGGGAGCGCCATCCGCACGCCGGCCGCTCCTGAGAGCGCGAAGCCGAGGCCGCCCATCGCTGCGCTGAGGAAGCCGAGCGGCTGGCGCGCCGGGAGGCGATCGTGGATCTCGGGCCGGTCGACCGGAGCTTCCTCGACGACGACCGCTTCGCGCGGAAGGCGCTCGGCAAGAGCCGCCAGAACGTGCCCCGCCCGAAGCGGCTCTCCGGCCGCCGGCGGATCCGGGGCAGGCGGCGGACGGAAGGGGTCCGGCGGCGTTCCCTCGCGCGCGGGCACGCGCTGGACGAGCTCGCGGCACATCGCCGCCGGTGCCGCGAGCACCGCCAGGTCGGCCGAGCTGCGATGCACCTCGTCCGGGTTGTCTCCGACGACCGCGATCCGTGTTCCGGCCTCGGTCAAGCGTCCCGGCGCGTACGGCGACTGGCGGAAGACCGGCGCGCCGACCACGAGGAGCGTGTCGTACGGCGCGAGCTTCTCGCGCAGGCGTCGCCGGTCGGCCGGGAGCACCCCCGCGTAGAGCCGGTGATCCTGCGGGAACCCGGCCCGGGCGCCGAATGATTCCTGGAAGACGGGCGCCGCGAGTCGCTCGGCGAGGTCGACCAGGGCCGCCCAGGTCTCCGGGTCGTCCGCCCCCGCCCCGACCACGAGCGCCGGCGCGCGCGCGTCGGCCAGGAACGCGACGAGCTCCTCGATCGCCTGCGGGTCGGCGGCGGCGGCTCGGACGACCCGCGCGGGCGCCGCATCCTCACGCTCCTCGTCGGCGGGGGCGGTCCAGTCGTCCATCGGCACGATCACGATCGCCGGCCCGCGGTGCGTAACCGCCTCGTGCGACGCGCGCAGAATCGCACCCGGCACGTCTTGTGCTCGCACCGGCCGGTCGACCCAGACCGGATACTCGCCCGCGAGCCCCTCGAGCCGCCCCGCCAGGAATGGCTCGAACGCCAAATGCCGCCGGTCCTGCTGGCCGACGAGAACGACGAGCGGCGCCCGGTTGACCCGCGCGGTGGCAAGGGCGCCCACGGCGTTTCCCAGCCCGGCCGTTGTGTGGAGCAGGGCGAAGGCGGGCTCGTCTCGTGCGATCGCCCACCCCGTGGCTAGCCCGACGACGGACCCCTCGTGGAGAGCGAGCACGAACCGGAGGTCCTCGGGGAGCCCAGCCAGGAACGGGACCTCGGTCGAGCCAGGGTTGCCGAAGATCGTCGTCAGCCCGCGCTCGCGGAGGACGTCGAAGGTTGCGTCGCGCACCGTGTCGCCCACGACCGGCCAGTATCTCGCAGGGCGATGTTCGGTATGAGAACATCTGTTCACATGCTGGATCAGGCACAAGGGCGCAACCCCGACTACGTCCAGTCGCTCGAACGGGGGCTGGCGGTGATTCGAGCCTTCGGCGCGGAGCGGCCGGAGCTGCGGCTGAGCGACGTTGCGCGGGAAACCGGTTTGACCCGGGCGGCGGCACGCCGGTTCCTGCTCACACTCGTCCGGCTCGGCTACGTGCGGCAGGACGGCAACACCTTCTCGCTCCGCCCGCGCGTGCTCGAGCTCGGCTACGCCTACCTGTCGGCCTTGAGCCTGCCCGAAGTGGCCCAGCCCCACATGGAGACGCTCGTGGGCGAGGTGAACGAATCGTCGTCGGTCGCGGTGCTCGACGATCTCGACATCGTCTACGTTGCGCGCGTCCCGACGCAGCGGATCATGACGATCACGATCGCGGTCGGGACGAGGCTGCCGGCCTATGCGACCTCGATGGGCCGCGTGCTCCTCGCCGGTCTCGATCCGGATGCGCTCGAAGAGCGGTTGGAGCGCATCGAGATCGAGCCTCTGACGCCGACGACCGTCCCCGATCTCGGGACCCTTCGGCAGCGGATCGACGACGTGCGCGACGCGGGCTGGGCAGCGGTCGATCAGGAGCTCGAGCAGGGTGTCCGCTCGGCGGCCGTGCCGATCAGGGACGCCACCCAGGCGGTCGCCGCCGCGCTCAACATCTCCGTGCACGCGACTCGCATGACCATGCAGACGCTTCGCCGCCAGGTGGTTCCGAGGCTGCTGCGAACGGCCGAGGCGATCGAAGTCGATCTCCGCGCGGCCGGGAGTGCGAACACGGCCTAAGAGCTCATTCCAGAATGAGAGCTGTGCCGCCAAGCCGCGCTGCTCGGCGCCGGGCTGCGTCCTCAGCCGCGTCCATATCTCCTCGATAGGAACGCGGCCTGCGTCCTTGCCTGGCATCCGACCATCGCACCTTGGCGACGAGCCACATTCTGAAAAAAGCTCTTGACACGCCGCGCGCAGGGGTGGAGAGTGCCGGTGCGGTAGCCGGATGATTGTTCTCATGGCGAACATCGCCGAGCGAGGAGGAGCGTGAGATGACAGTCAGCGCAATCGAGAAGATCGTTCCCGGCCTGCACATCGGCGGGGAGTGGACCGAGGCATCGAGCGGTCAGACTTTCGATGACACCGATCCCTTTACCGGCGACGTCGTCGCCAGTGTTCCCGCGGGGACGAGGGAAGACGCGAGACGGGCGATCGAGGCGGCGGGGAAGGCATTCCCGGACTGGTCGCAGACGCCGCCCGCCAAGCGCCAGCGAATTTTCCTCAAGGCGGCCGACCTCCTCGACTCGCGGCTCGAGGAGATCGCCTCGCTGCTGACCCGCGAGACCGGCTCCACCTTCGGCTTCGCGATGTTCCAGCTCCAGTTCGTCGCCGGGCTCTTCCGTCAGGCGGCCTCGCTCGGCTACCAGCCGATGGGCGAGATCATCCCGTCGGACAGCGGCGCCTTCGCGATGGGCATTCGCCGCCCGGTTGGCGTCGTCGGCGCGATCGCACCTTGGAACGCGGCGCTGATCCTGTCCGCGCGCTCAATTGCCGCGCCGACGGCGCTGGGCAACACCGTCGTGCTCAAGCCCTCCGAGCTGTCGCCCTACACCGGCGGACTGCTCTGGGGCGAGATCTTCAGCGAGGCCGGCCTCCCCGAAGGTGTTCTGAACATCGTCACGCACGCGCCCGGCGAGGCCGGCCCGATCGGCGACGAGTTCGCCGAGAACCCGCTCGTTCGCGTGATCAACTTCACCGGCTCGACCGAGACCGGTCGCCGAGTCGCCGAGGCCGCCGGCAGCAACCTCAAGCGCGTCGTGCTCGAGCTGGGCGGGCTCAACCCGTTGATCGTGCTCGCCGACGCCGACCTCGACTACGCGGTCGACGCCACCGCCTTCGGGGCGTTCCTGCACCAGGGTCAGATCTGCATGTCGGCGCGGCGGATCATCGTCGAGCAGCCGATCGCGGACTCCTTCGTCGAGCGCCTCGTCGAGAAGACCAAGGCCCTGAAGAGCGGCGATCCCAAGAAGCACGACACGATCATTGGCCCGCTCATCACCGAGGCTGCGGTCGCGAACGTGAAGAGCCGCGTCGACGACGCGGTCGCGAAGGGCGCGAGGGTGCTTGCCGGCGGGGAGGCCGAGGGGCCCGTCTACCAGGCGACGCTCCTGGCCGACGTGCCGGAGGACTCGGACTTCGCACGGATGGAGACGTTCGGCCCGGTCGCGGGGATCGAGGTGGTCGGAAGCGCGGAGGAGGCGATCGCGCGCGCGAACGACACGACGTACGGGCTGTCGGCCGGGATCATCACGTCGGATCCGGATCGGGGGTTCGCGCTCGCGCAGCAGATCGAGTCCGGGATCGTCCACGTCAACGACCAGCCGGTCGCCGACGAGCCGCAAATGCCGTTCGGCGGCGTCAAGGAGAGCGGGTTCGGCCGGTTCGGCGGGACGGCCGCGATCAATGAGTTCACGGAGCTCCGCTGGGTGACGGTGAAGAGCGGTACGCATCCCTTCCCCTTCTAGGCACGGAGATATGGCCGAGATCGTCCCGCTCGCCGACGCGGTTCGGGAGCTCGTACACGACGGCGACGTCGTTGCGCTGGAGGGCTTCACCCACCTGATCCCACATGCCGCCGGGCACGAGCTGATCCGGCAGGAGCGGCGCGAGCTCACGCTCGTGCGCATGACGCCGGACGTGATCTACGACCAGTTGATCGGGATGGGCTGCGCGCGCAAGCTCGTCTTCTCGTGGGGCGGGAACCCCGGCGTGGGTTCCCTCCACCGGCTACGCGACGCCGTCGAGCACGACTGGCCGGCGCCGCTCGAGCTCGAGGAGCATTCGCACGCCGGCATGGCGGCCGCCTATGCAGCGGGAGCAGCGAAGCTCCCGTTCGGCATCGTTCGCGGCTACGAGGGAACGAACCTGGCCGAGCGGACGAGGGTCGCGTGGATCACCTGCCCCTTCACCGGCGAGCAGGTTGCTGCAGTACCTGCGATCCGGCCGGACGTGGGCATCGTCCACGCCCAGCAGGCCGACGAGGCCGGCAACGTGCAGCTCTGGGGGATCAGCGGCATCCAGAAGGAGGTCGTCCTCGGGTCGAGCCGGTCGATCGTCACCGTCGAGGAAATCGTCCCGCGGCTCGAGCCTCGCGCGAACGCCGTCTTCCTGCCTGCCTGGACGATCACTGCCGTTGCGGTCGCGCCCGGCGGCGCCCACCCGTCCTACGCGCACGGCTACTACGACCGGGACAACGCGTTCTACGTCCGGTGGCACGAGATCAGCCGGGACCGCGACCGTTTCCGGGAGTGGATGCAGCGCCATGTGCTCGAGCCCGAGGCGGCGGCGGTATGACCCAGCTCGAGACGGTCACCTACACCGCCGACGAGATGATGGCCGTCGCCGCTGCCCGCAGGCTTCGCAACGGCACGGTCTGCTTCGTCGGGATCGGGCTTCCGAGCCGCGCCGCCAACCTCGCGCGGGCGACGCACGCACCGGACTGCGTCTTGATCTACGAGAGCGGCGCGATCGGAGCGAAGCCCGCTCATCTCCCACTTTCGATCGGTGACGGCGAGCTCGCCGAGACGGCCGACGCGGTCGTCTCCGTGCCCGAGATTTTCAGCTACTGGCTCCAGGGCGGCTGGATCGACGTCGGCTTCCTGGGCGCGGCGCAGATCGACGCGCAGGGCAACCTGAACAGCACGGTCATCGGCGACTACGCCCGACCGAAGGTGAGGCTTCCCGGAGCGGGCGGCGCTCCCGAGATCGCCGCCTGGTGCCGGGAGACGTTCGTGATGCTCCGGCAGACGCCCCGCGCGTTCGTCGAGCGGCTCGACTTCCTCACGAGCGTCGGCAGGCCCCGAGGCTCGGGCGGCTCCGGCGTGACCTGCGTCGTCACCGACCTCGGCGTGCTCGAGCCGGACCGCCAAACGGGGGAGCTCGTCTTCACCGAGCTCCATCCGGATGCCAGCGTCGACGAGGCGCACGAGGCGACCGGGTGGGAGCTTCGCGTCGCGCCGGACCTGCGGCTCGGGCGGCCGCCGACCGCTGAGGAGCTGCAGGCACTCCGCGCACTGAAGCCCGCGAATCAGGACACTGTCGGTTGATGAGACGTCGCTTGCGATGTCGGCTTCAGGCCGTGCCGGCTTTGCTGGCGCGGCCGTCTGCAATGACCGGTCGACACGATCGAAGCTCGGAGGTTCGGTTGTGAACCGAGCCATGTCGATGCTCGAGACCGTTCGTGACGGCGAGGGGCCGCACCCGCCGTACCTGTATCCCGATTACCGCTCCACGCAGCTGCGTGCGCCGAAGCGACCACTGTTGCTCCTGCCGCACACGCTTTCGGAGCTGACCGGCCCGGTCTACGGCGACGAGTCGGTCTGCGAGCTCGACCACGACCTCACGCGCCAGCACGAGGGCGAGCCGCTGGGAGAGCGGATCATCGTCACCGGCCGAGTCACCGACTCCGCAAGACACCCGGTCCGGTCGACGCTGATCGAGATCTGGCAGTCGAACGCCGCCGGCCGGTACCGCCACGAGGTCGACCGGCACCCTGCTCCGATCGACCCGAACTTCACGGGAGCGGGACGCTGCCTCACCGACGACGATGGGCGTTACCGCTTCGTCACGATCAAGCCCGGTGCGTATCCGTGGCGCAACCATCCGAACGCGTGGCGCCCGGCGCACATTCATCTCTCGCTCTTCGGCCGTGCGTTCACGAACCGCCTGGTGACGCAGATGTACTTCCCGGGCGATCCCCTGTTCGAGTTCGACCCGATCTTCCAGTCGGTGCGCGATGCGAAGGCGCGGTCCCGGCTCGTGTGTGACTTCGAGCTGGAGCAAACCGTGCCGGAGTGGGCCTTGGGCTACCGCTTCGACATCGTCCTCGGCGGCCCGGCGGAAACCCCGATGGAGGCCTGACGTGAGCGCCGAGCCGACACCTTCGCAGACGGTTGGTCCGTACTTCTCGCTCGGGCTCCTCGGCCGCACTGCGGACGAGCTCGTGCCCGGCGGGGTCCGAATCACGGGGCGCGTGCTCGACGGTGCGGGTGAGCCGGTGCCAGACGCAATGGTGGAGATCTGGCAGGCGGACGAGGACGGACGCTACCGCGCCGATTTCGGCTGGGGCCGCTCGGGCTGCGACGAAAAGGGCCGCTACTCGTTCGTGACGCGCAAGCCGGGCCCCGTCGCGGGCCAGGCGCCGCATGTGACCGTGATGGTGTTCGCCCGCGGGCTCCTCAAGCCGGTGCTGACGCGGATGTACTTTCCGGACGAAGCCGAAGCGAATGCCGCCGATCCCGTGCTCGCCGCCGTCGACGCAGCCTCGACGCTCGTTGCGCAGGTGGCCGGCAACGGGCTCGAGTTCGACATCCGGCTCCAGGGCGACGGCGAGACCGTCTTCTTTGCGGTCTAGTGCAGGGGCACTAAAAAGATGTTTGAGCGGATCTTCGTGCCGGCGGAGTTCCGTGACGCGCTCTCGGACCGGGCCTGGCTCCAAGCGATGCTGGACGCGGAGGCCGCGCTTGCCGCCGCCGAAGCGCGCGCGGGCGTGATCCCGGGCGAAGCGGCCGAGGCGATCGCGGCGGCCTGCCGCGCCGAGCAGTTCGATCCGGCCGAGCTCGGCGAGCAGGGCCGCGCGCCGGGGAACCCCGTCGAGCCTCTTATCCGTGCGTTGACCGCGGCCGTCGACGGTGAGGCGGCGCGGTACGTCCACTGGGGCGCGACGAGCCAGGACATCCTCGATACGGCCGCGATGCTCGTCTCGCGTGACGTCCTCGACCTGATCCTCGAGCGGCTGGCCGGGGTTGCGGGCGAGTGCATGATGCTCGCCGAGGAGTACCGCTCGACCCCGATGGCCGGCCGAACCGTGCTCCGGCAGGCGGTGCCGACGACCTTCGGACTGAAAGGCGCGGGCTGGCTGGTGGCCGTGCTCGAGGCACGGAAGGGACTCGCGAGGGTCCGGCAGGAAGGGCTCGCCGTCCAGCTCGGAGGCGCGGCCGGCACCCTGGCATCGCTGGGCGACTCCGGCCCGAGGGTTTTGCATCTGTTCGCGGAGGAGCTGGAGCTGCAAGAGCCGATTGCTCCGTGGCACACGAACCGGGTGCGTGTCGGGGAACTGGGCGCGGCGCTCGCCGTAGCTGCCGGGGCGCTGGCGAAGATCGGCCTCGACGTCGCGCTGCTGGGGCAGACCGAGGTCGGCGAGGCGACGGAATCCGGTGGCGGCGTCTCCTCGACGATGCCCCAGAAGCGGAACCCGGTCGGCAGTGCGCTCGTGGTTGCGTGTGCGCGCCAGGTGCAGGCTCAAGCGGGGATTCTGCTCGCAGCTCTGCCCCAGGAGCACGAGCGGGCGCTCGGCGCTTGGCTCTCCGAGTGGACCGCGCTCTCGGGGGCGCTGGCCTACACGGGAGGCGCCGCCGACGCCGCCGGCCGTGCTCTGGGCGGCCTCGAGGTCGACCCGGAGCGCATGCGCTTGAACCTCGACCTCGCAGGCGGGCTCGTGATGGCCGAGCGGGCCTCCTACGTGCTCGCCGAACAGGTGGGCCGCCGCAAGGCGTTCGAGCGCGTTGCGGAGGCGGCGGCGAGTGGGCGGCCGCTCGCCGAGGAGCTCGACATCGACGCTGCGGACCTCGACCCGACGTCCTACCTCGGCTCGGCCGACGAGTTCGTGGACAGAGCGCTCGCGTTCTATCGGAGCGAGCTGGGATGAAGCCGGTGCTCGGGCTTCCCTCGTCGCTCGGGACAACCAGCGAGCTGTGGGATGCCAACGCCGGCTACTGGTCTCGCACGTTCCGGCTCTTGCGCTACAAGCAGCGTGGCCGTGACTCAGTCGACGAGCTTGGACGAGATTTCATCCGACTGCTGGACGACCGCGGGCTCGACCGCGTCTCGCTCTGCGGATTGTCGCTCGGCGGCGCAACGGCCATGTGGGTGGCGGCGAACGCGCCCGACCGGATCGACCGCCTCGTCCTCGCCTGCACCTCGGCGCGGTTCAGCGAGCCGGGACCGTGGCTCGAGCGGGCGGTACTCGTACGGGACCGGGGTCTCGAGC
>Ga0126312_10000763_pt1 | contig 19977 bp, 22 predicted proteins | sample Plot104A_FD_92537 | JGI IMG/M metagenome (GOLD analysis project Ga0126312, IMG submission 92537) | Serpentine soil microbial communities from UC McLaughlin Reserve, CA, USA - Plot104A | ecosystem: Environmental > Terrestrial > Soil > Grasslands | place: USA: UC McLaughlin Reserve, Lake County...
GAGAAGCGCGGCCTCGCCTACTCGGTCTACTCGTACGCCAGCTACTACGCCGACTCCGGGCAAGTGGCGATCTATGTGGGCACCCGTCCCGACAACGTGGTGGAGGCGCTCGACGTGATCGGCGCCGAGCTGCGATCTCTCCAGGAGAACGGCGTAGGCGACGAGGAGCTCGAGCGGGCGAAGGAGAACGTCAAGGGCCGGACCGTCCTCTCGATGGAGTCGACCCTGTCGCGGATGAACCGCCTCGGCACTTCCCTCCTCATGGGCGTGCCGATCCTCAGCCTCGACGAGCTCCTCGCGGCGGTGGACGCCGTGACCCTCGACGACGTCGTCTCGCTGGCGCGCGACGTGTTCGCCCCGGAGCGCATGTCGGCCGCGGGCATCGGCCCGGACGAGGACGCGTTCCGCGCAGCGCTGACGGCGGTGAACCCGGCGCTGGCGTGATCGACGAGCTCGCCATCAAGCAGTTCGAGGAGCGGCGCGAGTTCGAGAAAGGCAGCTTCGAGGTCGTGCGGATCGGCGACATGACCATTGGCCGCGCCACCTACGAGCCGGGCTGGAAGTGGTCCCAGCACGTCAGGCCGACCGCCGGGACGGACAGCTGCGAGGTCGAGCACGTCGGCGTTGTGGTCTCGGGCAGGGCGGTGATCGCGATGGACGACGGAACCGAGGTCGAGGTCGGCCCCGGCGACTTCTTCGCGGTCCCGCCGGGCCACGACAGCTGGGTGGTCGGCGACGAGCCGTACGTCTCCCTCCACTTCGCGGGGGCCGACACGTACGCGACGGAATGATCAACGTCGCGGTGTCGGGCGCCGCCGGTCGCATGGGCGCGACCGTGTGCGAGGCCGTCGGCGGCGCGGATGACATGGCGCTCGTGGGCCGCGCCGACCCTCGGCTCGAGTCCTCCCTGGCCGACGTGCTCGGCGACGCGGACGTGGTCGTCGACTTCAGCACGCCGGAGTCGGCTCTCGACAATGCCCGGACCTGCCTCGAGGCGGGCGTCCACTGCGTGATGGGCACGACCGGCGCGGACTTCAGCGAGCTGGAGGGCGCCGGCGACGCCAACCTCTTCGTCGCCCCGAACTTCGCCATCGGGGCCGTGCTGATGATGCAGTTCGCCCGCGAGGCCGCCCGGCACCTGCCCGAGTGCGAGGTGATCGAGCTCCACCACGACAAGAAGCTCGACGCCCCCTCCGGAACGGCCAAGCGCACCGCCGAGCTGATCGCCGAGGCGGGCGGCAACGTCCACGAGCCGATCCACTCCGTGCGCCTTCCCGGACTGGTCGCCCACCAGGAGGTCATCTTCGGCGGCGTGGGCCAGACCCTCTCGATACGCCACGACTCGATCGCCCGCGAATCCTTCATGCCGGGCGTGCTGCTGGCGATCCGGACGGTGGGGTCGCTGGACCGCTCTCCCGTGATCGGCCTGGAGCACCTGCTCTAGGGGCGAATCGGGCCACCGATCCCTCTTAGGGTCGGTATGCGACCCAACGAGGGATCAGTGGAGGGAGCCGTCGCACGATTAGCCGCGCAGCAGCACGGCGTCGTCGCGCTCGCGCAGCTCCTGGAGGCCGGGCTGACGCGGGAAGGAGTCAAGCGGCGAGTCGCAAAAGGGGTGCTCCATCGGGAGTTCCGGGGCGTCTACAGGGTTGGGCATCGAGCTCCGAACATAGAGGCGCATTACATGGCCGCCGTGCTGGCCTGTGGCGAGGGCGCCGTGTTGAGCGGACTGGCGGCGGCCCACCTGTACCGCGTCGTCAACGCGGGGCTGCCCCGAGCCGAGATCTCGACGAGAGGTCACCGGCACGCCCGGGGAATCCTGATCCGGCGTGTTCGTGCGCTTTCGACCCAGGAGATCACCGTCTATAAGGGGATCCCCGTTACCACCGTTCCGCGAACGATTGTCGACATCGCGGGGCGGCTTGGATTCAACGACCTCGCTTGGAGCTGCCACCAGGCCGGCGTGAGGTTCCGCGTGTCCGCCAGTCCGGTCCTCGCCGTCTTGCGGCGCAGGCCGAACGTGCCGGGCGCCGCGAACCTGCGGGAGATCTATGAAGGTCAGGGCATCACTCTCAGCGACCTCGAGCGCGCGTTCCTGGCCCTGCTTCGGACCAACGGGCTGCCGCGGCCGCTGACGAACAAGGTCGCCGATCGGCGCTACGTGGATTGCCGCTGGCCGGAGCACCGGCTGACCGTCGAGCTGGACAGCTACACCTTCCACCACTCACGCCACGCCTGGGAACAGGATCGCCGGCGGGAGCGGGAGGCGCGGGCGCGTGGGGACGAGTTCCGGCGCTACACGTACGGCGACCTCACCGAGGACCGCGATCTCGTCCTGCGCGAGATCCAGCCTCTGCTCGGCCGGCCCTAGGCGGCCTTCGTGCCCTTCCGCTGGGCGCGCGGGACCACGAACCGGATCGCCGAGCGGTACTCGTCGATCGAGCAGGTCTTGTTGTCGATCAGGCCGATCCGCTTGGCGTGGGGGACGAGCGTCATCTGGTTCAGGTAGTTCTCGTGGCCGCGCTTGCGGGTGAGGATCCAGAGGTAGCCGGAGTCGCGCAGACGCTGGCGGTAGCGCACGAGCGCCTCCCTTGCCTCGTCCAGCGACTCGACAAGCACGATCGCGCCGTCGAGCTCGCCCGAGCGCACGAGCCCGCGGCCCAGAGTCTCCTTGACGTCCTTGCGCAGGCCGGGACCCACGTCGCCGGCTATCTCGACGCGCTCCTCCGGCTTGACGCCGAGCTTCTGCACCGCCGTGCGGTGGCTGTAGTCCCGCTCCTGGGCCATCCTTCCATAACCCATTTTGCCATTTGGGCGCGATCCGCCGAGACGGTGGCGGTGCGCCTGCCCGCCGCGCTAATGTCCGGTCCGGCGCGAACTAGGAGGCCATATGGGGTTCATGGACAAGGCCAAGCAGCAGGCGAAGCAGCTTGGCGAGCAGGCCAAGCAGCTGGGCGAGCAGGCGCAGCAGAAGATCGACGAGGTCCAGAGCCAGGGCCAGCAAGGCGGCCAGCAGGCGCAGCAGGGTCAGCCGGCGGTTCGCTACGACGAGCACGGGCGGCCCATCCAGGAGCCGCCGCCCGCGGGCGAGGCGCCACCGCCCAGCGCCGAGCCGGCGGTCGCGCCGCCCGAGCCGCCGCCCGCCGAGCGGGCACCGGGGGAGCCGCAGGCCCCCGAGCCGGAGCCGCAGGCCCCCGAGCCGGAGCCGCAGGCCGCCGAGCCGGCACCGCCGCCTCCCCCTCCCCCCAGCGAGGGTGGCGCCGATACCAACCCGGATCCATTCAAGCCGATCGAATGACGATCTCCGGCGTCCTCACCGCCATGGTCACCCCGTTCGACGCGAACGGCGACCTGAACGAGGAGGCGGCCGTCCGCCTCATGCACCACCTGCTCGAGCACGGCTCAGACGGCCTCGTGCTGGCCGGCTCGACGGGGGAGAGCGTGACCCTCTCGGACGAGGAGATGATGCGGCTATGGGAGCTGGGCGTGGCCGAGTGCGGCGAGGCCACCGTGATCGCCGGCACGGGCTCGAACGACACCCGCCACGCGGTCCACCTCACCGAACGGGCCACGGAGGCCGGGGTGGCCGCCGTGCTCGTGGTCGCGCCGTACTACAACAAGCCGAACCAGCGCGGCCTCAAGGAGCACTACCGGGCCGTCGCGGCCGCCACCGACCGGCCCGTGATCGTCTACAACATCCCGTCGCGCTCGGTCATCGACATGTCCAACGAGTTCATGGCCGAGCTCGCCGCCGAGATCCCGAACGTCAAGGCCGTCAAGCAGGCGCGCTTCGAGGACATCGCGCCGATCGAGGGCCTGGACCTGCTCGCGGGCAACGACGACAAGCTCGCCGAGACGCTCGACGCCGGCGGGACGGGGGGCATCCTGGTCGCGTCGCACCTCGTCGGTGGGGAGATGCGGAGGATGATCGACGAGCCCCAGTCGCGCGCGGAGATCCACGAGTCGCTCGGCGACCTGTTCAAGGCGCTGACGGTCACGACCGGGCCGATCCCGATCAAGGCGGCCCTGAACATGGTCGGGCTCGAGGTGGGCGGTCTGCGGCTGCCGCTCGTGGAGGCCAGCGACGACGAGAAGGTGGTCGTCCGCGAGGCGCTCGAGCGCCACGGCCTGCTGGCCAAGGTTTGAACGAAGCCCGCCTGCGCGTCCTCCCGCTGGGGGGGCTCGGTGAGATCGGCAAGAACATGATGGTCGTCGAGTACGGCGGCCGGATCGTCGTCGTGGACACCGGCCTCATGTTCCCCGCCCCGGACCAGCTCGGGATCGACCTCGTGCTGCCCGACTTCAGCTACCTGCGCGAGCGCGCCCGCGACATCGAGGCCATCGTCCTCACGCACGCGCACGAGGACCACATCGGCGCGCTTCCCTTCCTGCTGCGCGACCTCGATCCGGCACCGCCGATCCACGGCGGGCCGCTCACGGTGGCCATGGCCCGCTCGAAGCTCGACGAGCACCGGCTGACCGAAGCACCTCTACGGGACGTGCTCGCCACCCAGAGCTTCGAGGCGGGGCCGTTCACCGTGGAGATGGTGAAGATGGCGCACTCGATCCCGGACTCGTTCGCGGTCGCGCTCAGCTGCGAGCTCGGCACCACCCTCGTCACGGGCGACTACAAGTTCGATCAAACCCCGGTTGACGGCACGCCCGCCGACGTCTCGCGCCTGGCCGAGCTCGGGCGCGAGGGGCTGCTGCTGCTCTGCGGTGACTCGACCAACGCCGACCGCCCCGGGATGTCGCCGTCCGAGTCGTCGGTCGGCCCGAGGCTGGAGGAGGTCTTCTCGCGCTGCCAGGGCCGCATCGTCGTCACCTGCTTTGCCTCCAACATTCACCGCGTGCAGCAGGTGGTGGACGCGGCGGCACAACTCGGACGCAGGGTCTCGCTCGTCGGCCGCTCGATGCGCAAGAACGTGAACATCGGCCGCCAGCTGGGCCATATCGACGTCCCTGAGGGGATGCTCGTGGGCCCCAAGGAGATCGAGGACTTTGCCGACCACAAGCTGGTCGTGATCTCCACCGGGAGCCAGGGGGAGCCGCTGTCGGCGTTGAGGCGCATGGCCCACCTCGACCACCCCAACGTGGCCCTGCACGAGGGCGACACCGTCATCTTCTCGGCCACGCCGATCCCCGGCAACGAGCGGGCCGTGAACGAGACGATCGACCGCATCTACCAGCTCGGCGCCGACGTCATCACCCCGCGCGACGCCCCGATCCACGCCTCGGGTCACGGCTACGCGGAGGAGCTCAAGCTGATGATCAACCTGACGCGGCCGCGCTACGTGATGCCCGCCCACGGCGACCACAAGCGGCTGCGCCTGCACGCCGAGCTGGCGCGCGCCGTCGGCATGGCGCCCGAGGACGTCTTCCGCGGCGAGAACGGCCTGCCGCTCGAGATCGACCGACGCGGCGCCCGCTTCGGCGAGCCCGAGCAGGCCGGGATGATCTTCGTCGACGGCGTTGACATCGGGGACGCGGGCGACGTCGCGCTGCGCGACCGCCGCATGCTCTCGGCGGACGGCATCTTCATCGTGGTCGCCACAGTCTCGGAGCAGGACGGCCGCTCCGTCGCGCCGCCCGAGGTGATCTTCCGCGGCGTGCCCTTCCTCGACGAGGTCGACGGCCTCGTCGAGGACATCCGGGAGACGGTCGAGGAATCGCTGGCGCGCTCGGCCGCGGAGGAGATCCACGAGATCGACCTGCTGCAGAGCCACCTACACGACGACGTGGCGGAGTTCGTCTACGACCGGCTGGGGCGCCGCCCTATGGTGCTGCCGGTCGTGGTCGAGGTGTAGGCGGCCGGGCAGCTAGCAGTTCGCGGTCGCGTCGCTCGTACCCGAGCTCGGCTTGCACTCGCTCCAGCCGCTCGGGTAGTACGGGAGGGCAGTGGACCGATGTTCGAGCCCAGCCCGCCGAGCCGGTCTAGTAGCGGCGCCCCAGAGCGGGGCGCCCGGCCGCGGGCGGCTCGGCCGTCTCGGCCACCAGCGGCAGCCTCACGTGGAAGCGGGCGCCGCCGCCCTCGGCGTCTGCGACCTCGACGGAGCCGCCGTGCCCCTCGGCGACGGCGCGGACGATGGCCAGGCCAAGGCCGCTGCCGCTGCGCGCGGGTGTCACGTCGCCGGCGCCCGCCCCGCGGGCGAAGCGGTCGAATACGCGCTCACGCAGCGCCGGCGGCACGCCGGGCCCGCGGTCCGAGACCTCGAGCACGGCGCCGTCGCCCTCCTCGCGAACGGCGACCGTAACCGGCGCGCCGTCGGGCGTGTGGATTAGGGCGTTCTCGATCAGGTTGAGCCCGAGCCGGTGGAGGTCGTCGCGTACGCCCTCGACCGTCACCGGCGCAGGCACGTCGAGCGCAACCCGCTCGTCGCCGCCGAGCGGGGCGGTCTCGGCCGCGGCGTCACGGGCCACGGCCGCCAGGTCGACCGGCCGCCGTGGCGCTTCCCGGCCGGCGTCGGCCCGGGCCAGGAGCAGGAGGTCCGCCACGAGGCGCCGCATCCGCCGGGAGGAGCGCAGGGCCGAGCCGGCGATCTCACGCTGCTCGCCGCTGAGGTCGGTCTCGAGCAGCTCGAGGTTCGCGAGGATGCTCGTGAGCGGCGTGCGCAGCTCGTGCGAGGCGTCGGCTACGAATTCCCGCTGGCGGTGCAGGGCGCTCTCGCTCTCGGTGCGCGCCTCGCCGAGCTCACGGAGCATGTCCTCGAGGGTGTCCGCGAGCTCGGCGACCTCGTCCTGCGCCACGGGTTTTGGTAGGGCGACGTCGGGGTCGCGCGTCAGTGCGACCTCGCGGGCGGCACGCGTCAGGCCGGCGATCGGGCGCATCGCGCGCCGCGCCACGAGGAAGCCGGCGAGGAAGGCGAGGGCGGTGCCCCCGAGCACGCCGAAAGCCAGGAAGAGCCGCACCCTGGCGATGGTGGTCGCGAGGTTGCGCTCCGGCTTGCCGTACTCGAGATACCCGACTACCGCGTCCTGAGAGCCGAAGTGGAAGGGGTTGGCGTCCGGGAGGTCGGCGCCGAAGATCGCCCGCGTGGCGACGTGGTACTCGCCGGTGTCCCGTACGCCCTCCACCGGCGGCGCCAACGGCCGCGTTCCCGCCGGAGCGATCACGTTGCCGCTGCGGTCGAGGATCCGGATCTGGGCGCCGCCTGCGGCGGCCGCACGCAGCAACCCCAAGGCGTGGGAGGTGTCGCTCTGCCGCTGCGCGATCTGCTGCAGGTCGGCCGCGGTCGCGCGCAGCTCGTTGTCGAAGCTGCCGCTGACGCGCCGCTCCGCCACCGCTCCGACGACCAGGGCGAACAGCAGGAGGATGAGGAAGGTGAGCAGCGCCGACACGACCGCCAGCTTCAGCCGCACCGGCAGGCGGACGCGCAGGCTGTCGAAGGCCCTGGAAGGGCTCACGGCTCCCTCAGTACATAGCCCGCGCCACGGACCGTGTGGAGGAGCCGCGGTTCACCGCCCGCCTCGAGCTTGCGCCGAAGGTTGGAGACGAACACGTCGATGGTGTTCGTCTCGGCGAAGGGGTGGTAGCCCCAGACGTCGTCCAGCAGAGCCTGGCGCGACACCACCAGCCGCTCGTTCCGCATCATGTACTCGAGCAGCTCGAACTCGCGCGCGGTCAGCTCGATCCTCCGGTCGCCTCGCGTCACCTCGCGGGTGTCGGGATTGAGCGCCAGGTCGCCGGTGACAAGCGACGCGCTTCCGCGCGGCGGCCGCCGCCTCAGCAAGGCGCGCATGCGGGCGAGCAGCTCCTCGCGCTCGAAGGGCTTGACGAGGTAGTCATCCGCACCGGAGTCGAGGCCCTCGACGCGCGAGTCGAGCGCGTCGCGGGCGGTGAGTACCAGGATGGGCACGTCGCCGTCGGCCCTGAGCCTCCGGCAGACCTCGACGCCGTCGACCTTGGGGAGGCCGAGGTCGAGGACCACCGCGTCGGGCTCGAACACCGCGGCCTGGTCGAGGGCGGCTTCGCCGTCCCCCGCCACGCGGACGTCATAGCCCTCCTTGTCGAGCGAGCGCCGCAGCACCCCCGCGATGTCGAGGTCGTCCTCCACCACGAGGACGCGCGCTGAGCCGGCCATTCATTAGATGGTAGGCACCGCCTCGGCGCGGGGGCAGGGTTTTTAGGGCTCGCTTAGAAGAACCGGAGGGCCATGGCAAGCCGCAGGAGCAGACGCCGCCGCGGCCGGCGAGCGCGCCGGCTTTTGCCCTCGGTGCGCCTTCCCGCGCTCGAGCAGCATCACCTCGACGTCATCGGATTGGGGCTGGTGGCCCTGGCCGTCTTCTTCGCCACGGTCTTCTACATGGGCTGGGCCGGCGGCGAGGTGGGGGAGGCCATGGCCGACGGGATCCTGTTCCTGTTCGGCGGGGCGGGCTACCTGGCGCCGGTCGCCCTGTTCGCGATCGGCGCGGTGTTGGTGCTGCGGCCGATGCTGCCCACCGTGCGGCCGTTCCGCACCGGGGGCCTCTGCCTCGCGGCCGCGTTGACGCTCGGCCTCGCTGCCGGCTCGCTCGGGCTTGGACCCGACCATGCCCCGCGAAGCGGCTTCCTCGACGCCGGCTACCTGCGCCACCACGGCGGGCTCGTGGGCGAGTCGCTGTTCTGGGTCGTCAGCACGCTCTTCTCGACCGCGGGGGCCCACATCCTGTTTGTCTTCCTGCTGATCGCGGGCGTCCTGCTGCTCACGGGGGCGTCGATCGCGGGGATCGTGCAATCGACCCGCGAGAGCGTCACGGCGACGACCCAGCGCGTGAAGCGGTCCACGACCGATTTCGTCGCCGTGACCCGTCCTGTCCCGCCCGAGGAGCCGCCCGAGGTCGAGCCCGTCGTCCGCGCCACCCATGTCGAGATGCCCGTCATGGAGGAAGAGGACGAAGCCGAGCCGGATCCCGTGCCGGAGCCCGCTCCGGAGCTCGTGGAACCACAGGACGAGCCGGTTCACGAGCCCGGGGAGCTGACGCCGCAGGGCAACCGCCGCTCGGCCGTGACCGAGGCCGACGACATCGACTACCCGCTCCCCAAGCCACGCTTCCTGAAGCGCTCGAACGGCGCCCAGAAGCTCGACACCAGGGGAATCGAGCGCATGGGCTCGCAGCTGGTCCAGGCGCTTGGCCACTTCAGCGTCGAGGCCAAGGTGATCGGCGCGGTCACCGGCCCGCACGTGACCCGCTACGAGCTGCGCCTGGCGCCGGGGATCAAGATGTCGAAGGTCGCGCAGCTCAAGGACGACCTCGCCTACGCCCTTGCGGCAGAGCACGTCCGTATCCTCGCCCCGATCCCGGGCAAGCAAGCGGTCGGCGTTGAGGTCCCGAACCGGGTGCGACGGATGGTCCACCTCGGCGATGTCTTCCAGGAAGCGCCGAACAGCTGGTCGCCGCTGACCGTCTGGCTCGGAAAGGACATCGCCGGCAAGGCGATCGGCACCGATCTCGCCAAGCAGCCGCACGTGCTGATCGCGGGCACGACCGGGTCGGGGAAGAGCGGCTGCGTCAACGCGATGCTGTCGTCGATCCTGCTGCGGGCCACTCCCAACCAGGTGCGGATGGTCCTGGTCGACCCCAAGCGGGTCGAGCTCAACCACTACGAGCACATCCCGCACCTGCTGACACCCGTGGTCACCAGCCCGCGGCTCGCCGCAAACGTCCTTGGCAACCTGATCGGCGAGATGGAAGAGCGCTACGCGATCATGAGCGAGGCCAAGGCGCGCAACCTCCCCGAGCTGAACCGCCATCGGATCAAGCAGGGCGAGCGGCCGCTCCCCTACGTGCTGTGCGTGATCGACGAGCTCGCCGACCTGATGATGGTCGCCCCGGCCGAGGTCGAGGACGCCGTGATCCGGCTGGCCCAGAAGTCGCGCGCGATCGGCATCCACCTGCTGCTCGCCACCCAGCGCCCGAGCGCCGATGTGATCACAGGCATGATCAAGGCCAACGTCCCGGCGCGGATCGCCTTCGCTGTCGCCTCGCAGACCGATTCCCGGGTGATCCTCGATCAGAACGGCGCCGAGTCGTTGCTGGGCCAGGGCGACATGCTCTTCCGTCCGTCCGGCGAGTCGCGCTCGGCGCGCATCCAGGGCGCCTTCATCGGCGAGGAGGAGATCGAGAAGCTCACCTCCCACTGGCGCGCGCACGGCGAGCCCGAGCTCCAGGAGGAGCTGCTCGAGGCTGTGGAGAGCGACGCGAGCGACGGGGACGGCGACTTCGACCCCGACCAGGACGAGCTCCTCGGAGACGCGATCGCCACGGTCGTGCAGATGGGCACCGCCTCGACCTCGATGCTGCAGCGGCGGTTGCGCGTCGGCTATACGCGTGCCGGTCGCCTGGTGGACATGATGGAGCGGCGCGGCGTGATCTCGGGGTACGAGGGCTCCAAGGCGCGCCAGGTGCTGATCACCGAGGCCGACCTCCCGCGGGTGCTCGAGTCGCTCTCGGAGCCCGCCGCGGCCGCAGCCGCCGAGGGCGAATAGAGCGGTTCGGCACACGCCTCGGCTCGAACCGTCCGCCTTCCTCCCGCCGGCCCTCTGACACCAGTCAGAATACGCCGGGTGCCAACCATCGGGGAGACGCTCCGTGAGGCGCGCATGCGCCAGCACCTCGATATCGCCGACGTCGAGGCGCGCACGAAGATCCGCGCGAAGTACCTGCGGGCGATGGAGAACGAGGAGTTCGGGATGCTCCCGGGCTCGACCTTCGTCAGGACCTTCCTGCGGACCTATGCGGAGCTGCTCGGCCTCGATCCGCATCGGCTGGTCGAGGAGTACCGCACCAACTACGAGGCCCGCGACGAGCTCGACCTGCAGCCGCTCGGCGGAACCCCGACGAGCGCCGCTGCCGGACGGCGCGATCGCGGTCCGCGACCGGCACCCGGCCCGCGCAGGCCGCGCAACCCGCTCGCGATCGCCGGCGGGGCGGTGGTCCTGATCCTGATCTTCCTGATCGTGCTCGGGCTGACAGCCGGGAACGACAGCGACAATGGAGCCAACCGGTCCTCGAAGACCGAGACCGACCAGACGAAGCGCAAGAAGAAGAAGCCCAAGCCCGCCCCGGTGCCCTCGACCGTGACGCTGCGGGTGGAGCCCGAGGGGCCGACCTACGTCTGCCTCGACCGCGGCCCGGGGACGGAGCACCTCTTCGAGGGCACGATCAGCGAGCCGCAGACCTTCAAGGGCCAGAAGCTCCGGATCAACCTGGGCCGCACGGCCGGCCAGCTCATCCTGAACGGCGAGAAGTTCAACGTGGAGCCGAGCGCCACGCCCGTGGGCTACGAGTTCAGCCCCACGGGAAGCAAGCCGATCCCGCCGCAGCAGCGTCCCTGCGTCGCGCAGTGAGCGCCCGCGCCGGAATCGTCGTGACGGGCACGGAGGTGCTCACGGGCCGGGTGCGCGACCGAAACGGCCCCTGGCTCTCGGACCGCCTCGCCGAGCTCGGCATCGAGCTCGCTCACATCACGATCTGCGGCGACCGGCCCGACGACATCGAGGCCCAGCTCCGCTTCATGGCCGACCAGGGGGTGGACCTGGTCGTGACGAGCGGCGGCCTCGGCCCGACCGCGGACGACATGACCATCGAGGTCGTGGCGGGATTCAGCGGCAGACCGCTTTTGCTGGACGAGGAGCTCGAGCAGCGGATCGCCGAGATCCTGAAGCCGCTGATGAAACGCTTTCCCGACCTCGACTTCGAGGCGGTGCGCAAGTCGAACCGGAAGCAGGCGCTCGTCCCCGACGGCGCGCACGTGATCTACCCGGCGGGGACGGCACCTGGCCTCGTCGTGCCCTCGAGCGACGGCCTCCCGGCCGTGGTGGTTCTCCCTGGCCCTCCGCGCGAGCTCCACGAGATGTGGCCGCAGGCCGTGGCGAGCGAGCCGTTCGCGGAGGCCGTGTCGGGGCGCACCACCTACGACCAGACCACCCTCAGGCTCTTCGGGATCCCCGAGTCCGAGATAGCCGAGACGCTCCGAGTGGCGGAGCGCGAGGTCGAGGACTTGGGCCGGCTCGAGATCACCACCTGCCTGCGCCGGGGCGAGGTCGAGGTCGTCGTGCGCCGCGAGCCCGAGGGCGAGCGGGCCTGGAAGCAGCTATACGACCTCGTCGCGGCCCGGCACGAGCGCACCCTCTTCTCCACGGACGGCACAACCGTCGACGAGCAGGTCGCGACGCTGCTGGCCGGCCGGCGGGTGGGCGTGGCGGAGTCGTGCACCGGCGGCCTGATGGCGGCCCGCCTCACCGAGCGGCCCGGGTCGTCGGAGTACGTGGCTGGCGGCGTGGTCGCGTACTCGAACGAGGCCAAGGCCGAGCTGCTGGGCGTCGAACCCGCGCTGATCGAGCGCCACGGCGCCGTCTCGCTGGAGGCGGCGAAAGCGATGGCGGAGGGAGCGCTGGCCCGCTTCGAGGCCGACACCGCCGTTGCGATCACCGGCGTCGCGGGTCCGGGCGGCGGCAGCGAGGAGAAGCCCGTCGGCTACGTCTGCTGGTGCGTCAGGGGGCCGCAGCGGTCCCTCGCTCGCGACACGAGGCTCCCGGGCGACCGCAACGAGATTCGCGACCGCTCGACCACCGTCGGGATGCACCTGCTCCGGAGGGTGCTGCGTGGCGAGGACGCGAGCTTCTAGGCGCGCCGTTCGAGGCCGCTCGGCTTCGGCCGGCCCGCGCGCCCGGATGTTCGTCGCGGTCGACCTGCCCGAGCCGGCCAGGACCGCGATCGCCGACTGGCGGGACGGGCTCGTCGTCGGCCGGCGGGAGCTTCGGCCCGTCGGCCGCAAGGCGCTGCACGTCACGCTCGCGTTCCTCGCCTGGCAGGACGAGAGCGCCGCCGGGGCGATTGCCGAGGCCGCGTTCGAGGCGGCCGCCGCCGTCGGCGCCCCGCGCCTCACGCCGGTGGGCGTGCGGCCGCTGCCACCGCGCGGCCCGCGCCTGTTCGCCCTGGACCTCGACGACGAGGGCGGGCGCGCAGTCGCACTCCAGGCAGCCGTCTCCGACGCGCTCGAGTCGGGACGCTGGTACCGGCCCGAGAAGCGTCCCTTCTGGCCGCATGTCACGCTCGCCCGGGTCAAACGAGGCGAGCGCGCGCAGCCGCTCGACGGCCCGCCCCCGCCGGGGGAGCCCTTCCTCGCCGCTGGGCTGACCCTGTACCGCTCGCTGCTGCGTCCCCAGGGCGCCGTCTACGAGCCGCTCGAGCGGACCACCATTGAGCGATGACCGTGCAGCGTCCCCGCGAGATACCGCTGCCGGACCCCGAGCTCACCGACGGTGCGATCCGGTTGAGGCCCTGGCGCGGGGACGACCTGCACGTCATGACGGAGGCGCTGCAGGACCCCGAGATCCCCCGCTGGACCACGATCCCATCGCCCTACGGCGAGCGCGACGCACGCGAGTACCTGAGTCGCGCGGAGGCGGACCGGCGGACGGGCCGGGAGCTCGGGCTGGCCGTGGTCGACGCGAAGACCGGCGGGGTCCTCGGCGGCTGCGGCCTCTCGCGCTTCGAGTGGCCGGAGCTCAAGTGCGAGATCGGCTACTGGGTGGCCAAGGACGTGCGCGGCCGCTCCGTCGGGACGCGCGCAGTCACGTTGCTGTCCTCGTGGGCGGTCGGGCCGCTCGGGATGGAGAGGCTGGAACTGCTCGTGGACCCCCGGAACGAGCCTTCCAATCGCCTTGCAGTGAGCGCGGGTTTCCGGCGCGAGGGGCTGATGCGCGCCTATCGCCGCCGCCCCGAGGGCCGCTGGGATCTCGTCATGTACTCCCTTCTGGCGGACGATGTGGAGCCGGCTTCGCTAGCGTGAACCCGCTTGCAGGGCAATCGCTTCATCCGTAGCAGCGATTCGAACGGTGGTTCCAAGGTCGCGCCGGCGCGGTCATCGATTCGCCGGCGCATGCTTCCGCGGCTCGGAGGCCGCGACATCGCGATCGATCTCGGCACCGCGAACACGCTCGTATTCCTGCGCGGCGAGGGCATCGTCGTCTCCGAGCCGTCCGTCGTGGCCGTGGACACCGGCACCGGCGCCATCCATGCGGTGGGCGACGAGGCCCAGCAGATGATCGGGCGCACCCCCGCTTCGATCTCCGCCGTCCGGCCGCTGCGCCACGGCGTGATCGCGGACTTCGAGGTGACCGAGCAGATGCTCCGCCACTTCATGGAGCGGGTGCACGCCAGCCGCTTCGCCCACCCTCGGGTGATGATGTGCGCCCCGTCGGGGATCACCGACGTGGAGCAGCGTGCCCTCACCGAGGCCTGCCTCGCCGCGGGGGCCCGTTCGGTGCACCTGATCGAGGAGCCGCTGGCCGCGGCGATCGGCGCGGGCCTGGCCATCGCCGAGCCGATGGCCAACGTGGTCGTCGACGTGGGGGGAGGCACCAGCGAGGTGGCGGTCATCTCGCTCGGCGGAATCGTCGTCTCGCGCTCGCTGCGCCTCGGCGGCTACGACCTCGACGAGACGGTGGCCGGCTGGATGCGCCAGCGGCACGGCCTTGCCATAGGCGAGACGAGCTCGGAGCGCGTGAAGCTCGACGTGGGCGGAGTCGCCCCGGATTCGAGCGACGCGGCGACCTACGTCAGAGGGCGTGACCCGGCAACGGGCCTGCCGCGCGAGGTGGAGCTCCCGGCCGGCGAGGTCCGGGAGGCGCTCGAGGGCCCCGTGCAGGAGATCGTCGACGAGGTCAAGGCGGCGCTCGAGGAGACGCCCCCCGAGCTCGCCTCCGACCTGCCCCAGCGGGGCATTCTGCTGGCGGGCGGCGGCGCCCTGCTGCGCGGCTTCGCCGAGCGGGTCGAGGCCGAGACGGGCGTGCCGGTGCGCCTGGCGGACTCGCCGCTGACCTGCGTTGCGGAGGGCGCGGGCCGGGCCCTGGACGAGGTCGAGCTGCTCGAGCGCACGGCACCGGTCACCGCCGGCGGCCTGGGCGGCCTGCGGCGGCCATCCGGGTGATAGGAGTGTGTCGATGAGCGATCTCGAGCGCCGGGGCTCATACACCCCACGGAGGACGCGGGAGCAGCGCGCCTACCGGCTCGCGGTGGCAGGCGGGACGCTGGGGCTCGTGGCCGTCGTGGCCTTCGTGCTCGCGATCGCCGGGGTCATCGGCTGGGGGATCCCGTTCCTCGCGGTCGTGCTCGCCGCGGTATGCGGACTGCTCTTCCGGCGAACCGTCTCCTGAGGCCTCTGCGGCCTGGTGCCCTGATGCGTATCCGGTCCGCTCAGGCGGCCGGCTAAGAGCCCGATGTGGACGCGCCAGCCGCCCGGGAGCGACGCCGGCAGAGGCACGCCGAACGTCCCGCATTGCGGTCTATAGGCGGTATTCCGGGACGCTCGGTGCCTCCGCCGGAGCTCGCGCACCTGACCCAACCGGATACGCACTGGTGCCCCAGTCGTCAGTCCCGCGTCGCGGCTTAGCTCGGGCTCGCTGAGGCCGGCGGGGCAGCGCCCGCGCCGGCCTGGCGCACGGCGTCGCGAATCGCGGCGGCGGTGATGTCCGCGGCGGCCGTGCCCAGAACCGTGAGCGACCATGAGGCTTCAGGTCCGGGCGCAGCCGGCGCCCAGGGTCCGGAGGCGAGGCAGAAGACCACGTCGCCGTCCAGGGGTGTGAACGCGGGGTCGACCGCCCGAGCGATACCGGCGCTCGCGATTCGCGCGACGATCCCGCAGCCCCGCTTGTCGAGCGCGGCGTCGGTGCAGACGCACGCGAGCGTGGTGCTCTGGTCGGGGCGCGCGGCCCAGCCCGGAAGCTGCGGCGTCTCCCGGATCAGTTCGGCGCTCCGGAGCTGCTCGCCGCGTTCCCCGTGCGGCCCGCCGAGCACCTCGCCGTCCTCGGCGATCACATCACCGGAGGCGTTGGCGACCGCGATCACCGCCAACGCCTCACCGCCCGCGAGCCGCGTCGCCGCGTAGCCCACGCCGCCCGGGGTGGCTCGCTCGCGGCCGAGGACCTTCCCCACCGCGGCGCCCGCGCCGGCTCCGATGCGCCCGCGGTCCGGGACGCCGCCCGCGGCCGCATCACAGGCGGCGAAGCCTTCCTCCTGTCCGGGCCGTCTGCCGGGCTCCCCCGGGACGAGGTCGAACACCACCGCCGTCGGCACCAGCGGGATCACGCCCACCGGCGTCGGCCGCCCGAGGCCCCGCTGTTCCAGCCAGCGCACCACCCGTCCGCTGCCGCGAGCCCAAAGGCACTGCCGCCGGTCAGCAACACAGCGGTCGGCCCCTCAGCGTTCGCGAGGGGGGACAGCCCCTCGAGCTCGCGGGTGCCCGTGCCACCCCCGCGCACCTCCACCCCGCCACGCGTCCCGGCAGGGGCGATCACCACCGTGCAGCCGGTGCGAGCCTCGCGGTCGGTCCAGTGCCCGACCGCGAAGCCCTCGGGCAGCGGCAGCGGATCGCTCACCGCGGGCCCGCGAAGATCTGGGCCGGCGCGCCGCACAAGGACACCCGGGAGCCAACACGAGCACCGTAACCGCCGAACCGCGCCATCTCGACAGCCAACATAGTTCCCCGGGCACGCGATCAGGGGGGAACGGACCTAGGCAGCGGCCTCCCACGCGTCGCCCGCGTCGACGAACGCCTGCAAGCTCACCGCCATCCCGGCGCGGAAGCGCCAGACGTGGATCAGCTTGTGCTCGACAACCGCGCCGCTCAGCTTGCCGCGACCGCGCTCGCGAACGATGACGACGAGCGCGTCGCCCGCCCTGCGGAACTCCTCCGGCACGGAGCGGAAGTCGTCCCAGGCCTGCGCGAAGCCGCGAAGGTAGAGGGCGAAGGCCCTGCGCCCGCTGCCGCCAACGGAGCCGACGACCTCGGGCGGGTCACGCCAGGCGAACTCCGGAGCGACCAGCTCCAGGACCGAGTCGATGTCGCCGCGGTTGAGGGCCTCGTATCCCCGGCTGACGACGCCGATCTGATCTTCGTGTGTCACTCGATGGCCTCCTCGGTTGCTCCTTTCATGAAGGAGGCGTGACGACGCCATGAACATCGTTCGATGGGGGCGAACATGCCGTCCGACCCCGCTCCTACTTTCTGGATCCCAGAGAGCTTTAGGAGTAAGCCACATGGACAAGGAACAGGAGAAGGCCGCTCAGGCGCGGGAGTCCGCGCTCAAGGGCGCGCTCACGCAGATCGAGCGCTCGTTCGGACAGGGCTCGATCATGAGGATGGGCGACGAGGCCGCGCAGGTGAAGGTGTCGGCCATCCCCACCGGGGCGCTGTCACTCGACCTGGCGCTCGGCGTCGGCGGGGTGCCCAGGGGGCGGATCGTCGAGGTCTTCGGGCCGGAGTCGAGCGGGAAGACGACACTCCTCTATCACGTGCTCGCCAACGCCCAGAAGATGGGCGGCATCTGCGCGTTCATCGACGCCGAGCACGCGATGGACCCGGCCTACGCCAAGCGCATCGGCATCGACATCGACGAGCTGCTCGTCTCCCAGCCCGACCACGGCGAGCAGGCGCTCGAGATCGGCGACTTGCTGATCCGCTCGGGAGCGGTCGACGTGGTGGCGATCGACTCGGTCGCCGCGCTCACGCCCAAGGCGGAGCTGGAGGGCGCGATGGGAGACCAGACCGTCGGCGTCCAAGCGCGGATGATGAGCCAGGCCATGCGCAAGCTGGCCGGCAACCTCAACCGTTCCGGCACGCTCTGCATCTTCACCAACCAGATCAGGGAGAAGGTGGGGGTGATGTTCGGCTGCTTCCACTACGACGCTCGCGTCGTACTGGCTGACGGGAGTACCGAGAAGATCGGCAAGATCGTCAATCAGCGGCTGCCAGTCGAAGTCATGTCGATGGATCCGGAGACCGGCGAGATCGCGCCTAGGCGGATCGTCGAGTACTACGACAACGGCGAGACCGACGAATGGCTGCAGTTCGAGGTCGAGGCCGGCGGTGGGCCTGGCAAGCGTAAGTTCGCCTGCACCCCCAACCACGTGATCTTCACGCCCGAGGGTGAGCGCCAGGCATGGGAGATCGAAGAGGGCGACGAGGTCCTCACAGCGATCAAGGAGTACGCGCTGAGCGAGGATCAGCTGAAGCTGATCATGGGCAGTCTCCTTGGTGACGGCTCGCTGCGCTACGCGTCCGCACACAACGCGCATTTCCGAGTCGGCCACGGTGAGCGTCAGCGCGAGTACTCCGAGTGGAAGCAGCAGATGCTTGCTCCATTCGTCAACAAGATGGCGCCGACAGGCAACGGGATCGGTTTCGACACCATCCCGATGCGCCAGCTCGCGACGCTTCGCGACGCCGTCTATGCCGTCGATGGTCGCAAGCAGGTCAGCGACGATCTGATCGCCGAGCTGGACGAGCGCGCCATCGCCGCCTGGTACTGCGACGACGGCACATTCGGGGGCAACTACAAGCGCTGGGGTCACGGCAAAGCAACGATTTGCGTCGCCGGCCTCAGCGAGAACTGCCGGCAGCGCGTTGCCGCCCGCTGCGAGCAACTGGGGATGGGCCGCCCGACTCTGAGCGGCAACAACCTGCTGTTCAGCGGTGAGCGGACGCGGCAGTTCCAGGAGCGGATCGCCCCGTATGTGCATACCTCCATGAGCTACAAGCTGCATCCAGAGCTCCACGGACGCTTTGCTTGGGACGCGGCACCTGAAGGCGATTTCCGGACGGACCTCGCTAGCCGCACCAGGTTGAGGGCGGTTGGAATGCCTGTGCTGCGGAAGTACCGCAAGCCTGCGCCGCCGGCTCGACACGAGCGTCCCTCGAAGCGTCACCGCTACGACCTACAGGTCGAGGGCAACCACACGTATCTCGTCGACCACGTCGTGGTGCACAACTCCCCCGAGACCCAGCCGGGCGGCCGCGCGCTCAAGTTCTACGCTTCGCAGCGGCTCGACATCCGCCGCATCGAGACCCTCAAGGAGGGCACGGAGGCGATCGGCAACCGGGTGCGCGTCAAGGTCGTCAAGAACAAGGTCGCCGCGCCGTTCAGACAGTCCGAGTTCGATATCGAGTACGGCCAGGGCATCTCCTCCGAGGGCTGCCTGCTGGATCTGGGCATGGAGCACGACATCGTCAAGAAGTCGGGCTCGTTTTTCTCCTATGGCGACGAGCGACTCGGCCAGGGCCGCAACAACGCCAAGGGCTACCTGCGCGAGCACCCGGAGATGGCCCAGGAGATCGAGCGCCGGATCTACGAGGCCGTCGGCGTCGAGCCTGCGGCACCCGCGCTGGCCGCGGTCACCGCGGCCGAGGGAGCCGCCGGGGAGGTGACCCAGGAACCCGAGGAGCGGGCGGCTTAGGCCGCCCGCCGTCCGGGCCCGAGCATGAAGGAGGTCTCTCCAGTCCAGCCGGAACGTGAGCGGGCCATAGATCTCGCCTACCGGGCGGTCGGGACCCGCGACCGGACGGTGGCCGAGCTGCGGACCTTCCTCGAGCGCAAGCGAGTCGAGCCGGGGGCGATCGACGAGGCGGTCGCGGAGCTCGCCGACGCGGGCTTCCTCGACGACGCCCGCTACGCACGCCGCTTTGCCGAGGACAAGCGGACCCTGGAGTGTTGGGGGTCGGAGCGGATCGCGCGCGACCTGCGGCGCCGCGGCGTCGGTCCGGACCTGGTCGAGGAGGCGGTCTCGGCGCAGGACCAGGGAGCCGAGCTCCAGACCGCCCTGCTGCTCCTGGAGGCACGCTTTCCCGCGCCGCCTGCGGACGACCGCGGACGCGACCGCGCCTGGTCGCTCCTCGTCCGGCGGGGCTACGAGCCCGGGCTGGCGTACGAGGCGGTGCGGCAGCACTCGCGGCGCGGCGAGGATCGCCGGGCCGCATAGCCCGGTGCGCCGCTTGCGCGCCGTCGGGTGCCGGGATACCCTCATGTAAAGCGGCCGGCTAGGCCGCCGTGAGACAGAAAGACCTGCAAAGCGGCACTTTGTGGATGACAACCGAGATTGGACAACCGAGAGCGGATACACCCAGAAGGAGGACTGCAAGGCGCCCGTAGCGGTCGCCCCGCTCTGAAGCAACGTCTTGTGTCTCGCGGCGCCAGCCGCACCGCTCGACGAGGTTGA
>Ga0126312_10000764_pt1 | contig 19973 bp, 19 predicted proteins | sample Plot104A_FD_92537 | JGI IMG/M metagenome (GOLD analysis project Ga0126312, IMG submission 92537) | Serpentine soil microbial communities from UC McLaughlin Reserve, CA, USA - Plot104A | ecosystem: Environmental > Terrestrial > Soil > Grasslands | place: USA: UC McLaughlin Reserve, Lake County...
CAGATCGTCGACCCATACGAGCGAGACGAGGCGATGCGCGGCTTCCCGCTGACGCGGACGACGAGCGCGGACGGGCGCTGGGCCTACACGCTCTACGACGGCGCCGGCGAACACCCGTTCATCCACGCGCTCGACACCGGACGGCGGACCGCTCGTTGCATCGACCTGGACTCGCTGACGGCGCGCGACCTGGGTACGCCGGGCCTTCGCCTGGATGCCGGCGGCTCCCGCCTCGTCCTGGACAACGGCACGCAGCCGCTGGCCCGGGTGGACACGAAGACCTTCGCGGTCAGCGAGCCCGAGGCGGCGTCGGCCATGGAGCTCACGGGAGCCGGCGGTTCGGACGACGGAGTCGCGAAGCCGCTCCTGGGCGCGGCGGGCGTCGCCGTCCTGCTCGCGGCCGGTGGGCTCTCGCTGAGGGTGCGCCGCCGCCGAGGGCCCGCGGCGACGTAACCGGGCGGATAGCCGCCTCGCATAAAGTCCTCGCGATGGCGGGGATGGACGGGCTGCGCGCCGAAGGCGGCTGATGAAGCCGCTGATCGGCATCACCTCGTACGCCGAGGAAATCCAGTGGGGCGTCTGGAACGAGGAGGCCGCGCTGATTCCGCTCAGCTACGTGCGGGCGGTCGAGCACGCCGGCGGCCGCCCGCTCATCGTGCCGCCGAGCGACGACGCGCTCGCCGAGACGCTCGGGGTGCTCGACGGCCTGATTCTCTCCGGCGGCGGCGACGTCGACCCTGGCCTGTACGGGGCCGGGGCACATCCCGAGACCGACTCGCCCCGCCCCGAGCGGGACAATGCCGAGTTGCGCCTGCTCCAGGCTGCACTGGAGCTGGACATGCCCGTATTGGCCGTCTGCCGCGGATCGCAGCTGCTGAACGTTGCACGCGGCGGCGATCTCGTCCAGCACCTGCCTGACGAGCTCGGACACGAGCGCCACAAGCACGAGCCGGGCCAGTTCTCCGACCACTCGGTCCGGCTCGATCCGGATTCGCGTGTCGGGACTCTCCTTGGCGACCACGCACCGGTGAAATCGCATCACCACCAGGGCTACGGGCGGCTCGGCGACGGTCTGCGCGAGGCGGCGTGGGCGGACGACGGAACGGTCGAGGCCTTGGAGGACCCCGACAGGCGATTCGCGGTCGGCGTCCTGTGGCACCCCGAGGAGGGCGAGGACTTCGCGCTCTTCCGCGCGCTCGTCGACGAGGCGCGCGAGTTCCGGGGGGCGCGACGATGAAGCCGGTGATCGGCGTCACATCGGTCGTCGATGGCGTCCGCTGGGGGCATTGGAGCTCGCGGGCCGCGCTGACGCCGTTCGCCTACGTTCGCGCAGTCTCGAAGGCGGGCGGTCGCCCGGTGCAGCTCCCGCCGGACGACGACGCCGTCGGCGACACGCTCGATCGCCTCGACGGGCTCGTGGTCACCGGCGGTATCGACATCGATCCCGCGCTCTACGGCGGCGATGAGCATCCGGCCATGGCGGGTACGCGGCCGGAGCAGGATCAGGCGGAGCTGGCGCTCCTCGAGGCCGCCCTCGAGCGGAACATGCCCGTCCTGGCGATCTGCCGTGGCTCGCAGTTGCTCAACGTGCTGCACGGCGGTGACATTCTTCAAGACCTCGCCGAGGGCGACGGTTCGCCCGACCTCCACGGGGACGGGACGGGAAAGGTCGCCGAGCACGAGGTCACTGTTCGCGAAGGAAGCCGCCTCGCGGGCCTCCTCGGTGGACGCGCGTCAGTGACGAGCGAGCACCACCAGTCCTTCGGCCGGATCGGTGCCGGACTGGACCAGGTCGCCTGGGCGGCGGACGGGACGGTCGAGGCGCTCGAGGACCCGGCCAAGGGGTTCGCGCTCGGCGTGCTCTGGCATCCGGAGCGGAGCGAGAGCTCGGAGTTGTTCCGGGCACTGCTCGAGGAGGCACGCCGGTATCGGGAGGCGCGGGCCCGATGACGTTGACGGTGCTGAACCCGGCGACCGAAGAGACGATCGCGGAGCTCGAGCCCGCAGGAATCGACGAGGTGGACGCGGCCGTCGCGCGCGCCTCGGCCACCTTTCCGGCCTGGCGCGCCGTCGGCGTCGCGGATCGGGCTCGCCTGCTGAGGCGGCTCGCCGCGCTGGTCGAGGAACATGCGGAGGAGCTCGCCCGCATCGAGTCGCAGAACGTGGGCAAGCCGATCGCCGGCGCGCGGGCCGAGATCGGCATGGTCGCGAACGTCTTCCACTTCTACGCCGGAGCCGTCGACAAGCACCACGGCGAGACGATCCCCGTCGACGGCGGCGTCGACATGACCTTCCGGGAGCCGCTCGGCGTCTGCGGGCTGATCGTCCCTTGGAACTTCCCGCTCAACATCGCGAGCTGGAAACTTGGGCCGGCCCTCGCCTGCGGCAACACCGTCGTGCTCAAGCCGGCCGAGCTGACGCCGCTGTCCGCGCTTCGGTTGGGCGAGCTCGTTCTGGAGGCGGGAATCCCCGAGGGGGTCGTCAACGTCGTCGCCGGCCCCGGCCGCGTGGTCGGCCAGCGTCTCGTCGAGCACTCTGACGTGGCGAAGATCGCGTTCACGGGCTCGACCGAGGTCGGCGCGTCCGTGATGCGCAGCGCGGCCGATACGGTCAAACGCGTCACGTTGGAGCTCGGCGGCAAGTCCGCGAACGTCGTGTTCGCAGATGCCGATCTCGAGCGTGCCGCCGCCGCCGCCCCGTACGCGGTCTTCGACAACGCAGGGCAGGACTGCTGTGCGCGGTCACGGATCCTCGTCGAGCGCTCTGCGTGGGACCGGTTCGTCGAGCTGCTCGTGGACTCGACCGCACGTCTCCGCGTCGGCGACCCGACCGACGAGGCGACCGAGATGGGCCCACTGATCTCGGCCCAGCACCGCGACACCGTGTCGTCCTACGCCGACGTTAACGTTGTCTTTCGTGGAAACATCCCTGACAGCCCAGGCTTCTGGTTCCCGTGCACGCTCGTCGAGGCGACGAACGACGACCGCGTTGCCCGTGAGGAGGTATTCGGCCCGGTCGCCGCCCTGATCCCCTTCGAGGACGAAGCCGAGGCGATCCGGCTGGCAAACGACACGCCGTATGGCCTCTCGGGCTCGATCTGGACGCGTGACGGCGCGCGCGCTTTGCGAGTCGCCCGGGGGATCGACTCGGGCGTCCTCTCCGTCAACTCCAATAGCTCTGTGCGAGTGGCGACGCCGTTCGGCGGCTTCAAGCGATCCGGGTTCGGCCGGGAACTCGGGATGCACGCGCTCGAGAGCTACTCCGAGGTCAAGAACATCTTCTTCTCGACCGAGGCGTAGCGTGGCCGGGAGACTCGAGGGCAAGGTCGCGGTGATCACGGGCGCGGGCGGCGGCATGGGACGCGAGGCGGCGGTGCTATTCTCCGCCGAGGGAGCCAGCGTGTGCGTCGCCGACGTGGACGGCGGCGTGGCCGAGGCCACTGCCCGTGACGCCCGCGACGCCTTCGCCTTCGAGGTCGACGTCGCGGATGCGCCCAGCGTCGAGGCGATGTACGCGGCGACGGCCGAGCGCTACGGCGGGATCGACGTCCTCTACAACAACGCGGGCATCTCGCCGGCCGACGACGGCTCGATCCTCGAGACCGACGCGGACGCGTGGCAGCGGGTCCAGGATGTCAACACCAAGGGCGTCTACCTCTGCTGTAAGTACGGGATCCCGCATCTGCTCGAGCGCGGCGGCGGCTCGGTGATCAACGTCGCGTCCTTCGTCGCGGTCGTCGGGGCGGCGACGTCGCAGATCTCGTACACGGCCTCGAAGGGCGCGGTGCTCTCGCTGTCGCGCGAGCTAGGGGTGCAGTTCGCGCGCCAAGGCCTGCGCGTAAACGCGCTCTGTCCAGGACCCGTGGAGACGCCGCTGCTGCTGCGGATCTTCGGCGACGACCCCGCGGCCTACGAGCGCCGGCGCGTGCACTGGCCGATGGGCCGCCTCGCGAAGCCGCGCGAGATCGTCAACGCTGCGCTCTTCCTCGCGAGCGACGAGTCGTCGTACGTGAACGGAGCGACGTTCCTCGTGGACGGCGGGCTCACCGCCGCGTACGTGACGCCTGAGTAAGCGGGAGCGCTAGCCGGGGATCCGCAGCACGATCTTGCCCATGTGCTCGCCGCGCTCCATGCGCTCATGCGCGGCCTGCGCCTCGGCGAGCGGGAAGACGGAGTCGACGACCACGAGCGCGCGTCCAGCGGCGACGAGTTCGTACGCGCCGGCGAAATCCGCTCTCGTTCCCATCGTGGAGCCGAGGATCGTGAGCTGCTTCCACCAGACGCGGTGCAGCGCGGCCTTGGGGTTCGGCCCGGTCGTCGCGCCGCACACGGCCACTCGCGCGCCGGGCGCGGCTGCGGCGAGCGACGTCTGCCAGGTCGCCTCGCCCACGTGCTCGACGACGACGTCCGCGCCGCGGCCGTCGGTTGCCTCCTTGACGCGGGCGGCGACGTCTTCGGCGGCGTGGTTGATCGTCACCTCGGCGCCGAGCTCGGCCGCACGGGCGAGCTTGTCGTCGCTGGACGACGTCGCGATCACCCGCGCACCGAGCGCGGTCGCGAGCGCGAGCGTCGCGGTGCCGATCCCGCTGCCGACGCCCCAGGCGAGCACCCACTCGCCCTCCTCGAGGCCGGCGCGGGTGACGAGCATGCGGTAGACCGTCTCGTAGACGAGTGGGAACGCCGCCGCCTGCTCGAACGTGAGATCGTCTGGCAGCGGGTGGACGTTCTCGGCCGGGACGGCGATCAGCTCGGCGTGAGTCCCGTCGGTGTGCTCGCCGATGACCGTGATGCGTCCGTCGCCGTGCTCGAGGCCGGGATTGATGACGACGCGATCGCCCTCGGCGAAACCGTCGACGCCCTCGCCGAGAGCGGCGACGACTCCGGCTCCGTCGGCGCCGAGAATCCGCGGCTTCGGGACCGAGGGAAGGCCTCGCCGAACCCAGACGTCGAGTCGGTTCAGCGAAGCCGCGCGCAGCGAGATCAGCACCTCGCCGGCGCTCACGGTCGCGTCGGGCGCGTCCTCGTACCGGAGGACCTCGGGACCTCCGTCCTCGTGAATGCGGATCGCCTTCACCGGGCGGCGATCGTACCCGTGGAAGCGAGGCACAATTCGGGGCATGACGGCCGCAGAGCTGGAGCGGCTCGCTTCCGAGCTGGGCCTCGACGTCGTCGGCGCTGCGCCGGTGGCTCCGTACGCCGAGACCGAGCGGCACATCCGCGAGCGGCGCGAACGTGGATTGTTCGCGGACATGCGCTTCACGATGGCGCGGCCCGAGGAGTCGTGCCACCCGGAGACGCTGCTGGCCGGCACGCGGACAGTCGTCTCTGCGGCGCTCTGTTACTACGCCGAGACGCCTGATCCGCAACCCGGCGAAGGGCGGCTTCCGCGGTACACGTGGCGGCACTCCTACGCCGAGCTGCGCGAGAAGCTCGACGCGCTGGGGCGGCGCCTCGGCGGCGACTACCGCGTGCTCGTCGACGAGAACCAGCACGTCGACCGCGAGGCCGCAGCTCGCTCTGGCGTCGGCTTCTACGGCAAGAACACGCTGCTGATCACCCGCCGTTTCGGCTCGTGGGTCGTTCTCGGCACGCTCGTCACGACAGCTGCCGTCGACACAACGGCCCCGCTCGAGCTCGACTGTGGTTCGTGCCGGCTCTGCATCGACGCCTGTCCCACCGATGCGCTCTCCGAGCCGGGCACGCTCGATGCAACACGGTGCCTGTCGTACTGGACGCAGACGGCGAACGACATCCCCGAGCCGTACAGGAAGGAGCTCGGCGCGAGCGTCTACGGCTGCGACATCTGCCAGGACGTTTGCCCCTGGAACCGCGGCGTTGAGAAGCGCCGCGCGGCGGAGCCCCTCGCGACCGGCGCCGAGGCGAACGTCTCGCTCGTCGAGTGGCTGGAGTCCGACGCCGACGACCTCGCGCGGCGCTACGAGCGCCTGTTCATCCCGCGGAAGGACGGCCGCTTCCTGAAGCGAAACGCCCTGGTGGCGCTCGGAAACAACGGGCGCCCCGAAGACCGCGCGATCTCCGAGCGCTTCGTGAGCGACGATGACCCTCTCCTTCGCGAATACGCCGAATGGGCCGCCGCCAGGCTGGACGAGCGCGGCGGCGCGGCCTGAGATGAACAGGCGAGCCCTCCTCGAGACCGAGCGTTGGATCGCGTGGGTCAGGATCGGCGCCGTCGGCTTCGCTCTGTTCCAGCTCTTCGTGCTCCGCGACGAGTATCCGAGCTCGCCGTACGAGCTCTGGGCCTTGGGCACGACTGCGGCCTTCGTCGTGGGCACGCTCCTGTTCTTCTGGCTGAGCCGGCGCGAGCTGTCCTTGCCCGCGCTGCGTCGAATCGGCTTTCTTGCGCTTCTGTTCGACTCGGCGATCGTCGCGTCGTACGTGCTCGTCTACTCCTACGAGTCGGGCACGCCGATCCGCCAAGCCGTGTTCATCCCCGTAATCGAGGCCGCCCTCCGGTACGGGATCTGGGGAGGCGTGCTGCTTCCCCTCGCGTTCGCGCCCGTCCATGCCGCGTTCGAGCAGCTTCGATCGAAGCATCTGGACCAGCCGGTCGACCTCGATACCGTCCTCTTTCCGGTCGGCGTGCTGATGATCGCCGGCCTCATCGTCGGCTGGCTGGTCGAGCGCCTGCGTCGTCAGAGCGTGCTCGCCGAGAAGCGCGCGCGAGAGGCAGAGTCGTTGCGCGACGAGCTCGGCCGGCGCGCGGACCTGCTCGACGCGGCCAACAGCTGTGCGCGGGCGCTCAGCTCCTCGCTGGACGTCGAGCAAGCGTTCAGCGCGTTCATTCGCGAGCTGCGCGGGCTCGTCCCGTTCGACCGCACTGCAATCGTCCTCGCCGACGACGCCTCGGCCCGAGTGATCGCGACGGCGGGGGTCGGCGCGCAGGACGTCTTCCCGCCCGGCTTCGAGGGCGCGGTCCCCGGCTCGGTCCTCGAAGACGTGGTCGCGAGCGGTCAACCGGTGTACCGGCGCAACATGTCGGACACGGCCCACCCGGAGGAAGAGAGCTTCGTCGAGCTCGGACTCCTCTGTCGCGTCGCCGTGCCGCTGCTTTCGGGAGCCGAGACGATCGGCATGCTCTCGGTTGTCCGCCGTGAGCCGAGCTCGTTCGAGGACGAGGAGATCGAGCTTCTGGCACTGCTCGGCCGCTTCCTCGGCGCCACCGTGCAGAACATCCGCGCCTACGACGCCGAGCGCCAGACGGTCGAGGAGCTCAGGCGCCTCTCCGCGCTCCGCGCCGACTTCGTCTCGCTCGTCTCGCACGAGCTGCGGAGCCCGATGGCGTCGCTGATCGGGTCGGCGCAGACCCTGCGCGAGCGGTGGCGTGAGCTCGCCGCCGAGCAACGCGAGTCGTTCCTCGCGCTGATCGCTCACGAGACGTCACGCCTGGCGGCGCTCGTCGAAGACGTGCTCGATACGTCGCGGATCGAGGCGGGCACGTTCACGTACACCTTCCGCGAGGTCGACGTCGCCGGCCTCGTTCGCGCCGCCGCGGCCGCCGCCGAGTCGGGCCAGGACGACGTGCGCGTGCGTGCGGAGATCCCCGGCGCGCTCCCGACCGTGCGCGGTGACGGCGAGCGGCTGCGCCAGGTGCTGTCGAACCTGATCGACAACGCCGTCAAGTACTCGCCCGACGGCGCCGAGGTGCAGGTCATGACGCGCGCTCAGGACGGCCGCGTGGAGGTCGCCGTCAGCGACCGCGGCCCGGGAATCCCGTCCGAGCAGCAGCGCCTCATCTTCCAGAAGTTCGGGCGCGCGAAGCTCGGAGACAAGACGAAGCCCGGCACCGGGCTCGGTCTCTACATCGCGCGGTCGATCGCAGAGGCGCACGGCGGCGCGATCGCGGTCGAATCGGCGCCGAGCCGCGGCGCCACCTTCACGCTGACGCTGCCGCTCGACCCGCCGGCGCCGAGCTAGGCGGGAGCGCGCTCCGCGGCGAGCTGCTCGAGCAGTGCCGTGGCGCGCTGGGCGACATACGAGCGGAGATTCTCCGGCTCGAGCACCACGGCCTGGCCGCGCGCGGCGAGGATCTCGGACGCCAGCCACTCCTCGCTCCCCACGGGGAGATCGGCGATGGCCGCTCCGTCGACGAGCGGGCGCGCGCCACGCTCGATCTTCCAGCGCGCGATCTCGGGGCTGTACCAGACCCGCGCGATCGTGGCGCCGCGAAGGCGCTCGGGCTGCGAGCCCGGTCGCGGCTCGAACGTCTCGTCCGTCAGGATCGCGCTCCGCATCCGGTCGAGCCGGAAGCTCCGTTGGGCGCCGCGGGTCCGGTCGAAGGCGTGCACGTACCAGTACGGCAGCTCGCGCTCGATGTAGAAGGGCTCGATGACGCGGTGCGTCGGCGAGTCCTCGCCCTCCTTCTGGTACTCGATCTCGACGACGCGCCGGTTGTTGACCCCGTCGTTGAGGATCCCGACGAGCTCCTCCTCCGCCGAGTCGGAGCTGGTCGCCGTCCCGCCGTGATCGAACTGGCCGAACGTCTCCTCGAGCTTGGAACGCACATTGTCAAGCGGGCTGCGCGTGTCGGCGGCGATCATCGGCCCCACGAAGTCCAGGGCGAGCTCGATCGCCCGCGCCTCGAGCGGCGTCAGGCGCGGGGGAGCGCGGAAGGTGTCGCCGAAGAGCTCCTTGAGCACGAACACGGTGTCGCCGCGGAGCTCGGCGTAGATGGCGTAGCAGCCGCCGCCGAAGTTGACGAGGTTGAGCAGCGAGAGGTGCTCCTCGAGCGACTCGTGCGGGATGTGGAAGCGCTCGACGAGCTCCGCGGCCGGAACCTCCGCCTCCGTGCGGTCTCCGCAGCGGTCGAGCAGGTACGCGAGCAGCGCCTGCAGGACGCCGAAGCGCTCGGGTGCGACGGGACCTGCGGGGCGGTCGGGCAGCTCGGGCTCCTCGTCGGGGCTCTCTTCGGCGACCGCCGGCGGCCGGCCGGCGTGCGCCTTCGCGACGCGCTTGAGCGCGCGCTCGACCTCCGTCTGCAGCTTGGCCGGCTCCAGGGGAGCGGCTCGGCCCTCCTGTCGGAGGATCCACGATGCCAGCAGCGGAAGGCTCGCGTACTGCGTGACGAAGACCCCGCCCTCGAGGCGGCCGGCGCTGCCGTACACGCGCTCCACCCACCACGCCGTGTCGTCCGCCACCTCGATGCGTGCCTCGCCGACGAGGTCGCCGACCTGCCAGTTCGCACGCCCGCGATAGTCGTCGATGTCGAAGTCTTCGGGAACGCGGAAGTCGCGCTCGCGCCTGGTCGCCAGCCGGATGTCGCTGCGCACGCGCGAGACCCGGAACTTCTTCCGCCGCGCGTCCTCCAGGTCCTCGCCGATGACATACCAGGAGCCGTTCTCGGGCAGCAGGGCATAGGGGTTGATCGTGCGCGCGCGCTGCTCGTCACGGTTGATCGACCAGTATTCGAACCTCACCGTTCGCTGCTTCGAGATCGCCGACTCGAGCTTCGCCAACCGTCCGGGCATCTCCGGCGAGTAATCGGGGTCGCGGACGTCGACGCGTTCGGCGGTCGCGGTCGGCGGCGGGTCGAAGCCCGGCCGGCCGAGCGCCAGGTTTTGGAGCGCGAGCCGGAGCGGCTCGGCGTAGGCGAACTGGCCTTCGAGCAGGTAGAGGCTCGTCTGGAGGGCGGCGAGCTCGTCGTCGGTCAGCTCCAGCTCGGGCAGAAAGTAGCGCTCCGAGCGCAGGGTGTAGAGCTCCTCGCCGGTGAACTCGTCGCGCTGCGAGTCGAGCGGCACCCCGAGGGCGATCAGCTCCGCGCGGTCGGCGTAGAAGCGCCGAGCGAAGGCCTCGTCCGACATCTCCGAGTACCCCTCGACGTTCTGCTTGACGTCGCGGGCCGTGATCGGCCTCCGCTCGGCCATGAGGAACGCGACGAGCGAGAGCTGCCGGATCAGCTTGTCGGTGTCGTGCGACATGTCGGCGTATTGTGTCCGATCGCCGTCGCGTGCGGTCAACCGCGCGTGCGCGGGATGTGTAACCGCGCGAAGAAGTGGATAAGAAGGGATGCGAGAGAGCGCGTGCGTTCTCTCGCAAGGCAACTAGGGCCCGGAGTTTGTAACAGCGAACTCCGGCCGCTAGGATAGGTCGTCGCGCCTCCCCCCGGTGGCGATTAATGGCCGTTTAACTACAATTTGCGGGCTCTTAACGACTCGGACTGGATACTGCATATGGACGAGAAGACCCTCGAAATTCAGAGTTGCATGTATCAGTACTCGCGAGCGATTTACAGGTCGATTAAAGACCTAGTCGATCCATACGTGGACGACGGAACGCGGCTCGAATACCGCCGCGAGGTGCTCGCCGCGTGCGAAAGCACCATGGAGCGACTCGCCCGCGATCCGCAGTACTTTGCCAAGCCGGACCGCGCGCTCTTCCAGGATATTCGCCGCTACTTCCCGATCACCGCGCAGGCGCAGGTCGCGTGGGCGGTCAGCGAAGGCGTCGGGGCCGCCGTCTCGTTCATCGAGGAGCAAATCGAGGCCGGCGCGTTCGACGGCGGCGTCCCGCGCTGCCGGGCAACGACGCGCAAGGGGAAGCCGTGCCAGCGCACGCCGCTGCCCGAGCGCGATTACTGCCCATCACATCAGCACCTCGAGCGCAGCAAGGTCGCGGCGTAGGCGAGGAGGGCTTGGCGAAACATCGCTGAGCCGTCGGGCCGCGCTGCTCGCCCCGAGGCGGCGTCCTCAGTCGCGCCCGTATCGCTTCGGATACGAACGCTCCCTGCGTCCTTGCCTCGGAACGACCATCGCACCCCGACGACGAGCGACGCTCCGCCAAACCCTCCTACCGCGTAATTTCGCGCGCGTACGCATTGGAGAAGCCTTGGTCGCGCGCGTCCGCGACCGCGTTCTCGGCCGCCTCCAGGCTCGGGTAGACGCCGGCGAAGACGACGAGGAAGCCGGGGTGGAGGCTGGCGAAGTCCTGCGAGTCGAGCACGCCGACCTCGCTCAGCCCGGAGCGGATCCCGCGGCGAGCGGTCTGCATCGCGAGGTCGCGCCCACCCGAGACGGGGAGCGACGAGAGCACGACGGTGAAGCCGTCCTCGTCGGCCGGCCACTCGACGGGATTGCCGGGGCCGGCGCCGTCGGGCGGAGCCGTCGTCGTCACCTCGGTCGGCACGCTCGCCACGGGCGCCGTCTCGGTCGTCTTCGTTTCGGCCTCGGTCGTCGTGGCGTCCGGCGGCGACGTTGCCACCAGCGTCCGGCCGGGTGCCGCCGTCTCTTCCTCACCGCCCGCGTAGACGGCGGCGGCCGTCGCCAGCGCGGCGACGAGCAGCAGGGCGAGCACCACCGGAAGCCAGTCGCCGGGATACCAACGCAGGCGCCTGCGCCAGGCACGACCCATGTTCGAGATCAGTCCACCGCCCGCCGGGAGTCGTGCGCCGCACTCTAGGCAGTACTCCTGGCCGGGCTCGGCCGCGGCGCCGCAACTCGGGCATTCCGGCACCGTGGTCAGGCCTCGGCGGGCGTCGCGTCGACGTCGACGGGGTGTCCGCAGTTCGCGCAGAAGCGCGCATCAGCCGGGACCGCCGTCCCGCAACCCGAGCAGCTGATGACGGGAGTCGCCCCGGTCGGGCGGCCGCAATTGCCGCAGAAATGCGTTCCCCACTGGATCGGCGCGCCGCAGGAGCAGCGCGGCGCCGTGCGCGGGCTTCGCAGCTCGGCCACGGCCTTCAGCAGGTCGTCGACCTCGCTGAGCCGATCGTCGATGGCGATCACCTCGAGGCAGCGCTCCTGGAGCAGGTCTTCGCGGAAGCGGTCGCGGCGGTACATCTCGAGCATGAGCCCGCCGAGGTCGCGGATCCGCTCCTCGCGGGCGCGAAGCAACGCGCGGCGCTCACGACGGAGCGCGCCGGGGTGGGGCCGGGGGTCACGCGGGACGGCGACGGCGCCGTTACCCTCGCGCGCGCCCAGCAGGCGTCCGAGCAGGCGTGCCATCGGCGCCGCGAGTGTAGCGGCCGCTAGGTCTCGCTCTGGGTCTCCCGCGCGGCGGTCCGGCCCCAGCCGGCCAGGAACGCGACGAAGAGGACGAGTCCGACGGCGGCCGGGATGAACCCGAACGGCGGCACGAAGAAGCCGAGGACGATGCCGATGAGGATCAGGGCTATCGCTGCAGCAATCACGGGTAGGTGCTTCCCCGCCCGCGGCGCCCGAAACTAGCGGTCGATCACCACGATCCGCTCTTCGGTCAGCTCGCGGATCGTGTACGCCGGGCCCTCGCGGGTGTTCCCGGAGTCCTTAACGCCGCCGTAGGGCATCTGGTCGGCGCGGAACGTCGGCGCCTCGTTCACGGTCACACCGCCGAACTCGAGCTCCTCGGCGGCGCGCAGGGCCGTGTCGAGCCGGCTCGTGAAGATTCCCGCCTGGAGGCCGAACGGTGTCCCGTTTGCGAGCGCGATGGCGCCCCCGAGGTCGTCGTAGGCGTTCACCGTGCAGACCGGGCCGAAGACCTCCTCGCAGGACACCTTCAGCTCGGGGGCCGCGTCGGCGATCACCGTCGGCCTGATCAGCTCCCCGTCGAGCTCGCCACCGGTGAGGATCTTCGCGCCGCGGGCGCGCGCTTCCGCGATCCACTCGAGGATTCGGTCGCGCGCGTCGGAGTCGATGACCGGGCCGACGTCGGTCTTCTCGTCCGCCGGATCGCCGACGTTGAGCGTTTCGACTTTCGGCACGAAGGCGTCGAGGAAGGCGTCGTGGACCTCGCGCGCGACGTAGATCCGCTGGACCGAGATGCAGCTCTGGCCGGCGAACGAGAACGCATTTGCTGCCAGCTTCGTCACCGCAGCGTCGACGTCGGCGTCCGCTTCGACGATCACGGGGGTCGCATTGCCGAGCTCGAGCGTGACGCGCTTCTTCGGCGCCCGCTCGCGGATGCCCCAGCCGACGGGCACGGAGCCCGTGAACGAGATCACCTTGACGCGGTCGTCGCCGACGAGAACGTCACCGATCTCGGAGCTGGGTCCGACGACGACGTTCAGCCAGCCCGGCGGCAGCCCGGCATCCTCCTCGAGCTCGGCGAGCAGGAGCGCCGAGAGCGGCGTCTGTGTCGCGGGCTTGAGGACGACCGCGCAGCCGGCCGCGAGCGCGGGCGCGATCTTGTGCGCGACGAGGTTGAGCGGGAAGTTGAACGGGCTGATCGCGCCGACGACCCCGATCGGGCGGCGCAGTGTGAACGCCAGCTTTCCTGCGCCCGCTTGCGAGGCGTCCATCGGCACCATTTCGCCGGCGAGCTTGCGCGCCTCGACGGCGGCGAAGGTGTACGTCGACATCGCGCGCTGCGCCTCGACGCGGGCGGCCTTCATCGGCTTGCCCGCCTCGTCCGAGATCGTGCGTGCGACCTCGTCGTGTCTCCGGCCGAGCAGGCCGGCCACCTTGACGAGGATTTCGGCCCGTTTGTGGGCCGGAAGCGGCTCGGCCATCGCGCTCTCCGCCGCGTCGATCGCCCGTCGCGCCTCGTCAGCGCCCGCCTTCGCTACACGGCCGACGAGGTCGCTCGAATACGGCGAGCGAACCTCGATCCAGTCGCCCGTCTCCACCCATTCGCCGGCGATCGGGAGCTTTCGCTCACTGGTCGTGACGGCCATAGTTGAAGCCTATGCCTCCGGAGACCCGCTACGCCAAGAGCGGCGACGTCAACGTCGCGTACCAGGTGGCCGGGGCAGGGCCGCTCGACCTCGTGCTCGTGCCGGGCTTCGTCTCGCACCTCGACCTCGACTGGGAAGAACCCCGATCCGCGCACTTCCTCGAACGCCTGGCCGGGTTCACGCGGCTGATCCGCTTCGACAAGCGCGGCACCGGCCTGTCCGACCGTCCCAGCGGCGTCCCCGACCTCGAAACGCGGATGGACGACGTGCGCGCAGTCATGGACGACGTCGGTAGCGCGCGCGCGGCGCTTTTCGGCTACTCCGAAGGCGGTCCGATGGCGTGCCTGTTCGCAGCGACGTACCCCGAGCGGACGGCGGCGCTCGTCCTCTACGGCACGTACGCGAAGCGGCAGGATCCCGACGACGATTACCCCTGGTGCGCGACACGCGTGGAGCGGGAGGCGTACGCCGCCGAGATGGAGCGGTCGTGGGGCGTCGAGGCCGACCTCGGGACGATGGTCCCGGAAGCCGATGCGAGCATGCGCCGATGGTGGGCGAGGCGCACTCGCGCCGCGGCCAGCCCGGCCGCAGCTCGCGAGCTGATCCTGACCAACAGCGGCATCGACGTTCGGGCGCTGCTGACGGCGATCCACGTCCCAACACTGGTCGTGCACCGCAGCGGCGATCGGGACTCGCGCCCCGAGGAAGGTCGGTACATCGCGGGCCGGATCCCGGGGGCCCGCTTCGTCGAGCTCTCGGGAGACGTCCACGTTCCGTGGATCGACTCCGACGACATCGTGGACGAGGTCGAGGAGTTTCTGACCGGGACGAGGCCCGCACCCGAGCCGGACCGTGTCCTCGCCACGGTGCTGTTCACCGACATCGTCGACTCAACCGCGCGGGCAGCCGACCTCGGCGATAGGCGCTGGCGCGAGTTGTTGCTTCGGCACCACGACATCGTCCGCCGCGAGCTCGCCCGCTTCCGCGGGCGCGAGATCGACACCGCCGGAGACGGCTTCTTCGCGACGTTCGACGGCCCCGCGCGCGGGATTCGGTGCGCGGTTTGCCTGGCCGCGCACGTCCGCGAGCTCGGACTCGAGACGAGGGCCGGCCTCCATGCCGGTGAGATCGAGCTCATGGACGGCGCCGCCGGCGGCATTGCCATCCACATCGGCGCTCGGGTGGCTTCGGCTGCCGGTCCCGGTGAGGTGCTGGTCTCCAGCACCGTCAAAGACCTCGTCGCCGGTTCGGGGCTCGCGTTCGCCGATCGCGGCGACCACTCGCTGAAGGGCGTGCCGGGCCGCTGGCGGCTCTACGCTGTGAGCGAATGAGGACGGTCGCGCGCATCTCGGTCACGCCGGTCAAGGGCTTTGCGCTCCTCCATCCCACGGAGGTCGAGCTGACGATGGACGGCGTCGTGGGCGACAGACGGTTTCTGCTCGTCAACGCGGACGGGAAGCGGCTTCGCAGCTCGTTGACCGCCTGGCCGATCGTCGTGTCGGGCGAGTACGACGCGGCGGCCGAGCGGCTGCGGGTTCGCTTTCCCGACGGCGCCGTCGTCGAGGACAGCGCGCTGGGGAACGGGCCCGTGCGCCAGTGGGATCTCCACCACGGCGACGTCGCGCGCGGTCAAGTGGTCGACGGAGACTGGAACGACCGGCTCTCCGCGCTCGCCGGGCACGACGTCCGGCTGATCCGGCCGGACACGACGGCTGGTCTACGGGACGCTCCGGTCACGCTCGTGTCGAGGGGCTCGGTCGAGCGGCTCGAGCGTGAGGCCGGCGGGCCTGTTGATGCACGGCGATTCCGGATGCTCTTCGAGCTCGACGGCTGTGCGGCGCACGAGGAGGACACCTGGGACGGGCGCAGGGTCCGCGCAGGCACTGCGGTGCTTTGCGTGGGCGGGGCGGTGCCACGGTGTGCGGCGACGACGCGTCATCCGGAGTCCGGCGAGCGCGACCTCGACACCTTGCGGCTGATCAAGGGCTATCGCGGCGTTCGGGACGGCAAGGCGATCGACTTCGGCGTCTACGCGAGCGTCGAGGAGCCGGGCCGCGTGCGTGTGGGCGACGCGGTCGAGCCGCTGTAACGTTGTCGGCGATGGCCTCGCAGGCATTGATCGTCGACGCGGTTCGCAGCCCGATCGGACGCAAGAACGGGGCGCTCTCGAAGGTGCGCGGCGACGAGCTCGTGGGCCAGGTCATGAACGGCCTCGTGGAGCGGGCCGGTGTCGATCCCGGCGAGGTCGAGGACGTCCAGATGGGGTGCGTCACCCAGATCGGCGAGCAAGGGTGGAACATCGCGCGGATGGCCGCGCTCGTGGCCGGCTGGCCGGACACGGTCTGCGGCACGACCGTCGACCGTCAGTGCGGCTCGTCGATGCAGGGCAACTTCAACGCGGCCGCCGCCGTGTGGTCGGGCCAGCTGGATGTCGTCGTCTCGGCGGGCGTCGAGATGATGTCGCGCGTTCCGATGGGTTCGAACGGCGGGGACCTCTCCGACAAGCTGCTCGAGCGCTACGAGATCGTTCCCCAGGGCATTTCCGCGGAGGCGATCGCCGCGGAGTGGGGGTTCTCGCGCGAGGAGCTCGACGCCTACTCACTCGAGTCCCACCGACGCGCGGTCTCTGCGATCGACGAGGGCCGATTCGAGCGGGAGATCGTCCCCGTGGAGGTCGTGAATCCGCACGTCGGCGCCCTCGTCGGCGTCGACGAGACTCCTCGGCGGGACACGTCGGCCGAGGCACTGTCCGCCCTCGCACCCGCCTTCATTCCCGAGGGCCGCGTGACCGCGGGGAACTCGAGCCAGATCTGCGACGGCGCCGCGGCCGTGCTCGTCGCGAGCGACGCAGCGTGCAAGCGGCTCGGGTTGGAGCCGCGCGCCCGCTTCGTCTCGTTCGGCCTTGCCGGCGTCGACCCGTATCGAATGCTGCACGGCAACCCGGCGGCTTGCGCCAAGGCGCTTTCGCGTGCGGGGCTGACGTGGGACGACATCGGCGTGATCGAGGTCAACGAGGCGTTCGCATGCGTCCCGCTCCAGTTCGCGCGTGACGCGGGCCTCGAGGATCGGTGGGACGACATCAACCCGAACGGCGGCGGGATCTCGCTCGGCCATCCGCTCGGGGCGACCGGCGCGCGGATCACCGCCACGCTCCTCAGCGAGTTGGAGCGGCGCGGCGAGCGGTACGGGATCGGCTGCATGTGCATCGGCTTCGGCCAGGCGATCGCCGGCGTCGTCGAGCGGCTTTAGCGCTTGCGAGCGATGAGCTCGACCGAGTAGTTCCTGTCGAGCCAGCGGTCGAAGCTGACGCGATCGATGCCTCGCCCGCCGAACATCGTGTCCGGAATCCCGTCCTTCCCGCGCAACACGTCGTTTCCGCCGTTGCCACGGAGGACGTCACGACCCCAGCCGCCGATCAACAGGTCGTTTCCGCGGCCGCCGGCGATGTGGTCGGCCCCGTTGCCGCCGTAGATCACGTCGTCGCCGCCACGACCGTCGATCCTGTCGGCACCACCGAGGCCGTAGATCAGGTCGTTCCCCGGCGTGCCGATGATCAGGTCCGGGCCCGGGGTCCCCATGATCAGCTCGAACTCCTCGTCGTCGCCCTCATCCCCATCCTCGTCGGATCCCTCTTCTGCTTCCTTCCTCTGCTCCTCGGCCGTCTCGGCGTCGTAGGCGATGGCTTCGATCCGATCGTCTTCCTTGCCGAGGTCGATGCTGAGCGCCGTTGCGGTGCGAGGCCTGTCCGTCGTCACGGTCGTGCCCACATGCGTCGACTCCTCGGAATCCCACAGCCAGCCCTCCTCCCAGGCGCGGCCGGGCTCCCTGTACCAGAAAGAATGCTGGTGCACAGCCGTCGCGTTGCCCTCCTCGTCGAGGGCGATCTCCGGGAGAGCTGACCCCCAGTAGTAGTGGTAGAACCGCTCCGAAAGCATCGTCGTGCGCGCAGCCCACCGCGTCGCCCCAGCCGGTCGGGAGGACGTCCACGGTTGTCCCTCCTGGACCCAGAGGACGATCGCGTCGCCGCGGCGGTTGAGCGCCAACTGAAGCGCGCGTGTCCGACCGCTCCGCTCCGACAGGTTGTGCGGCGGTTCCCAATCTCCCCCGGCCGGCCGGGACGCGACCTGGCCGACCGTCCACGATCCGTCGAAGCGCAGCCACCCGACGAGTACGTTGCCGGCGGCGTCCATCGCGAGCCGAGGCTGTGACGCGTCGCGGCCAGGGCCGGAAAGCGTCTCGGGCGCGGCCCACGGCCCTGCACCGGGGCGCAGCGCCACCTGGACCACGAGATACGCGCCGTCCCACCAGCGCCACGACGTGACGGCATTGCCCTGATCATCCATCTCGACCTGAGGCGCGTAGGCGTTGCTGATCGGATCGGAAGCCGTCTCCGCCGGTGACCACGTCCCCGAGATCGTCCGGCTGGACGAACGAACGACGGAGCGGAAGTCGCGCATCGCTGCCCATACCACGGTCGCGCGTCCTGCCTCCACGGCGACGTCCGCGTTGAAAGCAAGCTCGCCAGGTGGGGAGAGGTCTTGAGCTGCGCTCCAGGGGCCGCCTGTCGGCCGGACGGCAGCCTGGACGATGCTGCCGCGTCCATTCGAGCGATGCCAGACGGCGACCGCGTTGCCCAGCCGGTCGACCGCCAGCTCGGGCGCCTCCGTCGCGGCAGCGGGCACCGAGATCCGTGCCGACGGGCTCCAGTCCCCGGCGGGCGTGCGGGTCGCGGCCCGGATCGACGCACTCCCGCCGGCGAGCTCCCGCCAGACGGCGACGACGTTCCCGGCTCCATCCGAGCCGATCCGCGGCGAAGACGCCGACGCGTCTGCAGGCGAGATCGTGTGGGGCTCCAGCTTGGCCGCCGCTGCGTCCGGGAGAACGAAGAGGACGGCCGCGAACGCCAGAAACACCCCGGCCGCTCGAGCCGTACTCAAACGCGATTCTGGCCGTTCAACACGTCGAAATGGACGTCTCATCCCCGGCCTCCGTGGTTGGCTTCACCATCAACACTCCTCCCGTCGAACGGGACTGTCAAGCGACCCGAAAACTACGATCGAGGCATGGCTCGGGAGGAGACTGAGGGTCAGGCGTGGCTGCTCGTTCGCGGGCGCGGGGAGCGGCGGCTCGCGCCCGAGGTGCTCGCCGACGAGTTGCGGGCTCACTCCTCGACGCGGCGGCCTTCGATTCAGCTGGGCGACCGGGCAGTGCTCTACGCGGCCGGCTGGCAGGTCGTCTTCGCGCTGGCCGACGTCGTCTCGGAGCCGGAGAACATTCCGGGGCGCGGTCGCTGGGCCTGGCGCTTCGCGATCCGGGCGACCCTGGCGCTCGCCGACCTGCGCGAAGCGCCGCCGGTCGAGGCGGCCGGCGTCTTCCCGCGGAGCCTCGGCCGCCACTCGTACATCCGGCTGAGCGACGAGCAGTTCGAGCTCGCGCGCGCGGCTCTCGCGGAAGCCGCGGAGTAGGCGGGTGCGCGACGACGTCAAGAAGCTGATCGAGGACGGCTACGACGCGATGGCCGACCGCTTCGCCGAGTGGCAGGACCGCATCGAAGGCTCGACGCGAGACGAGCGGGTCGACGAGCTCCTCGCGCTGCTGCCGGAGCACCCCGACGTCCTGGAGCTCGGCGTCGGCGCCGGCGTGCGCTCGACCCGGCTCCTCGCCGAGCGCAGCCGCCTCACCGGCGTCGATCTCTCGGCCGAGCAGCTGCGGCGAGCCCGTGATCGGATTCCGGATGCGAGCTTTATCCAGGCGGATATCACCGAGCTCGCCCTCGACGCCGAGTCGTTCGACGCCGTCGTCGCCGCGTACGTCCTCAACCACCTGCCACAAGGGGAGCTCGCGCCGCTCGCGCGCAACGTCGCCCGCTGGCAGCGACCCGGCGGCTATTTCCTCGGCTCGTTCGGGACGACTGACAACCCGGGCTGGACGGGCGAGTGGCTCGGAGTCGAGATGTTCTTCGCCGGCCTGCCGCCGGAGGCCAACCGACGGCTCGTCGAGGACGCAGGTCTAGAGATCCTCGAGGACGAGATCGAGGTCTCGATCGAGCCCGAGGGCGAGGCGCGGTTCCAGTGGCTGCTCGCGCGCAAGCCCGGATAGAGTCGCGCGCCGTGCCAACGGAGATTCGCAAGGTCGGGGTCGTCGGGCTCGGGACGATGGGGGCTGGAATCGCGCAGCTCGCGGTCGAGGCCGGGTTCGACACCGTCGGCCGCGAGGTCTCGCTGGAGCTGACAGAGGCCGCCCGCGACCGGATCGCGCACTTCCTCACGCGCAAGGTCGAGAAGGGGACGCTCGAGCAAGCCGAGCGCGATGCCGCGATCGAGCGCCTCGCGCTGACGACCGAGGTCTCGGATCTCGCCGACTGCGACCTG
>Ga0126312_10000765_pt1 | contig 19958 bp, 21 predicted proteins | sample Plot104A_FD_92537 | JGI IMG/M metagenome (GOLD analysis project Ga0126312, IMG submission 92537) | Serpentine soil microbial communities from UC McLaughlin Reserve, CA, USA - Plot104A | ecosystem: Environmental > Terrestrial > Soil > Grasslands | place: USA: UC McLaughlin Reserve, Lake County...
ACGTCGAGGAGATCGCCGAGCGCGACCCGGCGGCGATCGCCCGCGTGCACGTCGACCCGCTGGTCGGCTTCCAGGACTTCCACGCACGGCGGCTGTGCTTCGAGGCGGGGATCCCGGGCGACGTCATCCGCCCCGTGGGGGCGCTGCTCGCACGCCTGTACGAGACGTTCGTCGAGGAGGACGCGATGCTCGTCGAGGTCAACCCGCTGCTCGTGACCGGGAGCCGCGACGTGGTCGCGCTCGACGCCAAGGTCACGGTCGACGGCAACGCGCTCTTCCGCCACCCCGACGTGGCGGCCATGCGCAACCCGTCCGCCGACGACCCGCAGGAGCAGATGGCGCGCGAGCGCGGGCTCACCTACGTCAAACTCGACGGCAACATCGGCGTGCTCGGCAACGGCGCGGGGCTTGTGATGTCCACGCTCGACGTCGTCGCCCAGGCCGGGGGGCGGCCAGCCAACTTCCTCGACGCGGGCGGCGGCTCGAAGGCGGAGGCGATCGTCGACGCGGTCGAGGTCATCCTCTCCGACCCGAAGGTCGACGCGGTCCTGTTCAACATCTTCGGCGGGATCACCCGCTGCGACGAGGTCGCCCGCGGGCTCGTGACCGCCTTCGGGCAGATCGCCGTCACGGTGCCGTTCGTCGTCCGCCTCGACGGGACGAACGACGAGGAGGGCCGGCGGATCATCGCCGAGGCGAACCTCGACGGCGTGCACGTGGAGAAGACGATGCTCGGCGCGGCCGCACGCGGGGTCGAGCTCGCGACCGAGGGCTCGCCCCGTCCGCCCGAGTCGGGCGAGCACCCCGAGCCGGTGGGCGCCGGGACCCCCGGCACCGGCGCGGCCTCGCAGGCCGACGTGTCGGGCACCGACCAGGCCGGCGCCGAGGTGGGCGGAGGCGGCGGAGCGCCGACCGCCCCGGGCGCCGAGCCCACCCGATGAGCATCCTCGTCGGCGGGGAGACGAAGCTCGTGGTCTCGGGGCTCACGGGCCGCGAGGGCAGCTTCCACGGGCTCAACAACCGTCGCTACGGGACCGACCTCGTGGCGGGCGTGACGCCCGGCAAGGGCGGCCAGGACGTCGAGGGCGTGCCGATCTTCAACACGGTGTACGAGGCGGTGGCCGAGACCGGCGCGAACACGAGCATGGTGTTCGTGCCGCCGCGCTTCGCCGCCGACTCGGTGCTCGAGGCCGCCGACGCGGGCGCCGAGCTCGTCGTGTGCATAACCGAGGGCATCCCCGCCCACGACATGCTGCGCGTCTACACGCACCTACGGCGCGGGTCGACGCGGATGATCGGACCGAACTGCCCGGGCGTCCTGTCGCCGGGCAAGGCCAACGTCGGGATCATCCCCGCCCACTTCTTCTCGGAGGGCGGGGTGGGGCTCGTCTCCCGCTCGGGCACGCTGACCTACCAGATCGGAAACGAGCTGGCCCAGCGCGGGTTCGGGAACTCGACGATCGTGGGGATCGGCGGCGACCCGATCGTCGGTTCGTCGTTCATCGACGTGATCGCCCTGTTCGAGGAGGACGACGAGACCGAGCTAATCGTCATGTGCGGCGAGATCGGCGGCGACGAGGAGGAGCGCACCGCCGAGTACATCGCCGCCAACGTGTCGAAGCCGGTCGTCGCCTACATCGCGGGCTTCACCGCGCCGCCCGGCAAGACCATGGGCCACGCCGGAGCGATCGTCTCGGGCTCGAGCGGCACGGCCCAAGCCAAGGCCGAGGCGCTCGAGGCGCAGGGCGTGCGCGTCGGGCGGACCCCGACCGAGGTGGCGGAGGTCGCGGCCGAGCTGTCGGGGGCGGCGGCTTAGTTCTGACGCGACGGCGCTGCCGGCGGGCCTTCGCCGGCACGGGCGGCCGCCCTCGTCAGTCGCCCCAGAAGTCGTGCACCATCTCGGCGTCCCCGGAGCGGTGGGGGCCGAAGGCCAGGAACTCGAGTCCCTCGGGGCCCGCCTCGAACGCGCGGGTGGTCTCCGGCGAGACCCGGATCGCATCCATCCCCCCGACCTCCACCACGTCGTCGTCGAGCTTGACGCGACCGCTCCCCGACAGCACGACATAGACCTCCTCGGCCTCGCGGTGGCGGTGGGCGAACGGCTGGCGCTTGCCGGGACGGAGGGCGTGCAGGGAGAGGCCGGTCTCCCGCGCGTCGAGGTCGCGTTGGGGAAAGCGCGACTCCTGCATCTCCGAGAAGCCGTGGCGCGCGGCAGCGTCCTCGACCTCGCGGAGGTTGGTGACGGTGTACGCCTGCGACACGGGGCGAGCATAGGCGCGGGGAGCGCTTGTCCGCTTAGGAGGCGTGACGACGCCGACCATTGGGTACCATATGGCACACCATGGCCCGGACGCAGACGCTCGTACAGCTCACCGACGACCTCCTCGCGCTTCTCGACGAGCACGCGGCTCGCGAGCGGCGCTCCCGCTCCGAGCTCGTCCGCGACGCGATCGAGCACTACCTGCGAGCGTCGCGGGACGCGGAGATCGATCGCGCGATCGTCGCCGGCTACACGTCGCGGCCCCAGGAGGGCGAGTGGTCGGACGTTGCCGCGCGAGAGCTGCTCCGGGATGAGCCGTGGTGAACCGCGGGGAGGTCTGGTGGCTCGAGCACCCCGCGGAGGGCCGGCGGCCCGTGTGCGTGCTGACGCGCCAGGCGGCGATCCCCGTCCTGCGCTCGGTGACCGTGGCGCCGGCGACCCGGACCGTCCGGGGCATACCGACCGAGGTCCCGCTCGACCGCGACGACGGCATGCCGGAGGCTTGCGCGCTCACGCTCGACAACCTCGCCACGGTCCGCAAAGCACTGCTCACCGAGCGAATCACGCGCCTGTCTTCACGGCGCCTCGAGGAGCTGTGCCGGGCGCTCGCGGCGGCGACCGGGTGCTAGGCGCCAACGCGGCCGTCCCTCGCTAGGGTGAGCCTCGTGGCCCCCTCCGAGACGATCTCCTTCGCCCGCGGCGCGCCCTCGCTCGACATCGTCGCGGTCGACGACCTTCGCGCCGCCGCCGCGCGCGCGCTCGAGCGGGACCCCGCGGGCGCGTTCGCCTACGGGACCGCGGCCGGCTACCCGGCGCTCGTCGAGTGGATCGCCGAGCGGCACGGGCTCGCGCCCGAGAACGTGATCGCCACGAACGGGTCGCTCCAGGCCGACGCGTTCCTGTTCCGGCTGCTGCTGGAGCCTGGCGATCGGTGGTGGTCGAGGCGCCGACCTACGACCGCACGCTGCTCGGCCTGCGGGAGATGGGGGCCGAGATCGTCGCGATCGAGCTCGAGGAAGACGGGCTCGACGTCGACGCGCTCGAGCGGGCCCTGTGCGACGGCGCGCGCCCCAAGCTCGCCCACGTCATCCCCAACTTCCACAACCCCGCGGGCTGCACCCTGTCGCTTGAGAAGCGCCGCCGCCTGCTCGAGCTCGCGGGCGAGCACGGCGTCACGGTGTTCGAGGACGATCCCTACGTCGAGCTCCGCTTCGAGGGCGACGACCTGCCGACGCTGCTCTCGCTCGACGACGACGAGCGCGTGGTCTACGCGTCGTCGTTCTCGAAGACGATCTGCCCCGGGGTCCGGGTCGGGTACCTTGCGGGCCCCGAGAGCACGATCGCCGCGGTCCGCCGGATGGCGACGAACACGTACATCTCGCCGAGCATGATCTCGCAGGCGACCGTCGCGGAGTTCTGCCGCTCCGGGGCGATCGAGCGCTCGATCGAGTGCGTGAAGGACGCGCTGCACGCGCGGCGCGATGCGCTCGCGGGGGCGCTCGAGCGCGAGCTTCCCGACGCGCGCTTCGTCCTGCCGCAGGGCGGCTACTTCATGTGGATCGACCTGCCCGAGGGAACCGACGGCGAGGCCCTCTTCCACGCGGCGTCCGAGCGCGAGGTCGCGCTCGTCAAGGGCACCGACTTCATGCTCGAGGGGGGCGAGAATTCGCTGCGCATCTCTTACTCGGGTGTGACCGTCGAGCAGATCGAGGAGGGCGTCCGGCGGCTGGCCGAGGCGTACGCGGAGGCGGGACAGGGCTCAGCGGCCCGGTCGTTGGCGTCTTAGCCGCTCCGCGCGCGGCCACCACCCTCCAATCCGGCCGAGTACCGTTTCGAACGATGGCTGCCTGGACCGACGAGCGCCTCGACACACTGGCCGCCTCGTTGCGGCCTCTCCCGGCCGAGGTGGCGAAGGTAACCGAGGCCGTCGCGCGCCTGACCGAGGAAACGCGCTCACTGCGACGCGATCTGACGCAGGAGACGCGCTCGCTGCGGCAGGACCTCACTGAGGAGACGAGCTCGCTACGCCGTGACCTCACGGAGGGAGACGCGCTCGCTGCGGCACGACATGACCGCCCTCCGCCAGGATCTCTCGGCTTCCCAGCGCCAGATCGCGCAGATCGGCTGGCTCTTGGCCTTCGCTCTGCTCGGGACGATCGCGGCGCTCGTGGTCGCGCTTCTTTGAGGCGTGGCGAGCACCGACGCGCTACCGAGAAGTAGGCTGCCCACATGGCGCGGGATCGAGTCGTGCTTCGCAGCGACGACGGCAGGGAGGTCGACCTCGGCGACGAGCAAGGCGTACGCGTAGCAAGGGGCGAAATCGTGGGCTTGACGGGAGGCAGCAGCGGCCTCGGCCGCTGGAGCTGTCTGTGGGATCAGGGTCGTCGCTCGCTGGCCGACCGGCGAGCCGATCTCTGACGAACTCTTCGACTCGATCTCCGACGAGGCAGCCGACTTCCAAGCCGCGCTCGGAGACGACCTGAGCGAGGAGGCAAACGAGCTGTTGAGTCGCCTCGCCGACGCGGACGCTCAGGCCTCCTCGTAGCAGTCGCGCACCGCTTTGGCGTAGCGGCTCATCGGGATGCCCTGCGCGGCTCACGAAGGAGCGAGTCCTGCCCTGGTCTCTTCCCCTCCGAAGGGCAGGCCAAGGTTGGCGAAGCGGTATTCGCCCTTGCTCTGCGACCCGTCGGCCTTCGTCAGGCGGAACCGGTGCTCCTGCGTGATGTGTCGCTTCATCACTCGCTCGAACACCGCGCCGCAGAAGATGACGTAGTCACGGCGGCGAGCGGTGATGACGCTCATGAGGCGCTCGTAGTGAGGCTGCAGAAGGCCCTCCGTCAGCCCGCGCGCTGAGAAGGCGTCCGACCCGTACGGGATGAGCTCGAGCTGCAGCTTGCGGTCGAAGACGCGCTCGAGGTTCGTGAAGCGATTCTCCTCCCTATGTTCCTCGACGAAGTCGATGACTCCGAAGGGCTCGAGGAACCGGATCTGCTTGCGGTCGAACTGGGACCGGTGGATGCGGGAGGAGTCCGGCCCGTACATTCGCGCCCCGAAGTGCCGGCAGATGTCGAAGTACTCTTCGAACGACTCGAAGGGGAGAGACGGCGCCGGCTCGTTGGAGGTGACGTCCTTCTGCTTCGGGTTGAGATGGACGAGCACGAAAGAGGCGTCGAGGTCGCCGGTGAAGAAGAGCGGCGGCTCGTTGTGGTTGAAGTGCTCGCCGGTAGCCGACGCCAGCTCCTTGGCCGTGGCCATGCTCCCCGTCTCGAGTAGCTCTCCCACGTCACGCCGCACTTCGTTGAACAGGCGGGGGAGCGCTTCGAGCAGTCCTCGATCTCCCGGTGGGTTTGCGCAGTGACCTTCGGTTCCCACGGCCAGGCTGCCGCGCTCGGACGGACCTCGGTCATGGCGGGAGTATCGACGGGAGCGCGGCGGAGGTCGAGTCGGCGAGCTATCGGGTACCCCGCGGGGCTGAGCACTTCACGGCACCGCCGGGCGCGCGGGGTGGGTGCCCCGGCACTCGGAAGAAGCACGAAAAGCAGCCCCCGCGCAGGCCGCCGCCGGCTGGATCTAACGACGACGCCCGTTAGCGTCCGTACCGATCCCGCGACAGCACGAGCTGCTCGGGCAGCGCGGTGCGCGGCGGGGGCGAGGGATCGGCGATCACCGACACCGTCTCAGCGACGCTCCGGGTCACCGTGTGACGACCTTCGGTCGACTCCACGGTCACCTCCTCTGGCCCCGACTCGGCGACCCGGCCGCCGAGGCCGGGATGGAGGCCCGCGTCCTTCAGGTAGTGGAGCAGGTCCTCGGCCTCGTTCTCGAAGCGGAGGATGGTCACGCGGGCGCCCTCCTCGACGTCGGCGAGCGGCACCCCCTGCTCGCGCGCGCCCTCGCCGATCGGGTGGCCGTGGGGGCATGTGCGTGCGTTGCCGATCGCGGCGAGCATGCGCTCCTCGAGCACCGGCGACATCGCGTGCTCGAGGCGCTCGGCCTCCTCGTGGACCTCGTCCCAAGGTATGCCGAGGACGTCGGTGAGGAAGCGCTCGATCAGTCGGTGGCGGCGGACGACATCGGCCGCGTGCTCGTGACCGGAGTCGGTGAAGTCGAGCGTGCGGTCGGGATTGCGGCGCACGTAGCCGTCGGCCTCGAGGCGGCCGAGCATCTCGTGGACGGTCGGGGCCGAGAGCTGCATGGCCCGGGCGATGTTCGCCCCGGTGATCGGAAGGCGCGCCTCACGCAGCCAGAACATCGTCTGGAGGTACTCCTCCTCGGCGACCGTCACCTGCTCGTGCGACAAGGGTCGATCCCTTCCGTCGTGGCCTCGTCGAAGGATCGTAGCCCTGGCGCCGACTACGATGGCGCGCCGTGGAGATCGAGCCCGGCTCACGCGCTCTCGTCACCGGCGCCTCGCGCGGGATCGGCCGCGCGCTGAGCGCGGAGCTCGCTCGCCGGGGCTGCGCGGTCGGCCTGGTCGCCCGCTCCGAGGAGGAGCTGAGCGAGGTCGCCGCGTCGCTCCCGGGCGGGGGACACGAGGCGCTGCCGGCCGACGTCGGCGATCGCGACGAGGTCGAGGCGGCGATCGAGCGCTTCGCCGAGGTCGACGTCGTCGTGGCGAATGCGGGCGTCGCCGACTACGGGCCGTTCCGCGACATGGACCTCGAGCTCGTCGAGCGGATGACGCGCGTCAACTGGCTCGGAACCGTCTACACGGTGCGAGCCGCGCTGTCCGGGATGCTCGCCCGGCGGCGCGGACACCTGGTGATCGTCTCCTCGGGCGCGGCGCTGCGGACCTTCCCGCAGGCCGCGGTCTACGGGGCGACGAAGGCCGCCCAGCGCGGGTTCGCCGAGGCGCTGTGGCACGAGCTCGCGGGCACCGGTGTGTTCGTCACGATCGTCTATCCGGGCGAGGTCCGCACAGAGCTCCACGGCCACGAGCGCGCGGCGCTGCCCGCCTGGCGCGACATCGCCGAAGAAGCCGACCCCGCGGCGCTCGCGCGCCGGGTCGTCGAGGCGATCGAGCACGACGAGCGCGCCGTCTACTACCCGTCGCAAGTGCGCGCCCTGCGTGCTGTCCACGGCCTCTCGCCGCGCCTCGCCGACCTCGCGATCCGGCGCCTGCGCGGCATCACCGCCGCCCCCCGCGCCGGATGAGCCTGCCCCTAGCCGAGCCGGTCGTGCCGCAGCTCGCGCGCTCGGCCAAGGACCTGCCGACCGGCGACGGATGGTGCTACGAGCCCAAGTGGGACGGCTTCCGGACGATCGTCTTCCGCGACGGCGATGACGTGCGGCTCCAGAGCCGCGGCGGCAAGCCCATGAACCGCTACTTCCCCGAGGTCGTGGAGCACGTGGCCGAGCTCGGGCCCGAGCGCCTCGTGCTCGACGGCGAGCTGATCATCGCGGTCGAGGGCGTGCAGGAGTTCGACCTCCTCTCGCAGCGGATCCATCCGGCCGCCTCGCGCGTCGAGCGCCTGGCGAGCGAGACGCCGGCGGCGCTCGTGGCCTTCGACCTGCTGGCCGAGGGCGACGAGGCGCTGCTCGAGCTCCCGTACCGCGCGCGCCGCGAGCGGCTCGTGGCGGCGGTGGGCGGCGGCGAGGGGCCGGTGGCGCTGACTCCGGTGACCGACGACGCTCACGCCGCGCGCACCTGGCTCACCGGCCAGTCGGAAGGCGTGATCGCCAAGGAGGCCGACGCGCCGTATCGACCGGGCGAGCGCACCGGCATGGTCAAGGTCAAGCGCATCCGCACGGCCGACTGCGTGGTCAAGGCGTTCCGCTTCGGCAAGCACGAGGGCACGGTCGGATCGCTCATCCTCGGACTCTACGACGAGGGCGGCGAGCTGCGCGAGGTCGGCCACGTCTCGGGCTTCAAGGCGGCGGAGAAGCGCGAGCTCGTCGCCAAGCTCGAGCCCTACCGCACCCACGAGCGCGGCTCGGGCGAGCCGAGCCGGTGGAAGTCGGACGAGGAGCTCGTGTGGGAGGGGCTGCGCCCCGAGCTCGTCGTCGAGGTCGGCTTCGACCACATCACGGGCCACCGCATCCGCCACGGGGCGAAGTTCGTGCGCTGGCGCGAGGACAAGGCGCCGGAGGAGTGCACGAGCGACCAGCTCCGGGGCTAGCGGCGCCGCCGCCCCGGCGCCGCCGAGCGGACGGCCACCTCGACCGAGTCCACTCGTCACACGGTCACGCGCCGCCAGCGTCCGGACCGCAACCAGCCCGCCGAGGCGGCCAGGCCGAGCGCCGCCGAGAGCGGGAGCAACGCCCAGACGAGCGGCAGGTCGTCCACGCCGAGCACGAGCACGACGAGCGCGGTCAGGCCGACGAGGGCGCCGCTCACCATCACCTCGATCACGAAGCCGGCGCCCGTGTCGCCCGTGCCGAAGACCGCGGCGAGCCCCAGCTCGGCGGCGACCACGGCGAGCATGCCGACGGCGGAGCACGCGTAGGGCGGGCGCCGTGCCGGCGAGCGCGCCCGCGTCGTTCGTGAAGATCGCCAGCACCGCCTCGGGAACGCGAGCGTCGCCACGAGCAGCGGCAGCGTGACCATGTAGGCCGCGCGGGAGACCGAGCGCATCAAGTCCCCAAAGCGCGCCGACGCGCTCCGGCCGAGCGAGGTCGAGACCATCGTGTACGCGGTCTCGGCGAACGCCTGTGATGGGATCAGCAGGAGCGCGCACGCCGGCCAAGCCGAAGATCAGCGTCGCGCTCAGAACGAGGTTGACGACTACGAGCACCGTCGTCGCCCACACGAGGATGCGCGTGCGTCCGAGGCCGACCCACAGCTACCCGAGGACCAGGTTGAGCGCGAACGGGACGACGGCCCAGCTCCCGAACCGGAAGAAGTCCTCGACGGCGCGGGCGACCTCGCCGGAGGAGATGAGGCGCTCGCCGAGCGGGCCCGACGCGAATCGAAGCGCCACGGCGAGCTCGACCGACACGACGAGCACGAGTCCCGCGGTCCGCGCGAACGTGGGCCCGATCGCGCGGTCGCGCTGCTCGCCGACCCGGCGCGCCACCACGATCTGCATCGCCTCGGCGAGTCCCGACGGCCGGCACGATCGCCAGGTCGATCACCGCGTCGATCGGCCCGATCGCGGCGAGCTCGGCCGTGCCGACCCGCCCGAGCAGAGCGGTGTCGGTGAACTGGATCAGCGTCTCGACGACCTCGGCGAAGAGGACGGGCAGCGCGATCGCCCACACGGCGCGCGTGAGCCCCGGCGGGCGGCCCGCCGGTGCCGCCGCCGAGCTCGTGTCAGCTCGGGCGCTCAGACAAGCCGGAAGGCGTAGGAGTAACGGTTGAGGTGCATGACCATGCAGGACAGCCGAGCGCCGCCCTTCATGTACTCGCCGAGGTTGAAGTAGGCGACCTCCATGGCGTGCTCGACCGCGACGTCCTCGAGCTTGCGGTTCTTCTCCACCTCCCTACCTGTAGTCATCGGTCCCCGCGCGCAGCTGGTGCAGTTGCGAGCCGTTGAGGATCGTGTTCGCGAGCCGCACCGAGTTGCAGATGCCGGAGTAGCACTCGTCGACGCCGACGTCGATCACGTTCGTGTGCCGCTCGAGCTGCGCGACCTCCTCGGGCTCGAACATCTCCGTACACACCAGCGTGTCCTCCCGGGTGAGCGGGAAGATCGAGCAGTCGAGGTTGTAGAGGTAGGGGTCGGTCTCGGCGCACCTTGACGATGCGCATGTCGAACTCGCGCTCCATCCACTCGTAGGCCTCAAGCTCCGAGCGCAGCCCGTAGCCGCGACGTAGACGTTGTCGTGGAAGTGCTTGAGGTCGGCCTCCCCTCGAACCGGTGCGGCGAGAAGTGGACGGGGTAGCCCATCGACTCGAAGAACGGCTCGCCGACCTCCGGCTCGCCGCGGCGCGGCTCGGAGGTGAAGTTCGAGACGACGACCGGCGCAGGATCGAGGTGGATGAGGACGATGCCGAGGTTGGCGGTGAACACGAGGTCCTGTAGCCCCTCGATCCGCGGCGTGGGCAGCACGTACACGAGCCCCTCGGCGGCGAGGAAGCGGTTAGGTCGAGGAACTGCGTCATCGCCTGCTGGAGGTCCGGCCGGCGCTTGTTCTCCTCGAGCTCCTGCATCCAGATGTTGTTGGCGACCTCGGTGGAGTACGAGAACGGGAAGTTGACGAGGAATGCGGGCGCCTGAGCTCGGTCGGCGTGCGCGGGCGGTCGGCCTCGTCCGTGTCCGCCGCCTGGCGCGCCTCGGGCGGGGGAGCCCCGAGCGCGGGTTCCTCTACGGCCATGGGTCGGGTACCTCCTGAGGTCAGGGCGCCCCGCGCCGGCGCTGCTTGGGGCGGACGGCGACATGCGGGTCGACGCCGGCTTCGACGTGCGTGTGGACGGTCTGCGTGGAGGGGAAGTGCACGCGGTCGGACAGCGGGATGATCAGGTCGACCTGCGAGCCGTAGCGGATCTGGGAGAAGCGCTCGCCCTGGAGGACCGGCTGGTTCTGCTTCAGGTTGAATGGGGTGATGCAATCGACGTCGTAGTCGGCGATCTGGAGGATGTGGTACGGCTCCTCGAGGTCGATGTTCGCCACGGTGTTGACCATTCGCTGGTTGTGCTGGAGGTACTCGCCCTTGTCGGCGAGGTAGCTCGCGTCGGGCGTCGGCAGGCGGAGCTCCTCGAGAAGGGTGTTCTCCAGCTCGAGCATCGGGTGATTGAGCGTGTCGAGCGGTTCGAGCTCGCGGTAGGAGAGCCCGCCCGGGTAGGGGATCCGGTTCACGTGGACGTCGAAGAACGTCATGAAGATCCCGATGACGAGGCTCGGCTTGTCGTAGGTCTCGTCGCGGAGGGCCTCGCGCAGGGAGTAGGGCTTGCCCTTGATGTCGACGATCGACTCGTCGGGGTCGACCTCCTCCTGGTAGAGGACGATCCCGTCGGGGGGCGAGAAGAAGAAGCTCGTGTCGGCGTACGTCGGGCGGACGGGATCGCGGAAGAAATGCTGCTCGGAGAGCCAGCCGAGCGGCTTGTCGCGCACGCGGTCGACGTCCTCTTCGATTCACTGCTCGAGCTGCTTGGCCATTGGGTTTCGTGTCGGGGCAGAACGATGGGTGCGACCGCCCGACGCGTCGCGCCAGGGGGCCGGGCGCGACCCGGGAGGCCCGGAATCCGTCGAGGCGGTCGCTACGGGCTGGAACGCGCACGACCAGGCCGGGTTGGAAGGAACGTGGTCGGGCCGCCCTCGGCGGGCGAGGGTGCGTCCGAGGCGAGCGCGAGGTGGTCGCGCGCCGTCGCCTGGGCACAATACGCGCGTGCCGGAGCTCGAGGTGAGGCGCGCCGACGTCACGATGCTCGAGGTGGACGCGATCGCCAACGCGGCGAACACGCAGCTCGAGCACGGCGGCGGCGTCGCGGCGGCGATCGCGCGCGCTGGTGGTCCGGCGGTCCAGCGCGAGTCCGACGAGAAGGCGCCGATCGCCCTCGGCGAGGCGGTCGAGACGACCGCCGGCGACATGCCGGCGCGCTACGTCATCCACGCGGCGACGATGGAGCTCGGCGGGCCCACCTCGCGCGAGATCATCGAGCGCGCGACGGAGTCGACGGTGCGGCGGGCCGAGGAGCTCGGCTGCCGCTCGCTCGCCCTCGTCGCGTTCGGGACCGGTGTCGGCAGATTTCCCCTGGACGAGGCGGCCGAGGTCATGGTCGCCGCGACTCGCGGCGGCGGCCGGGGAGCGGGTCGAGCGGGTGATCTTCTGCGTCCGCGACGAGGAGGCCGAGCGGGCGTTCTCGTCGGCGATCGCGGAGGGGTGAGGTTCGGGCGGGCGCCCGTCCTCGTCGCCCCCGACGACTTCAAGGGGACCTTCTCCGCGCCCGAGGTCGCGGCGGCGCTCGCCCGCGGCGTGCGCGCCGGAGGCCTCGACGCGGAGGAGCTCCCGGTCGCCGACGGAGGCGGCGGGACGATGGACGTGCTCGTCCGCGCGCTCGGCGGCGAGCTCCGCGCGGCGACCGTCTCCGACCCGCTCGGGCGGCCCGTCGAGGCGCGCTTCGGCCTGCTCGGCGACGGACGCACCGCGGTGGTCGAGATGGCGCAGGCGAGCGGCCTCGCCCTGCTCGCCGAGAACGAGCGGGACGCGTGGGCGGCCACGAGCCGCGGGACCGGCGAGCTGATCGCCGCGGCGGCGGACGCGGGCGCGCGCCGGGTGCTCGTTGCGGTCGGGGGCTCGGCGACCACGGACGGGGGAGAGGGTGCGCTCGCGGCGCTCGAGGAGGCGGCCGTCGACCCGGGACTCGAGCTCGAGGTGATGTCCGACGTCCGCTCGCCGAGCCGCCGCTCGAGCCGCGCGACGGTCGCCGGATCGGCGCCCTTTTGCGGACCGAAGACGCGCGGCGCGTCCTCCCACGGCGTTCCTCGCCGACACCGCTCCGCGCGACCCGCGTGGAGTGCCGATGACCGGCGCGGCCGGCGCGCTCGCCGGCGGCCTGTGGGCGCTCCGCGGTGCGCGCCTCGTCCCGGGCGCGGCGTACGTGCTCGACGCGGTCGGCTTCGAAGCCCGCATGCGCGCCGCCCGCTTCGTGGTCACCGGCGAGGGGCGGCTCGACCGGCAGACGCTCCGGGCAAGGTCGTCGGCGAGGTGGCGGTTGGCTGCCGGCAGGCGGGTGTCGGCTGCCACGCCGTCGTGGGCGGCAACGAGCTGAGCGCGTTCGAGGCGCGGCTGATCGACCTGGCGAGCGTGACCGAGGCTCGATCGCTGCTGGAGATCGAGGCGGCCGGGAGGGCGCTCGCCGAGGCGACCTGAGCGACCCGTCCCCGGTCGCCCGGCCGTCCCGGGATACTCCCGCGATGCCCTTCGCCGACGCCAACGGCCAGCGCCTGTTCTGCGAGGTCCACGGCGACGGCGAGCCGCTGGTGCTCGTCACCGGCCTCGGCGGCGACCGCCTCTCCTGGGGCGAGCAGCTCGAGGCCTTGTCCGCGCAGTACCGCACGATCGTGTTCGACAACCGCGACTCCGGGCAGTCGTCGGAGTGCGCCGAGGGCTACGAGGTCGTCGACCTGGCGCACGACACGCTCGCGCTCGCCGACGTACTCGGGCTCGATCATTTCCATCTGCTCGGCATCTCGCTGGGCGGGGCGATCGCTCAGGAGGTGGCGCTCGCGGCCCACGAGCGAGTGCGCACGCTGACCCTCGCCATGACCTGGGGCGGCGACGGCCACTGGGGCCGGGTGCGCGGGCGCCTGATGGCGAACGCGGCGCTGCGCACGCCGCGCGAGGAGCACATCGAGCAGCTCCTGCACAAGTCCCTGTCGGAGGAGTCGTTCGAGGATCCCGAGCGGGTCGCCTACTTCCGCCAGGTCGTGCTCGAGAACCCGCACCCCCAGAGCGTCGAGGCGTACGCGCGCCAGGCCCAGGCGGTCGGCCGCCACGAGGCGCGCGACCGGCTCGGCCGGCTCGAGATGCCCGTGCACGTGATCGGCGCCGAGCGCGACATGATGGTCCCGGTGTGGAAGTCGCGCGAGCTCGCCGACCTGGTCCCGCACGCGCGGCTGACGGTGCTCGCGGGCGGCAGCCACGGCGCGAACATGGAGAAGGCCGAGGAGTTCAACCGCGCGGTGCTCGACTTCCTCGTCGAGCACGCGGAGACCGAGCGCGGCGCCGCCGCGTAGCTCGCCGGTGTCAGCGGGCCTCGGCGAGCGACCGCACGACCGCCTCGTAGAAGCCCTCGCCGTTGCGGCCTTCCGTCACCTCCACACGCGCGCCCACCGGTGCGTCGGCGAGCAGGTCGGGCTCGCGCGCGACGGCGTTCGCGACCACGAAGAAGCGGCCGACGAACTCGGCCACCCCGAGGTCCTCGCGCGAGTCCCCTATCCCGATGCACTCCTCGGGCGCATAGCCGCGCGCACGCATGTGCTCGGCCACCGCGCGCCCCTTCGACGCGGTGCGCGGGATCAGGTGGTAGGCGTGGGCGCGGCCTTCGAGGTCGAGCTCGGTCTCGCCGCGCGAGATCACGCCGTTGTCGACGAGCCGCAGGTTCTCGTGACCGCGGGCGACCAGCAGCTTGTTCGCCTTGTCGGCGTCGACAAGGCCTCGCATCAGGTGCGAGAACTCGCGCGCCCGGTGCCAGGGGGCGTGCGACTCGAGACGCCCGGGGTAGGCCTCGAGCAGCAGCGCCGGCGCGCCCGCGTCCTCGATCTGCTCGTGGACGTTGCGCTCGGGCGTCGGCTGGAGGTCGCCGGTGAGGTAGCGCTCCGCGCCCTCGATCGACAGCCCGCAGCCGACCTCGTAGATGTAGGCGGTCTGGCCGATGAGGCGCGCGTCCTCCATGACCTGCGCCTTGCGGCGGCCGGATTTGAGCACGACCTCGGCGCCGGCGCGGTGGCACGCCTCGAGGCCGCGCGCGGCGAGCATGGTGAAGTCGCCCTCGGCATCGCGGAAGAGCGACGCGCCGCGGCCGAGCAGGGTCCCGTCGAGGTCGGTGTAGACGCAGCGCAGGGCCATCGCCGCGCGGGGACGCTACACGCCGGGCGCGTGTCCCCGCCGGCGCCTCCGCCGCTAGCGGAGCCTCAGCCCTCGCACTCGGACACGGAGTCGCTTTGCGGACCGCCATCGCACGGGTCGCTCCCGGGCCGCCGCGGAGGTTGTCCTCGTCCGGGCCGCCGAGGAGCCGGTCCGAGCCGGCACGGCCGAAGAGCCAGTCGCTTCCCTCTCCGCCGCTCAGGACGTCGGACCCGCGGCCGCCGTCGAGGCGGTCGGCGCCCTTCTCGCCGAAGATCCGGTCGGAGCCCTCGCCGCCCGACACCACGTCAGCCCCGAGGCCCGCGCACACGCGGTCGTTCCCGCCGAGCGCGTCGATCTCGTCGGCGCCCGCGCGGGCGACGATCACGTCGGGTCCGGAGGTGCCGCGGATCTCCTCGGCCGAGAAGTCGCCGATGATCGTCGCCCGCCGGCCGTCGCAGGTGGGGCCGGGAGAGGCGTCGTCGTCGCGGATCGTGGCGCGGCCGCTGCCGTCTGCGATGGTCGCGCCGCGGGCCAACGGAGAGCTGTACGAGGAAGGCCTCGTCGGTCTCGTCGTTCGTATCCCCTTGGCCGGGACGTTGACCGTCTTCTGGGTCTGGCCCGGGGAGAAGGCGAGCTCGCCCGAGCGGTAGGAGTAGTCGCCCGGCGCCCGCGCCGAGCCGTCATCGGTGGCGAAGTCGACCTGCACCTGGCGGCCGCTGGCAGCCGACAGCCGCACGCGGAAGCTCGCGGGCTTTTTCTCGACGGCAGCGCTCGGCGCCATGAGCGCGCGCTGGAGAGGCGCTGCATTCTTGCCCGACGCCCTCATCGCAGCCACGGCTCTCGTCCACCGGCTGGCGCTCGTGACCCGCAACCGGCGCGACTTCGAGCGCGTGCGTGGCTGAGGCTGGCCGAGCCCGGCTGAGCAACCCACCGGCGCGGTGGACGCTCAGCCGCCCTCGGTGGAGCCGCCATCCACGACGCGAATCTAGCTTGAGCGGGACGCACGTCGAGCCCGCCTAAGATTGTCCGTCGTGCCCTCGTCGCTCGCGGCCCGTCCCTGGAGAGACCTGCTAGAGGCCGGCCGCGGCGAGCAGCTCGTGGCCCAGAGCCGCGAGGGGGTGCAGCCAGGGGAGCCCGTCCCGCTTCCCGACGAGCGCCTCCACCCCGCGGTCGCGTCGGCCCTTCGCGGCGCCGGCATCGACCACCTGTGGTCGCATCAGGCCGCGACCCTCGAGTCGGCGCTCGACCACGGCCACACGATCGTCACGACCGGCACGGCGAGCGGCAAGTCGCTCGCGTTCAACCTGCCGGTGCTCGAGGTGCTCGCGCGCGACCGCGCCGCGCGAGCCCTCTACCTCTACCCGACCAAGGCGCTCGCCCAGGACCAGGCGCGCAAGCTCGCCGCCCTCCGCGCGCCGTTCCTGCGGCCCGCGATCTACGACGGCGACACCCCGCGTGAGGAGCGCCGCGCGATCCGGGCGCGCACCAACCTCATCCTCTCGAACCCGGACATGCTCAACCTGAGCGTGCTCCCCCACCACCGCCACTGGGGCGACGTGCTCTCGAACCTCGCCTTCGTCGTCGTCGATGAGGCCCACGCCTACCGCGGCGTGTTCGGCTCGCACGTGGCCAACGTCCTCCGGCGGCTGCGCCGGCTCGCCAATGCCTACGGGACCGAGCCGCGCTTCGTGCTGGCGAGCGCGACGATCGCCAACCCGGTCGAGCTCGCCGAGCGCCTCACCGGGCTCGATTTCGAGCTCGTCGACCGCGACGGCGCGCCGCGCGCGGAGCGCCAGATCGCCATGTGGAACCCGCCGCTGCTCGACGAGGACAAGGGGACGCGCGCCTCGGCGCTGTCGGAGGGGGCGAACCTGCTCGCCGATCTCGTCGAGCGCGGCGCGCGCACGATCTGCTTCCTCCGCTCGCGCCGCGGCGTCGAGCTGATCCAGCGCTTCACGCGCCTGCGGCTCGAGGACCGTGGCCGCGCCGACCTCGCCGAGCGAATCGCTCCCTACCGGGCCGGCTACACGCCGTCGCAGCGTCGTGACATCGAGCGGCGCCTGATGGAGGGCGAGCTGCTCGGCGTCGCGGCCACGAGCGCGCTCGAGCTCGGGATCGACGTCGGCGAGCTCGACGCGGCCATCTGCGTGACCTTCCCGGGCACGGTGGCGAGCCTGCGCCAGATGTGGGGTCGCGCGGGGCGGCGGGCGACCGGCCTCGCCATGTACGTCGCCGGCGACGACGCGCTCGACCAGTTCTTCTGCCGTCACCCCGACGAGTTCCTCGACCGCCCGGTCGAGGCGGCGATCCTCGACCACGAGTCGGAGGAGATCCACCGCCAGCACCTGGTCGCCGCCGCCTACGAGCTGCCGCTCGACGCGGAGGACGCCGAGGTCTTCGGGCCGCGCTGGGAGGCCTACGCCGACCGGCTCGTGGCCGCGGGCGAGCTGCGCGAGCGCGGGGGGCGCTACCTGCCCGGCGGCGCCGACGGCGCCTTCCCCGCCGGGCGAATCGCCCTGCGCTCGGCGTCGCTCGACTCGTTCGCGGTGATCGACGCCGACTCGGGCGAGGTGATCGGCTCGGTCGAGGCGGGCCGCGCCTTCGACACGCTGCATCCGGGCGCCGCCTACCTCCACCTCGGTCAGAGCTACGAGGTCGAGGAGCTCGACGTGCGCGGGCGCCGCGCCGCCGCCAGGCCCTTCGACGGCGACTGGTACACGCAGCCGAAGAAGGAGACCGAGACGTGGATCGAGCGCCTGCTCGACCGCCGTGAGGCGAACGGCGTCGAGCTGTCGTTCGGCGTCGTGTCGGTGACCGAGCAGGTCGTCGCCTTCCAGCGCAAGCGCGTCTCCGACCACGAGGTGCTCGACCTGCTTCCCGTCGACCTGCCCGAGCAGGCCTTCGTCACCCAGGCGCTGTGGTTCACCTTCCCAGAGGAGCTGCTGCGCGCGGCGGGCGGTGGCGAGCCGTTCCCGCTCGAGGTCCTGCTCGGGTCGCTGCACGCCGCCGAGCACTCTCAGATCGCCGTGCTCCCCCTGATCGCGATGTGCGACCGCTGGGACATCGGCGGCCTGTCGACCGCCTCGCACCACCAGACCGGCCGGCCGACGATCTTCATCTACGACGGCCACCCCGGCGGAGTCGGCCTCACGCGCGCTGGCTTCGCGGCGTTCGACCGGCTGGTGGACGACGCGCGGCGCCTGATCGCCGAGTGCCCGTGCCGGCGCGGCTGCCCGTCGTGCGTGCAGTCGCCGAAGTGCGGCAACCTCAACGAGCCGCTGTCGAAGCACGGGGCACTCGCGCTGCTCGAGGCGATGTCGGCCGCAGCGTCCCCGTCGCCCGCCGCTTAGCGTGGCCGGGAAGCCGGCAGCGACGGCGGAGCGTGTCCTCACCCAGCGCGAGCTCAACCGCGCGCTCCTCGCCCGCCAGCTCCTGCTCGGGCGGGCGGAGCTGCCGCTCCCACGCGCGCTCGAGCGCATGGCGGGCCTCCAGGCGCAGTACGCGCCGTCGATGTACGTCGGCCTGTGGTCGCGGGTCGCCGGCCTCGCGCGCGACGACCTCACCCGCACGCTCGAGCGGCGCGAGGTCGTCCAGGGGACGCTCTTGCGCACGACGATCCACCTCGTGTCCGCGGACGACTACTGGCCTTTCGCGCTCGGCGTACGCGAGGCGCGCCGCACCGCGTGGGTGCGCGTCTCGAGGCGGGGGCTGAGCGAGGAGCAGCTCGCCTCCGCGGCTGAGCGGCTGCGAATCGCCCTCGCCGACGGACCGCTGCGCCGCAAGGAGATCGAGACGCTGCTCGGCGACCGGCTGCTCGCCAACGGCGTCGGGCTATGGGTGGACCTCGTCCGCATCCCGCCGTCCGGGACCTGGGAGCGCCGCCGGGCCGACCTCTACGAGCTCGCCGAGCGGTGGCTCGGACGGCCGCATGGCACGCCGGAGGAGGGCGTCGAGCTGCTCGTGCGGCGCTACCTCGCGGGCTTCGGCCCCGCGCCGGCGGCCGACGTCGCCAACTGGGCCGGACTTCCCGTGAGCGACGTGACCGCCGCGCTCGCGCGGCTCGGAGACGTGCGCCGCTTCCGCGACGAGCGCGGCGCCGAGCTGTTCGACCTAGCCGGCGCTCCGCTTCCCGAAGCCGAGACGCCGGCGCCCGTCCGCTACCTCCCGACCTGGGACGCGACGCTGCTCGTGCACGCCCGGCGGACCGGGATCCTCCCCGAGGAGCACCGGTCCAAGGTGTTCAACACGAAGACGCCGCAGTCGGTGGCGACGTTTCTCGTGGACGGTGAGGTCGCGGGCACGTGGCGTTACGAGAAGGGGAGCGTCCGCGTCGAGCCTTTCCGCCGCCTCGACTCTGGCGCACGCCGAGAGCTCGACGAGGAGGCGGAGCGGCTGGCCGCCTTCCACACCTAGGGGTCGGGCCCTGCCCGCCTTTCGCACGCCCGCCGAGTTGTGCTGGCAAAACACTCTTACGGAGGCTCCCGGCGGCAGGCGTCCGAAGCCATACTGGGTCGCTGAGCGCTCGGCCGGGACGAATGTTCCGCCGCATCAGCCCCACAAGCGCGCCGGTTTCGGCCGCTCGCGACCGCCCATGACACCCGACCGTAAAGGCCCCGCGGACCGTGCTGAACCAGATCCCCGTCACCGCCCTCAACAACGGCGTGCAGATGCCTATCCTCGGCTTCGGCGTCTACCAGATTCCCGCCGAGCAGACCGAGCAGGCTGTCGCTGACGCCCTCGCCGCCGGCTACCGCTCGCTCGACACCGCCGCCGCCTACGCCAACGAGGAAGCCGTCGGTCGAGCCATCCAAACGAGCGGAATCCCGAGGACCGAGCTCTTCGTCACCACCAAGCTCTGGATTCAGGACCCCGGCGAGGAGAACGCGAAGCGTGCGTTCGGGAGCTCGCTCGAGCGGCTCGGCTTCGACTACGTCGACCTGTACCTCATCCACCAGCCCCTCGGCGACTACTACAGCTCGTGGCGCGCGATGCAGGAGCTGCACCGCGAGGGCCTGATCAGGGCCATCGGGGTGTCCAACTTCTATCCCGACCGGCTCGTGGACCTCATCGACCACAACGAGGTCACGCCGGCGGTCAACCAGATCGAGACCCACCCTTTCTTCCAGCGCGCCTCCGAGCAGGCGTTCATGCGCGAGCGCGGCGTCCAGATCGAGTCGTGGGGGCCGTTCGCCGAGGGCCGCAACAACCTGTTCTCCGACCCCACTCTGACCGACGTCGTCGTCGCGCG
>Ga0126312_10000766_pt1 | contig 19956 bp, 19 predicted proteins | sample Plot104A_FD_92537 | JGI IMG/M metagenome (GOLD analysis project Ga0126312, IMG submission 92537) | Serpentine soil microbial communities from UC McLaughlin Reserve, CA, USA - Plot104A | ecosystem: Environmental > Terrestrial > Soil > Grasslands | place: USA: UC McLaughlin Reserve, Lake County...
CCAACTCCAACTCCAACACCTGAACCAACTCCAACTCCAACACCTGAACCAACTCCAACTCCAACACCTGAACCAACTCCAACTCCAACACCTGAACCAACTCCAACTCCAACACCTACTCCAACACCTGAACCAACTCCAACTCCAACTCCAACACCTACTCCAACACCTACTCCAACACCTGAACCAACTCCAACTCCAACTCCAACACCTACTCCAACACCTACTCCAACACCTACTCCTACTCCTACTCCTACTCCTACTCCACCTGTTGTGAATCAGCAAATAACCCAAGTCGCAAAACAAGTGGTACAGCAAACTGGCGCTCCTTCACAATCAGTACAGCAAACTATTACCCAAATAGCAATACAACTAGCTAGCTTAGGTGGTAACATTAATCAAGCCATAGCTCAATTAGCGCAGCAAATAGCATCTAATCCAAACGGCGCTGAAACACAGAAAATAACTCAAATAGCTCGGCAATTTGCTGAAGGGAACAGCAATTGTGCCAACCAAGCCATCAATCAAGTGGCAGTGCAAACGGCTCAAGGAAACAATATCGTGCAAGTGATAAATCAAGTCGCGATTCAAACTTCATGTCCGACTCCAGCACCCAATACTGCAACGCTGATAGTAGTCAAGAATGTAATTAACGATGACGGGGGTAGGTTACGGCCTAGTGATTTCCAAATAAGTGTCTCAGGCCCATCCGACTTATCTCCTAATCCAGAAAGCTTCTCCGGAAGGTCGGGGTCAGGAACGAGTGTTGAACTAACTGCAAATACTCCGTTTAGGGTAACTGAAACCACATCATCCCGTTACGACTCCGATTTCGACGAATGTAGAAGTTCAAGAGGCATTCCACCTGGTGGGATAAGATTATGTACTATCACCAATAACGATAAGGATAGAACCGATACCAGTACTAGCTCAATAATAGAGTACAGGGAAACAACCCCAATCGCAATGGATATAGAGACAATAAAATTCGACAAAGGTCTCTCCGAAAGAAGCGAAATAATACCTATCGCTGATGTAAGCCCATACGTTATGGTTGGAGGTCATATTCTGCTTAATTTGCCGACGGGAGATTTCAGGTTGATAGCTGCTGAAACATCAGGCGATGAAGTCGAACATGCAATTCTCCTTAACCCTCAGAGAATAGGTAGCGTTAGGACAGGACAAACACTATATCACGTGGATTTGGATGATAAAATGAGTGGGAAAAATCCGTTTACAAATAGAGCAGACAAAGTGACTGAATGGACTGAGCTGTGGCTTTATAATTCAAATAAAGTAAAGGATATTCAAGTGGGTGACGACAATAGTTGGACTGCTACACTTGTAATGGCAGAATTTCCTGGCGCAAAATTAAGGTGTCCATGTGAATGGGTTGATAGCGAAATAGTAAAGCAAGGGAAATCATTCTTTTCGGCTTACGGTATGAGAGTGCTTGCTGACGTACGTCCATTCCATGTAATCGATGGTCATGTCGCACTTGACTTGCCTAGAGAAACAGGTAGACAGCAATCAGCTGTTAAGGTAGTTGCCTTAGAGCTAGATAACAATAACAAAGTCGTACATGCAATAACGTTGAACCCAATAAAGATAGGAAATCTAAACTCTGCTGAATCACTATATCATGTAAATCTGGCCGAAACTATGAGTGGGAAAAATCCGTTTACAAATAGAGCAGACAAGGTGACTGAATGGACGGATCTATTGCTATGGAATTCTGATAAGAAGAATGGGCTGGCAATGGTTGATGATAACCAAGTTTCAGTTACCATAGTAGCAGATAGGTGATGCAGTCAGTTAATGTCACAAAAAATTATACATATTGCAGAATTTCTAGAATTGACCTTGTTGAGCACCTTTTCTGTCCACTCGTTATTCTTATTCTCATCCTTATCTATGCTGGACATAGTTTCTTCTGTTCAACTTGAACCTCAAATGCCACACTTAGCAATAGCAACTGGTTTTAAAGAGCACGAACTTTACGATAGTTACGAGGTTCCAACAATTCTCCCATCTATGCTCTATATCTAAGATAGCATGAAAATAACTAACAATAAACAAGAGGAGAAAGAAAAGAAGTTCTATGAAATGAACCTTCATCAGCGATTCAGCTTTTTGAAAAGGGTAACAAAATTGTCAAAACATGACATCGATATTTTACGAAGTCCTTCTTCATTTACGTTTGTTAATGCCAACAGGATGGTGGAAAATGCTATTGGGGTGTTGTCTTTACCTCTTGGTATTGCGACAAACTTTGTGATTAATGACAAGAATTATCTTGTACCAATGGCCATAGAGGAACCTTCTGTAATAGCTGCAGCAAGCAAAGCAGCCAAAATTGCCAAGAATAGTGGAGGCTTCACTGCGAAATGCGATGAATCGCTAATGATAGGACAAGTCCAGGTCGTTTCATTGCCCATATCTCCCGCCTCAGCCCGGTTGAGAATTAAGACTCATAAGGAAGAAATATTGCGTATTGCTAACTCAACAAGCAGGTCCATTTTAGCCAAAAATCTCCAGGTTAGAGAATTGAATGATAAGAGTCAGAACAAAATGGGAAAGATGTTACTCATAGAGTTGCTTATTGATACCAAGGATGCAATGGGTGCAAATGCGATAAACACAATGTGTGAATCTGTATCTTCCAGAATACAAGATTTGACTGGAGGTAAGTTGATATTAAAGATTCTTTCAAATTATGCAACAAGACGTTTGGTGAAATGCCGAGCAATTTTTTCCAGAAATGATATTGGAGGAAAAGAGGTTGTAGAAAATGTTCTCTATGCCTATTCTCTGGCATATTCTGATGTATACAGAGCAGTAACTCATAACAAAGGTATCATGAATGGTATTGATGCAGTTGCTTTGGCTACCGGACAAGATTTTCGTGCTATTGAAGCTGCAGCTCATGCATACGCAGCTAGGAATGGCACGTATCGATCAATGACAAAATGGCATAAAACTGAAACAGGTGATCTGGCTGGTGAACTAGAATTACCAATCGCTGTTGGAACAGTAGGTGGCGCAGCGTCAGTCCATCCTGTAGCCAAAATAGGGTTGAAGATCCTGGGAGCCAAGACTGCAAAAGAGCTTGCGATGGTCTTATCTGCTGTAGGACTTGCACAGAACATGGCTGCTCTACGAGCATTAGCTGCAGAAGGTATTCAAAAGGGTCATATGAGATTACATGCGAGAAATATTGCGGCTATGGCTGGATCTCGAGGCAGTCAGATCGATATAGTAGCAAAAAAGATATCTGATGAGAGTAATATAACCATCAGGAGGGCAAAAGAGATCCTTTTCTCATTAAAGACTCAAAGAATAAACTAGGCTTAATAAAAATAATAATAGCAATTGCGATATGATAGTAAACAGAATAATAATAACAACTAAATATATATCAAATTATAGAAATTCCTCTGATAATTCATTATGTCAACCGTAAAATTTGCTGTTCCTAAAGGTAGTATTGAGGCTGCGACGTTTAAAATCCTTGAGGAAGCATGGCAAAGTATTGTGGGGAGTGGTCGGACATATAGAATACGGCTAAGCGATCCCGAGATAGAGGTCAAAGTCCTCAGACCTCAGGAAATTCCAACATATGTACAGGAAGGTTTCTACGATATTGGAATTACAGGTAAGGACTGGATTAGAGAAGCAAGGGCCGACATAAAGATTTTGCTTGACTTGGAGTATGGGCTAGTAAAGCAAGTTTTTGCTATTCCAGAACATCTGGAATCAAATAACTTGACAGAACTGATCGGAGAATTTGCGGCTAAGAGGAAGCCACTAAGGATATCTACGGAATATCTGACAACTACCTCTGCGCATATAAAGGAAAATTCAGCATATAAAAAGTATTTTGGGGACATCTCCCCTATGATTATTACCCCTTGGCTGCGAGTAGGAGAAAATAGGAATGTACAGATATTTCTTTCGTTTGGAGCTACAGAAGCAAAGCCCCCAGAGGATGTAGACGCAATTTTTGATATCACCGAAACTGGCACAACTTTGGCCCAAAATAAATTAAAGGTAATTGATACAGTGATGGAATCAAGCGCGGTTCTTGTTGCAAACAAGGCTTCGTTGAAGGACACAAAGAAGAGGGAAAAGATTGCAGATATGGTTGCCCTTTTAAAAGGCGTAGTCGAAGGTCGTAAAAAACTTCACATTTTTGTAAATGTGAAAAAGGAGAATCTCGATAGTTTGCTTGCCAGTATGCCTGCTTTAAAAAAACCTACTATTAGTACGTTGAGCGAGGACGGGTGGTATGGGGTAAACACAATAATAGACAAGAATGAATTTATCCAAATAGTTCCAATTATGCGCAGACTAGCCCAAGGATTAGTCGTAATGGATCCAAGGCAAATTTTGCCTTTAGATGAGATAAATCTTGATAATGATATGGATGATACAATTTCTTGATAATGAAGCACAAGATCCTAGTCTGACTTTTCAAACATGTGTGCCCTACAATATCTATGCTACTCGATGCTTGGAAAATCAGCTCATTAAAAGGAGAATCGTGTGCAGTACATGGCTGTCAACATAAGCCTTCCAATAGGTATCCCATATGTCTATTCCATTATTGCTTCGAACACATTAGAAACCATCTCCATCCTGTAACTTTTGCAGAGCTGGAAGAACAAGGGAAAAGAGACGAGAGCCTAAGATGACACTCCCTCACTAAGTGAATTAACAGGCCGCAGTAGACTCAACAAGGACAAACAAATGGAATGAGTACAATTTAGACGAATATCAAGGCATAAATATTTAATTGAATAGTTCTGATTGATGTCTGAAGCATACAAAAACGCGCAGGTTGTTACGTCAGATGGAAAGAACCTAGGCACTGTAAAAAGTTCAGACAGCAATTCTCTCATAGTATTTAAGAAAGGGGTTCTTAGGGATGAGGAATTCCATATTCCTATTAACGCAGTTTCACGTTATAACAAAAGGTCGGGGGATGTTGGAGAAGATGACAATGGCATACCAAATATTATACTAAATTTAAGTGAAGAGGAAGTAAAACATGGATTTGAATTTATAGGAGATAGCAAACCTAATTCAGATCTGATAAGCGGTAAATCAGACTCAGGATACAAAATAGGTAAGGAAACTATTCGTTATGAAGCATTTATGCCAGATTCTGATAAAAACGTTAATCCTGCCTCTTCAACAGATAAACTCCCATCTAAGCAAGAGTATATTTGTGATATGTGTATGCAAAAATTCTATGATTCTAGCGAACTTCAAGACCATCGTAAAGATCTTCATTCTGCCGCCATAGGAATCTAAGTGCCGCGTATATCGAAAAAACTAGCACTAATTGAAGGTAAGGGTGGGTATATAAAGTATGGAAAATTAAATAGAGATTTAAGGAAAAAAACAGGTGCCCTCTATATCTTTAATTAGTTCATGCTGCTAATAAATTACTATAATAATATGATGATCCGCCCTTGTCAACAATCCAATCCTAATCTCGTTATTATCTCAATTTCCCTTTTATCTCATTCATATAAATAGCATGTTTACAAATTTGGTAGCAGAGACATTAGTTTGACTCCACAAAAGATAGCGTGGCATTAGAGCGCTCGAATAACTGCTTCTAGCATATTATTAGGAATCTTGTTTAGTTCTATTTCCAAAGTTTGACCTCTATAATCTATCTCGAGTTGCATATTATGACTGAATCTTGGGTTGCATACAGGTGTGTTAGACACATTTATGTTCGAATAATGATATTATAATGCCATCAGTTTCTCTCCTTTTTAATATGAGATTCATGCGCGAATATATCTTAGGATAACTACAATATATCGCTAGAACTAAAAAAGCAATTATTAGGACTTGAGAGCGCTAGTGCTCATTTTCTACCAGCTATACATATTGCTTTATTGCTGAGCTTGACGTGACCACTGTTATCAGAATATTTCTTTGTTGCCTCAGTTACTGCATCCATATTTCGTCTTGTCTTGATCCCCAACGACAAAATACTGCGTTAAATGATGAGTGACGTAATTCGATTATTTCTGCATCGCCCTCCTTAAATTCCATTATATTTTCTAGTCCCATAGAGGCAGCCCTTTGCTTTGTTGCTATATCAAGAACTTTATCCCCTGGTTTAATATTTGCAAGTTCAACTAATCTATTACTAATATTCTCAATGGTATTCTACCATTTTTGGCACCCTTTAGATACACTATCCCAACTTTGACGTTGACTTACTTTATGTGATTGAAGTCTAATGTTGACATATCCTATGGCTATTGTATTCTCTTTCTTAAGTTCCTTATGCTTCACCTATTGTTCCACTAGCTCCCATACGGAAAAGAAGAATAGATTAATAAGATAAATTAGAGCCGAGGTATAACAATAATGAAAAAATTAGCTTGTCGTGATGTTGGGCTTGACTGTGACTTTGTAATGGAAGGGGTATCTGAAGAGGAGGTTTTAAATAAAGCTCAGCAACATGCTTATGAAGTTCATGCCATCAAACCAGAAGAAATGACGTCAGAACTGAAAGTAAAGATTCAAGAAAATATTCGTGATGTCTAATGTGCTTAACAACCTATATTATCTCTAGACGCTATAACGGGCAGGGGGGCAATAGGATCAGAAGTATTATCTGGATAAGTAAATAAATGTCTTTATATGGTGCTACAGTTTCTTGATAAGGCCGATTACTATTAAAGACGCAAGGTTGGATGCTGCGAGAGTGCGTAATCGTACTGCAAATTCAGTAACCTCAGATGAGGTATTTCAAAGAGTTCAATATATAATCGATGATGTGGCAAAGCGCGGAGATCGTGCCATTAGAGATTATACAAAAAAGTTAGATGGGGTTCAACTCAAATCATTGAGAGTTACAGATAAGGAAATAGAAGATGCTTACTCAAAGGTGAGTAGGAAACAAGTCAGATCTATAAGGCTAATCAAAGACCGATTAACAAGAAGTGAAACAACCGTGCTAAAATATTTTTTTAAAGAGATTAAAACCTCTTCAGATGGAATAACGATAAACCGGCTAGCTAGGCCCCTCAGAAGTGTAGGTTGTTATATTCCAGGAGGAAAAGCGCGCTATCCGAGTACGGTTATTATGTGCGTAGTACCTGCAAAGGTTGCCAAGGTAGAAAGGATTGTGGCAATTTCTCCTCCTTTAAAGGATGGGAGTATCGATCCGTTAACGCTGGTAGCGGCAGATATCTGTGGCGTTACTGAGTTTTATAAGATGGGGGGTGCACATGGAATAGCAGCTCTAGCTTTGGGAACCACAACTATTAATAAGGTAGCAAAGATTGTCGGTCCCGGAGGAGTTTTTGTCACCGCTGCAAAGATTCTCGCCTCACGCAGTGTATCAATTGACATGGTTGCTGGTCCAACAGAACTATTGATTTATACAGATTCGTCTTTTCCATCAAGACTTATTGCTTTGGACATAGTGTCACAGGCAGAACATGGTTTCGAGACATTCTGTGGGTTGGTAACGACCTCCAAGAAATTGGCAGCAGAGGTAATAAATGATATAAAATTAATACTTGACAAAGAAAATATAAAACGAGAAGACATAGTAAGAAGAAGTCTAAATGACAACAGCTTTATCGCCATATCCAAAAATCAATCAATGGCGATAGAGTTTGCAAACGAGCTAGCACCAGAACACTTGGAAATATTATCTAGGGATGCTAAAGCAATTTCAAAAAAAATAACTACTGCAGGACTAACACTCATTGGAAAGTATACTCCATCTTCAGCCAGTGATTATTGTTTTGGTTCAAACCATGTTCTTCCAACAATGGGCTATGGAAAATCAAGATCTTCTTTATCTGTACTTGACTTTATAAAGGTTATAAATATTGTCGAAGCAACTAAAGCCGGGCTAACTAAAGTACAATGGGTCATAAAGGAAATTGCATATACTGAAGGGCTATCGAATCATTATGAAGCAGTAAAGGAACGACTAAAGGAAATATGAAGTGGTTATCAAGTAGGTTAGAACATCTCTCTAACCTTGATTATTATGTTAAGCCGAGCTATAACGTTGGCGGGTACGTAAGACTAGATTCAAATGAAAACTTAATGTTGAGTAGAAGATTTGTATTAAACATTATTACAAGATCTCTAAAGGATGTTGACTTAAGACTCTATCCAAATCAGGAATATGAAGATTCTCTTTATTGCCAACTAGAAAAATACCTTGGAATTAAGCAAGAGTACATTGCGGCAGGGAACGGATCGGATCAAATAATAGATCTCATCCTTTCAACAATAGGACGTGGGAGACGTGTTACTGTTTTAACACCAACATTTTCTTATTTTCTCAACCGATGCGAGTTGCATGGACTAAAATTAGATAGAGTGCCCTTGCGAAGGGAAAATAATACTATATGCAAAAAGGATTTCTTCAAGCTTGCTAAACAATCTGAAATTGTATATATTTGCTCACCGAATAATCCCACCGGCAACCAATTTGATAAAGATCTAATGATGGAAATCATAGTAAACCTAGCAAACAAACTAATTCTGGTAGATGAGGCCTATGTAGAATTCGCAAAATACTCGTTGGCCTCTTCTGTTACTAAATATGAAAATGTCGTGGTATTGCGTACGCTATCCAAGGCTTTTGGGTTGGCTGGAGCAAGAGTCGGCTATATGATAGCAAGTGAGAAGCTTGTTCGTGTTTTTAGGTCCAGAATTCAGTTACCTTATTCCTTAGATTCGCTGTCATTTAGAATAGCAAGCCTGGCTTTGGCTCGAAATGACCAGGTAAGAAAAACAATAGATAAGATCAAAATGGAAAGAGAAAAAATATTTGAGAATCTTTCCAGAATAAATGGCATTAAAGTTTTGAAATCAGATTCAAACTTTTTATTCCTAGAATGCTGTGAAAAATATTACAATCAAATTGTGGAGCATTTACAAAAAGCAAAGATCTCTGTCAGGTTGCTGGGTAGTATTGATGGTCGTACTGGCTGTTTGAGAGTAACCGTAGGTACAAGAGGGATGAACGCTAGATTCCTCAAAGCAATCGGAATGGTAAGAGATCACGATAAAATTTGAAGAGGGAATCTGTGTCCAGATTAAGCCATCTGCAGATAGAATTACTAAATAGTGTTGAGTGTGCACTGTTTGATGTTGATGGTGTACTAGTAGATGTTAGAAACTCATACAATCTTGCCATTAAAAATACTGTTGAATTTATAACCAAACATATGACAGGAACGCCGTGTTCCAGAAGGCTGGTAACAGATACACTTCTCCTCAGGTTTAAGCAAACAGGGGGTTTCAATAACGAAATCGACATAAGTTATGCAATAATTCTTGCATTGCTATCTAGACCCTTCGATGAATCCATAGCTGACAAAAGAGAATTTCTTTTTACAGTTGCCAAAAATGCTAATGAGACTGGCATATTATCAGTTGAAAAATATCTGTCTTCATTGTACACTTTGTCACGTATTGAAAAACTAAAGTCAGATTTGGTATATCCTGCTCCAGTTGGAAAAAGTCTTCTAGCGACTGTATTTGATGAGCTTTTTTACGGTCCAACATTGTTTCAAAAGCAACACAATATGAAACCCAGATACTATCATGGCAAACCTTTTATCGAAAATGATAAGCTAGTAGTTACAAAAAAAACTCTCAATCTGATCTCAGAAAAATTTCGTAGAAATCTTGCCATCATTTCTGGAAGAAGCAGGGTTGCAGCTCAACATTCACTGAAGCCTCTTTTCAAGATTTTCAATACAAAGGCCTCAGTATTCCTAGAGGACGAAAATCGTGAACATTGGAAACCTAATCCCTATTCTATAAAAAAAGCCATGGAGTATCTTGGTGCGAAAACTGCATTATATGCGGGGGATTCAATTGAGGATTTATATATGACTAAAAAAGCAGAGAGGGAAGCGGACGTCAAAATTCTATTTATTGGTGTTTATAGCTGCAGTGTACGACCTCAAGAAATGATAAAGAAATTCAAGGAGGCTCATGCAGACATAATTATCAAAAATGTGAACTGTTTATCTAAGCTACTATACAAAAAAGACATGGGAGAAGAACAGACGATTATAAATCACATGTGAACAGATCATGAACTGGATTAATAGTTCCCATCAACGAAAGTATATCATTGGGAAATTTATAGTCAATCTAGCCCTTACAGTTTGGGTTATCATAGCATGAGCACTGATATAATGACTTTTTTTGTCAACTATAAGTTCTTTATTGTCCCAAAACCTATTACAGATGGCGACCAGGAGAGATAAAAAAGATCAAACCTATAGAGCTAGAGTTCTGCAAGATTCAGTAAAGTTTTATCTGCCACGGGTAGAAGGGTATTTGGAAATCGTTCGCAACATGGCGTCAAAATATGGTGCAATGTCTCTTATTGAATTCGATGGATATTTTCAAGGTAAGTTTGAACCTGTAAAATACACTCGAATCGAAATTCATACTAATGATATAGATGAAGAGGTGATGACAGAATACGCCAATAAAATTCGATTAAAACTTAATCAGGAAAGCCTAGCCTTTGAATATAACAACCGTTTGATCCTTGTCTCACAGTCTTAAAAATATATTTCTTCAAAGAAATTAAGTTACGGCGAGCAGTGGTTTCCCAGAATACGGTCAAAAACAGCAGAAAGACTATTGCTTTGGAGAACTAAAAGGCAGCAGTACCCCCCCTCCTTCTTTAGAGGCATGCATTGGTTTGCGGGTGATTACAGAAATGGGTGTTCAAGGGCAACGTGTACATTGAAAGATCGGTTTCCTTATTCCTTTCTTCTGCTCATAGATCTCAAGAAGTATCTGCTCTGTCGTTAGGTGAGTGGCATGTTGCATTAGTGCCTAGGCGCAATATTATTGCAACTATCATTAAAAAACTAACGATAGTATCCTCATAGTGGTTACTATGCACTAATTAACGGGCCAGGTCTGTACGACCTGTGTAGTTAATCCAATGCTTGTCTAAGCTTAGCGATATCGCCGTAACCTTTCAACATCTTATCCAATAGACTGTAGTCTCCCTTACCCAAACAACAGGCCCAAATTGTGGACAAAATCTTCTGAGCCTCATTCGGAGGATAAGATTCGCTCAATACTTTTTTGAGGTTCGCCATCTTTATGGTAGTTTGTATAACATGATCTGAAACAGAGGATTCATCTGGCATATCATATCGCTGTTGTGAGCCAGAATTGAATGACTGATAATGTAGTGCCGTATCAACAACGTTGTTTTTGAATGCCATTTTGCCTTCTTTTATTCCTTGCATAATTGGCTTAACCATCTGGTCAACGTTGCCTTGAGAACCAAATTGGCTTTCATGCCTAGAGGGCCATATATACTTGTAGTTCTATTCTTTCGCCTGTATAAAGAGGGATCACTGGGTAAGTATTTTCCATTATCTCTTCCAATAATATAATCAACCAGGCGCACTATTTCGCTTAGTCCTGAGTGGAAGTTGTCATTGTGAACCCGTCCTCGCCATTTTCTCGTAAACATACATAATTTTTACGATCCACAAAGCTTATGGGGCTATATTTCTTGTTATGGTGTCGCACGGTGCAACACAGTACAGATATCGCATAGAAAAAAGTACTAATACATAGATTGAAAGACCACAGACAATATTTTATTTTCGGTAGTAGTTGAACCTACTCCTAATGAATCTAATTGGTATCTATTGGTCTCCAAGAAAGGTCATTTATTTAACCCAAGATTGAACAAAAAGTTGATATCAAGTAGGTGCCAATAATGGTACTGTGAGAATTAACGGCTCGAATCAATAGGCTGTGATGATATAATGTTAGTGAGTATTTTTCAAATCAGATGCCATGATATCTCAAGTATTTCATTAATGTCAGGTCTATGATACTCTTTGGCATGAAGGCTTATGATGATAAGATAGCTAATGCTAGAAGTAGGCTATCAAAAAATGAGAAACTTAAAGCAATAAGTCCTATGAACAAGCGTATAGAAAAGATCCCAAGAGCCTCAGATAGCGTAATAAGAATCCCTGAGCATAGGGTAAAATCTCCTATTTTATTGTGATATTTATCCTTAACAACAATCTTGACTTATATAATGAAACCAGTGATCCTTGAATCAATTGAGGAATTTACAGGAAACTAACGCAAGAGAAGATTTGAAATTACAATGGAGATAAATCAAGGAAATGTGAAACGCGATCTTAAAACAAGTTGTCTTGGCTATTAGTATCTTCACTATCTTCTCCATTGTCTTGACTTGGAGTAGAATCGTCTGTGTCCTCCTCTTCGTCTTCAAATGTTGGTTCCTCTCCTTCGTCAGCCGTTGGTACTTGTTCTCCTCCCGGCAAACTCAAAGGTGGAGGTGGAGACTGGGGGCCCCCTGGAACTATTTTGAAAATTTTGCCCTGGCCTATTGAAACTACATAAAGGTAGCCATCAGGCCCAACTTCAACGTCTGTAATTCCCGCAAATCCTTGCCCAAAAATAATATCCTCAAGCCCTGATGAGGTAGGTGTCTGTATTATCTTGTCAGCTAAGGCCTCGGGTAAAACCAGTCCAGTCCTTTCCTGATTCAAATCAAAATGATACAGTCTTCCATTGTGAACGTCTCCTACAAATATGTCATTTTGGTATTGAGCGCCTAATCTATCAGAATGCAGAAATTTAAGGGCTGTGGGACCTGCTGTGTTCATCCAAACGAGCTCTGGATCTCTGTATACACCTGCCCCGTCAAAGTCAACTATATCTGTAGGATCGAAACCTTCTTCCAAAGCAACTATACCCATTACTTCTTGCCATCCGCTGTTGAATCCAGGTAACATGAGATTTATTTCGTCACTATTTCCTGGGCCATTTTCAGTCGACCACAAATTTCCAGCTATTGGGTCAAAGTCCATACCATAGGTATTTCGAATACCATACGCATAGTACATACTGAGTGGAGGTTCATCACCAAGGATTCCTCCATCCGGCACAGGGCCGCCATCTTGGGTTATCCTTAGAATGCCACTTCTCCCATCAACCTCTGAGCCGTCTTGATAATTTAGAGTTAAGGTTTGCCATTGTTCACCTTTGAAAGCTCCATCAACATCACCAACACTTATATACAAATTATTATCAGGTCCAATTAGAACTTCGCCACCGTTATGTCGTGGGCCGGGATCAGCAGGAAGATCCAAAACCATTTTCGGGTTTACTAACTTGTTGTCAACTAGTTCATACCTATATAGCCGATTACCTAAAGGAGCAATTGGGTTCGCTGTCATATCGTCTCTATCTGCTGTCTGGGCCTCAGTATAAAATAAGAAAACATATGTATGCCCAGGCGTGTCTCTTGACACTGCAATTCCACACATACATCTCTCGATAAAGCCAGCAACATTGACATCTAGCAAAGGTTGTGGAAGTATCTTTCCATTAACTACTCTCTGAACTGTTCCTTTCTCTTTTTCCAACACTAAAATGTCATTAGAGTCGAGAAAAGCCATAGTGGTAGGTAGTTCCAGTCCCTCTACTACGACCTCTGCATGCAAATTAGGATCATAAATGTCAGGGTGTCCTGGTTCGTCAGTGAATTCTCTTTGACGGAATTCCTGTTCCTGTGTGTATGCCTGAAATCCATAATCTCCGGCTAGAATAGTTATAGTACTTAATGCCAAAAGTATTGTAATTAGTAACAATACGAATAACCTAAACAGATTCTTTTTGACCAAGACTTCTGCTATAGCATCATATACTCTATATAAAGCATATAATTCCAATGCTTTAAAGGTCGATGTCGAATATGGCAAACACTCTCGAATTAAACCTAACTAATTCTACCTAGTTCAAAGCAAAAAAACGTTATTATTAAATAATTATTACTATATGGACTACCAGTGGTCAATGTCGCAAATTTCTTAACTCTGAGATACGACCCTGATGTAGGCAATAATGGGACTATTAGAAATGTCTCATATAGAGATGTCTTAAACTTGAGACAATCATATGACCCTGCCCCATCTTCAGAAGAAGTTGAGGCTGTGCTGAGAAAAAAAATTAGAAGTCAGATTAATGAGTTTGGAGCAAAACGGATTTCTTTGGCTATTAGTGCTGGAATTGACTCCAACTTAATATTTTGCCTAATCAAGAAAGAATTTCCAGATATTGAACTAGATTGCCTTACTGTTAGCTTTGATAATGAAGATGATACATCAAGCGAGGTCCTAACCGCAAAAAAAATAGCAGAAAGCCAGAACGCAGCGTTTCATGAAATTTATGTAGGTAATCCCCTGAAGGATTTGCCACTATTCCTAAGTATCATCAAAGAACCGCGATGGAACATTTACCAGTATTATTTCATTGAGAAAGCAAGCACGATTTCAAAAGTTTTATTCACAGGAGACGGAGGGGACGAGCTATTTGGAGGATACACCTTTAGGTACAGGAAGTTTATTGAAAACCTCAAGTCAGATCACACTTGGGTAGACAGAGTCCGTTTGTATCTTTTGTGTCATGAGCGAGACTGGGTGGAAGATCAAGAGTCTATGTTTGGACCCAGTATAAAATTCACATGGTCATCAATCTATGAGATTTTGAAACAATATTTTGATAACGATCTCGAGCCCCTTGAGCAAGTTCTTTTGGCAGACTATCATGGTAAATTGATGTATGATTTTGTTCCTACAAATCAAAAGTACTTTACACATTTTAGCATTAACGGGGTGGCACCGCTATTATCTGACGATGTCATCACATTGTCAGAAAAAATACCTGCCAGAATAAAATATGACTACCCGGCCAATATCGGAAAAATTCAATTGCGAGAGATACTAAAACGCAACGTATCTCCAGAGATATCTCATCTAATAGAAGACAAAAAAAAGGGGTTCAGTATCGATTTGACAAAATTTTGGATAAAATATGGCAAGGAAATGGTGACATCGAATTTAGATAGAGCACGAATATTTGAGGACAAGATAATTAATAGAGACTGGTACTTCAAGTCAATGCATAGGATCGACCAAGACAAATTTGACGTTAGAGATATAAGCAAAATGCTGCAGCTCCTCAGTCTGGAGATATGGTACAGGTTATTTGTAACCTGTGAGATTACTCCAAAGTTTTGTCTCTAGATCTAGGTAGGAAGTTATATACTCTAAATTGCTTCTCACCCAGGTCAAGCGCAAGGTATTCTAATTAAATCTATATTTCAATTTGATTTCAGATAGTATGTTATAATAAATAGAACTACTCGTTTAAATTCATTATTTGAGAGTTATCGATCTTACTATGGAAATTGTGCCTTCTATGAGAGTTTTTCCAGGCTCGCCTCAACCATCCTTTATTACATGGTCTAAGCTTGAAATACACGGGTATTCCTCTGAGGCCATGTTCTTAAGCACTCACACGGGAACCCACATTGACGCCCCCTCGCATTTTATACAAGATTCAAGAACTATTGATAAGCTAGATGTAAGTAGGTTTGTTAGTCGCGCAATTTTGTTAAAGACTCCCAAAATGGCCGATCAACTGATCATGCGAAGTGACATTGCCAATTGTGAGATAAATGCAAACGATACGGTAATCTTTGCAACAGGATGGGAAAATTGGCATAAGAAGGATAATTATATGTCTAATAATCCTGGGTTGTCTGCAGACGCTGCAGAATATCTAGTTAGTAACAGAGTGAATGCTGTTGCGATCGATGGACCAAGCATAGACAGAGGACTTGACAATCACTTCAATACACATAGTATCCTATTATCAAATGATATTCCTATAATAGAAAACCTTTGCAACCTTGAAGAATTAAGCTCTGCCAAATCATTTACGCTTATTGTCAATCCACTTAAATTAGTCGGAGCATCCGGCTCGCCTGTTCGTGCGATTGCAGTCATGTAATACCGTTAGTCTTTTTAATTTTGTATCTAAACAAGAAATTATTTGGTTTCTTCAATTGGGATAGTCGAACATCTAGTGTAACGGTCTTTATACACAAGCCTTTTAAGGTATGTGATACTACTATTGTAAAAGCAAGAAGACGGCATGACCTGGTTTAAGGATAACAATGCACATATTTTAGAATCAAAAAATAGATCACATAGATTATTGTATTGCCCTTTGTGCGAGAAACTAATAACAAAGGGTGAATGTCGACTGCTTCGGCAAGACATACACGGAAAATTATATGAAGTTAGGAGATATAATTACGACCAATACCGCAAGGAGTTACGATCAGAGCGGAGATACCGGCGAAAAGACCAAAGAAAGCAACAGGCGTCATTACTAGAACTGAGTCGAATAGTTAAGCACATCATTTGACTCCTCACATCAAAAGTACTATCGATATTAAGGGGAAAAATTACAATAATTTCTTCTCGTTAACTCGGCTTTTGAGTCAGCCAGTATAAGGATCTTGACAATTTACTTATCCTGCGTGATTGAGATAAGAGTATCTTTAATGATTTCCGAGGTCCTACCGGATCCGAATATTGGTTTACTTGGAAAATTATGGCTTTGTCTAAGACCTGTTTGTACAATAGCTTTTACTATTTTATCTGCGTCAATACCAGTCAGTACATTCCAACCATCATTTAACGTCTCTACCCATTCTGTACTATTTCGAATCGTTATACATTGAATGCCTAGTAAGTAAGACTCTTTCTGTATCCCACCAGAATCTGTGATGACTTTTTGTGCATTGAGCATTAGCCTGATAAAATCAATATATCCTACAGGTTCAATTAATATTACGTTTTCACAATTTTCTAATCTTTCATACAGATCCATCATCTTGAGTTTGTTTGTAGTACGGGGATGTATAGGAAATATAATTCTCGTATCTATATCCATCTTCGAGAGAGTTTCAAATGCATGTATTACGGAATTCATATTTCTTTCATAATTTGTATTCTCAGCTCTGTGCATCGTAAAAAGCATGTACGACTTTGACTTTAGCTTAAGGTTGTCCAGAATTGAGGATTTTGATGCCAAATTGACCGCATGTTTTATTATTTCAACAGATAGGTCACCAGAATATATTGTCTTACCAAATACATGCTCCCTTTCTAGGTTTTTGATGGCTGTGTAGGTAGGCGCAAACAAGTAGTTGCTGATATGGTCAGTCAATATTCTATTGATTTCTTCAGGCATATTCCTGTCAAAACTTCTTAATCCTGCTTCTACATGACCAACCTTGAATCCTGTTTTTGAGGCCGCGAATGCTCCTGCAAAAGTAGAGTTTGTGTCTCCATAAACAAGCACAATTTCAAATTTAGAATCAAGAAAAACTTTCTCCAGTCTCTTTATCATTTCACCTGTCTGAAACCCTGGCTCTCCGGACCCTACTTCTAATTCAATATCTGGTGAAGGCAGATCAAATTCTTTGAAGAATATTTCTGATAACCTGTAATCGTAATGTTGTCCCGTATGTATAATAATATGATCTGAAAAACACTTTATTGCTCTGTGAATCGGGGCCAGTTTAACAAAGTTAGGTCTGGCTCCTACTACTGAAGCAATTTTCAAAAATTGATATCGGTAAATCATGGCAATAGGGAATACTTAATGGTTGTTGCAATAATCCCGTGACTTAGTCAGATATTTTGCCCATTATCCAGAACTGGACGAAAGAAGTTTTATGGTTAATTGAACCAATTGAGCAGCCAAATATATGACCTTAAAAGAAAAACTTGTTCTATCTCAATTGATCGGGTATTGACGACTCATATAAAGCAGATACTAATTCTCGATATTTCCTATCAATGAATTCGAGTGATTCAGATAATTTCTTTGACTTGCCGTACTTAAAACGGACAAGTTCTCTATGACGCCAGTAGTGTTCTTCATCGGAAACAGAGATAGTCGTAAAATAATCAGGTCCCTTTAGAGCATCAGGCAATTTTATATGATATGGGAATAAGTATTCTGCAGTAAACCATTCATCGCCGTCAGGATAATCATTTCCAGTTAAAATATCAAAGTATAGGTGTAAAATGTCCTCTATGGTTAGACTGTCGGACTTGATAGACGGGTGGGTAGGATACGATTTATGGTAATCCATTTTTAGTAATTCGGGCTCAAAATAGACCTTTATTATGGCCTTTCTGAAGATCTCGTTTGACTCTTTAAGGTTCAAAGGTAAATAAACGAAGTCTACCCATTTTATAACCTTTTTATTCTTATTTTTACTTCAGATAGGTGCTAAGAGAATTACTTGGACCTCAGATACCCAATTTATCGTTAGCCGTGAGATAAACATGTAAAAGCTAATGTACTTCTGATAATTTAGATACGATTATTAATAATACTTGAATCTCGTTTTTGTATGAGCGGGGGTCGCCTAGCCTGGTAGGGCGTGGGATTGCTAATCCCATGTTCGAAAGAACTCGTGGGTTCGAATCCCACTCCCCGCGCCATATTTGGGGATTCCTAAGTAAACTTTTTAGCTTAAACGATAGATCGATTCCTCGACAACAGGAGAGGGCAATACTTGACCGCAAACCTCAACCTAAGCAAAAACCTAAACCTACAGCCCTCCCAATAAAGACAGTACGGCTATTAAAGTTGATGAGTGGAAATAAAAATTTGTTTAAGCAGCGTCTTAATGGCCGTCACTAAACGCTTGATAGAGTCTGTATCTAGCGCTGTCTTTCTATTTTTTTCTATATCGCCGACTTGTTATAGATCAATCCTGCTTTTTCGATAACTCTTTGAGCCTTTTGATAGTTCATTACTATATGAAAATATAGTAAACCAAGACTTCGTTAAAGCTTTTATCTATTGTCGCAATAGTTATCCTGCAAAAAAGGGATGACATCATCATCATTATCGACAGAATCAATGCTCATAGGTAAACGCATTAAGCTAACCCCTTTGGATGCTACAACTTCATTAGCTCCAGACGAAACGAAGGTAATATTTTTATCGTAGATCTAGTATTACTATAGACATATGTTTGAGACCTTGGTTATGGCAGATAGGATAAGCAATTATGCAACTACAGCTGGTTTCATAGTGGGATTAGGTGTATTACTGTTTGTAGTACGAAGTCGTAGGCTATCCAGTCGTGAAGACAAGGGAAGAAAAGTTAAATATGATTCTAGCGGCAAGCCCATAACATAGGGGAACTATCTCTGTGAATAAAGACCGTTTTTTAGGTCACAACCATCTGTCCATTACTTACTGAAGTGTTTCAATCTTTGTCCACAAGTCATCAGTATCTGGGCTTATCATGGCTTTATCTTTTCTTTTTTCCAAGTCCTTAATCATAGTTTAGGTGCAATAATCCAAAATTATTATCGTCATTTTACTGGTCGCGATTCTACATTGTATGTTTCATTATATACTTGACAGTTTGGACACTGAAAGACTGTATCAACAGATATTTCGCCTTGTGAAACGTCCTCTGCAAGTCGATGGCTACAATTTCCGCAGATGTAGTCAAGCTCTTTACCATAATTGCCTTGTATGAATGGTTCGTCTTTGCTGTTGCCAATATCCTTGCTGCTAGTTTTCTCATCATTGTTTTTTCTATAGTTCGGTCTTGTTCCATTCTGCGGTTTGGGTATTATTCTACATTTGATTTCAACCATTTCTTATTCCCTATCTTCCCTATCCTCACTATCTATACCGTCTCAGTATTATTATTAAAGATCTAGACTCAATTGTTGATTTTTTATTACATTAGTAATAGACCGTAAAGTCAAGAATAATGGAGACAGGTAGTTAGCGAAAACTAAAAAGAGTATTTATTATGCTCTTCATTCCAATGCTTTACAAAATCTTGCTTATTTGACTCCAACTTTCCTCGAAGATTTAACGTAAAGTAATACAGAAATTTGCAACCAATTCTATCACATTTACCACAGTTATCCGTATATTGTGAGGAATAACCGTATGCTTCTCCCACAACACATCTAGAAGCCTTCTGCAATTCATAATGCCATTTCCACCAATTTGGTGACA
>Ga0126312_10000767_pt1 | contig 19954 bp, 17 predicted proteins | sample Plot104A_FD_92537 | JGI IMG/M metagenome (GOLD analysis project Ga0126312, IMG submission 92537) | Serpentine soil microbial communities from UC McLaughlin Reserve, CA, USA - Plot104A | ecosystem: Environmental > Terrestrial > Soil > Grasslands | place: USA: UC McLaughlin Reserve, Lake County...
GTCGGGGTCAGGTCCTCGACGCTCGGAGCCGGACGGTGGATCGGCCAGCGCTCCTCGACCTCGATCTCGTCGCCCTCGTCGATCGGGTCGCCGAGCAGGTTGAAGATGCGCCCCAGGGTCACCTTGCCCACCGGCACGGTGATGGGGCCGCCGGTGTCGCGGATCTCCATGCCGCGCTGCAGGCCGTCGGTCGTGTCCATCGCGACCGCGCGCACCCGGTCGTCGCCCAGGTGCTGCTGCACCTCGAAGACCAGCGTGCCCTGCGCGGAGGTGCCGGACGAGACGCCCTCCTCCTCCTCGGGGGAGTCGAAGTCGATCTCGAGGGCGTTGTAGATCTCGGGCAGCTCCTCTTCGTCGAAGACCGCCTCGATGACGACGCCCTGGACCTCCTCGACCCGGCCTACGCCGCCGCCGTTGCGCGAGCCGTCCTGGGAGGACGACTCCTCGTCGCGCGACTTCTCGTCGTCACGCTGCTCCTCGTCGTCGCGCTGCTCGTCGTCGCGCTCCTCGTCCTTCTTCTGGTCCTGTTCCTGGGTGCTTCCTTCCATCCCTACTCCTGACTGGGGTTCAAGCTTTGCCTAGCGCAGCGCCTCGGCGCCGCCCACGACTTCCATGATCTCCTGAGTGATGTCGGCCTGACGCTGCCGGTTGGCCTCGAGCGTCAGGTCGTCGATGAGCTCGGCCGCGTTCTCGGACGCGCTCCGCATCGCGGTCATGCGCGCCCCGTGCTCGGACGCCGTCGACTCGAGCAGCGCGCGGAAGATCGATATCTCGACGTAGTCGGGCACGAGCCGCTCGAGGATCTCCTCGGCGCTCGGCTCGTAGATCCAGAGCGAGCGCGACTGGTCGTAGCTCGCACCCTCCTCGGCCTCGCCGCCGGAGTCGCTCGAGTCGTCGTCGTCGTCCTCCTCGTCCTCGTCCCCGAGAACATCCGCCTGCTGAAGAGGAAGCAACGTCTCATGACTCACTTCCTGCGTCATCGTCGAGACGTAATGGTTGTAGATGATCTCCACCCGGTCGACTTCGCCGTCGACGTAGTCCGAGCTCAGCGCATCGCCGATCTCCCGGGCGTCCGAGAAGGCGGGCCGGTCGGTGAACCCCTCGAACCCGGTGACCTCGTGGCCGCGGAACTGCAGCGAGGAGACGCCCTTCTTGCCCGACGCGTACCACTTGACGCTCTTGCCCTCGTCCTCCAGCTCGCGCGCGCGCCGGTTGCCCGCGCGGATGATCTGCGAGTTGAAGCCGCCGGCCAGGCCGCGGTCGCCGGTCACGAGCAGGAGGCCGACCGTCTGCACGTTCTCGCGCTCCTGGAGGAGCGGGATCGAGGGCACTGACTCCGCCGCCTCGCTCGCGCGTCGCGTCATCCGCCGGATCGCGTCGGCGTAGGGCCGCAGCTGCTCGATGCGCTGCTCGGCCCTCCGCAGGCGCGCGGCGGCGACCATCTCCATCGCGCGCGTGATCTTGCGGATGTTCTTGACCGACGAGATGCGGTCCTTGATGTCCTTCTGGCTCGCCATGAGCTAGGCGGTGGCGCCGGCCTCCTCGCGCTCCTGGCCCCCGGACTCGGAGTCGTCGCCGTTGCCCTCTGCGCTCTGCCCACTGCCCTCTGACGAGCCGCCGTCGCCATCGCGCTGACGCACGCGGTCGCTCTCCCCTTCTTCCAGCTCGTTGCCCTCCTCGTCGAAGTCGGGCCCGAAGTCGTCGATGGCCTCGGCGATCGCGTTGTTGAGCTGCTCCTCCAGGTCGTCGCCCCACTCGCCGTCGGCGACCTTCCCGAGCAGCTCCTCCTGCTCGGAGTGCAACCGCTGGAGCATGTGGTCGTGGAAGTCCGGGATCCGGTCGGTCTTGATCCGGTCCAGGTGGCCGCCGGTGCCGGACAGCACAGCCGCGACCTGGTCCTCGACCTTCCACGGCTTGAGCTCGTCCTGGTTGAGCATCTCGACGAGGCGCTCGCCGCGGTTCAGCGTGGCCTGCGTGTCCGGGTCGAGGTCCGATCCGAACTGCGCGAACGACTCGAGCTCGCGGTACTGGGAGAGCTCGATCTTGAGCTTGCCCGCGACCTTCTTCATCGGCTTGATCTGCGCGTTGCCGCCCACGCGCGACACCGAGATGCCGACGTTGATGGCGGGTCGCACGCCCGAGCGGAACAGGTCCGACTCCAGGAAGATCTGGCCGTCGGTGATCGAGATGACGTTGGTCGGGATGAACGCCGACACGTCGCCGGCCTGCGTCTCGATCAGTGGCAGTGCGGTCAGCGAGCCGGCACCGAGGTCGTCGCTCAGCTTCACCGCGCGCTCGAGCAGCCGGCTGTGCAGGTAGAAGACGTCGCCGGGATACGCCTCACGGCCCGGCGGGCGGCGCAGCAGCAGCGACATTTGCCGGTAGGCGTACGCGTGCTTGGTCAGGTCGTCGTACACGCACAGCGAGTGCTCGCCGTTGTAGAGGAAGTACTCCGCCATCGCACAGCCGGCGTAGGGCGCCATGAACTTGATCGGCGCGGCCTCGTCGGCCGGGGCGGCGACGATGATCGTGTTGTCCATCGCGTCGTGCTCGCGCAGCGTTTCCGCGACCTGCACGACGGTCGACATCCGCTGGCCGATCGCGACGTACACGCACACGATGTCCTTGTCGCGGTTGTTGACGATCGTGTCGATCGCGATCTGTGACTTGCCGGTCTGGCGGTCACCGATGATCAGCTCGCGCTGGCCGCGGCCGATCGGGATCATCGCGTCGATCGCCTTGATGCCGGTCTGGACCGGCTCCTCCACCGGCTGGCGCTGCACGACTCCCGGCGCCTTGAACTCGGCGGGCCGGGTCTCGGAGGTCTCGATCTCGCCCTGGCCGTCGAGCGGCTTGCCGAGCGGGTCGACGATGCGGCCGAGCAGCTCCCGGCCGACCGGGACCTCGAGCAGCTTGCCCGTCCGCTTGACGGTGTCGCCCTCCTCGATCTCGTCCCAACTGCCGAACAGCACGGCGCCGACGTTGTCGGACTCGAGGTTGAGCGCCAGGCCCGTCACGTCGTGCGGCAGCTCGAGCAGCTCGAGCGACATGCAGTTGTCGAGCCCGTGCACGCGGGCGATGCCGTCCGCGATGGACAGGACGGTGCCAACCTCGCTCAGGTCCGCGCCGCCGTCCTCGATGCCCTCGATCCGCTCCTTGAGGATGCTCGTGATCTCGTCGGGCTTGATCTTCATGTCAGCCATGTTGTTCCTGAATCTCCTTACGCCGCCCGGGCGACTTCCCTACGCAGCTTCTCCAGTCGTCCTCTGATCGTGGCGTCGTAGACCATGTTGCCTACCTGCATGCGCAGGCCGCCGATCAGATTGGGGTCGACGTTTGCCGTCAAGTCGATCGTCTGTCCTGTCTGGTCCTCGATCTTCTGGCCGAGCTCCTTCACGGTGTCCTCGTCGAGCTCGACCGCGCTCGTGATCGTGACCGGCAGCATCTTGTTCTCCTCCGCCCAGAGCCGGTCGTACTCGCGGCGGATGCGGAACAGCGCCGGCATGCGGTGGCGCTCCGCGAGCAGCTCGAGGAAGCGGATGAAGTGCTCGTCGCCGTTCTCGATCACCTTCTCGATGCCGTCCTTCTTCTCCTGGGACGAGAAGTACGGCGAGAAGAAGAACACCTGCAGCTCGCGGTTCGAGTCGAGCTCGTCGGTGAACTGGCCCAGCGCGTCGTGGATCTCGTCGACCTTGTCGTGCTCCTTGGCGACGTCGAACAGCGAGCGCGAGTAGACGGCGGCGATCTCCTCCACTTAGCCGGAGCTCCCGTCGCTCGATCCGTTGCCGCTGGGTGAGCCGCCGCCGGGCAGCTGCGAGAAGTCGAACTCCTGCAGCGCCTCGTCGATCAGCCGCCGGTGGTCGTCGTCGTCGAGCGTCTTGCGGGCCACCTTCTCGGTGGCGATCACCGTCAGGTCCGCGACCTCGCGGCGGATCTGCCCGATCGCGCGCCGCGTCTCCTGTTCGATGTCGCGCCGGGCGTCGGCCAGCATCTCCTCGCGCGTCTCCTTGGCGTGGACCCGCGCCTCGTCCTGCGTCTTGTCCGCGGCCTTGCGCGCGCGGGCGACGATCTCGTCGGCCTGCTCGCGGGCCTCGCGCAGGCGCTCGCGGTACTCGTTCAGGATCTGGTCCGCCTCCTGGCGCGTGCGCTCGGCGGCGTCGATCGACTCCGCGACCGCGCGCGCACGCTTCTCGAGCGCGCTCTGGATGCGCGGGTAGGCCAGCTTGCGCAGCAGGAACATCGAGACGCCGAACGCCAGAAGCGTCCACAGCATCAGCCCGACCTCGGGCGTGACGAGGAAGTTCCCGCCGGCCGCAAGCACGCTGGTGTCGATCGGAGCGCTCATCGAGCTAGGACAGGAAGAAGGCGATCAGGCCGAAGATGAACGCGTAGAACACGATCGCCTCGGTCAGCGCGAAGCCGAGCCACTGGATCGAGGTGATCTCCTCGCGCATCTCGGGCTGACGGGTCACCGACTCGATGACCTTGCCGAAGATGTAGCCGACGCCGATGCCGGGCCCGATCGTTCCGAGTCCCGCGCCGACGCCCAGCGCGATCGCCTTTCCGTCCTTGCCCGCCTGGGCCAAAACGTTGACGATTTCGAGGTCCATTACTGCTCCTTTGGGTCAGTGACCTTCGGCGGCCGTCGCGCCGCCGAGGTAGATGGCAGTGAGAGTCGCAAAGATGAAGGCCTGCAGCGTCGAGATCAGGCCGATCTCGAACAGGAAGAAGACGATCGCCACCGGGACGGTGAGCACGCCCGCCGCGGCCAGGCCGAGCAGCACCGCCAGCCCGCCGCCCATGAACAGGATCAGCAGGTGGCCGGCCAGGATGTTGGCGAACAATCGGACCGAGAGCGAGATCAGGCGCACGAAGTGCGAGATCACCTCGATGATGAAGATCGGGACGCGCGCCGCGCCCTCCACTCCGGAGGGCACCCAGGTCGCGAAGTAGCCCTTCACGCCGTGCGTGCGGACGCCCTCGACGTGGTAGCCGACCCACACGATCAGCGTGAGCACCATCGGCACCGAGATGTTCGCCGTGGCCGCGTAGAGCGCGAACGACGGGATCGCCAGGCCGAACAGGTTGAACTTGTGCTCGGTGGCGGTCGGCAGCGGGATGTAGCCGATCAGGTTGTTGAAGAGGATGAACAGGAACAGCGTGGCGATGAACGGGAACCACTTCGCCGCCATGTCCGAGCGGTCGATGTTGTTGCGCGTGATGTTGTTGTTGGTCAGGTCGTAGGCCGCCTCGACCGCCGTCTGGACGAGGTTGGGCTTGTCCTCCATGCGCTTGGCCACGTAGATCATCGTCGCCGTGGTCAGCGTCGAGGCGATGAACAGGTACAGGACCGCCTTGTTGATCGAGAGGTCGAGGCCGCCGATCTGGATCTCGATCCAGGGCAGGAGCTCGAACTCGTTCTGCGGCTGGTACTCGTGGTTCTGGCCTTCGGACCCGAACGCCGCGAGCAGGCCGATGAAGGCGATCAGCAGCGTGACGCCGACGATGATGCCGATCCACTTGCGCGACAGCCCGCCCCCGTCGCCGCTCTGCTGCTGGGTGGCGCTCGCCGCTTCCATCTAGAGGGACTCCAACGGCCGCGTGATCATCGAGACCGACAGGTAGACGGTGAACACCGCGACGAACAGGACCGCGGCCGACAGGCCGACGTCCTGGTCGGTCGTGAGGCCCACGACGAGGATCAGCCCGGACACGAGCCAGCCACGCGCGATCATGCTGCCCGCCAGGTAGCCGACCTGCTCGCGCGGGTCGGTCGACCTGCGCGCGCGGCCCGACATCCAGTCGCGCAGGAGCCGCTGCCCGACCCACGCGACGGCCGCGGTCGCCCACCCCAGGATCGGCCAGCCGGCGGCCAGGAATATCGGCAGCGTCACGCCCAGCACGATCAGGTCGATGTTCCGGGCGATGCGCATGCCGCGACCGGTGTCAGAAGGGTTGATTGCGTGCGTGGACAAGGTGTGGGTCCGGAACTATGCCGACCGCGCGCAAAAATGCGCGCAGGGTCGATCGGTGGAGTGGTTCAGGGTCATCGTGGAGAGTGGTCCTACCCGGACTTCGGAGCGGTGCAGCACCCGATGGCGGCAGTCCCGGCAGGAGGGTCCGGCACATTAGCAGTGGGCCGGACTTTGTAACAACTTTGTGACACTTATACGCATAACTCGCGGCTACCTGCTCACTACCCCCAGCGGAGCGCGCCGAACACGTTCGAGAAGTCGTCGGTCCACACCTGGGAGACCGCCTCGTGCCGGCACGCGCGCCAGCCGAGGCGCCGCAGCGCGGCGCGGTCGCGCGTCATGACCGCCCAGGTCGACGAGTCCCAGCGCCGCTCGGACTGGGCCGCGTTCGCGGTGAAGCGCTCGATCGAGCAGCCGAGGCCCAGGTCCTGGCCCAGGGTGCCGAGGACCGGCTCGAAGTCGACGAACCGGTTGGAGATGTTGAACAGGATCATCCCGCCGGGCCGCAGGCGCTTCGTGTAGAGCATCAGCGCCTCGCGCGTCAGCAGGTGCACGGGGACGGCGTCGGAGGTGAACGCGTCGATCGTGATCAGCCCGAACTCGTGCGGCCGGGCACGCTCGAGCGACTTGCGCCCGTCGCCCAGCTCGACGTCGTAGCGGCCGGGGCAGTCGCGCAGGTAGGTGAACAGCCGCGGGTCGCGGGCGATCCGCGCGACCGTGGGGTCGATCTCGAAGAAGGTCCAGCGCTCGCCGGGCCGCGCGTAGCAGGCCATCCCGCCGGCGCCGAGGCCCACGATGCCGGTGCGCGCGGCCGGGCGCCCGGCCTCGTCGCCCATCGAGCGGAAGAACTGCCCGACCGGGCCGGCGACGTTGTAGTACGACAGCGGCTGCGGCGGGCCGGGACCCGTGCGCTCGACGCCGTGGATCGTCGTCCCGTCGTAGATCGTGTGGTAGGGCCCGGCCGACTCGACCTTGTAGATGCCGAAGAACGACCGGTCGCGGTCGATGACGTCGACGCCGGCGCCGTCGGGGACCGTCGCGGCCAGGAAGATCGCGGCGATCGCGGCGGCGAAGCGCAGCGGCCGGCGCCAGAAATTGAAAATGATGCCGAGCGCGACCCCGAACACCACCGCGCGCGCGGTGGTCGCGTCGTCGGGGTCGCTGGTCTGCACGGCGGTCAGCGCCAGGGCGACGGCGACGCCGACGAGGACCGGCGCGACCCAGTCGAGCACGCGCGTCGGCTTCTTCGAGCGGGTGAAGAACTCGAGGACGGTGGGCCGCTCCTTGAGCGCGCCCGGATACAGCGCGCAGGCCAGGACGATCGCCAGCGGGTACTCGACGAGGCTCTGGAAGACGACCGGCGCGAGCAGCGCGTTGAAGACGCCGCCGAGCGCGCCGCCCACGGCCACGCACAGGTAGAAGTCGGTGAGCCGTGAGGCGTCCGGGCGGTCGGCCGCGAGCGCGCCGTGGCAGACCAGCGCGACCGCGAACAGCACGACGACGTGCAGCACGGTCAGGAGCCACAGCGGGCGCTGGGCGCCGGTCACCACGACGTGGACGACGATCACGACGAGCAGCGGCAGCGTGAGCCTGGCCACGCGGACGAGCGGCGACGGGTCGGCCCGGGGCGCGAAGGCGACGACGAACGACAGCAGGTAGGCGACCAGCGGCAGCACCCACAACAGCGGCACGGGGGCGATGTCGCGCGTGATGTAGGTCGTCGCGCCGAGCATGAGCGACGAGGGGACGAATGCGAGCGCGATCCAGTGCGCGCGCCGGCGCCAGTCGACCGGCGCCGCGGCGGCGGGCGGGGGGCCGGCGGCGCTCTGGTCGTCCGCCGTACCGGGCCGGGCCCGCAGCACGAACGCCGTGCAGACCACCAGCATCACGACGAGCAGGACGTAGCCGGCGGTCCACCACCGGCCCTGAGCGTCCAGCCCGATCAGCGGCTCGATCAGCACCGGGTAGGCCACGAGCCCGGCGATCGAGCCGGCGTTCGACGCTCGGTACAGGAAGTAGGGGTCAGCGGCGCGGCGGTGCGCCGATTCGGCGAGCCAGCGCTGCACGATCTGCGCGCTCGAGGCGAGCACGAAGAACGGCAGCCCGATCGTCACCGCCATCAGGCCGAGCTGCCACCACACCGGGTTGCCCGTCTCCGGCGGCCGCGCGTCGTCCGGCACACCGACCGGCAGGACGATCAGCGCCAGCGCGGCCAGGGCCAGGTGGGCGATGGTTTGGCGGCGCACCGGCAGCCGCGCCGTCACCACGTGCCCGTAGGCGTACCCCGCCAGCAGCACCGCCTGGAAGAACAGCACCGAGGCGATCCAGACCTGCGGCGTCGAGCCGAGCGTCGGCAGCAGGAACTTCCCGAACATCGGCTCGAGCCAGAACAGCAGGGCGGCGCTGACGAACAGCGTCGCCGCGAAGACCGCTACCACGCGACCGGTCGCTCGTCCCGGAAGAAGGCGCCGGTCGGCCCGTCGTCCGGCAGCGTGGCGGCCCACACGACGCCGGCCGCGCCGTCGGCCAGCGGGCGCCCGCCCGCGCCGCCCATGTCGGTGGCCACCCAGCCCGGGCATACCGAGTTGACCAGGACGCCGTCGAGCTCGCCCGCCAGCAGGCGCGTGAGCGCGTTCAGCGACGCCTTGCTGACGCTGTACGCAGGCGTGCCCCCGCCCATCGTGGCGAGCGAGCCGGCGCCGCTCGAGACGTTCACGATGCGCGGGTGGTCGCTGCGGCGCAGCAGGGGGAGCAGCGCCTGCGCCATCCGCCAGGCGCCGAACACGTTGGTCTCCAGGTCGTCGCGCACGCGCGCGAGGTCGGCCGTCAGCGCGCGCTGGTCGGTGTCGTAGTCGACCGCGGCGTTGTTCACCAGCACGTCACAGCGGCCGTACTCGTGGGTCAGCCACTCGGCGAAGGCCTCGACGCTCCGGTCGTCGCTCACGTCGAGCGGCGCCGGGACGACGTTGCCGAGTCCCAGCTCCTGCGCCGCCCGCCGGCCCTTGTCGGAGTCGCGGGCGCCGAGGACCGTGTCATAGCCGCGCTCCGCCAGCTGGCGGACGACGTCGCGGCCGATGCCGCGGTTCGCCCCGGTGACCACTGCCAGCGGCGTCGCCATGGGCCCCACAAAAGCAAATCGGCCTCCGAGCCGAAGCTCGGAGGCCGTAAATCGGGGGGCTGGGCACGCGGCACAACCTCAACCCGAAGGACTCATTTGTGAGTGCTGGCCCGGGCGCATTTCTGACGCTCTGTGGGTCCTGACCCGGTTATCGGTCGCCCCCCATCCGTCCTTTAGGGGAGACTTCGCGGCGATGAAGAGAAGCCAGATCACGATCGCCATCGTCGCCGTGTTCGCCGTCGCCCTCGTGGCGATCATCAGCGCGGGCGGAGGGTCGGACGACGGCGGCGGCGGCAAGAGCGGCGGCGGCGGCGACTTCGGGGGCAAGGCGCCCGCGGGCTCGATCCGCGTGTCGTTCGCCTACTCGCCCGAGAAGGAGGCGCTGCTCAAGCCGCTGATCCAGCGCTTCAACGAGTCCGGCAAGAAGGTCGACGGCAAGCCGGTGTTCGTCGAGGGCAGCGTCGTCGCCTCGGGCGACGCCGAGCGCAAGATCGCCCGCGGGCGGCTCCAGCCGGTGGCCTGGTCGCCCGCCTCATCGCTCTGGGGGCGGCTCCTGAACTTCGAGGCCGACCGGCAGTTCGCGGCCGACGACAACCCCTCGATCGTCCGCACCCCGCTGGTGATCGCGATGTGGGAGCCGATGGCCCGGGCGCTCGGCTACCCGCGCAAGGCGCTCGGGTTCCGCGACATTCTGTCGCTGGCCACGTCGAACCAGGGCTGGGCCCGCTACGGCAAGCCGCAGTACGGCAAGTTCAAGCTCGTCCATACGAACCCCGACTTCTCGACGTCGGGCCTGTCCGCGGTCGTGGCCGAGTACTACGCCGCGACCGGCAAGAAGGAGGGTCTCGTCCCGAAGGACGTCTCGGGCGCGGGCGCGCGCAAGCAGGTGCGCGACATCGAGCGCTCGATCGTCCACTACGGCGACACGACGCTGTTCATCGCCGAGCAGATGCGCAGGAAGGGGCCGGGCTACGCGTCGGCCGTGGCGATGGAGGAGGCGACGCTCCTCGACTTCAACAAGAACCGCGCCGGCCAGCCCAAGCTGATCGCGATCTATCCCGACGAGGGCACGTTCTACTCGGACAACCCGTTCATCGTGCTCGACGCCCCGTGGGTGACGCCAGGTCAGCGCGACGGAGCCGAGGCCTTCCGCAAATTCCTGGCCGACCAGATCTCGCCCGAGGTCGCCGCGCGGGCCGGCTTCCGCCCCGCCGACCTGCGGGCCAAGCCGGTGCCGCCCGTCACCAAGGAGAACGGCGCGGATCCGGCGCAGCCCAAGCGCGTGCTGGGCCTGCCCTCGCCGCCGGTGCTCAACCTCATCCGCTCGGCGTGGCGCCAGGACCGCAAGCCGGCCAACGTCCTGCTGGTGCTCGACACGTCGGGCTCGATGAACGACGAGAACCGGCTGACGCGAGCCAAGGAGGGGCTCGGCGCGTTCCTGCGCGAGGTGTCGCCCAACGACCGCGTGGGGCTGACGATCTTCTCCGACCGGGTGCAGCCGCTCGTGCCGATCGCGCCGGTGCGCTCGAACAAGCGGCGCCTGCAGGGCACGATCAAGGACCTGATCGCCGACGGCGGCACGGCGTTCCACGACGCCACGGCCGAGGGCGTCGAATCGGTCAAGCGGCTGGGTGACCGCGACCGGATCAACGCGGTGGTGGTGCTGACCGACGGCGAGGACACCGACTCGTCGCTGACCGTCGACGAGGTCGTGCAGCGCCTCGACGCCCAGGGCGACAGCGAGTCGGCGGTGCGGGTGTTCGCGATCGCGTTCTCGGCCAGCGCGGGCGGGGCCGAGGACGCGCTGAAGCGGATCGCGGCGGCCTCGGGCGGCAAGGACTACCAGGGCTCGACCGAGGACATCGAGACGGTCTACCGGTCGATCTCGTCGTTCTTCTGAGCCGCTGGCGGTAGCTTCACGCCGTGGCCCGCGAGCTCGACAAGCCGCCGACGCGCGGAGAGCTGAACCGCCTGCTGATCGGCAACGCGCTGACGAAGCCGGTGCCGAACGTGGTGGTGCCGGCGGCGATCGCGGTCGGTGGACTGCTGCTGGGGCTCGGCGCGGTGGCGGTGGTGATCGCGGTGGTCTGCTGGATCGCCCTGTCCGTGGCGACGTATCTGGACGACGACGAGGCCGAGCAGGTCGGCGCGGAGCTGCGCGCGCGGCGGCGCAAGGCGTTCGAGAAGGCCAACCCGCGGGTGCTGCCGAGCGCGCTCGCGCCGCCGATCGCCCAGCGGCTGCAGGCGGTGATCTCCGAGCAGGGCCGGATCACCCAGGCGATCGACCGGGCCGAGCTGCCCTTCGACGAGGTCTCCGGCGAGGTCGACGTGTTCGTGCGCGCGGCCGAGAAGACCGCGAGCCGGGCGCAGCTGCTCTACGAGTACCTGGCCGATCACGACCCGCGCGCGGTCGAGCGGCGGCTGGCCGAGCTCCAGTCGACCGACGACCCCTCGAAGGCCGCGCTGCGCGACGCGGTCGCGACGCAGGCCGAGGCGCTGCGCCGCGGGTCGCAGCAGCTCGACCGCTTCTACACGGAGATGGAGCGGATCGGCGTGGAGCTCGGCAACGTGCGGGCCGAGCTGCTGGCGGTGTCCGCGGCGAGCGAGTCGACCGGACAGCAGCGGCTGGCCGCCGACGTGCGCGACCTGCGCGAGCAGATGTCGGCGGTCTCGGCGGGCATGTCGGAGGCGCTCTCCGAGGCCCCCGAGGCCTGACGCCGCCACCGACCCCACGCCGCAAGCAGCACCGCGTAGATCCCGAACACCTCGACCATCGTGCCGGTGGCATCGGCATCCGCGGGCCGCGGGTTGAGCGCTGGCTAGCCTCGGTGCGCGTGACCACCGCCTCCGCCACCGCCACGCGAGCCGAGGTGCCCGCGTGGCAGGTGTGGACCGGGCTGGCGATCGTCTACGTGGTCTGGGGCTCGACCTACCTCGCGATCCGCGTGGTCGTCGAGGACCTGCCCGCGATGCTGAGCGGCGGCGCGCGCTTCTTCCTCGCCGGGCTGATCATGCTGGCGGTGGTCGCGGCGCGCGTGCCGCGCTCGGCGTTCGCGGCGCTGGACCGGCGCCAGGTCGGCTGGGCGGCGTTCTGCGGGTGCGCGCTGGCCACGGGCGGCAACGGGCTCGTGATGGTGGCCGAGCAGTCGATCGCCTCCGGGCTCGCCGCCCTCGTCATCTCGATGGTTCCGGTGTGGGTCGTGCTGATGCGGCGTGCGTCCGGCGAGCGGGTCGCGCGCGCGACGCTGATCGGCGTGGTGTTCGGCTTCACGGGCGTGGCGCTGCTCCTGCTGCCGGGCGGGGGCGGGCACTCGGAGCCGCTCGGGTTCTTCCTCGTGCTGGGCGCGTCGCTGTCGTGGGCGACCGGCTCGTTCGCGTCCTCGCGCGTGTCGCTGCCCGCGAACCCGTTCCTGTCGACGGCGCTGCAGATGACCTTCGGCGGGCTGCTCGGGATCGCGATCGGGCTGGTGGCCGGCGAGGCCGGCGAGGTCCACTCCTCCGCGTTCGACGTCGACGCCGTCCTGGCCTGGGTCTACCTGATCGTGTTCGGGTCGCTCGTCGCGTTCACCGCGTACGTGTGGTTGCTGCGCAACGCGCCGATCTCGAAGGTCGCCACCTACGCCTACGTCAACCCGGTGATCGCGATCGTGCTGGGCGCGCTGATCCTGTCCGAGGACGTGACACTGACGATCCTGGCCGGAGCCGCGATCATCGTCGCCTCGGTGGCGGCGGTCGTCAGCCAGGAGTCCGCCTGATGTGGGCCCAGCGCGAGGTGGTGCTCGAGCCGCGCCCGCGCGGATTCCACCTGGTGACCGACGAGGTCGTCCGCGGCGTGCCGGAGCTGTCGTCGCTCAGCGTCGGCATGGCGCATGTGTTCATCCTCCACACGTCGGCCTCGCTGACGCTGAACGAGAACGCCGACGCGAGCGTCCGCCGCGACTTCCGCGCCTGGTTCGACCGGGCGGTGCCCGACGACGCCGACTACTTCGAGCACACCACCGAGGGCCCAGACGACATGACGTCGCACATCAAGTCGTCGCTGCTCGGGCCGTCGCTGACGCTGCCGGTGTCGGGCGGCCGCCTGGCCCTGGGGACGTGGCAGGGCATCTACCTGTGCGAGCACCGCGAGCACGGCGGCGCGCGCCGGCTGACCGTCACGGTGTGGGGCGAGGCGCAGTCGGACTGACCGTCGCGTCCGTCCGCCCGATGTGCGAACATGTGTTCGTATCGTGAGATGGGACGAGCTGACAGTCGACGCGGACGAGGCCCGGCAGCTGCCCGGCTATCGCGACCCGGCGGTCGTCCGGACCTTCGACGCGCCGGAGGCGCTCGACACCCGTTTCTACGAGGTGCGGGCGAAGACGGTCATCAATCGCGTGCCCGAGCAGAGCCAGGTTCCGTTCCGCTGGACGATCAATCCGTACAGGGGCTGCTCGCATGCCTGTTCGTATTGTGTAAGCGGTGATACACCGGTCTTGATGGCCGACGGCCGGCAGCGCGCGGTCGCGGATCTCCGGCGCGGCGACGCGATCGTCGGGACCGAGCTGCGGGGCAACCGTCGCTACTACGTCAGCACCGTAGTCCTCGACCACTGGACCACCGAGAAGCCGGCCTACCGCGTCACGCTCGCCGACGGCACGGAGCTCGTCACGAGCGGAGACCACCGCTTCTTGTCCAGGAGCGGTTGGCGGCACGTCACGCAGGCCGACGACGCTCTCGAGCGCCGGCCCTATCTCAGCGTCGGCAGCCGGCTCGTGGGCGGTGGGCCGTTTGCCTCCGCTCCGGTCAAGAACGAGCAGTACCGGCGGGGGTACCTCTGCGGGCTCAGCCACGGCGTGGCTGGGGAGGACGAGGCGGTCGAGATCCCGATGATCCTCGACCGCATGCGCGTCGGCAGTGAAGTGCTCCCTCAGGTGGAACGGTTCCTGCTGACGACGGGTCGCAGCTCGTACGACCGGATGTTTGCCGCGACCGCAGGCGGCAGAGGATGGAACACGGCAGCCGAAGGCGACTACGTCGAGCCGTTTCTCGACGTGATCCGGTGGCCGGTCGCGCCTTCGGACGAATGGCGGAAGGGATTCCTCGCCGGCTTACACGACGCCTGTGGCTACTTCGACGGCAAGAAGGTGAGCCTCTCGCCGGATGATCCGACCGTTATCGGTTGGGCGCACTCGTGCCTAAGCCACTTCGGCTTCGACGTCACCGTGTCGTCAGGACGGCGCGAGCAGCGTTCAGTTCTGGTCAACGGCCCGCTGGCGGAACAGCTGCGTTTCTGCCATACCGTCGATCCTGCCGGTCGCGCGCTGCGCGTGCTCGACGACTTACCCGTGAAGACGACCAGCGATACCGCTGTGGTCTCGATCGAGCCCCTCGGCCTCGCCATGCGCCTCTACGACATCACCACGGGCACCGGCGACTTCATCGCCAACGGCGTCGTCAGCCACAACTGCTTCGCCCGCCCCACCCACACCTACCTCGACATGAACGCAGGCCGCGACTTCGAGAAGGAGATCGTGGTCAAGGTCAACGCGCCCGAGGTGCTGCGCGCGCAGCTGGGCAAGCCGTCGTGGAAGCGCGAGCACATCGCGATGGGCACTAACACCGATCCGTACCAGTGGGTCGAGGGGCGCTACAAGCTGATGCGCGGGATCTGGGAGGCGCTGCGCGACTTCCGCAACCCGTGCTCGATCCTCACCAAGTCGCCGCTGCTCCTGCGCGACCTCGATCTCATGAAGGAGATCGCCGAGCGCACGACGATCAGCGCGAACCTGTCGATCCCGACGCTCGACGAGAAGACGTGGCGCGCGACCGAGCCGCACACGCCGAACCCGCGCGCGCGCATCGAGGCCGTGGCCGAGCTCAACCGCGCGGGCATCCCGACCGGCGTGCTGATCGCGCCGCTGATGCCCGGCGTCAACGACGCGCCCGAGCAGGTCGAGGAGATCGTCCGCCTCTGCGAGGAGGCCGGCGCGGTCAGCATCGGCGGCATCGCACTGCACCTTCGGGGTGAGGTGCGCGGGATCTTCTTCGACTGGCTGCGGGCCAAGCGTCCCGACCTGATCCCCCGCTACGAGCAGATGTACCGGCGCGGTGCGTACGCGCCGCCGTCCTACCGCGAGGAGGTCGCGCGGCTGACGCGCACGACGTCGAACTGGCCGCGGCGCTACCTGCGCGACCGCCAGGAGATGGAGGAACGCGAGCGCGACGAGCGAGGGCCCGAACCGCTGCCTCAGCCGACGCTCTTCTGACGCGGGCCGCGGCGCGACGCCGCGGCGCCGGCCTACTTCGTCGCCTTCGACTCCTCGGTGTAGCTCACCGTGCGCCAGGCGCTCTGGATCGGGTCCAGGAAGTACGGCGGCGAGCGGTACAGCAGGCGGTCGTCGTACGTGTAGTTCTTGATGTAGCCGGCGGCGGTGGCGCCGAACTGGCCCACCGGGCCGCGGTACTTCTGCGCGATCGCGCCGTTGACGGTGAGGGTACCGAGCGCGGCCCCGCAGCTGTAGTTGTCGACGGTGAACGAGTGGTTCAGCGACAGGACAGCGGCGTCGATCTGCACGTTCGTCTCCGAGCCGGTGCGGTTGGTGCCGCTCGTGCAGGGATGGAAGACGCGGACGAAGTTGTCGGCGATCAGGCCCATGATCACGTCACCGTTACGGCGGATGCCCTTGCCGCCCGTCCCCGTGCCGATGTCCTGGTTGGCCTCGACGATCACGTCGCCGGCGCTGGCCACGGTCACCGACCGGGAGTACTGGCCGCTGACCCACAGGTTCGCGCAGCCCCAGGCGTTTGAGCTGACCGTTCCGCGGTTCGGCACGCCGGTCGTGGCGTCGACGCCGAGCGGGTACGGGTTCTGCCGGGTGCTCGGGTTGCCGCAGGTACCGGCCTTGACGTAGATCACGCCGTTGAAGTCGGAGGCGGTCAGGCTCCGCGTCTCGACGTTCGTCGCGCCCGTGGCCTGGTTGTACGTCGTGATCGTGACGTTGTCGTTGTTGAACTTGAGCTGCGTGTCGCCCGTGAACACCCACGAGGCGAGCTGCGACAGCTGGGCGTTCGTCGGCGGGAGGTCCATCTTGGCCGCGCCGGACACGAAGTTGCCCTGGAAGTTGGGTGTGCCCGTGCCGTTCGGCTCCCAGGCCGGGCCCTCGGGATGGGGCTTGCCGTCCTTGGAGACGGTCTCGATGTCGTCGTTCGAGTTACGGCCGAAGGTCGGCGTGCCGGAGATCAGCAGGCGGTCGTTCGTGTGCAGCGGCCCGCGCACGACGTCGCCGTTGACGAACGTGATGTCGCTGCAGGGATAGCCCTGGGGCCGCTCGTTGCGCTCGTACTTGACGCACTCGGTGAGCGCCGCGGCGTACTGAGTCGCGCTCGCCCGGAAGAACTCGGGGTCGGCGGTCTCCAGGTCGGTGAAGTAGAGGAAGTCGAGGAAGCCCTTGCGCCGGAACTTCGCGCTGATCGAGCGGTAGACCGGCGTGCCGGTGCCGGCCGGCCGCGAGCGACCGGTCGCGCGGATCGTGAACGCACCGGTGTTGGTGTCGATCATCGTGCCCGCGGGGTTGTTCGAGTCGCAGGCGGTGGCGCCGTTCGCTGGGATGAGCTCGATCGTGTACTCCGCCTCGGTGGAGTTCGGGAGCTTCCGCCACTTGCGCGGGTCGGTCTGGGTGGGCGAGGTGCGGATGAAGCGCTGGTTGACAGGCGCCGGCGCCGCGACGTTCGTGCAGTTCGTCCAGAAGTTCGAGTCCTGGTTGAGGCGGGCCGTGTAGTCGTTGACGCCGGCCTCGGCCGCTGCGTAGGCCTGCTTGCGATCGATGTCGGTGCGCGACTGGTCGATGTCGCCGTCGGCGGCCGCGAGGGCGGCGACGCTGAACAGCGTGGCCACGAGCAGGACACCCATCACGACGACCATGGTCATGCCGGACTCGTCGGCCAGGCGGCGGCGGATCCGGGAGGCGATCACTTGCATCGGGGCTCCAGCACTGACGCGTCGGTGGGGACTTGGTTGAACTCGTAGGGCGACGCCGCCGTCCGGGACAGGAAGTCGCCGTTGAAGTCAGCGGCCGTCGAGTCGCTCGCCGACCCCTTGTGCGGGTATGCGGTGAAGGAGATCGTCACCCGCACGATGCGCTTCAGATCGGTAGCGACGAGGTTCGGCGTGCCGGTCAGCTCCAGGTAGAGCGGCGGCGCCGGGGTGATCGTCTGGTCCGCGGCCTGGGGGTTGTAGGCGTAGAAGCGGAACAGGCCGCCGTTGTTGTTCGGCGCGACGTCCGTGACGATCTCGCGCTTGCTCGGCGTGGCGGTCGGGTCCTGGCCGGTGCCGGGGAACTCGAGCTCGTAGATCGTGTTGTTCGCGTACTCGAGCCCGCGCACGCGCTTGCCCTTGGCGGTGCCGTCGGTGTTGGTGTCGCCGATGTCCGACCAGAAGACGACTCGGTCCTTGGTGGCAGCCGTGAACGACTGCGTGTAGGCCGTCGGCGTGCCGCCGCAGACCTGCGAGCGCAGCTTCCGGGTGACCGCGTCCATCGCCTGGCGGCCGCGCTGCGAGACGTCGACCCGCTCGCCCGAGCTGCCGAACGTGCGCACGACCGCGTCGAGCAGGCCGAAGGCCACCCCGACGATCACGATGCCGACGGTGGCCGCGACCATCAGCTCCATCAGCGTGAAGCCGCGCTCCTGGCCCATGCGGCGGCGGATGCGAGCGAGGACGGTCATCAGCAGCTGCCGCTCGTCGTGCCGTTCGCCGTGGGCGTGCTGCCGCGGGCGTCGATGTTGATCGTCGTGGCCTTGCCGGTCGGGTCGTCGTTGACGACCGTCGCCGTGTTCTTCCTGGACCCGTCGTCGGCGCAGACCGTGAAGGTGCCGTAGGGATAGGCGAACACCGCGGCGTCGGTCTGCCCGGCCGGCTTCAGATCGCCGTTCGAGTCGGTGAGCTTCGCCGGGGAGAGGCTCGCGTACGCGCGCGGGTTCATGCAGGCGCCGTTCGTCGCCGTGACCTTGACCCGCGCGCCCTGATAGTTCACGGTCGTGCCGCCACCGCTGCCGCTCGTGCGGGTGACCTTGAACGTGAGCGTGGGCATCCGCAGGGTTACGGGCGCGCCGCCGGGCTGGCCGGGGGCGACGCTGACCGATTGGCTCGGCGCACCGGTGGCGCAGTCGCCCGCGTAGGCCGCGTACGGCGTCGTGAACGGGAAGAGGTCGTTGAACGCGACGCTCGTCGCGCCAGACGCGACCGCCAGCCGGCGCATCCCCTGGAGGGGCGGCCCGGGGACGTTGCCGTGCAGCATCGTGACCTCGTTGTCGGCCGGCGACGCGATGGTCCAGACGTTCGTCCCGAACGTCGTGTCGAAGGCGAAGTTGACGGTGCCGCCGAGGTCGTACTGGTAGGTCGAGATGGCCGTCGCCCCGGTCGTCACGTTCCAGCCGTTCGGCGGCCGGACCACGTTGCTGCCGTTCGGATCGACGTAGCCGGTCTTCGAGAACTGGCCGGCGTAGGCGCCCGAGTCGAGGCCGTCGAACACCACGCAGCCCGCGTCGTTCGTGCTCTTGGTCAGGCTCACGGGCGGGTCGACCGACACCGGGACGTCCTTAACGCCGGTCGCGCCCGTGCGGTCGACGATCTTCACCGCCAGGCTGCCCTTCGAGTACGCGTTGTTGACGGCGACGATGCTGGAGGCGATGACGGGCTTCGAGCCTCGCATCTCCGGCCACTCGACCTTCGAGCTGATCTTGACGTAGGTGATCCGGCCGTCGCCCTTCGTGCAGCTCTCGGAGTCGCTTCGGTCGCTGACCCAGTCGGCGGTCGAGCTGATCGTGTACTCGACGCGGTTGACCAGCTTCTTGCGCGGCCCGGGCGCATAGGACACAAGCTTGCGCGGGTCCATCGAGCGCAGGCGCTCCTGGTCCTCGTGCGCCAGCGTGGTCGCCACCGCGCGCGCCTTGCTCTGGGTCGAGGTCGCCGTCGCGCCGTCGATGCCCTTGAAGACGGCGGTCGCCGCCAGTGCGACGAGCAGGGCCGACATCATGATCTCGACGAGCATGCCGCCGTGCTCTGAGCGCAGCACCAGACGCAGGCACCGACGATCGCGGTCCAGGCGGCGAGCACAGCGAGTCGGGATGCGTCCCTGCATCAGAAGGGGTATCGACCCCGCGGACCCCGCGCTTTAGGCGGGAGTCGGCATCGGACTAGGCGCCTGGATCGAACGTATGTCCAGTGTCAGTCGCGGCCGACGGCCTCGAATTCGCCGGTCTCGATCTCTCGTTCGATGGTGTCCTGGAGCTGGTCCTCGCTCGGTGGCTGGCCCCCGACGAGCGTGGCCTGGCGGCGGAGCTGGCGCTCGCGGAAGCGGCGGAACTTGAGGATCTCGAGCGTGTAGACGAGGTAGATCGTCGCGGCCACCGCCACGAGCCCGAACGCGCCGATCACCGCGCTCCAGCCCAGGTCGAAGTGGCCGTGGTTGTCCGAGTAGGGCACGAACCGCAGCGCGAGCGCCAGCGCCGCGAGCGAAAGCGTCCACGCGTACAGGTACAGCACCGTGCGGCGCTGCGAGAAGCCGATCCGCCCGAAGCGGTGATGGAAGTGCTCGGCGTCGGCCGTGTACACCGGCCGCCGGTACTTGATGCGCTTCGCCACCACGAACCCGGTGTCCAGGATCGGCACCGCCAGTATCACCAGCGGGAAGAACAGAGCGACGACCGCCGCGGTCTTCAGCACGCCCTGCACAGCGATGCACGCCAGCAGCAGCCCGAGCAGGTTCGACCCTGCGTCGCCCATGAAGATCGAGGCAGGGTGGAAGTTGTGGTAGAGGAAGCCGGCCGCCGCGCCGGCCAGCACCGCGGCGAGGATCCCCGCCTCGTCGCGATCGAGCGA
>Ga0126312_10000768_pt1 | contig 19932 bp, 18 predicted proteins | sample Plot104A_FD_92537 | JGI IMG/M metagenome (GOLD analysis project Ga0126312, IMG submission 92537) | Serpentine soil microbial communities from UC McLaughlin Reserve, CA, USA - Plot104A | ecosystem: Environmental > Terrestrial > Soil > Grasslands | place: USA: UC McLaughlin Reserve, Lake County...
CTTCACCCGCCGCCACCTCGACCAACTGATAGCGCGGCTCGCAGAGCGCGAGCCTCAGCTAGGGCTCGCCGCCTGACCGACCGAAGTTGCGGACGGGGGTACTAGCCGCAGGAGGTATAAACGCGGCGTGGGCGTCGTCGACGAGCTGCTCCAGCGAAACCAGGGCTACGTCGAGGATTTCGGGGCCGGGGAGCTGCCGGCGCCCCCGTCGCTCGCCCTCGCCGTGGTCGCCTGCATGGACGCCCGCCTCGACCTCCACCGCATCCTCGGCCTGAGCGAGGGCGAGGCACATGTGATCCGCAACGCCGGCGGGGTCGTCACGCCGGAGGTCATCCGCTCGCTGGCGCTCTCTCAGCACAAGCTGGGCACCCGCGAGGTGGCCCTGGTCCAGCACACCCAGTGCGGCCTGGAGGGCCTGGACAGGGACGAGTTCGCGGACTACCTGGAGGAGCAGACCGGCGGCGCCCCGCGGGACTGGTCGATCGGAGGCTTCGAGAACGTGGAGCAGAGCCTGCGCCGATCGGTGGAGCGCCTACGGGAGAGCCCGTTCCTGCTGCACAATGACTCGATCCGCGCCTTCGTCTACGAGGTCGAGACGGGAAGGCTGCGGGAGGTCTCCGCCTAACAAGCCCGGACGGCGAGCCTCCGGGGCAGACCTGAGGGCTGGACGCCCTGAGGAGCTAGAACCCCAGGGCGAACTTCGCCTCCTCGCTCATCATCTCGGGGGTCCAGGGCGGCGTGAAGACCATCTTGGGATAGACCCGCTCGACGCCGTCCAGCTCGCTGACGAACTCCTCGATCTGCTCGGACACCTGGGGGCCGATCGGGCAGCCCGGAGAGGTGAGCGTGAAGGTCACATAGACCTCGTCCTGGTCGACCTCGACCTCGTACACCAGCCCCAGCTCGACGAAGTCGAGCCCGAGCTCGGGGTCGATCACGTTGGTCAGGGCCTCCTGGACCTCGTCCACGGTTGGCATGGCAACAAGCTTAGTAGGGTCCGGCCAGTGCGCCTGCTCGCGCTGATCGCGCTGTTCATCCTCCTCCCGCTGGCGGAGCTGTACGTGATCCTCAAGGTCGGCGACGCGATCGGCCCGATCTGGACGATCCTGCTTCTCGCGGCCGACTCGGTGGCCGGCTCGATGCTGCTGCGCTCGCAGGGCAGGGTCGTCTGGAGGCGCTTCAACGAGACCCTCGCCGAGGGGCGGATGCCGCACCGAGAGGTGCAGGACGGCGTCCTCGTCATCTTCGGCGGCGCGTTCCTGATCACGCCGGGCTTCATCACCGACGTGTTCGGCCTGCTCCTCCTGCTCCCGCCCACACGCCATCTGATCAGGCGGCACGGGATGAGGGCGCTCGGCAGGCGCGTCGCGATCCGGGTCGGCGGGAGCGGGCGCAACGGGCATGACTACGACGTCGAGGGAACGGCCACCGAGCAGCCGCAGCAGCGGCTCGAGCGGTGACCGTCCCGGCGCTCTCGATCGCCTTCTTCGACCCGGCCCGCAACCTCCACGGCACGGCCCGGTCGGGCACCACGGTGCTGTTCGACGGCCAGACGCCCACCGCGGTCCCCGAGGGCCCCGAGATCGAGAGGGCGCGGCGCGGGAGGCTCAAGGCGCGGCTCGACGGCCGCTTCGAGCTGGAGATCGAGCCCGTCTCCGCGGAGGTCGACCTCGGCGGCGTTGTCGCGCGCACCTGCCGGGTCAGCGGCGCCGTCGGCGGCGTAAGCGTGGACTGCCTGGGCACCGTCAGCGAGACCAAGGTCGCGCCCGAGTGGGAGGAACTCGACGCCCTGCGCTCTCTGTCGGCGCTGCTCGACGACGAGCACGCCGTGCTGGCCCTGGCGCGCCGACCCCGTGGGGCCCGCGGCCATGGCGACGAGACGGTCCACGCCTACCTGATCGAGGGCGAGGAGCCCGTGGCCGTCGAGGACGCCAGGATCTCGACGGTCTACGACGGCGAAGGCCGGCAGCGAAGCGCAGGCCTGGAGCTGTGGCTCCCGGGCGAGGACTTTCCCCGCCGCGGCGCGGGCACGGTGGCGGCGGGGTCGTCGCTGGAGCTCGAGGGGCTCACGGTGCACGCCGCGATCTTCCGCTGGCGTGTCGAGGGTCGCGACGGGATCGGCGCCTACGAGCTGATGGTCCGGAGCGAACCGACCGAGGCCGCTTGATCCGCGCGATCGTCTCCGACTTCGGCGGCGTGCTCACGACGCCGCTCAGCGAGGCCTTCCGCGGTTACGAGGAGGAAAGCGGTATCCGGACCGAGGATCTTGGCCGCGCGCTCGCCCAGGCGCAGGAGCGCCACGGAGAGCACCCGCTGTTCGAGCTCGAGCGCGGCGAGATCAGTGAGCAGGAGTTCCGCCGGCGGCTCCAGGAGGGGCTCCCGCACGAGTTCGATCTGGACGCGCTCCGCGACGTCTACTTCGACCGCCTCCAGCCCAACACGATGATGATCGACTACATGCGCGAGCTTCGCGGGCGCGGCCTCCGGATGGCGCTGTGCACGAACAACGTGCGGGAGTGGGAGCCGCTCTGGCGGGCCAAGCTGCCCCAGCTCGACCAGATCTTCGAGGTGGTCGTCGACTCGGCCTTCGTGGGAGCGCGCAAGCCGGAGGCCCGCATCTACGAGGTGACGCTCGACCGGCTCGGCGACGGCCTCCGCTTCGAGGACTGCCTGCTCGTCGACGACATCGAGCTGAACTGTGACGCCGCGGCCTCGCTAGGCATGCGCGCGGTCCGGTTCGAAGGCAGCCGGCAGGCAATCGAGGCGATCGAGGCGGAGCTGGACTAGCTCGGCCCTAGCTGACGAGGGCGGTGACCGCCGACTTCATTGCCCCGCGCGCCCGTGGCGCGCTGAGGCCCTGGTGGAAGCGGAGGCTCTGCCAGCTCGTCCAGGCGCAGGCGCTGACGAGAGCGTCGCGAACCGCCGTCGGCCGCCCCGAGAGCTCGGCGGCGAAAACGCGCTCGGTCTCTTTCGCCTTGGCCTGGCGGACGGCCGCGAGGCGGTCGGCCACCGTCGGCGATTCGTGCTCGATCAGGATCGCTCCGCGGCGGACGCCGCTGATCGTCTCGCAGAGACGGGCCCGCTGCGCGGTGAACTCCTCTATCCGCTGATCCAGGGGCAGGCTCGGGTCGATGCGCCGCAGGCTGGGTGCCACGCGCTCGTACTGGCGCTGCGCGGCGGCCTCGAACAAGGCCTCGCGATCGCAGAAGTGCTGGAAGATCGACCGCTTCGAGACACCGGCGCGAGCGGCGATCCGCTCCGCCGTCGGCCGGACGTCGCCCTCGTCGACCAGGCCGAGGAGCGCCTCGACCACCGCACGGCGCGTGCGCTCGGCACGTACGCTCCGGCCGTCGCGCGCGAGCGTGGCTTCCATGGCCGGAGAATAGCCGACTTTTTGCAGCCTCTGTGCAACTTTTGTACACTGGCGCGGTCCGGCGGCTGGGAGGCGCAGGGACGGAGTCCAGCCGAGGAGTGAAGCGAGGCTTTTTCGCAGCTGCCCTGTGCTGCCTGCTCTTGCCGGCGTCGGCATCGGCGGCGACGAAGTCGAAGACGATCACGGTCGGTCCCGTGACCGTGGGCGGCTACCAGGTCAAGTACGGCTTCCTCGGCGCGCCGCACCCTCCGGGCTCCGGCTGGACAACGCGCATGGATGTGGACGTGGTCGACGGGCCCGGCGCCGACGCCAACCAGGTTCCGATCAGCCGCCTGATGCTCCACCACATCGTGTTCGTGAACCTGGCCCGCCGCGACGGCACCTGCAACAACTTCACGAGCTTCGACTCGGAGACGCGCCTCCCGGGCGCCGAGCGCTTCTACGCAGCGGGCGAGGAGCGGGCCAGGATGATCATGCCGAGCGGCTACGGCTACCAGTTCGACCCAGGCCAGCCATGGGCGCTCACCTACATGTTCATGAACCACAAGAACCGGACCGACAAGGCCTGGATCCGCTACCACGTCACCTGGGAGACGACTCCTCAGACGGGCGTGAAGCCCTACTGGCTCGACGTGAAGAACTGCCTGGCCGACCCGGTCTTCAACGTGCCCGGTGGCAAGCGCCGCGGCTCCACCTTCAGGCGCTCGACGACCTGGACCGCCCCGGAGGCGGGGAGGCTCGTGGCCGGAGGGGGACACGTGCACGGCGGCGCGAAGAACCTGACCCTGCGACGACGGGACTGCGGCGGTCAGCGCCTGTACACGTCCCGGCCTCTGTGGGGCAACCGCGACCATCCCTTCTACCACGTGCGGCCGATCCTGCACGAGCCCGGGCCGATCTCAATGAGCGGGTTCAACACCCAGAAGGGAATCCCGGTGGCGAAGGGAGAGCGCCTGCGCCTGGAGGCGAACTACGACGACTCCTTGGTCCACACCAGGGTGATGGGGATCATGGTCGTGTACCTCGCGCCGGACTCGTCCGTGCGCGGCCCCTGCGGCCCGCTGCCGAGCGACCTGGTCAACCTGCGCTCGACCCAGCCCGGTCGCACCAAGACGCCACGCTTCCGCGTGCCGATCGTCGGACTCCGCAACGGCGTGGCGCGCAGCATCTCGAAACCGGCGGGCAGGCGGGTGCGCCTCGGCCGGCGCGCCACGATCACCGTGGGCGACACGTTCTTCCGCCGCCGCAATGTCTCGGTGCGCCGCGGCAGCACGCTGCGCTGGCTCTTCAAGGGCCGCGAGATCCACAACGTGACCGTGGCGAACGGCCCGCGCGGCTTCGCCTCGCGCAACCTGACGCTCGGCCGCAGCTACCGCAAGAAGCTGCGCACGCCCGGCACCTACCGGCTGTTCTGCGCCGTCCATCCGGTCTCGATGACCGGGACCATCAAGGTACGGCGTCGCTAGCGACGCTCGCGCGCCGCACGATCTACACGAGGCGTCCCGGCTTTCAAGTAAGAGGGGACGCGGAGTCGCGGGCGGCTAGACCAGCATCCGAGCCGCGCGGCAACCAGGGCGGGCCCGCTGATTGCTAAGGAGGGCACGTCCTCATTTCCCGCGGCGGGCGAGCTCACGCTTGGCGATCTTGCGGAAGCGCAGCATCTTCTGGAAGTTGAGCCGGTAGCGGGCGAGCATCGAGGCCGGCGGGAGCTCGAAGCCGCCCACGAGCTTGTGCGGGACGAGCGCCCAGGCATCGCCGTCCTTGACGAGGTCGCCGCGCACCTGGAAGTTCCGCTGCCACGAGAACCGCGGATGATGATCGTGTGCCGTGAGGCAGGCGAGGGCCGGCTGCAGCGGCACGCCCAGCGGCGCGCCGCCGAGGCGCACTCGCAGCGCGCCGGGGTCCAGCTCGATCGGCAAGCGCAGCGAGAAGGGGAAGCCGTCCGGGGCCACGAGGGAGAGGACGGCCGTCTCGTAACGGTCGCCCAACTCCTCCATCCGCTCATCCCAGACCGGCTCGCCGCCGCCGGCCTCCACGTGCTCGCTCGCCGGCTCCTCGTCATGGCCCGAGCGCACCTCCTCCATGTGGGCGTCGAGCAGCTGCGGCTCGGCCGCCGGGTTGCCGTCGGGCCACACGTAGATCCGTTCGGGCCGGACGTGCACGTAGAGGCGGGTGAAGTACCAGCCACTAAATCCGCGCACCGCCTTGGGCGGCAGCATCGACTTCGTCCCCCGGCAGCTTCTCGACCGACTCCCGCGCGTAGCGCTCTCGATTGGCCGGGAGGTCCCGGTCGTCCACCTGCGCCGTGCCCTGGACGAGCACCTGCGGCGGATCCTCCATCCCGCAGCCGGTCGGGTCGGAGAAGAGCAGCGCGACCTTCGGGTTCGCCTCCGCGTCCGCGGCCTTCTTCGGATAGCCGAGCCCCGTGGTGACGTCGATGCACGGATCACCGGGTTTGTAATAGGGCGTGACCGGCCAGGTGATCGGCTGCCCACGCCGATCGATGGTCGTGTACTCGGTGGTGATGAAGCGGTCGAAGACCTGCTTTATCTCGTCCGGAAGACTGGCGGTCACGGGCAGAATTTAAGCGCGAGTGGCAGGTGTCGCAGGTGGCAGGTGGCAGTTGCCGCGCGGGACCCGATCGGATAGTCCGGAAGCAAACCACCTGCGAGCAGGGACGCCCGGCGAGGCATGGGGGCGGCGACAACGAGCGAAGCGAAAAGCGAGCCTGGCAAGGAAGCAGGGAGCGTGGCGTGCGCGAGCACGCGAGCGACCGATGACGCAGCCAGGCGAAGCTTTGCAGCCCGCTAGTTGTCGCTGCCGAGGCGGTCCCAGCAGTACAGCTCGAGCGCCTCCCCGGTGAGCTCCATCAGCCGCTCGTCCGAGAGCCAGGGCAGGACGGTGTCGAGCGCCTGCTCCTCACTGATTCCGGCCTCGAAGGCCTCGTCGCCGCGGAAGCCGGCGGCGATCCGGAGCGCCTCGCGACGGTGCTCGCCGAGGTGCGAGAAAGCGCCCAGGAGGAACTCCTTGTTGGCGATTGGATGACCGACCTCGAGCGAGGCGTGCCAGGCCGCGAGCATCGAGAGGTCGTCGTCGTCGAGGTCCTCGACCGCCTTGGCGTAGTGCTGGGCGAGCTCGTCGTCCGGGATGTCGTCGACCCAGGCGCGGACGACCTCGCCGAGCAGCTGGCGCCGGGCCTCGCGGCCAACGGTCTCAGCCACGACTCGGATGGCTTCGTGAGGCTCTATGAAGCAGAGAGGCATGACGCTCCGCAGGGTAGGGCCGGTACCCGACGGAACGGTCGATTTCCCGCTCTCTCAGCGGGGTGCGGCCTGCGGTAGGTACTCCGGCACCCGGAGGCGAGCTCACGTCAACGGAATGGTTTGTAGCCCGTGATCTTCCACCGGCCGCCCGTCTTGGCGAGCGTGAAGGCGGCACCATTGGAGAGCTTGACAGTGGCCCGGTTCCCGGCCACGTCGACCGCGCTGATGTCGAACTCGTCCGAGCTCGGCAGGGTGCGCAGGTCGATGCCCGCCTTGCCGGCGCACTGCTCGAGCTGCATCCCCTCGCCGCCCGCAACCTGCGAGCAGGCGGCGGGGTCGCTCTGCTCGGCCAGCTCCACGAACGTCGCGACCGCCCGCTCGATGCGCTTGGTGTCCTGTTTTCGGGCCGGGGCCGTCTCGGTCGTGGTGTTGTCGGTCGACGTCTCGGTCCGCTCGGCCGTCGTGCGCTCAGTCGTCGCCGCCGTCTCCGAGGTGGCGCTGGCCGACGTGCCCTTGTCGTCGTCGTCGCCGCCGCTCAGCACGAGGGCCAAGACCACCCCCGCCACGACCGCCACGATGACACTTCCTATGAGCAGCGGGCGCCTGGATCGCCCCCCTTCCACCCCATCCAAGCTATCAGGGGCCCAGTGGCGTCAGGGTCCGCTCCTCGTCCCAGCTGCACAGGGCAGCGCGACCGGGACAGTCGTGGCAGAGCTCCAGGTGCGGCTTGGACGTGGGCGTGAAGCGCCCCTCGACCAGGCCGGCGGCGAGGCCGCGCAGCCGCTCCTCCAGCACGCTCGCGTCCGCCTGCTCGAAGGTCCCGCCGACGGGCGCGTCGGGCCTCTCCAGGAAGAGGTAGGTCACGTCGGCCCGCTCGGCGCCGGAGCGGAGAGCCGCCAGCGCGTAGACGAGGCGCTGGACCCCGTAGCGTTCCTCGCAATACGGGACCGGATCGGCGCCATCGAGGCGGTCGCTCTTGTAGTCGACTATCAGGGTCGTCCCCTCCTCTTCGGCATGAACGTCGACGACGCCGTTGACGAGCAGGCTGCGGCCGCCGCGCCCGTCGGGCGCGAGCGTGAAGGCGAACGGCAGCTCGGCACGAACACGGCGCGCGGCAGCCAGGCGCTCGCGTAGCGGGCTGCCCACGAAGCCCTCGATCAGCGCCCGCACGTCCGCGACATCCTCAGCGCGGACCGGCGCGCCGTGGCGCTCGATCAGCTCGCTCACGGCGGCCTCGGTGGGAACGACCGGCCGGCGGATGTCGAGCTCTTCGAGGAGCTCGTGGACGATCGTGCCGCGCAGCAGGACCGGGAGCTCGTCCGCTCCTCTCGGCTCGGGCGCTCCGGGCTCGGCCCGCGTGCCCAGACGGAGCGCGCGTTCCAGGTAGAAGCGGTAACCGCAGCGCTCGTAGCGGGCGAGGCCCGAGTAGCTCATCCTGCTGACCGCCAGTGCGCGCGGCGCCGGAACGGCCCCGAGCTCGAGCGGCGGCGTGATCTCGCCGGGAGCCGCGGCGGGCTCGGGGCGGGCCGGGTGGCGATCGTCTCGAGGGAGGAGCTCGTCGACGGTCGCGGGCGTGCAGCGCTCGTAGGGGACTCGCACGTCGCGTCCGTCCCATCCGCCCACGGAGACACCGCGCGCCCCGCCCGCCGCGAGGTCGGGGCAGAACCCGCGCCAGACCCAGCGCATCGGCTCTTGGAGCGACTGCTCCTCGGGCAGCTTGCCGAGGTCGGTCGCGCCGCTGAGGACGAGGTGCGCCTTCGCGCGCGTGACCGCGACGTAGAAGATCCGCTTCTCCTCCTCCTCGGCCTTCAGCTTCTGCTCCTCCTTGATCCGCTCGAGCTCGTCGGTGTCGACGGGCCGGCCGCTGAGCGAGGCGAGCCGCAGACCGAGGCTGCCGTCGTCCGAGATCCGCAGTGGCCCACGATCCTCGCGCGCGTCCTTGCCCAGGTCGGCGACGCAGACGAGCGGGAACTCGAGGCCCTTGGCGCGGTGGACGGTCATCAGCCTGACGGCATCGAGCTCCTCGGCCTCGAGCGGGGCCTCCCCCTCGCGTTCCTGGATGAGGTCGCGCTCCGCGACGAAGTCGATGAAGGCGCGGAGGTCGCGCCCCTCGTCGGCCTCGAACTCGCGCGCCATCCGCATCAGCTTGCGCACGTTGGCCAGGCGGCGGTCGCCGGCCGGCAGCGGAAGCACCCGCCTGTCGTACCCCGTCTCGGTGATAGCCCGGTCGATCAGCCGCTCCAGTGAGATGCCCGGCGCGGCGCGGCGCTCGGCCTCGAACAGCTTCACGAAGTCGGTCAGCTTGCGGCGGTCGTGCTCCGGAACCGACTCGAGGAGGCCGTTGTGGACACCGGCCTGGAGGGTCCACCAGAGGTCCTTACCGGACCGGCGCGACTCGATGCCGAGCAGCGCCAGCGCGTCGAGCGAGCAGCCCACGAGCGGCGAGCCGAGGACCGAGTAGACCGCGAGCTCGTCCAGCGGGTTGGCGAGCGCCGCGAGCCAGTGACGAAGGTCGGCGACCTGCTGCTGCGACCAGTAGCCGCGGCCGCCGACCACGTGCGTGGGCACGCCTCGCTCTTCGAGGGCGCGCTCGTAGAACTGCATGTGCGTGGTGGCGCGCAGAAGCACGACCATGTCTCGCCAGCGGAAGCGGTCGTGCAGCTCGGAGAGCCGGCGCGCCATCAGCCGGGCCTCGGCCGCGCGCCAGGGCGGCGTGGAACGGAGGCCGGCGCCGAACGGCTCGTCGCCCAGGGCCTTCCAGGCGTCGCGGGCCTTGTCAGTGACGAGGAGCTCCACCCCGCCCCGCTCGTCCCAGGCACGGGGACCGGGACGCAGCGGCTCGAAGTCGTCGCCCCAGACGTGCGTGAAGCCCATGTCGATGGCGTCGAGCACCTCGCCGCGCGCGCGGAAATTTGTCGTGAGGCTTTCCGCCCGGCCAGCCTCGACAGCCTTCTCGTGGTGCCTGCGGAAGACTCCGACGTCGGCGTTGCGGAAGCCGTAGATCGACTGGTTCTCGTCTCCGACCCTGAAGAGGTTGTCGCGCTCGAGAAGCTCCAAGACCTCGTTCTGCAGGGGATTCGTGTCCTGGAACTCATCCACGAGGACGTGGCTGAAGCGGCCGACATACTGCTCGCGAAGGCCGGCGTGGGCCCGCAGCAGGTCGCGTGCCATCAGCTCGAGATCCTCGAAGTCGAGGCCCGAGCGGGCCCGCTTGAGCTTGCCGAGCTCGTCGCCGTAGAGGTCGAGCAGCTCGCGCAGGAGCTCCCGGTCGAGATACTGGCGGTGGTCCGCGCAGAGGCGCGCGTACCCGGCGAGCGCCTCCCGGTAGGCGTCGCAGGCGTCCGACTGGAGGGCATTGGCCCCGCGCCCGACGCTGAGCTTGTCGAGCGCCGAGGGCTCGGCCAACGCTCCGGCCTCGAGGCCGCTCAGCACGCCGCCACAGCGCTCGAGCCGCTCGATCGCGTCGTCGACGCGCCTGCTCCCGGCGCAGGCGCCGAGCTCGCGCAAGGCCACGGCGGCCGCGGCTTCGAGCCGCTCTCGCTGGCCTGCCGGTCGCGGGGCATCGACCGGCTCGAGCTCCGGCCGGCGCTGCCCCCGGCTGCGCAGCCTCGACCACGCGGTGCGCACCATGTCGCGGAGCCTGTCGGGGGTGTAGGCGGCGACCATCTCGAGCCTCCGCGGATCGCTCTGCTCGGGCAGGAAGGTCTCGAGGGCCCGGTCGAACGCGTCGAGCCCGAGCCGCTCGCTCTCCAGCTCGTCCAGGACGCGGTACTCGGGATCGATGCCGGCGGTGAGCGCATGGGCTCGCAGGAGGCGCGAGCAGAAGCCGTGGATCGTGGAGATCCAGGCTCCCTCGGCGGCGCGGGCGTGGTCGCGGCGTCCGACCTCGGCGAAGCGCCGCCGCACCCGTGACTTCATCTCAGCCGCCGCCTTCTCCGTGAAGGTGATCGCGAGTATGGAGTCGACCTCGACGCCGTCTTCGACGACCGCGCGGACGAAGCGCTCGACCAGCACCGACGTCTTACCGGTCCCCGCCCCGGCGCGGACCAGCACCGAGCCGTCACGTCGACTGATCGACCTGGCCTGCTCGTCGGTGAAGTCGGTCACGTCTCGGTGCGGCAGATCGAGGGATAGGCGCAGCCGCCGTTCCAGGCGCAGCTGTCAGCCCGGGCGCACAGGCGCCCGCGGCGCATGGCGTCGGCGGTGTCTGCGATCCGCTCCCGCGCCCGGGCGAGCCGCACCTCGAACGCGTCCGGCGGCAGGAGATCGTTCGGCACGAAGTCCGAGCCCAGTTCCGAGGCGAGGTCGGACGCGAGCAGGCCCCGGGCCCGTCGGTCGCTGCCGCCGAGCGGGTCGTAGACGCCGCCGGCCGGCTCGAGCTCGAGCATCTCCTCCACAGCGAGCATGTAGAGGGCGGCCTGGAAGCGGTTCTTGTCGTCCCAGCTCGCGGCCTTGTAGGTGTCGACGGACTTTCCGCTCTTGTAGTCGCGCACGAGAGCGCGGCCGTCGTGCACGTCGATTCGATCGATACGGCCGCGCACGCTCACCCCGTCGATCGCCAGCGGGCCGAAGTCGAGCTCCAGGTACTCCGGCTCGAAGCTGCCGTCCCGCGACGCCTCGTGGCGCAGGTAGCGGAGCACGTCGAACTCGAGCCGCCGCACCGCTGCGCGCACCCGCGTCTGCTTGGGCGAGAGCTTGAACTCGGAGCGGCTGGCGCGCAGCTCCTCCAGCGCGATGCGCTCGGCCGCCGGCAGGTTGGCGGGCGTGACCCTTCGCTCTCCGGTCTCCTCACGGAGCCGCGTGTAGGTGCGCTGGAGCACCGAGTGGGCGTAGCTCCCGCGCACCATCTGCTCGGGGTCGGGCTCGAGCGCGACCGGCCGGAGGACGTCCTCGACGAGCCACTTGACCGGACAGTCCGCGAAGCGCTCCAGGGCACCTGCTGAGACGGCCTCGCGCGACTCCAACTCGGCCAGCACGGGGTCGGCGGTGAGCGGGCTCGGCGCCGGCGGCTCGACCCGCGGGCCCACCAGCGCCACGGCGCGCTCGTACTCGGCGGCGGTCGGCGCCTCCTCGGGCGACCAGGTCACCTCGGAGAGCGAGCGCGTCCGCGTGTCGACCCCGTCGAGGAGCTCCTGCACGTCCTCGAGGAAGAACGACTCCGCCTCCGGGTCGCCCTCCTCGTCGCAGTAGCGGGAGCTGAGCACGAGCAGCCGCTCGGCCCGCGACGCGCAGACGTAGAACAGGTATCGCTCGCGCTCGAGCTGGTCCTCCCGGAGGGGGAGCAGAAGGGCGCTGGCGGATGCGATCTCACGGCGGTCGGCGTCGGGGAGGAACGGCTCCGGCGACGCGCCGCGCGGGAACTCTCCCTCCTGCAGGCCGCAGAGGAGGACCGCCTGGAACCGCCGCGCGCGCACCGCGCCGGGACTCGCCACCTGAACGCGGTCCGGCTGCGGGTCCTCGCCCAGCCTCACTGGCAGGTCGGCCAGCAGGTCGTGAATCCTCTGGGGGCCGAGCGAGGCGTCGGCTACCGTCCGTAGCTCGGTGATCGCGTCATGAGCGGCGTTGTAGGCACGTGCCTGGTCGAGCTCCGCTCCGGTGAGGATCGCGGCCTGCCGGCGCCAAGGCGCGACGAACAGGCGATCCAGCTGGCGGTCGAGCTCCTCCAGCAGGTCGCTCGGTGAGCCGGTCTGGCTCAGCCGGTCGAGCTCCTCCAGCGGCCAGCGCTTCTGCTCCCACAGGCGCCGCGCCCCCGCCGCCGACTCGGTTCCGTCCCGCCTGACATCGGCTTCCAGCCGGTCCGCCAGGGCAGGGTTGTCGAGCTTGCCCGGGGCTCGAAGCCACGCGAGGAGGTCCTCCGCGCTTCCGCCAAGGACCGCGCAGCGGAGAAGTGCCAGCAGGCTGCGGCCGAGCCCCGTGTGGGAGAGCTCGACGGAGCGGTCGATCGAGTAGGGGATCCCGTAGGCGCCGAAGACCTGCTCGACGAGCGATGCGTAGCGGTCGGGCTCCCGAAACACCACCGCGACCTCCCCGGGCGCCGTGCCGTCGCGCAGCAGCGCGAGCACGCGGGCGCCCGCCAGCTCGACCTCGGCTCGCTCGCCGCCCGCGGAGTGCAGCGCGAGCGCCTCACCAGCCGGCACCTTGACGGGCTCGTCCTCGAACAGCCCGCGCTCGACGTTGTGGAGGGCGTCCCGGGAGGAGGGAGCGTAGTGATCGGATCGCGGCTCGAGCGGGATGTGCCTGCCCGCCCGCGCCGCCAACCAGCCATATGTCTCCGCGACGGCCTTGAACGCCTGCCGACCGGCCTCGAACGGCAGCGACACCGTGACCTCGGTCTCGCCGTGGTCGGCCAGGCTCTCGAGCGCGTCGAGCTCGAGCGGCGTGAAGTCGTCGAAGCCGTAGACGAAGACCGGGGTCCGGCCCCAGAGCCGCGGCTCGCGCCGAAGCGCGTCGAGCGCTCGCCATGCGAACAGCTCCTGGTCGACGAGCCCGCTGACATCGAGCCGGTCGCGATAGCGCGCGTAGACGGACCCGACGTCCTCGGCATAGCCGCGCCGGGGGCCGTCGCCCGCCCACTGACGCAGCGCCCTCGTGAAGCGCGCGGGATCGACCATCGAGCGCTCGAGCTCGCTGACGAACCTCACGGCCGCCCGGGCGAAGCCCGGCTGCCTCGCCGATTCCGACAGCACGGTGAAGGGCGCGTCGCGCACGGCGTCCTCGAGGATCAGCTCGCGCTGGAGCTCGGACGCCACCTTCGCTCGGTAGCCCGCGCGCTCGGCGATCGTCTCGAACAGCCAGCGGAAGCGCAGCACGCGTGCCCCGAACACCGCTCCCCGCTCCGCCAGCTCGCGCTGGTTGTGCTCGACGTCCCAGAAGGCCGGGACCACAAGGATCGGCTCCTCCGCCAGCCTGCTCCTGAGCCCGCCCAGCACCTCGCCCGCCTTGGCGGCGTTGGCAGGACCCGTGACGAGCGTCAGCGGCACCCGAAGAGTGTCGCGCCGGCGCCGGTCAACCTGACGCGCGCTGGAACGCCTCGGCGTAGCGGGCGGCGGGAAGCATCACCGGGGCCTCCTGGAGCTCCCAGCCGCGCCCCGGCCGCAGGATCCAGCGGCCAACGCGCACGCGCGCGTCCTCGAGCGCCTCGACGCGCAGCTCCTCGCGGAGCTCGCCGGCTCGGCCCGGGCTGGCGCCCTCGCCCGTGGGGAGGCCGTCGGCGCCCAGCAGCTCGGTGGCGTCCTCGAGGACGCCGGCCTGGGCGGCCCGCTCGAACAGCCCCGGCAGGTCGTCGCCCCGAAGAACGGGCGCCGCACGCCGGATCGCGCCCGCCATCCAGGAGGCCATCCGCAGCCCGCCCGGAACCCTCTCAATTCGCACCTCGTAGCTGCCCTCGTCGTCGGTGTATGGCCCTGCGCTCGCGTGCGGGCCCTTGTACGCGGGAGTCGTGGCGGCCTGCTTGTTCGCCCCCCGCGTCCGCCCCCCGGAGCGCCTCCGGGCGGGCCGGGAGGAGTCGAGGACGGTGCCCTTGGAGCAGATCGGGCAATCGGCCTCGAAGCGGTTGTGGCGGCAGAAAAGCGGCAGGCGTTGAGCGTAGCTCGTGGAGTGTGTGCTCCGGTGCTCACCCGGCCAGCGCCCGGGCTCCGCTCCTCGCCGTGCTCCGGTGCTCACCCGGCCAGCGCCCGGGCTCCGCTCCTCGCCGGCCTGCCAACATGGACGCGGTGCGGACGGTCGTCGTCTCCGATCTCCACCTGGGCGTCGAGGCCCGCGCCGACGTCGCCAGGATGCCCGCGGCGCGCGAGCGCCTCTTCGCCGCCCTGGATTCGGCGGAGCACGTGGTCTTCCTCGGCGACCTGGTCGAGCTGCGCGAGCTGCCGTTGTTGGACGTCATGAGGAGCGTCGAGTCCTTCTTCCGCGCCGCCGCGGAGCCGCTCGCCCGGAAGAAGGTTGCGCTCGTGCCGGGCAACCACGACCACGCGCTGGCCGAGCCTTACATCCTTCGCTCGCAGCTAAACGGCGATGCCGGTGCCATCGACCGTCAGTGGACGGTCCAGCCGGGCGAGGGTATCGCCGGCCGCCTCGCCGAGTGGCTGCCGGACACGGAGCTGATCCTCGCCTACCCCGGGTTCGAGCTGCGTCCGGGCGTCTATCTGACCCACGGGCACTACCTCGACATGCACCTCACCGTTCCCAGGCTCGAGACGCTGGCCGCGGTCGGCCTGGCCCGCATCACCCGCCGCGACCGCGACTGCCGCTCGGTCGCCGATTACGAGGCCGTCCTCTCGCCCCTCTACGCCTTCCACCACGGGCTCGCCCAGAGCGCGGCGCCCACGGCGCAGACCGGGTCGATGTCACGGATCGTCTGGAAGCGCGCAACGGACCCCGACGGCCCGGCGCTCGCCCGCTTCCTGATCGGGAGGCTCACGATCCCCGGCGCCGTCGTGGCGCTCAACCGGCTCGGGTTCGGCCCGTTCAGCCCCGTCCTGACCGGCGACGAGCTGCGGCGCTCCGGGCTTCGGGCCATGGTCGACGTGGTACGCAACCTGGGCGTGCGAGCCGATCACGTGGTGTTCGGGCACACCCACCGCGCCGGCCCGCTGCCCGGCGACGACCTCTCGGAGTGGCGGCTGCCCGGCGGCGGGCAGCTCTGGAACACGGGCACCTGGTACCACGAGCGGGTCTTCCTGCGGGACCGCCCCCACGCGAGCCCCTACTGGCCGGGCACCTGCGCCTGGATCGGCGAGGACGGCCCGCCCGAGCTCGAGAACCTGTTGCCCGACGTCGAGCTACGAGCGGTGAGCTGAAGCGCGCTCGCGCCCGGCCGCGCCGGCGCCCGCCGTGCCCGCGGCCGCCGCGGCGCCGTCGCCGTCCTCGTCCTCGGCCGGAGGCGTGGCTCGCGGCTGGCGCGCCCACTCCTCGTCGAAATCGACGCGCCACTTGCCCTCGTCGTCCTGCTCGAGCTTGAGCTTGGCGCGGAAGCTGCGCCCGTTGCGGCTGCGGAAGCCGGTGACCGCCTTCTCCGTCCGGCCCACGCCGGGATCCTCGCCCCGCTCCCGCGAGGCGCGCAGCGACTCGATCAGCTCCTTTGCCACGGCAACGGGCAGCGACTTGCCCGCCTTGCCCTTCCAGATCACGAAGCCGCAGCCCGGGTCATCGCGCGACCAGCACGAGTAGCCCTTGCGGTTCTCGACGATCTCCCGTCCGCAGACGGGGCAGGGACCGAGCTTGGCTCGCTCGATGCGGACGCCCTTGAGCTTGTCGAGCTCCTGGACCGTGTCCTCCGTGAACTTGGCGATGTCGCGCATGAACGCCGGCCGCGAGTCCTCGCCCTGCTCGATCAGGCCGAGCCGGCGCTCCCAGTCGCCGGTGAGCGCCGGTGATGTCAAGGCGTGCTCGCCGAGGAGGCGGATCACCTGGATCCCCTTGTCCGTGGCGTGCAGGGCGCGGCCCTCGCGCTCGAGGTAGCCGACGGTGATCAGGCGCTCGATGATCGATGCGCGCGTGGCGGGCGTCCCGATCCCGGAGTCCTTCATCGCCTCCCGCAGCTCGTCGTCCTCGATGTCCTTGCCAGCGGTCTCCATTGCGCCCAGCAGCGAGGCGTCGGTGAACCGCCGCGGAGGCTGCGTCTCCTTGCGCAGCGACTCGAGGTCGCGCGTCTCGACGGTCTCGCCCTGATCGAGCTTGGGGAGCAGCTGGTCACCGCCGGAGTCGTCCTCAGCCCGGCCGCCCTGCGCCTCGACGCCGTACACGGACTTCCAGCCCGGCTCCATGAGGCGCCGTCCGCTCGTGCGGAAGACGTGGCCCGCAACCGTGGTCTCGACGCGCGTGCGCTCGAAGACCGCCTCGGGGTGGAAGACCGCGAGGAAGCGCTTGGCGACGAGGTCGTAGACCTTCAGCTCGTCCTGGCCCATCCGCGACAGGTCGTGCTCGGAGCGCGTGGGGATAAGCGCATGGTGGTCCTCGACCTTCTTGTCGTTGACGACGCGCTGGAGCGGCAGACGCCCCAGGGAGGTGACGTACTCGGCGGCCTTCGCGTACTGGGCGTTGTGCCCGACGAGGGCCGCCGTCGGCTTGATCTCGGCCACGAGGTCGCCGGTGAGATAGCGCGAGTTCGTGCGTGGGTAGGTGATCGCCTTGTGCTCCTCGTACAGTCGCTGCGCCGCCGCCAGCGTCCGCCGTGCGGAGAAGCCGTAGAAGGTGTTGGCGTGCCGCTGCAGCGAGGTCAGGTCGTAGAGGAGCTGCGGCCGCTCCCGCTCCTCCTTCTTCTCGAGCTTGGTGATCTCCCCCGGCCTGCCGGTCGTCTCCTCGACGATCTTCGCGGCCTCGTCTTCGGCGATCCGCTTGCCGCCCATGTAGCGGCCCGAGTAGAGCCGCTCCTCCTCGGCGGCGAACCTGGCCTCCACGAGCCAGTAGGGCTCGGGCTTGAAGCTGCGGATCTCCTCCTCGCGGCGGGCCACGAGCGCCAGCGTCGGCGTCTGCACGCGGCCGAGGGAGACGGCGCCGTCGAACGCCGCGCGCAGGCGGATCGAGGCCGCGCGCGTGGCGTTGATGCCGACTACCCAGTCGGCCTCCGAGCGCGACCGCGCGGCCGCCTCGAGGCTCTCCATCTCGTCCCCGTTCCGGAGCCGCTCGAAGGCCTCCGCGATGGCGCTCCTGGTCATCGAGTTGAGCCACAGCCGCATTACGGGTTTCTTCGACTTCGACGTCTCGTACACGTAGGCGAAGATCAGCTCGCCCTCACGGCCGGCGTCGCAGGCGTTGACGATCATCTCCACGTCGTCGCCCTTCATCAGCCGGTGGATCGCCTTGAGCTGCTTCTCGGACTTGCCGTCGTTCGGGACGAGCTTGAACTTGTCCGGGATGATCGGCAGGTCCGCGAAGCGCCACTTCTTGAGCTTGGGGTCGTACGCGTCGGGCTCAGCGAGGCCGACCAGATGCCCGACCGCCCAGGTGACGATGTACTCGTCCCCCACCAGATTGGTCTTGTCCTTGGCCTGCTTGAAGGCACCCGGAAGCGCGCCCGCGAGGTCGCGCGCGACCGACGGCTTCTCGGCTATCACGAGGGTCTTGGCCATGCGAAGTCCTATCTCAGGTTAGCCCGGCGCGGCGTTTCGCCCCCGTCGGGCTGAGACCGGCGGCGCCCTACCCGGGCGTGCCGGCGGGCTCGGTCGCCACGCCTGCCTCCTGGCCAGGAGGCTGCCCTCCCGCGACCGGCGGCTCGATGTCGGCGGGCCGTCCGGTCCCCGCCGCGGCGACCGCCGAGAGCAGCGAGGACACGCCCGCGATCGCGAGCACGCCCGTGCGCGCCTGGCGAGGGATCCGCCGGCCGGCTGCCCAGGTCGCGCCGAAGTCGACCGCGTCGCAGACCGCGGCAGCGGCCAACCAGGGCTGGGCGGAGCCGTCATTGCGCGCCGCCGCCTGCAGGCCGCCGAGGCCGAGCGTGAGGTCGCGCGCGCCTACGGCCCGCGCGAGCACCTGCGCCCCCGGCACGCGAGCCTGCTTGCCGATCCATGCACGGTCCATGATCCGGGGCTCGGCGATGAAAGCGACTCCGAACAGAAAGCGGCCGAGCGAGATGAATGCAGCCAGCAGGCGCATGCCCGTTGTGTATCAGATGCGCGGCAGCTCCCGGCTCCCGCGGAGTCACCCATAGGCGCAGGTCGCAGCCGGTAGAGCTACTAGTACGGCCCCACTTCGTGGTTGACCTCGCCCGTGCTGTGCCCGGGGCAGTGCTGCCTTCCACGGCGGAAGGGCAAGCGGACGACGACCTGCGCGCTGTTGTTGCGCTCGCTCTTCTCGAAGATGCCGTTGCCCGGGTCGGCGACGTGACGGAGGGCGAAGCAGCCGCGCAGGCCGGTCACGTTGATCCACTGCTTGATGTACGTCGACGGGTAGATGTCCGACCACCCCACCGAGGTGCCGATCACCTCGCGCCGCTGGCGCGGGTTCGTGTTGCACGCCGGGTACACCCGATGGCGCGGAGAGCGCTTCAGGCGCGGATAGCTGCGACGCAGGTCCCTGAGGCAGTACGCGATCTTGGCCCCGCGCCGTACCAGCCGCTTGCGCTTTCCGCTCCGGTCGAGACGCCAGAGCTCGAAGCGGGCGGCCCGGTAGAACTTCCAGTAGTGGAGGCCCTCGTGCCCGAGGGTGTAGCGCAAGCGGGCACCCGTGCGGGCCGTGATGTGGCCGCGACCGCTCCGGTAGATGCGCTGCGTGGCGCGCATGAAGCGCCGGCTGACGCGGCGCCCCCGCACCTCCGCCGGGCCGCCGCCGACGTTGTCGATCGAATTCCCCGCCCGCAGCAGCGTCCGGCCGCGCGTCCGCTCGACGTGGAGCCCGAACGGCCGCTTCATCTCCAGATCCGGGCAGCGGATGTGCCAGCGCTCGGCAAGGGGACAGGGATTGGTTTTGACCACGGCCGGCGCGGTCGCCGGCGGCGCGGGCTGCTGCTGGGCGCCGGCAGTGGCCACGGGCGCCGCGGCGATCGCGACCAGAAGAGCTGTTCGGGCGATTCGCGCCATGGCCGGGTCAGCGCGCGCAGGGCCCGGTGTCGACGTTGCCGCGCACGCGTGACAACCCATCCCTCACCACCGAGTCCGGCACCCCGAAGCCGCTGTTGCCGCCATCGGACACCCTGGCCGCGAAGATCGTCGTCACCACGCGGCCATCGCCGTCCACCATGGGGCCGCCCGAGTTCCCGGAACGGACCAGCCCGCGCAGAGACGTGATGAGCCGCCGCACCGGCCCCTTGCCGTAGGCGTCCTGCGTGAAGATCGTGCTGGTGTCCCCGAGCCTGCCCGGCTCGACGTCGTAAGGACCGTTCTCCGGAAAGCCGAGGATCGCCGCGGAGGTGCCGGGACGGGCATTCACGTTCAGGCGTAGCGCGGGGACATTGGAGAGGGCGGACACGCGGAGGATCGCGACGTCGTTCTTCGAGTCGAACCAGACCGGATCGGTGTCATAACGCGGGCCCACGCCTCGAAGTTGCGCGGTGGTGTCGTCCTGACCGGCCACGACGTGGGCGTTGGTCACGACCAGGCCGTTGCCCGCCACCCAACCGCTGCCCTCCACGCCGAGCCCGCAGGCGGTGCCGAGCAGCTTGACCACGCTGCGCCCCGCGGCCTGAACCTGCGGGTCGCGGGCGATCGCGGAGTTGGGCGGGGGCACCTGCGCCTGGGGCCCCGAGATGGTCGGGAAGGGGTCGAAGCGGGCCAGCGCCTTGAGGATCGGCCCGGACGGCGGCAGGACCGCGTTCAGCTCCTTGAGGATCGCCGAGCGCTGGATCGGCTCCCTGAGCTCGCGGGC